>Ga0187782_10000072_pt1 | contig 53831 bp, 43 predicted proteins | sample 0715_SJ02_MP15_2_FD_132454 | JGI IMG/M metagenome (GOLD analysis project Ga0187782, IMG submission 132454) | Tropical peat soil microbial communities from peatlands in Department of Meta, Colombia - 0715_SJ02_MP15_20_MG | ecosystem: Environmental > Terrestrial > Soil > Wetlands > Peat | place... | reverse complement strand
TGCAAAACGCCGGGTTGTCGCTCCCGCGAATTCGCGCCGTGAACCACAAGCGGCCGCGCTCGTCGAACATCGGATTGTGAACGGTCGTGTGGCTATCCCAAATCGCCTCGTCACCCCAAATCGCTGACGGCTGCAACGGCTTCGGCTGCCCGGGCGTGTCGGGATCGCGATATGGAACCTTTAGCTGGCTGATCGTGTTGTGCACCGGATCGAGCACCGGCAAGTAATCGCGGCTTTCTTCGGGCGATCCATAAATCAGGCCGTTGGCATTCACGTGGGGATCGCGCTTGTCCGTAGAGATTTCGTCGTGCAGATACGCCTTCGGATCGGCCCAGTCCCATTGGGTGATCACGATGTTGCGCTCGATTCCTTGCGGACGCGGAGGAGCTTCTGCCGGCAGTTCGCCGTTCGCGACTCGCGTCGTCCAATCACCGAACTCCTCTGTCGCGCGCTTGGCTCCGAGCTGCGTCAGACTCGCCAGCATGATTCCACCCGCTTGTCCGGACTGCACGCGGCGCATCCACGCCTGCGCCGGGTCGAGGTTGCCGAACATCGAGGGTATCGTGCGCGTGTAGAGATTTCCGACCTGATGGCACGACTCGCAACTATCTGTCTTGATCAGGTGAATCCATTGGCCCTGAGTCTTGACGCTCGGAGAAATGCCGTTACCAGTGGGGCCGGTACCCGGAAACTCGCTTTTCTCCGGCACCTTCAACAGTGAGTACCAGTAGTTGGCTGGATAATACTGCGCGGCCGCTTTGGCGTCCGGCGCCACAGTCGGTCTAAAATCCACTTGCTTTCCCGGTTCGGCCTGCACCTTCGGCGAATCCACGAGCCCGTAGCCGCGCGCCCAGACTGTGTAGCTCGCCTTGGGAAGATCTGGAATGAGGTACCGGCCTTTTTCATCCGTCACCACTTCCTTGATGTAGCGCGTCGGCAAGTCCGTCGTCTCCGCAATCACCCAGACACCGGCCTCGGGTCCTTTGTTGCTAGAGACGACGCCACCGATATCGTCTGGACCGACTGATACGGTCACCTTCTGCTGGGCCAGCAGATTGTCGCGCGTGGCGACCATGTACGCCCCGATTCCAACAGCCACCGCGCAGCTGAGATATAGAACTCTCGAAATTCGCATAACGCCCCCTCCCACGGCTTGGACCGGTTATCCGGAGACCGGGTGGTAATCCTGATTTCGTCCCTCGACCGCTCGTTATACACCCCGAGAGCTTGCTGAGTGAACCGTAATTGATTTGCTTCCAGGAATCGTTCGGGAATGAATCGGAAGGCAGCTATCGCGCGGACGTTCGCTTCGCTGGCGGATTCAGCGACCCGCCAGAATCCTGAGGGCCGGTTGCCGTACTCCTGATCGCGTCTAGATTCTTGACGGCGACGGCCACCTTGAGCGTGTGCTGCCCTCCACCGAGAATCACGCCCCGTAGCGGAGTCGCGTCCAAAAAGTCGCGTCCGTAGGCAAGCACGATATGCTCGTTTTCAACTAACAGATTGTTCGTGGGATCGAATTCGATCCAGCCGAGATCCTCTCCGCACCAAACCGACACCCACGCATGGCTCGCGTCGCCTCCCTGCCGCGCGCCTTCCTCGTCACCGGAGCGCGTGTAGACGTAGCCCGAAACGTACTTCGCAGGAAGACCCAGACCCCTCAAACCGGCAATCATCAAGTGGGCAAAGTCCTGGCACACTCCCTGGCGAAGGGCGATAACTTCGGCGACTCTCGTCGTGACATTGGTCAAATTCGGAGTGTAGGCGAAATCAGAATGAATTCGAGCCACCAAGTCGCGTGCGGCGGGTACGATCGCGCGGCCATTCTCGAAAGACTCAAGCGCGTATGCCGTGGCGATCTCTTCCGGAAATGCAAGAGGCGACGCATACACGAACTCTGCGACGCCAGAAGGGGTGGGAAAGCCGTCGTTGCGCATCGCGTCGCGAATCTCTTCCCACGGCGGCCCGTCACCGGACACCGACGCGCGCTCGACGTCCACTTCGGCATCGAGGGTGACAAGGAATTCATCATGGATGGCTTCGACACACACGTAGTGCACTCCGTTCCCAAAATGGTCGCGGAACGCTTCCATGCGAGCGGGCCGCGGCGCGATCGTCAGAGTCTGACTGACCGAACGCTGTCCAGTGGTGCTTAGCGGTGTTAGGCGCAGCAAATGCACTCCGATATCTACCGGCGCCCGGTAGCCATATTGCGTCTCGTGATGCGCGGCGTAGCGCGTCATCGTTTCGCCTCTGCGGACACGGGTGCGGATATCGGGGCTGGCTCCGAGAATCGCCGTCCGGAAAAACCCATGAACCTTGGCGCAGCGATGTGGCTGAAATAGGTTCGCGTAATCGAATCTGACAATTCCATGAGACAGCCAACGGTACGGTCAAGAAGATCGAAGAGCCCTTCTTCTTGCACCTCCATGTCGCTTGCGTGCGAAATCTCCAGTGGAAAATGCTCCACGGCTTCAATCAATGAGGCGACCGCGCCAACGTCCACCGACTCGCGTCCAACCGATTGCTCCGTGAGGTGCTCTGAAATCCGGCCAAATTGGTAGCGCAGCGCCCGCGGGTTACGAGGGTCCGCGAGCACGAACGCGAGCGCCTGGGAGTAGTAGATTTCCGCGGGATGTTGCATCACGTACGCGTTGATCGAGTCGCACAACTCGAGAGAAAGCCGCAGACCCGCCTCGACCTGACTCGCCGGCCCCGTCATCACGCCGCCCACTGCCTGTGCGCACGCGATCCCTCTTTCGATCCGGCGTCCGAGGTCCATGAACCGCCAGGCCGCGCCGCGCAGCATGTTTTCGGCGGCCAGACCGGCGAACGCAGCGATCTGTTCGTGGATCGCGTTGAGGCTCTCAAGGAGACGGTCCGGTTCACGAGAACCGTGGTTCAGGTGCCATTCGGAGGTGTTGGTGAGCCTCTGCAGCGACCGCCACATGTCGAAGGAGAGTTGGTCGCGGGAGGCCAGCGTGAGCCGCCGGATTCCGTCAACACAGGCTCGCATTGGTGCTCTGCCAGAAGCGGCAGCAATGACGCCTTCGAGAAATTTGGCAGCGTACACCGGAGCAGCAGCCGTATCGGGTTCGATCCAACCCGTGCGCTTGAGCGATCCGGCAAGGCGTTTCAGCTCCGCTTGATGGCGAGCGCCGAGCCCCCCGGCCACGATTCGGTCGAGCGCAGCCACGAATTGCCGCAGCCCGCCATCGAGGCGCTCGACGTAGCGTCCGAGCCAAAACAGATCATCGGCCGTGCGGCTGCGCAGAGAAATCTCGTGTCGTGCGCTCTGCGGCGCCGCGTGGGGCGCGGATATCGTCGCGGGGATGTGAGTGTCGGCTGATTGTTCTGAAAGGACCCACGTGTCTTTGATCAGGTCACTGTGCCGCAGCATGTTTCGGTAGATGGAGTCGCCTGTGGCGACTCGCGCGCTCCCGCCCGGCAGCGCGTACCACTCGCCTTCATGCCACACGGCCATGACGCGCAGCACTACGGGCTTTGGAATCAAACGCTCGCCCTCACGCGCTGCGATTTCGGGCGCCAAGCATGGCGTGAGACTCGGGCACATTCGCTCCCGCGCCACGAACCGCTCCGGGTAACGCAGCAGAAGCGCCTCAAACTCCGCGCGCCGTTCGGCCGACAAAAGCGCCGGCTCGACAGGCACCGGGTCCGGATCAAAAACCGTGTGGATCGCAAATTGGTCCATGGCAGAGCGGACTTCGGCGAGCGGCCCTTTTTGGCCGCACCACCACGTCGTGACTGCCGGCAGCAATAGGTCCTGACTCAGCAAACGCTGGGCGAGATTCGGCAGAAACGGTGTGAAAGCTGGCGATTCGACGAGTGCACTGCCCAGCATGTTGAGAATGGCCACATTTTGCCGGCGAGCCACCTGCACCAATCCAGCAACGCCCAAGGCCGAGTCCTCGCGCAATTCCAGGGAGTCGCAGTAGTCGCCGTCGACGCGCCGGTACAGGACGTCGACCTTGGCAAGCCCACCGAGCGTCTTCAAGTAGATGCTCTCACCGCGAACCGCGAGATCGCTACTTTGCACGAGAGCGATTCCGAGCGCACGCGCGAGAAAGACATGTTCGAAATAGGCGTCGTTATAGGGGCCGGGCGTGAGCAGCGCAACTTGCGGTAGCTCCGTCGAGTTGTCGCCCATTGCCTGCAGACTTGACCGCCACAGCTCGATAAACGAATCGAGACGCCGCACCGGCGCGGAGCGGAATACCTCAGGGAACGTGCGGGCCAGCACGCTGCGCTTGTGCAGAGCGTAGCCCGCGCCGGAAGGCGCCTGAGTGCGGTCGGCGAAGACGCGCCATTCTCCGCTCGGCAGACGAACCAGATCGGCGGCGTAGAAGTAGAGCCGCGGCGCTCCGCGCGGGGGTTCCACGTGACGCAAAGGGCGCAGGAATTCGGGATTGCCGAACACAAGGTAGGGCGGCAGCAATCCCTCTTCGACAAGACGTTGCGGGCCGTAGAGGTCCGCCAGGATCGTGTCCAGAAGTCGCGCCCTCTGCACCAAACCTGTCGCGATGGTCTGCCACTCCGATTCGGGCAGGATGAGCGGAAGCAGATCGAGAGACGGCGCCGCGGACGTGGGATGCGCTTCAGGCAGCGCGACGATTTCGTCGTCGGCCATCTGAATCGAGGCCCGCGCGAGCTTTTCAGAGAGCTGTTCCGAGCTCAGAGAGAAAACCGTTTCCATCATGCCGCGCCAGTGCGGCCGGATGGCGCCGGTTCCAGTAACCATTTCGTCGTACTGTGAACTCACGCTCCGTCCTTTATACCATTGTGGACCACGTGCGCCCGGCCTTGCGGCGGAAAGTTCACGCCTGCGTCGCTGCGCGCACGCGCTTGACGCGGCGCAAATCGAGCGTCAGTGGATGCTCCGCCCCAGTCACGACGGGCCTCGGAAATTGAGTGCCCGGAGTGTGGCCGAATGGAAAGAAACGCGCACGCCGGCGCGCCTCCGCTTCATTCGCATTCACAGGGAACCGGACGTAGTTGCGCCCACCGGGGTGCGCGACGTGGTACGTGCATCCTCCAACCGAGCGATCGTTCCACGTGTCGAAGAGGTCGAACACGAGCGGTGTATCCACAGGAATCGTCGGATGAAGCGCCCGCGGCGGCTGCCACGCCCGGTATCGAATTCCGGCAAGGTACTCGCCTTGGCGTCCCGTAGCGCGGAGCGGAACCGCACACCCATTCAGCAGCAGTTGATGCCTTTCGCCGGTCGCGCCTGCGACCTTCACCTGCATCCGCTCGACCGAGCTATCCACGAAACGGACGGTCCCCCCGAGCGCGGCGTCCTCGCCCATCACGTGCCAGGGTTCGAGAGCGTGCCGCAACTCGATCTCGATGCCGCGGTATGCCACCTTGCCGATCAGTGGAAAGCGAAACTCATGATGTGCGTCAAACCAGGCGGATTCGAACGGATAGCCCGCGCGCTGCAAATCGCTGAGGACGTCCGCGAAATCACCAGCGACGAAATAGGGAAGCATGAAGTCGTCGTGCAGGCGCGTGCCATAGCGCGCCAGAGGCGCGTCGTAAGGTTTCTTCCAAAACATGGAGATCAGCCCGCGCAGCAGCAGTTGTTGCGCCAGGCTCATTCGAGGATGCGGCGGCATTTCGAACGCGCGAAGCTCTAGCAGGCCACGTCGGCTCGAAGCACTATCAGGCGAATATAGCTTGTCGATGCAAAATTCGGCGCGATGCGTGTTTCCAGTGACGTCGACTAGCGCATCACGGAGCGCCCGATCAGCCAACCAGGGCGGCGCAGCCTGGGCCTCGTCCAAGGCCTTAAAAGCGATCTCGAGCTCGTAGGTGGCGTCATCGCGGCCTTCGTCCACGCGTGGATGCTGGCTCGTGGGGCCGATGAACAGCCCTGAAAAGAGATACGAGAGTGATGGATGGTTGTGCCAATAGCCAACCAGGCTCTTCAGCAAGTCCGGGCGACGAAGCAGAGGTGATTCAGCCGGAGTGGGCCCGCCAACAACCAGATGATTGCCGCCGCCCGTGCCGACATGCTGCCCGTCGAGCATGAATTTTTCAGTGGTCAGTCCGACGGCCCGCGCCTCCTCGTAGACGGCATGCGTGTTCGCGATCAACTGGTCCCAGCAGGCCGCGGGATGCACGTTGACCTCGATCACTCCTGGATCGGGCGTAACTGAGAGATGCAGCAAACGTGGATCAGCGGGTGGTGCGTACCCTTCGATCACGACGGGTTGTGCAAGTTCGGCCGCAACGTCCTCAACAGCCGCGGCTAAGTCCAAGTAATCTTCCACCGTTTCAGCGGGCGGCATGAAAATGTGGAGCAAACCGTCGCGCACTTCCGTGCACAGTGCCGTGCGGACCACTCTCGAATCAGACTGCCCCGGCAGCGGCCGCAGCGGAACCTGCTCGCGTCTGCCCACCTCGCGCCCACCCCGTTGAGCAGAAGGGTATGCTGCGCGCTCGCCTTCGAGATCAGAGAATCTAAATCGTTGGCGGGATGGAAGCGGCTGCCGCGGCACCATCGGATCTCGCTCGTGGATGTATGGATAGTCGCTCTCGGTGACCCACGGCAGCGAGTCGAGCGGCAGCCGGTAGCCCATCGGCGAGTCACCGGGCAGGAGATACATGCGCTCCGGCCGGAAGAACCATGGTCCGGATTGCCACGTCCGTTCCTCTCCGAACCCGGTCCGGCGCAACGGCAGCGCATATCCGACCAGATGCGAGAGTCTTTGCTCGAATACTCGCGCCAGCCGCGCGCGTTCCAGCGGATCCTTCAGCTCGCTCTTCAGCGGATCAACGTTCACGGGCAGGCGCCGCTCTTTCCAAAGGTAGTACCAGGCGTCTTCATATCCCGGCAGACAGAAGGAGGGATCGAGCTGAAGCTTTTCGGCGAGACGCGCAATGAACCGGCAAGCATGATCGGAGCGAAGCCCAGGGTCCGGCGTGTTGTCAGTAGCGAATAGTCCCTTGTCCTGCCAGATCGCCTCTCCGTCTTTGCGCCAGTGGCAGCCGAGCGCCCACCGCGGCAGTTGCTCACCCGGATACCACTTCCCTTGCCCGTAGTGGAGCAAGTAGCCGCACGCGAAGCGATCCGCGAGCCGGCGCAAGAGTTTTCCAGCATACGTGCGCTTCGTCGGCCCCAAGGCTTCGGTGTTCCATTCCGCGCCGTCAGGATCGGCCGCGGCCACGAACGTCGGTTCGCCTCCGAGCGTGAGCCGCACGTCGTGTGCCTCCAGGTCACGATCCACTCGGGCGCCAAGCGCGACGAGCCGCGACCAATCCTCCTCCGCGTAGGGACGCGTGACGCGCGGCGATTCCTTCACGCGCCGCACCCTCATTTCGTGATGAAGCGTGCTCTCACACGGTTCCAGCAGGCCCGAAATGGGCGCTGCGCTCATCGGCTCTGGAGAACAGGCCAGCGGGATGTGCCCCTCTCCAGCCAGAAGTCCGGATGTGGGATCGAGACCAACCCACCCGGCGCCAGGTAAGTACACTTCGCACCACGCGTGTAGGTCGGTAAAGTCCGCGCTCGGGCCAGCGGGTCCTTCAAGCGGTTTTTGATCAGCAACGAGTTGAATCAGGTAGCCTGAAGCAAAACGTGCGGCGAATCCGAGCCGCCGCAAAATCTGGACCAACAGCCATGCCGAATCGCGGCAAGATCCTTCGCGCTTCGCAAGCGTCTCTTCAGGTGTCTGGACTCCCGGCTCGAGGCGGATTACATATCGGATTTGCCGCTGCAGTCGCCGGTTGAGATCGACCAAGAAATCGATCGTGCGGGTCGGCTCGCGCTTAGCAGTCTGTAGGAAAGCCTCGAATAGCGGGCCGGTCGCCGCAAGCAGGCGGAACGGTGCCAACTCGGACTCGAGCACTTCGTCGTATGCGAACGGAAACTCTTCTGCGGCGGGATCGAGAAAGAAATCAAACGGGTTGATCACCGCCATGTCGGCGATCAAATCCACCGTCACCACAAATCGATCCGCCTTTTCGGGAAAAACGAGGCGTGCGAGATAGTTTCCCTGTGGATCCTGCTGCCAGTTCAAGAAATGCGGCGAAGGCTCGACCTGGAACGAGTAGGCCAGCACGGGCGTGCGCGCATGGGCCGCTGGCCGTAGCCGCACGGTTTGGGGTCCCAGCTCGACTGGCCGCCCGTAGCGATATTCCGTCCGATGAAAGAGGGCTACTTCGATACTCACACATCACCCGCGCGGTGAGCGCGCACCCACGCCTGCAAGGCTGTCCGGGGAATTGGCCGAGGCAGCCCTTCGCGCCGTTCAATGATTACTTTAACTGTGGCTGAAAGACTGCTGGCAACCAAAGATTGAATCGAAACGATTTGAAATACTGTCAGACGTGCGAGCGGGCTCCCCGCGATCGCTGCAAACGGTGTTGCTCATCTCCGCTCGAAGGGCCTGGTTTCCCCGCAATTAGGGCTGAGCTTGTGCGCTCTTCTTCTCGTGTATGCGGCGAAGGTCGGGCCAGAACTCCTTGAGCATGTACGTGGCGCAATCCCAGCCCATTTGCGACCCCCAGACATTAATCACGGTGCCGACGCCCCTATCTCCGTTCGGATGGTATGAGTAGGTCGATATGCCCGCCGCGATTCCCGCGCCGAAGACCTCTGAATAGTTGAACTGGCTGCCGCCTGAATCGGTGCGCGTAACCACGAGGCGACTGATCGCATGTCCGGCGCGGCGCAGAAATCCGCCGTGGCCCAGTTGGTAGTACCGCGGATCCTGGTGCAGGAACGACGGAAGCACGGCGCTCGCCATGAAATTCTCGACTGCATTGTCGGCATACGCCGTGGCGTACCTCTTGCCGTAACCCTCGGCGCCCTGTCCGTACTCTGGAATGCTGTTACTGGCCTGGCCGAGACCTGCGACGACACCGATCAATCCGAACTCAAACGGATCGATCAGCCCTCGGCCGACCGCCTTGAATTTCTGCCCAGGAGTGAGGCTCGGAAGATTATCAACGTTTTCGATGCTCAAGAAGTTTGGAAGTATCCAGAAAATCCTGTCTTTCGACGTGCCTGTCTTCTTCTCGTGTTCAACGTTTTGTTGCTCTTTCGTGGTCAGTCCGGGCTGGGGTTGCGCCTGACCGGACGATGCCGGAGCCGGCGGCGGGGGTGCCGGCCGTTGTTGCTGGGACGGAGTTTGCTGCTGAGCTTGCTGTTGCTGATTCTGCTGCTCCGAGGGTCCCGGATCTTGTTCTTGCGCGCGCGATGGTGTCACGACTGTGACACCGGTCATTGTCAATCCGAGAAAAATCGCCGTCGCTAGTCTGCATCTATTGGCCATTGAATTTCTATTCTGGCACGCGAGCGATCAAATCCACAACGAATTGAACCTTCGTGATCGTAGGACCGCGCTGATCTTGCAGGTGAAGGCCCTAGACGCTATTCCAGGCAGGTCGGAACCCCTCTCGCGTGCAAGCGGGACTTACCTCACATTTCCTACGCGCGTGGATCCTGCGGTGCCGACCCCGCGCGCGAGCTCCACAAAATCGAGAATTGCTCCAATCACAAGTTCCGGCTGGTCCTCAGTGATCCAGTGTCCGCTGCGGTCAGCGATGATGTGCCGTCCGTTCGGGGATTCCTCGGCAATGGCTCGGTGTTCGGCTAGGCGCCGCGGGGACGCGTTGCCCCCAGAAATCACCACAAGCGGTTTGTTCAGGCGTCCGGCGGCGATCACCTGCTCCGCGCTCTCCGGCAGCCGCTCGAGCTGGCTCGCGATCGCTCGGCAAAACTTCGGCTGCGTCCAGAATATAGGTGCCATGTCTCGTTCGCTGGCCGGGAGATTCCAGAACCACGGGCTTTCTGTGGAATTCGAGTCTGATGGCGCGCCTTTGCTGATCGCTCGAATCAGAGGATTCGCGGCCCCTTTCGCGCCGGATTGAACCAACGCCGCCGTGGCGCGAATCAGCCCTGTGTACGAAAGCGCAGCGGCGCGCCGGCAGATTTTCGCGCCGATTGCGACGCGATGCAGATCACGCTCGGAGGCCGGCCGCCATTCTCCAGCGGCAACGGGATCGACGAGCACCACTCCGCAGACCTCGTGCGAATAGCGGGCTGCGAACAGATGCATGGTGAGTCCGCCAAATGAATGACCCACTAGAACGTACGGCGGTGGCGCCTCCACCCGGCGTAGCAACTCGCGAAGCTCCTCGACGATCCGTTCGGCGTTGCGAGGCTCCGGGCCCGGATCGCTCCAGCCGAAGCCGGCTCGGTCATAGCAGATCACGCGGGTCGATTTCGCAAGTTCCGGTTGAAGCCCGTGCCAAGTAAGCATCGTGCTCATCAGGCCAGACTCCAGCACGACCGTCGGCCCACCCTCGCCCATATCCTGATAGTGAAGACGGTGTGTGCTTAGCTGCACGTACTTGCCGAGCGGTGGAAACCGTCTGCGATCCCTCCGCACACCAAGCACCTGATAGGCCGCACCTGCGAGCAGGACGGCCGTGATGCCTCCAACGATGTACTCGATCACCCGAGCAGAAGCCTCCTGTCTTTAGCTGCGGCGAGCCTCGGCTGCCTTGGCCGCGCTGAAGCTTCGATCGCTCAGCACTTCTTCGGCCGCGCGGTAGCCGATTTCGATGGAGTCTCCAATGGAACGCCCCTCAAGATAGTTCCCCGCAAGTTGTAGGCCCGGCAGGCTACGCAGCGCATCGCGAATAGCTGCCACCCACTGCGTATGTCCGACGCGATACTGAGGCAGCGCACGCGGATATTTCCAGACTGCGCGGTCAATGGGCGAGCCCGAGATTCCCAAGATCTCCGCAACCTCGCCCTCAGCCATCTCGGCGGTTGCTTCAGGCGCCATCTCGAAAAAAGCTTCATTCGGAAGAGGCCGCGCGAAACTTGTAATCAAGACCTTCCCTTCCGGCGCTCTTCCCGCGAACAAAGATGAGTTCCATGTGCACGAAATCACGTGAAGTCCCTCGCGCCGCGGCACGTTGAATCCGAAGCCCTGCAGCGAGTGTCGAACCTGGTTCCGCTCGTACGCGGACGCCACGACTGCGAGCGGTGAATACGGGATTCCACCGAGCAGCGAACTCAGATGCGGCGCAACCGGCTGTAGTACCCTCGCAGCCTCGTACGCGGGCGTCGCGGTCACGACCGACTCGCCCAATAGCTCCTCGCCCCCTCGTAGCCGAATCCGCCATCGCCCCTGAGAGACGTCAGCAGCCGGACAGACACCTTCGACGCACGCGCCCAGGCGCAATGAATCTCCCAATGTCTCGCCGAGCCGATCTGTAAGCGTCGCAAATCCTGATCTGAACGATCCCAGCGGCGGGAGGAAATCGGTTACCGGCACGCCAGGAGCTGGCCGATTGTTCGTCGCAGAGCGTTCGGCCGGCGCCGACCGTTTCCCATTTTTCCTGCGTGCGTGGATTCCTCCGCGAAAAACGCTCCCGAACTCTCGCTCCCATCGCGCGATGGAGGGCAGCGTGCTCTCCATTCCCATTTCTTCCGGGCCAGAGAAATAGACCGAGGCCGCAAAAGGGTCCACCAGGTAATCGACAGCTTCGTCGCCAAATTTCCGCCGTACGAACTGGGCCAGTGACTCCTCCGATTGCGGAGGCCGCCAATTCCGGAACGGCTCTGCGATAAACCGGGCTTTGCAGCCGATTCCTACCAGGCGCGTCTTGATCAACCCCCACGGTGAAAGTGGCGCGGGATGAAGCTCTCCATCCTTCCACACAAAACGCTTCGCTCGCGGGTCGACGCTGACAAATTCTTTTTCCAGTCCAAGTTCACACACGAGCTCCCAGACCGCTCGCGGAAAGCGCGGACATTGCGGTCCCGCCTCGAAAAGAAAGCCTCTTCGCCGGATCGTCGCTATCTCGCCGCCAGCGCGATCCGACGCCTCCAGCAACGTCACGCGGGCACCCAATTTCTGGAGCCAAAACGCGCAGGCAAGGCCCGTGAGTCCGCCGCCGATAACTACCGTTTGCTGATCGATTCCCATTGAGCAAGAATCTTAACAGAAGAGTCTCGGATGCTTTTCCTGACCAATCAAGCAAACGTGGCGGCCGCGCGCCGGGGCCAGAAAGTATGAACGAGACTATCCAAGCCCGTCGTGATTCCCTCGTTGACTTCGTCAACGAGTACGACATCCGCCGGAGCGAAACCGCTGTCGCCCAGCGCCGCGGCTATCGCATGGAACGCTGGACGTACGGCCGCATTCTCGATGACGCGCGTCGATTCGCGCGGGAGCTCGAATCCCGTGGAATCGGCAAAGGCGACGCGGTCCTCCTTTGGGCGGAAAGCTCAGCCGAGTGGAGCATCGCTTTCATGGGATGCATCCTCCGCGGCGCTGTCGCTGTGCCGATTGACCCGATATCGACGCCGGAATTCGTGGCTCGAATCGCTCGAGACGTCAGCGCCAAGCTGGTCGTGCGCTCCCGTCACCTCGCCGCTCCTGATGTGGCCGCACCGGCACTCACAATCGAGACACTTCCCGAGACCATCGCGGCTCACCAGGCGCTGCCATATCCCTCTCCCGCGCTGACGCGCAATGACACCCTCGAAATCATTTTCACTTCCGGTACGACGGCCGAGCCTCGCGGTGTCGTGATTTCTCACGGCAACGTCCTCTCCAACATTGAACCGGTGGAGCGAGAAATTCGCAAGTATCTGCGTTTCGAGAGGCCGTTCCATCCTCTGCGCTTTCTCAATCTGCTTCCCTTGAGCCACATCTTCGGCCAAATGATGGGGCTCTTCATCCCGCCTCTTCTCGGCGCGACCGTGATCCATATCGATTCGTTGAAACCCTGGGAAACCATCGAGACGATTCGGCGCGAGCGCGTCTCTGTGCTCGTTGCCGTCCCTAGGCTGATCGAATCTCTCCAGCGGGAAATCGAGCGCGGCATCGAACAAAAAGGGCGCCTCGACGAGTTTCGTAAGAAGTTTGCCGATTCGGAGAAAGACCATTTCCTCATGCGCTGGTGGAAGTTTCGCTCCGTGCGCAGACGCTTCGGCTGGAAATTCTGGGCGTTCGTCTCCGGCGGGGCAGCGCTGCCGGAGCAAACGGAGACTTTCTGGAACCGGCTGGGCTACGCCGTGATTCAAGGCTACGGCATGACGGAAACGACTTCGCTCATCAGCTTGAATCATCCTTTTCGCACGGGCAGAGGCTCGATTGGCAAAGTTTTTCCCGGCATGGAGATCAAAGTTGACGAAAGCGGCGAAGTGCTCGTGCGCGGCGAGAATGTCGCTGCCTCCTACTGGCGGGGCCAGAGATCGGAGCCGGTCGTCGGCGTGGACGGCTGGTTTCACACCGGCGATCTGGCGGAACTCGGGTCCGACGGCCGGCTCTATTTCAAAGGCCGGAGCAAGAACGTTATCGTCACCTCGGCGGGAATGAAGGTTTACCCAGAGGATCTGGAGAGGGCCCTCCGCAAACAAAAAGGTGTCCGCGATTGCGTCGTGTTCGGGTTGGTCCGCGACGGAAACGAAGAGCCCTGCGCAGCTCTTCTCCTCGGAGACGCGGAATCGAATGGTGCCGACGCCGTCGAGCAGGCGAACAAATCTCTTGCCGAGTACCAGAAGGTCCGCCAATGGTTCGCTTGGCCCGGACCCGATTTTCCGCGGACGCCGACGCAGAAGCCCGCGCTCGCCAAAATTCGAGGGATAGCTGAGTCAAGGCTCCGCTCGTCACAGGCGTCGCAAGGTGCGGATTCGGTGACCAGCCTTGTCGCACAGATCACCGGTCGCCCGGTCGGCGCCGCATCCGCGCTAGAGAGCGCCAATGCCCTAGCAAGCATGAGCTCGCTCGATCGCGTCGAGTTGATGAGCGCGATGGAGGACCGGTACCAAGTGGATCTGAACGAAGCCAAGTTTTCCAAAGCAGCCACGATCAGCCAACTCGAACAGCTCGTACGTGAACCGCAGGCGGCAAGGGTCGAGCACGTTTTCCCGCGCTGGCCTCAGCACTGGCTTACCACTGCATTGCGGCTCGCTGCCTACTACCTGCTCGTCTGGCCGGCTACTTATCTCCTCGCGGCGCCTCGAATCAAAGGCCGCAAGAATCTCCGCGGATTACGCGGGCCGGTGCTCGTAATTTCCAACCATGTCACCTACGTCGACATCGGCTGGATTCTCGCAGCCCTGCCACGGCGCTTTCGACATCGGCTTGCCACTGCAATGCGCGGCGAACGCCTCGCGGAAATGCTCCACCCGGCCACGAACCTCGGATTCTTCGAGCGGCTCAGCGAGCACCTCAGCTACCCTCTCGTGCTGACGTTTTTCAACGTCTTCCCGCTGCCCAAAGAATCCGGATTCTTGCGTAGCTTTTCCTTCGTTGGCGATCTGGTGGACCGGCAATGGAATATTCTGGTCTTTCCTGAAGGGCTGACGACTACCGACGGCCGTATCGCGACCTTTCGTTCCGGAATCGGTCTGCTCGCGACGCGGCTGAATATTCCCGTCGTACCCATGCGGCTGGATGGATTGTTCGAGCTCAAAAGGGACGAGAAACATTTCGCCGCGCCCGGGAGGGTTAGCGTCAAGATTGGCAAGCCCGTGCAGTTCTCTGCCGATCAGGATCCAGAAGAGGTCACGCGCGAGCTTCAGCGCATTGTCGAAGGGCTTTAGTGCAATAGCAGTCCGTCTCGTCTAACGGCTCGCCTCGAACACAGAAAATCTTCGCTCCAGTTCCCACTGTTGCTGCGCCTTCTCGCTCGCCTTGAGAAAAGCGGCACACGCAGTCGACGGATTGGCCGTTCCTAGGGCCTCCTGCGCGCAGACCGAGACAGGCTGGCCAAACCCGTCCATCTCGCGCCATAGACTGCCCCCCGGCAGGAAGCTGTGCTCAATGCTCGTGCGTACAATCTTTTTCAAATCGGCGTAACTGAGTCCGTAGTTTTCGACCGCGCGTACATATTCATGCGTCAAATCGATGCGCGACACGCCTTCATCGTCCGTCGAAAGAGCGACCGGAACACCGTACCTTCGGTAGATCGGAAACGGGTGCTCCTTGCCCACGATGCCTAGAATCACCTCATTGCTCGTCAAATTGATCTCGACCATCACGTGCTTTGCCGCCATCTCTTTCAGCAGGTCGTAGGGCTTGTCTTCGTGCATCACGTCCACGCCGTGGCCGATCCTCTCTGCATGCGCCTGCTCGACAGCAAGCCGAATATGGCAGCAAAGCCCGTCCGGCGGCACCATTCCGGGAGCCAACTCGCCCGCGTGCAGGCTGATGTGCACCTTCGGATAGAGGCTGTGGAGAAACTCCAGCATGCTCATGTGCAGCGCGTAATCGGCCACCGCGGTGTGGTCGTCTTCCGGCTGGACATAATTGATGCCGACAAAGCGCGGATCAACTGACGCGGTCTCGAAGCCTAGCAGCGTCTGCGCGAACACCTGCTCTGGAGGAAATGCCCGCAACACCTGATAGATGTAACGGATCTGTACGCTGCACGCAGGCGCCTCGTTCACGTCGCCGCAATGCTCCCTCTGCTTACGAACTGCCTCGCTCTGGTCCAGATACGCGCGCGCAATGGCGATATCGTCGCGCAGCCCGCGCGCAAACAGCTGCTCGCGAAATTCGCTCATGCTGCGTTCCGGGCGCCAACCAAGCATTCGAGAGAGGATCGCTGTGCGAGCAAAGTCGGGTGTCACCATCAGCTCGAGATACTGCTCGTTCTGCGCTGCGGCGCGCGTCGCGATCTCGTCGAGCCATTCGCCCGTGTGTCGCACATCCACAGCACTGAACTTCGAAAAAGAGTCAAAGAAATGGTCGTGACCCGTCACGCCCGGCGTCGGCACGAATCCACGCATCGAAAAAGCATCCACCAATGCGTCGTACAGATGTTGATCCTGAAAGGCTTTCTCGGCGGGTACATCTCCGCTCGCGCAGTCCGTCGCCTGCCGTTTGACAAATGCCAGTGACGCGAGATTGACGCACAGATGGTCCTCTGCTCCGTCGCGGATGAAAGACTCGGCATATACGCCGCCCCCGAGGTGATAGTGCAGGTCGCCGCCTTTCGGCATTCCCGCGAGGAACGCGCGCAAGTCGAGCGGATTTCCCCTTGCCGCGTCGAGTGCGCGCGCCGCCCGCTGCTCTCCGGTTCCAACCTTGCCCTGCGGTGCGCTTGACGGGTTCGCTTGCCCGAAAGAGGAGAAAGACCACGCGAGACAGGTTGCGAGAAGACACGCAGATCGAAAAGTGCTACTCATGGCGGATCCTTTGCCCGACAGAGTTTCCCCAACGAAACGGGCCTTCATTCTACCGTTCAACGCGTGAAAGACAATTTCGCGTTCGGACTGTTCATGTAAACTCTTTCTGGCGCTCAACTGCCGCTTCAATTCTCCCAAAGGACGATTCCGCATGAGCCGCACTGTCGCTCGTCTCTGCTGGGCACTCCTCGCACTGACATCTTGCACAAGACCGCTCGTGGCTCAAGCGACGTCATCCGCTGGCCCAATCCCTGTCAAAGTGGTCGTCGTATCCATGTTCGAACGCGGCGAAGACACTGGAGATGTTCCCGGCGAGTACCAGCTTTGGGTCGAGCGAGAGCACCTCGACCAGATTCTCCCGCTCGACGCCGGCTATCATCACGTTCGCCTCAACAAGGACGGCGTTCTCGGCCTGCTGACCGGCGTCGGCACGGCCAAAGCCGCCGCGTCGGTGATGGCGCTAGGGCTTGACCCTCGTTTCGATCTTTCCAAAGCTTACTGGCTCGTTGCCGGAATCGGTGGCGGCGACCCGGCCGACGTCTCGCTCGGCTCAGCGGTCTGGATCGATCACATGATCGATAGTGACTACGCCTACGAAATCGACGCGCGCGAGATCCCCGTTGGCTGGCCTACCGGCCGGATACCCATGCACCACGCGACGCCTTACGAACAGCCCGTCTCCATCCAGCCCGGCGATCCCATTTACACCCTCAATCCGCAGCTGGTCACATGGGCCTACCAACTTACGAAGGATACTCCGCTCGCCGATACCGATTCGATCCGCAAGGCGCGCGCTGGATTTGAAGGCTATCCCAACGCAACTCGGCCGCCGTTCATCACTCACGGGGACGGCCTTTCGGGCAGCACTTTCTGGCATGGAACGCTCTTCGACGACTGGGCCAACGCCTGGGTGCGGTATTACCTCGGCGACCAGGGCAACTTCATGGAGTCAGCCATGGAAGATACGGGCACGTTGCAGGCGCTCACGTTCTTGAGTCAGGCCGGCCGAGTCGATATGAAACGCGTCCTCATACTGCGCACGATCAGCAACTACGACCAGCAAGCTCCCAATCAATCCGCCGAGGACAGCCTGAAACAATTGGCCATCGGAAACTATGCAGCGTATATGGAATCGCTCGAGGCAGCCGAGCAAGTCGGCGACAAGGTGGTGCGGGAAATCGTCGAGCACTGGTCCGAGCGCGAAGCTACGATTCCTTCCGCCCGCGCTAGCACGTCCAAATAGGCAGCTCTTTCATGCAGACAGGCTCGCCAGTGTCTCCGCGAGCACAAGCGTCCCGCGCGCGATGTCCTCAATCGAGGCGTACTCGTCCGGACGGTGGCTATAGCCGTTGCGGCAGGGAATAAAGAGCATCGCCGTAGGCGCAATGTGCGACATGAACAGCGAATCGTGGTACGCCCGGCTGACCATCGGCAAGAATTTTTCGCCGTGCTTTCGGCACGCCGCGCATAGCGCCTCAACCACTTCTGGCGCGCAGTCGGCCGGGGCGTCCGCATTCAGCAACTCAATTTGAACTGAAACGCCGCGGCGCCCGGCAACCTCTTTCGCCGCCAAATCCAACGCGCGCATCACGTTGTCGCGCCGCGCGAGGTCCGTATCCCGCGCATCGACGCTGATTCGCACGCGGCTAGGAATGCTGTTTACCGCGCCGGGAAATACGTCGCACATGCCGACGGTTGCCACGGTATCGGCCGATCCACTGGTCCGCGCCGCATTCTCGATCCCTAGAATCAACTCCGAAGCCGCACACAGAGCGTCGTGCCGGTCGGGCATCAAGACTCCGCCCGCGTGTCCGCCCGCGCCTTCGATTGCAACCCGCGCACTCGCGGGCGCCGCGATCTTCTTCACCACGCCGAGTGGCACGCGCTCGCGTTCGAGCAGTGGTCCCTGCTCGATATGCAGCTCCACGAACGCCTTGTAATATGCGCGCGGCAGTTTGACGTCTTTAATTTCTCCGCCAAATCCGGCTTTGCGGCGCACATCTTCAACCGTCTCATCGTTCTTGTCAGTCAGCTTCGCCGCGGCACCCGACGAGAGCGTCCCGGCAAGCAGCCGACTGCCAAGACATCCAATCCCAAATCGCGTCGGCTCCTCCGATGTGAACACAAGCAGCTCGATCGAATTCTTCGGCCGGAATCCGCTGCGCTGCAGCGCGCGTATGGCTTCGAGCCCACCGAGCACTCCCACCACGCCATCGTACTTCCCGGCGTTCGGTATCGCATCGATATGCGAGCCTGTTCCGACGACCGGCGCTCCCGCATCGGAGCCTTGCCATCGCGCAAACGTGTTGCCGATCGCATCCTGCCTCACCGAAAGTCCCGCGGTCTTGCACCGCTCGATCATCCACCCGCGAGCGCGCATGTCCGCCGGCGTGAACACGATTCGCGTCACCACGGGCGGCTCCGCCTCCGAAATCAGCGCGAGCGCTTCAATTTCAGAACTCAGCCGCGCCGAATCGATTTCCAGTTTCATCGCTATTTCGCTGCCAGCGGATGCCGGTTCCAGTCCTTGTAGATGAGATATTTGGCGGGAATTTTCCCGATCGCCCCGAACCACTGCGGGCACCACGGCCCCATCCAAATGAAATCGCCAGCGGACACTGGATACCAGGAATCTCCCAGACGGTAGATTCCGCCGCCTTCCAGCATCAGCAGGCCGTGCTCCATCACGTGCATCTCGACCATGCTGAGCGCCGCGCCCGGCTGGTACACCATCGTGTTCACTGCGAAATCGAAGCTCGGCGTGTCGGGCAGCAGGCATCTCACCTGCAAGTCCCGGTCGCCCCCTAGCGGATTCGACGCGGCAGCGTCCTCGGACGAGATGATCAGCGCCGGGGGCTTTGCCCCTTCGAGCGGTTGGTAAGTCTTCTCGATCACCGCCACGCGGCTCTGGCGCGATGCCACCACTCGATGCGCCAGCCCCTGAGGAACGTATGCGTATCCGCGTGCGGCCAGTTCCGCCTTCTTTCCCTTCGTCTCAAACTTGAGCCCTCCCTCCAGCACGAACACGAACCGCTGCGCGTCCGTGTGGCCGAGTTCCCCGCCCGTCTCAAACTCTGCGGTGTACTGCGTGAACGCCGCGCCAATCGCCGGCCCCGCGTGTACGACAGCCGTGCAGCGCTTCATCCCCGGCAGTGGCGCGCGGACGAACGTGTCGGGAGTCAGCAGCAGATGGTCAGCGCGCCGGGCGCTCCGCGTTTGGCCCAGGTTATGCACGTTGAGTCCTCCTTGATTGCAGCACTGGCGAAGAGGCCAGCAATTTGAGCAAGTGAGCTCCCGCCTTGATCGCCTTTTCGACATCTTCGACGTTCACAGTCTCCTCGGGACTGTGGCTGACGCCCCCGGGAGTGCGCACGAAAACCATCGCTGCGGGAACTTTTTCGGCCAGGATCATGGCGTCGTGCCCGGCCCCACTGACCATTCGATGGGGTTCGCATCCGGCTTTTCGAATCGCTTCCTCGATCTGCTCGATAAGCTGCGAATCCATCGCGATCGCCGGCTGGCTCAGCATCATGCAATGCTGCACGGAAAGTCCTCGCCGCGCCGCGATCTGCTCCGCGTGCCGAATCAGCGTCTCCACCGCCGCGACGCGGACGTCATCCGACCGATGGCGAACGTCGAGAGTGAGGTGCACCTCTCCGGCAATCACATTTGTCGCGCCCGGCTTCGCATCAACGGCTCCCACTGTCGCGACCAGTCCGGGCACCCGGTGCCCTTCCCTCTCGACCGCCGCAATCCATTCCGCCGCCCCCGCCAGGGCATCCCGGCGCAGATGCATCGGCGTCGTGCCGGCATGGTTCGCACGCCCGAAAAACGTGAATTCCATCTTGCTTTGTCCCGCGAGCGCTTCTACAACGCCGAGCGGAAGTCTTAGTTCCTCCAACACCGGCCCCTGTTCGATGTGAAACTCGACGTACCCCAATACGTCGCCCCGCAGGCGCGCCTCAAGAATTTCGTCTGGGTTCATCCCAAACGCTTCAATCGCCGCGCGCACGCTGATCCCGTTCGCATCCTGCCGCGCGAGCATTGCCTCGTCGAGCCTCCCAATGAGCGCTCGGCTGCCGATGAACGGCGTATTGAAGCGCACTCCCTCTTCCTCGGAAAAGCCGACGATCTCGATTCCGAAAGGAAGCCGCTCACCCCGCAAGTTCTCGATCAGCGCGATTCCAAGAACCACTCCCAGCGCTCCATCAAACGCGCCCGCATCTGGCACCGTATCGAGATGCGACCCAATCAGCAGGCGGGGAGCTTCCGGCTCCTCAGCGGCGTAGAAAGCTCGAAAATTGCCCGCCGCATCGATTCGCGTCTCGGCCCCGGCCGCTTCCGCCCACAACGTGAGCTCGCGGTGGCACTCGCGCATCGGCGCTGAAAGAAAAGTCCGCGTCGTCCGCCCCGGCTCCTCGCTGAACCCCGCGAGCTTGCGGCAGCGCGTGATCACCGTCTCTGCCGCGGATCTTTTTCCTCGGTCGGTCGGCACCGAATCTTATCCCTGCCTTCGGACGCGCGCTTCGATATAGCCGTGCGGCTCATCAGTTGGCACGAAGATTTCGTTGGGATTGTCCTGCCCGAAACGCGACAGATCGACCAATAGGCAGTGGATGTTCGGCATCGTCAGCTCGATCTCGCTGACTTCGGCGACGCCGTTCAGCACTGCCTCGCCCATTGCATACAGAGTGTGCTGGACCGATCTGCTGTCGTGCTCCGCGAACACAGCGAGCAGAATCTCGCGAATCTTCTCGCGCAGTTTCTCAAAGTCCGCGTCGGCAGATCGATAGTCCCACGTGGCGCGCAGCGCCGTGCCGAACAACCGGTCCGATGTCGGTGCCAGGGTCGTCAGCGAATCCTGAATATAGCCCTCGAATCCCGACTTCGCCGTCTTGAGGATAATCAGGTTCTCCAATCCCGACGCGACCGAAAACTTCCCGTTCCGCGCCCGCTCCACCTTCGTCGTCTGGCGCTCGCCGCTTGATTGCACGAACGTCGTCGGATGCGGCTTGCCCGCCACCGTCAGCCGTTCCCAAGCCTTCTGCGTCACGCGGATGGACGCGTGAGATACCTGCGGATTGCGGCTCAGCAAGAAATCGATCATCTCCTTCGCGAAACCTTCCATCGACGCAGCCTGCGATTTCCGGGCCAGCGAATACACCGTATTCTTCATCGTATCGGTGGGCAGGATTTTGCTGTTGTCGCCTTCGGTGAAGCAGCTTTCGAAATCTCCTTGCAACAGGACCTCGAGCGTCCACTCGTGCAGATCGTGGCGCCCATTCTCGCGTTTTACACGCATCAGCCGCACGCGCGACTTGCCGTAACGGTTCTCGCCCAGTGTAATCGTCAATTCAGCTTCCCCTGTACGTCGTGTACCCATGCGGACTCAGCAGCAGCGGAATGTGAAAGTGCGCCTCGCCGTCCCGCACGGAAAAAGTGACCTGCACGATCGGATACAGCCCGTGAACACCCTGCGCCGCATAGTAACCCGCAGTGTCGAAGGCCAGCCTGTATATTCCAGGCGAAAGTCGTTCGCCCTCCGGCAGCATTTCGTTGCACCGCCCGTCCTGGTCCGTGCGTCCCGAGCCGACGATCTTCCACTGCCCGGAGGACTCGTGGCGCTCCAGATGGACGGATACGTCTTTCGCCGGTGCGCCGCGAGCCGTGTCCAGCACGTGCGTGGAAATGCGCGTCATCCCGCAAGCCACCTCTTTAGCCGGATCTGCGTGATCTGCCGCTGCTGCTCCGCCGCCTCACGCAATTCCGTCGCCGCGTCATTCTCAAGTCGTCGCCGCAAGATTCCCAAGATCTCCTCAGCGCTCTTCCCGGTCGCGCAAACGATGAAAATATGCCCGAACCGCTTCTCGTACTCGCGATTCCCGTCCGCCAGCGCGGCCTTCACGGCGTCCTCACTGGCCGCGACGCGGCTCTGCTCCTGCGCTGACCACGCGGCGGAATTCGCTCCGGCCGGCCGCTCGGGGCGCGACTCGCCGATTCGCGGATGGCTTCGAAACGCTTCCATCCAATCTGCTTCGCTCAGGCCGCGCCACGTTTCGTCCGAGGTCGCGAACAGCGCCGCCTCGCTGGCAATCGGCCGTCGGCGCGCCATCGCCTGAGCCCAAGCTCGCGATCCACAGCATGCCAGAATTTCCGCCTCCGCTTCCGTTACGGGCAATCGGTTCCAGCGATCGAGCGCATCACTCACCGCTCGATTCTCCGCCTGCAAGCCGGTCGAGAAACTCGCCCACGAGGTTGCTTACCACCGCCGCGCGGTATTTCGCTGTCGATCGGATGTCATCGATTGGCCGAGTCTCGGACACTGCCGTCTTTCGGGCGAGTGCTCTCACATCTGCATCGAGTCGCTTCCCCGCGATCACCCGCTCCGTCTCGCCCAAGCGAATCGGCAACGGCGCTACGCTTCCAAGCGCGATGCGCGCATCCGCAACCACGCCATTCTCGACTCGCCCAAGCGCCGCAATGCACACCTTCGAGATCGCTTGCGCGTTTCGCGCGCCGACTTTGCGCGCGTACGAAACGTACCCAGCAAACCCCCTCGGCAGACAGATTGCGCGGATCAGCTCGTCCGCCGCGAGATTCATCCGCTTGTAGCCGGTGTGAAAATCGCGGTACGCCATGCGCCGCTCGCCGCGCGCCGACACCAGAATCAGCTCCGCGTCGTACACGAGCAGTGCCGGTAACGAGTCCGCTGCCGGCGACGCGTTGGCGATGTTCCCGCCAAGCGTCCCGCGGTTCTGGTTCGCGATTCCTCCAGTCCAGCTCGCCGCACGCGCCAGCAGCGGGAACTCGCCCGCCACAACTCCATGTCCACGCAGATCGGTGTACGTGCAGCCCGCCCCGATCCTCAGCTCACCCGGCAGCACTTCGATCTGCCGCAGCTCCGGCAGATTCCAGATGCTGACCAGCTTTCGCACGCCGAGCGTTCCCGCTGCGTACTGGACCATCACATCCGTGCCGCCCGCAATCGGAAGCCATCGCTTCGGCTCTTCCGCCAGCAGCTTGACGGCGTCCTGCAAACTCGCGGCCACAGCAAATTCATAGTCGGCCGGATCGGACTTCATCGCACCGCCGCGCGCCTCGCCGCTTCCGCCACCGCCTCGAAAATCTGCATATAGCCGGTGCAGCGGCAGAGGTTTCCAGAGAGCCCCTCTCGGATTTCCTCCGTCGTCGGCTTCGGCCTTTTCTGCAACAAATGCGCGGCGGCCAGGATCATTCCGGGCGTGCAGATCCCGCACTGCGCTCCACCGCACTCAAGAAACGACTCTTGCAGAGCGCGACATCGCGCGTCCCGCGACACGCCTTCGATGGTGACCACTTTCGCGCCCTGCGCTTGCGCCACGGGAACGAGACAGCTATCGACGAGCATGCCGTCCATCAGCACCGAGCATGCACCGCACTCGCCCTCGCCGCACCCTTCTTTCGTTCCGGTCAACCCCAGCTCTTGCCGCAGCACGTCGAGCAGCCGCTCCATTGGATACGCGCGAACGGTCCTAGGCTCGCCGTTCACCGTGAAGGAAATTTCGCGTTTCGCAGCAGCCTTCTTCATCGCACTCCCGCAAGCGAGGCTTCGTGCTCCACCGCTGCGAAAATGTCTTCCGGCAGCATTGGCACGCGATTGAACGGAATCCCCACCGCGTCTTCGATCGCGTTGACAATCGCCGGCGCCGGGCCGTCCATCGGCAGTTCGCCGATTCCCTTCGCGCCAAACGCGCCGTGTTTGTTCCCCAATTCCTCGAAGTACACCCGAATCGTGGGCAGATCCGCCGACGTCGGCATGATATAGTTCGTCATCTGGCTGTTGGCCATGCGACCGTCGCGCCATTCTACTTTCTCGTACAACGCAAAGCCAATTCCCTGCGCCACGCCGCCCAGTATCTGCCCGCGCGCCAGCACCGGGTTCATCACCCGCCCGATCTCCTGTACCGCGACGAAATCATCCACCGTCGCGCTATACGTCGTCAGATCGACTGTCACTTCCGCGACATAAACCGCCCACGAATAGGTCGCGTACGCCTCTCCGCGGTACTTCACGTCGTCCCAGAATATTCCCTCCGGCGACTCGTAATTCGCGAGCGAGCGAAACTCTCCATGTGTCGCCACATGCTCTCTGCACGCCGCGCGAAACTCCTCGGCGGTGCATGTTTCGCGCAACAGTCCTGCGGCGATCAGTGTCTGTTTCAATCCCTGCGCCGCCGAAGCGACGAGCTTTCCCACAACCATCGCTGTCCGCGACGCCACCGTTGGTCCGCTATTCGGCACAACCATCGTGTCCGGCTGCGCGATCGTCACATCTTCGTACGGCAGTCCCAGCGCCTCCGCCGCAATTTGGCAGAGCACCGTGTTCGTCCCCTGCCCGAATTCCGTGCTCGAGACCAGCACTCGCACGCCGCCGTCCGCACGCCCTTCAACTCCTACGACCGATGCCAGATACCGCTCTCCTGAGCCCGTGAATCCGGCTCCGTGCAAGAACGCCGCGATCCCCATTCCCTTCTTGCACGCGCTGCGCTTGTTCTCTTCCGCGAATCGCCGCTTTTTCGCATCGTAATCCGCTAGCTCGAGCGCGCGGTCAAGCAGCTTCGCCAAATCGATCGGCTCGCGGATTTCCTGCTCCGTGATCGTCGTGTCTCCCTGCTTGAGGAAATTTCGCCGCCGGATTTCTGCGGGTGACACTCCGACCGTCCTTGCGATCTTGTCCATGTGCCGTTCGATCGCAAACAGCGCTTGCGGCGCGCCGAATCCGCGGAACGCCCCGTGCGGAGGTGTATTCGTCGCGACAGCCTTCGTCCGCACCCGCACATTCGGCCAGTAATACGGCCCTCCCGCATGAATTGTGGCGCGCGAAAGGACCACCGGTGATAGCGTCACGTACGCGCCGCCGTCCATCACAATCTCGATCTCGCCGCCGAGGATCTTGCCGTCCTTGCTGACCGCCGTACGGTGCCGCGTGCGCGACGGATGTCGCTTCGTCGTTGCCGCCATGTCTTCCGCGCGGTCGTAGACAATCTTCACCGGCTGCCCGGCTTTCATCGCCAGCAGCGCCGCGTGCGCCGCGATCATCGACGGATATTCCTCCTTTCCGCCGAACGCTCCTCCCGTCTCGGTCTGCACCACGCGCACTTGGTCCTCGGGCAAGCCAAGCAGGGCCATCATCGCCTTATGCACGTAATACGGACACTGCAGCGATCCCCAAATCTTGATGCCCTTCTCGGCATCGAATGCCGCAATCACTCCGTTCGTCTCGATGTAGAGTTGCTCCTGCGCCCCCGTGAAGTATTCTCCTTCGACGATATAGTCGGCGTTCGCCCACACGCTATCGACGTCGCCCTTCTCGATCCGGTACGATTTGAACGTGTTGTCCTTGCCCCAAATGATTGTGTCGCCGCGCTCGCTTTCCTCGATCGTGAAGACCGCAGGCAGCGGCTCATACTCGATCTCGACCGCCGCCACTGCTTTCGCCAGCGCGTGCCGGTCCGGATGCGCGAGCAGCAGAATCGCTTCCTCGGGGTGATTGACGCCTCCATCAGCGAGGCACGGCTGATCGTTTTCGATCAGCGCGATGTAGTTTTTCCCGGGAATGTCTTTCGCGGACACCACGACGTACTCGTTCCACGCGATACCCGGACCAAAATTGATTTTCTTGATTGTTCCGCGCGGAATCCGGCTGCGCACCGTCGCGCCGTACAGCATGTGGGGAAAACTGAGGTCGTCGATGTACCGCGCGCGCCCGGTGACTTTGTCGCGCCCTTCCTTGCGCGGCGTCGACGCTCCTATGATGTGCTCACCCTGCCGCCCCGCCATGGCCTATTGTGAACGAAATCGCTGCCGTTTTGTACGCCTCATTCCGCCGCAACCGCGCCGTGTTGGGCATCGGCGCCCAGGTCTCGTCATTCTGAGCGAAGCGGTCGGAATACGTTCTTCGTCCCGCTCTTGCGGGACGTCCGGTCGCGAAGTCGAAGAATCCCTCTTCAGCGTTCCGAAAACTCTCTGCCCCTGGCTTCTCCGGGAAACCCACCATCTTCAAACACGCAATTGCCTCTCACATACGTCTCTTTCACCACGCCGCGCAGTTTCTGTCCCATGTAGGCCGAGATCGGATGTCGGTAGTGTAGTCGCTTCGGCATCACCACAAATTCCGCTTCTGGCTCGAACACGACGAAATCTGCATCGCATCCTGCTGCAATTCGTCCCTTGCGCGCGTCGCATCCTGCGAGCCGCGCCGGCCCCTCCGCCATCCACCGCGCGATATCGCTCAATCCGAATCCCCGCTTCTGCGCCTCGGTCCACACCACCGACAGCGCCACCGACAAACTCGAAATCCCTCCCCACGCCGTCTTGAAATTTCCGTCCTCGAGCCTCTTCATGGACGGCGGACACGGTGAATGGTCGGTCGCGACAAGATCGATCACGCCCTCGCGCAGTCCCTGCCACAATTTCTCGCGATTCTCTGCGCTGCGAATCGGCGGCGCGCATTTGTGGAGTGTTGAGCCGTCCGGGATTTCTTCGGACGCAAAATGCAAATAATGCGGGCACGTCTCGACGCTCACTGGCAGGCCCTCTTCCTTCGCCGCACGCAGGAGCGCAATCCCTTCGCTCGTCGACAAATGCACGACGTGTAGCCGAAACCGGTACTCCCGGCATAGTGATATCAGCAATCGAATCGCAGCGAGTTCCGCCTCTTCCGGCCGCGATTGCAAATACGTCGGGTACGATCGCCAGTCTGCGCCCGCCAGCGCTGCTGTGCCCGCATCCACCGGACCGCTCAGCTCGGCATGCACCAGCAGCGGCAATCCCGTCCGCCCGACGTGTGGCAGCGCTGCGCGGAGCTCTCGCTCCGTGGCCATCGTGAAACCGTCGATACCGGGATGAATCAGGAAGCATTTGAATCCGAGCACGCCCGCGCGCGCCAGCGGCTCGATGTCGCCCTGATTGTCGCTCACGACTCCGCCCCATGCCGCCCAATCGACGCGGCACTTGCCTTGCGCTGCCGCGCGTTTCGCTTCCAGCGCTGCAACCGTCGTCGTTGCGGGCAAGCAGTTCAGCGGCATATCGACGAGCATCGTGTACCCGCCTGCGGCGGCCGCGCGCGTCGCCGTCTCGAATCCTTCCCACTCGGTCCGCCCCGGCTCGTTAATGTGCACGTGCGAATCAACGAGCCCCGGCAGAATCGCCGCGTCGCCGAAATCGGTGCGCTCCGCATCTGTCGGCACTTCGCCAATCGACACGACCGCGCGAATCCGCTCGCCCTCGACAAGTACCGCCGCCGCGCCCACTCCCTCCGGCGTCACCACCCGCCTCGAAATGTACGCCCGCTGTTTCATGGCTGCTAATGTCCTAAGCACATCGACACACTCGCAGTGCGCAGAGTATCTTAGCGCGGGTTATTGATTGGCAGGTGCGACGTCGTCAGCTCCAGCAGGCGGAGCCTTTTAGGGGGTCGCGGCTTCAGCCGCGACAAACAAACGGCGCGTAGCGCCGCACCGGTGCGCAGGCGTATCCGCAGCGAGTATTCCTTGGATGCGATCCATTCGGAAACAAACTGACCTAAGCTCCCGCGCTTTGAGCTTCTTCGCTTTATACTCGCCAAATGAGCAATCCATTCATGACTCGCGCGATTGAGCTCGCAATCGACAACGTCCGCTCGGGGCGCGGCGGTCCCTTTGGCGCCGTTGTCGTTAAGGACGGGAAGATCATCGCCGAGGGCGCGAATTGCGTGACCGTGACGAACGATCCTACGGCTCACGCTGAAGTCGTCGCGATCCGCGAGGCCTGCAAGAAGCTTGGCCTCTTCGAGCTTACCGGCTGCGAGATCTACACTTCCTGCGAGCCCTGCCCGATGTGCCTCGGAGCGATCTACTGGGCGCGCCCTGCGCGTGTCTACTTCGGCAGCACCGCCGCCGACGCGGCGCAGGCCGGCTTCGACGATTCGCTCATCTATCGCGAACTTGCGCAGCCGTTCTCGGACCGAAAGATTCCGATGACGCAACTCATGCGCGATGAGTCTCTCGAAGCCTTCCGCGCCTGGGAGCGTTCCCCCAACAAGGTTCCCTATTAGCTCTCGATTGTCATCCCGAGCGAGGCCGCTTCGTTTTCTTGCGGGCGGCCAACGAGGGATCTGCTTCTAGTGATTTCGCTGCAGCTACTCGACTCCAAGGAATGCGTATCGCAGCAGGAACAGCACGCTCAGCACCCAGATCAGCGGACTGATCTCGCGGTGCTTCCCTGTGAATAGCTTCAGAAATGTGAACGACAACAGCCCCATGCTCAGCCCCGTCGCGATGCTAAACGTCAGCGGCGTGCCAATCAGCGTCAGGAACGCAGGCACGGCATCCGTGAAATCCCCCCACTTCACCTTCGCCACCGCGCCGCACATCAGCGCGCCCACCAAAATGAGCGCCGGCGACGTGGCATACGACGGTATTGCCGCCACAATCGGCGCGCAAAACATCGCCGCCAAAAACAGCCCCGCGATCAAAAGATTTCCCAGCCCCGTGCGCGCTCCCGCGGCCACTCCTGCCGCGCTTTCGATGTAGCTGGTCACCGTGGACGTGCCCGTGAGCGCGCCGAAGATCGTGCCAAACGCGTCCGCCAGCAGAGCGCGGCTCGCTCGCGGCAGTTTGCCGTCCTGCATGAATCCGCCCTCCTCGCAAACGCCGACGAGAGTCCCGACGTTGTCGAAGAGATCGACAAAGAAGAATACGAAGATCAGTTCGCCCAGCCCCAGTTTCGCCGCCGACCGTAAATCGAGTTTCAGAAACGTCCCGCCGGGATGCGGCAGTGAAAAGATATGCTGCGGCCAGTGACTCACGCCGAGCGGAATGCCCGCGACCGCGATCGCGACGATGCCGATCAAGATGGCGCTGCCCACGCGCCGCGCTACCAGAATCGCGATCAGCAGCACGCCGACCAGCGCCAGAATCACCTGCCGGTCGGACATCTTGCCCAGCCCGACAAACGTCGCCGAGTTCGCGACGATGATGTTCGCGTTGCGGAAACCGACGAACGCGATGAACAGCCCGATGCCCGCCGCGGTGCCGTGTTTCAGGCAATCCGGAATGCCGTTGACGATCTGTTCGCGCACTTTCGTCAGCGTCAGGATCAGAAACAGCATCCCCGAAAGCATCACCACGCCGAGCGCCGTCTGCCATGGCACACCGCGCCCCAGCACGATCGAGTAGGTGAAGTACGCGTTGAGCGACATCCCCGGCGCGAGCGCGATCGGGTAGTTCGCCCATAAACCCATGACCAGCGTCGCGATCGCTGCCGACATGCAGGTCGCGAACAGGACGCCCTCGACCGGCATCCCCGTCTGCGAAAGGATCCGCGGGTTCACGACGACGACGTAGGCCATGGTCATGAACGTCGTCAGCCCGGCCAGCAGCTCGCGCCGCACCGTGGTCCGGTTCTCGGAGAGGTGAAACACGCGTTCGAGCACGCCGGAATCTCCCGAACAAAAGTGAGCCACTATAGGGTGCGGAGTCTCGCGGCGTCAATCGAAGTTGCGGAATCGTCGGATAGGAAAACCGGTAGGTGGCTACGAAGAGAACTCGCGGGGGCAGAATCGTGCGAGTCATGCCCGCCCCAGGCGCATCTGGCGCAGTGCACCACTACGCGGCGGCGCAGACTTGCTAGTCTTCGCCGCCGCGCTTGCAGGGAATCGCCACGCCGCCAACGTCTGCGGCGCAGCCCGATGCTACTGCACGACCCAGATATCGAGTACGACCGTATTGTCGTCCACGGCGGCGAACACGAACCCGTCTTGCAGCGGCTCGATGGCGAGCCCAAACGCGCCGCCGGCCGCCGGATCGATCTCGAACTCGGTCAGGAAGTTGCCCTTGGGGGTGAACTCGACGACTTCGCTGACCTGGTTGGGATCTGGGTTCACCGCGTCGCCCTGCGTGGAAATCAAGTCTCCGTTCGGAGCTAAAGCTAATCCCAACGGTCCGTGCAAATGCGTCTGGTCGTTGACGACCACATCTCCCATGCCGGCGTCAGTCGTTCGATCCGACGCGTCGCGGATTGCAAAAATCGCGTTATCTCCGGTCGACGACACGTAGAGCACGTCTCTCTCTTCGTCCAATGCCACGCCCGTGGGACCGACAACAAACGCCGCGGGATCGCAGCGATGAACGTAGCCAGACGCGATTTGCGTCGCTCGCTCGACGATCACTTTGTCGTCCGCATCTCCATCGCCGTCACCCACAATGCGCAAGTCGAGCCGCGTGACCGTGCCGCTGAGCGCGTTGGCGACAAAAACCTTCACGCGCTCTCCATCGTCCTTCACCGTCAGGTCCCACGGACCGTTGAGCAGCGTCGCACTCGTCAGCGTTTTCACGAGCTTCCCGTTTCGGTTGATGACGAGCAGGCCACCCTGGCCAACATTCTGCTCCGGTCCGCTGATCGCATTGCATATTCCCGAACCGTCCGTGCTCGGCAAATCGCCAACGAGCACAAAGCCGCCCTTCAGCACCCCCAGCGCGGTCGTCAGGCCCAGCCCCTCCTCGCCCTGAAAGAACACAGTCGGAGGATTTCCATTGTTGACTCGCACGATCGTCGTCCCGGTGCCTTGCAGGTTTCCGCTGTTATTGAAGTTGGAAACGAGAATATCGCCCGGAGTAAGCAAATGGCCGCCCGGGAAGCCCTTTGGGACGAAGGCCACGCCATAGGGGTTGACGTCGCCGTTGCCGGGCATAGTTGAATCTGAAAAAGTTGGCGTCGCAGCGAGTTGGGGAATCAGGGGCGAATCGTTGTCTGATTTTCCGTCGGCAAATGCCGATCCGGCTGAAAGAAACAGCGTAAGCAGGGCCGACAGGCAGAATGTACGCGCAATGCTTGGCTTCATGATCTATCTCCTCGTAGACGATCAAGGCAGTAAATATGGGACCATCGAACGCACCCGCGCCTGGCTAGACCTCGCTCGGCTTGGGCCGTATGAGATCGCGCGGGCGACACGCATGTGCGAAGCGTCTGCGCCCGCCGGTGCTGGTGCACCTTTGAATCCGCGCGCGCCGCACGCGCGCGGCTGCGTCGAATCCACGGTTATGCTACGCGCCGACGCTGCGTGACTGTTGTCAACAACTTGTAAATTCTCTTTCACTCGACGGCAGGCGAGAACGAGACGGGCGAAGACCTAGGCGTATGGCGAGGCTTGAACAGCTTTGGATTTTCGTTGGCGCATCAGCGGTCCGATCAATCGAGGCGCACGACGTTGAGCACGCGATGCTCTGACTTCCACAGAGCCTCAAGCATTCTCTCAATTCCGGGTCCCGCCAATCGAGCCACGCAGACCGGCGCATCTCCCTGCATGTAGGTGAACAAGCTCAGGACGTGGACTGCATGCTTCGCAGCAATGCCAGCGATCAGGCCGAACGCATCTTCGCGCTTGGCGATGGCAAATGTGACGCGCACGCCACCTCCCGATGAGGAAAAAATCGTTGCGAACGCGCGGAAAATGTCCGACTCGGTGATGATCCCGACCGGCTTTCCTTCACGAACCACAGGCAACGCGCCGACCTTCCGAGCTCGCATCAACTGGGCTGCTTCCTCAATTGGCGTGTCGGGCGCAACCGTCAGCAGGTTTGACTTCATGATCTCGCGCACGGCCATGCGCTCCGCCGGTGACTGCCGCACGACTACTGCGAACGGATTTATCTCTGAGGGATAGGCGTGAAGAATGTCAGTGGCGGAGACAATCCCGAGGAGACGGGGCTCGTCCGGTTCCGGAGCCACCACAAGCAAGCGGCGGATGTGGCGCCGAGCCATCAACTCGGCCGCTTCGGCGATCGGCCGGTCCGCGCCGATGGTGACGACGTCGCGGGTCATCCACATGCTCACGATCATGCAGCGCTCCGAAGGGAATGCGCTTCCGCGCAGATTCACTTCTTGCGCGGGACGGACACCGGCACGGGCGGTTTCACTCCGTACACCTTCGAAAAATCGCCCTGATTCACCGCGACGCCGACGCGCCCGCGCGAATCAATGTAAACCAGCGGCTGACCGACCGGGACGACAGCGAATGTCTTCACGAATGGAAACGTGTACGGCTTTTTGTCGATCTGCAGAGTGACTTGGTCGCCGAACTGGTAGCCGAGCTTCTTGAAATCCTCGCCCTCGATGTCCGTGATCAGGCTGCCGAATGGATCGTCGTGGCCAATCACTTCCCCGGTGATGCCTTTGGCGTCCACCGTCGCGACCCGCGGGCTGAGCCGCACCAACTGGCTCACTTCCGGACCCGCTTGCGTCCAGTCATCTCCATTGGCCAGATGCGCCGCGGTGGGCGAAAAAATGTCACGTCCGTGAAACGTGGAAGAAATCCTGTCGCCGATCATCCACGCGGGATTCGTGATTTCGTGCGCGCCTTCGAAGCCGTCGCGGTCGATCACCGGCGTGATCAGCCCATTGTCTGGCAGCACGAAATACTGCCCCTTCTTCGATTTAACGATCACCGCTTTACGCGCCGTCCCCACGCCCGGATCGACAACGACGAGGAACACGGTGCCCGCCGGATAATAGGGCGTCACACCCTCGAGAAACCGCGCGCCTTCTTCGATCGAGAACGGAGTCACCTGGTGAGTGATGTCCATGATCCGCACGTCCGGCGCGATGCCGATGATCACGGCCTTGCAAATCGCCACCGCGTCATTGGCCGCGCCGAAATCCGTCATGAAGACGATCGTCGGCCGTGCAGTCTCCTCCGCCTCTTCTTCTCTTTCCTTCGACCGCCAGCCGCACCCCGCCAGCAACGCCACGATGAAGGCAAGTGCAAGGACCCTTCTGAAACGCGTTGGCCGGAAGTCCATGACGCCTCCCATGATGCGCGCCCTGACGAAGAGCCGCGATTATAGCGCGCATTCTTCGCGGAGCGTCTTGCGCCGAAACCGCGAGACTTGTATCGTACGCCATGGTCACACCGGCTCGATCCGCAGACGACGCCTCCCTAGGTGGCGGGCAACTCCCCGGCGAAATGCGTGGCTACGGCCTGCGCCGCGAGATCCTCTCGCCGATGGAGACGCTCGCGCAATCTGTCTCGACGATCTCGCCGAGCAGCACGCCTGCCGTTACGATCCCGTTGGTCTGCGCGCTCGCGGGCAATGGAACATGGCTGGCCTATTTGCTGGCGACGATTGGCGTGCTTCTCGTCGCACTCTGCGTTGCCAGCTTCGCACGCCATTCCTCGTCGCCGGGTTCGCTCTATATCTACGCCGCAAAAGTCTTGCCGCGCTGGCTGACGGCTCTCGTGGCCTGGAGCCTCCTGCTCGCCTACGTCGCGACGGCTTCGAGTGTGATCGGCGGTTTCTATCAGTACGCGATCCTCGTGCTCTTGCCTTCGCATGGCGGGCCGATCTCAGCCGTCTTGCTCGCCATCATCGTCACTGCGATTTCGATGTGGGTCGCGTGGCGCGACGTGAAGGTTTCCGCGCGGCTGATGCTTTGGATCGAAGCGATGTCGCTGCTTACGATCCTGATCGTGGTGGTTCTTGTTCTCGCCCATCGCGGACTTCATCTGGATGCGAGCCAAATCAAGCTGCAAGGTATGACCGGCAGCGGCCTGCGGCTCGGGCTGGTGCTAGCGATATTCAGCTTCGTGGGATTCGAGAGCGCCACGACGCTCGGCGCTGAAGCGCGAAATCCGCTGAAAACGATCCCGCGCGCCGTAATCCAAAGCGCCCTTCTCGCTGGGGCGATGTTCGTCGCGTGCGCCTACACCGAGGTCCTCGGATTTCACATGGTCGGACAAAACTTGGGCGATAGCCAGGCGCCGATGCAGACGCTCGCAGGCGTGGCCGGAGCCCCGGTCCTCGGAACGCTAATCAACATCGGCGTGCTCGTGAGCCTGTTCGCCTGCACACTGGCTTGCGTCACGGCGGCCGCACGCGTGCTACTGCTCATGGCGCACACGGGCCTAGTGCACGGCAGGCTCCGCGATACTCACGAGGAACACGAGACGCCGCATATCGCGATCGTCGTCACCGGAATCGCAGCCGGGCTTCCCGCCGTCGTGCTGGCAGCCCGCGGCGCGAGCGGGTTGGATGTTTACGGCTGGATGGGTTCGCTTGCGACGTACGGATTTATCGTGACGTATGCGCTGGTCGCCGCGGCACTTCCGGCGTATTTGCGGCAACACGGGGCGTTCCGGGCAAGCGCAGTCGTCCTCTCCGTGGTGGCTTGCGTCGCCATGTTCCTAGGACTCGTCGGCAACCTGTATCCGGTACCGGAGGGACCATACGGCAAGCTGCCGTACATCTACCTCGCCTATCTCGCCGCGGGCTTCGTGTGGTTCCTCATCGCTATCCGCCGCGAACACTCCGCGCAGGCGCGGGACTAGCTGCTTTCTTCAGCCTCGCGCTGCACCACCAGCAGAAGAACGATCCCCACGATAGTGAACATGCGGAACGCGGCCTCCTGCCCATTCCACGTTTTCGACTGCCACATCAAAAACCACTCGCCGCCCACACTCAAAAATGCGACGAGCCACATCAGCAAGCTCAGCGTCAAGCCCGCAATTGCAACATTTTTCGCGCGCTGAAAGTCTGCCGCGCTCGCGTTGAACATTCGCGCCAGCCGGAATCCGCCCCACCAGCACAGCACCATCGTCAGCGACTCCCACGCAATGATGGATACGTAGAAAGCCGTGTGCGCTGCCGGCGAATTGATCGCGCGCCACATCCCGTGATTACCAGGAAACGTCGAGTCCATCATCAGGACGTGCCGCACGAACTGATAGTTCGAGTCGTAATCCGTCAAATTGTTGAAGACGACAAACGTGTAGAAGATCGCCACGCCAAACACGAGCAGAATCTTGGCGGCGCGCAGCATCATCGGGCCGGCGCTGAAAACGTCCGAAAATACGCGATCAGCGCGCGCATCGTCGAATCGTCGTAGTTCGGATTCCCCGGCATCGCCGAACTTGGATTTTTCGTCTTCGGGTCGCGCACGTAAGCAGTGAAGAATTCGGGCGACGCCGTCGCCCAAGCCGAAAGCACCAGCCACGGACGCCCTGATTTCTGCCCACCCTCGGAGCCTGCGTTGTGGCAGCGGAAGCAATTCTGCTGCGCGATTCGGTATCCAGCCTGCACCGCAGCATCGTTCGCGTGCGGACCGCGCGGCGCGATCGCGCCGTATACGGCTTTCTCATCCCGAAATTCCAGACGGATCACGCCCCAGGGAATTTGCTGCTCGTCCGCGTGTGCGAAAATCTGGAAGCTCGGCAGAAAATTATCGTACGCCACCGTGTACGGCCCGATGTCGTTGCCGTGCTCGGCGTCCTTGGGCCATTCCGCCGGATCTTTTCCGTTGACCTGGAGCACGAGCACCGGATGATGCGCTGCGACGTAGCTGCTCGGAAAGGTCGACCGATAACCATCGCTGGCGACCGCGATCACAAGATCGGAGCCCGGCTGGCGGCCCAGCGCGCGCACCAGTTCCTCGAATGGCACGCCGCTCACTTGCGTCGGCCCTGCAAACATTTCGTCGTTCCTCGCAGTGAACGTCACCTGCGGCAAAGCCAGCAGCTGCTCTCGCGTCACGTAGCGCGTCGCGCCTACGGGCAACCCATTGAGTTCGCCGCCCAGTTCGAGGTCGAGCGGCGAAGAACGCGTCGTGCTCAATTTCTTGGCCAGAATTCCGGATGGCGCGGGGCCTGTCTGTGCGCCGGTGCCGCCTGCCAACGCCACTTTGCCGGTCGATAGAATCAGGACGAGAATCGTAGGGACGACAAACGCGATTCGTGGCATGGCACATACTAGCGCAACTGCTCGTCGCTCGACCTGGGAATCTCGCCAGCGCCGCAGTGTGCTAGAGTTGCCTCTCGCAGCTGTCGAGCGGAGGACGTGAAATCATGCCAGCAGGAATCGACGCGCGGCTCCAGAGACTCGGCGTCGTTCTGCCCACGCCACCTGCCGCTGGCGGAAATTACGTCCCCGCGAAGACGGTCGGCCGTATGGTCTACCTCGCGGGCGTGATTTCGACCGGTCCCGAGGGCGTCATCTCCGGCACGGCTGGCGCCAATCGCAGCGTGGAAGAGGGTTACGCCGCCGCGCGGTCCTGCGCGCTTACGCAGCTCGCCGTGCTCAAGCAGCACCTCGGCTCGCTCGACGCGATCAAGCAAATTGTCACGGTGAATGGCTACGTGAACGCCGTACCGGGCTTTGCCGATTCGCCGAAAATCATCAACGGCGCGTCCGATCTTTTCGTCGAGCTCTTCGGCGATGCGGGCCGGCACGTGCGCGCTGCCATTGGGGTTTCGGCGCTGCCGCGCAATGCGCTCATCGAATTGCAAATGACCGTCGAGCTGGAGGCCTAATCGCGCGATGGCCGAGCATTTTCTCTCCGCAGCACCCACGCACTCGCGCTGGAATCGCAACCTGAAGCCGCGCCTCACCATCACGCCGGGCGACACCGTGCATCTCGAATGTCAGGACGCGAGCGGTGCGCAGGTCCGCCCCGGCATGACCGTTCCGGAATACCTTCAAATCGATCGCGATCGCATCCACGCGCTCACGGGCCCTATCTTTGTAGATGGCGCCGAGCCCGGCGACGTGCTGCAAATCGATATCCTCGAAGTCGCGCACAAAGGCTGGGGCTGGTCGAGCGTGATCTCAGGCCTGGGTTTTCTGAAGGACCGTTTCCGCGAGCCATTTCTCTTTCATTGGCAGCTTGAACGCGACACCACGCGCTCGCTCGCGCCGGCTGTCGTTCCGTTGCGGCCGTTCTGCGGCGTCATGGGTGTTGCACCGGCGGAGGACGGTGAATTCCGCACGCGCCCACCCGGAATCTTCGGCGGCAATATGGATGTCCGCGATCTCTGCGCCGGGGCCAAGCTGTATTTGCCGGTGCTGAATCGCGGCGCGCTCTTTTCCGCCGGTGACGCCCACGCCGCGCAGGGTGATGGCGAGGTCTGCATCAACGGCATCGAGTGCCCGGCGGAAGTCACCTTTCGCTTTCATCTCCACAAACGTCAGCCGCTTTCCGCTCCCTTGATCGACTCTCCCGCGCCGCGCGAACCCGTGTGGGATGTCGGCTCGTGGGTCGTCGTCGAATCGGCGACGGACGCAGTCGGGGCGGCGCGCGCCGCCACATCGCGTATGATCGACCTGCTCGTCGTGCGGTGGGGCTTCACCGATGTTCACGCGTACATTCTCTGCAGCGTGGCGTTGCACCTTCGCCTGAGTCAGGTCGTCAACGAACCGATGTTCACCGTCAGCGCCCTATTACCGAAGCAGATACTTCCCGCCCGAGAAATCTTTTGACGTCCGCTTCCGGGAGCGCTGGCTTCACTGGAGAAGTACCGGCAATAACAGACGTATGAGGCGTGCCCAAGCGCATCCTCGGCCCCGCTTTTCCTCGGCCGCACCCGTGCAGTGTTCCCTCCCGCCGCTTCATTAAATCCTTATGCCAGCGCGCCTTACGACGGGTGCCCGTCAACAGGTTTTCCACAGCTTTTGCATTGAAATATGTGATCGGCTTGAGAAAAACAATTGATTTTTCTCTGGCCCGGAGATGGAATACCTTCCCATCCAGAGTTTCCGGGGTTTGAAGAGCAGCGTAGGGTTGGGCGGTCAACTCCGCCGAGGAAAGCAAAGTTCCTTTTGCTGGTTTCAGCGGGCATTGTCGTTGGGGTGTTTCTAACCAATTTCAGGAGGTGCTTGCGCCGATGACGACTCGGATTCGTCTTTTCATTTTTTCCCTGATTTCCTTCCTGTGCCTGCCTCTCGCTCTGACGACTCCCACTCAAGCTCAACAAACGCTCGGCGGCATCACTGGCGCCGTTACCGACCCATCCGGTGCCGCGGTGCCGGATACGACCGTCACAGCGGTGGGCGATCAAACCTCACTCACGCGCACTCAGAAGACCGATGCCAGCGGCGTCTATACCTTCGTGAACTTGCCCATCGGCACGTACACTCTCACATTCGCTCACGAATCTTTTCAAACGCAGAAGATCCCTTCGATCACGGTCCAAGCCAATCGCACGGTAACCGTAAACGCCTCGCTGAGCGTTGGCGCCGTGAGCACCACCGTCACCGTGGAAGAGACTCCGCTCGTCAACGCGGTTGATACGACGAACGGCTACGTGTTGGACAAGGTGCAAATTGAAGACGTTCCGCTGCCAACCGGCAGCTTCACCGGTCTCGCAATCTTGTCTCCCGGCGTGAACGCCGAACTTCCTAGCGGCAACGGCGTGAACGCCGGGCTGGGAAACGCTCCCATTTGGGCCAATGGACAGCGCGACACGAGCAACACGTTCCTGTTGAACGGCGTGGATGCCAAGAACCTCTTTAATGGCAAGAGCACCAGCAGCGTGGGTTCCGCGCGCGTTGTGAACAACACCGGCGTCAGCGGCGCCGCCAGCACCGCTGCGTTCGAGATTCAGAGTTCAGCTTCGCCCTATCTCGCCATCGGCCAGGCTCTGCCCACGCCTGCTCCCGAAACGATTCAGGAAGTCCGCGTCAACACTTCGATGTACGACGCGCAACAGGGCTCCACAAGCGGCGCGCACATCGATATGAGCACTGCCTCCGGCACGAACGATATCCACGGCCAAGCGTACTTGCATCACGCAACGGACTGGCTCAACGCGGCGCCTTTTTTCTTTAAACAGGATCCGAACGTAGTAAAAAAGGTTCCGGAACTGCATCGCGAGGTTCCCGGCGGGACGCTCGGCGGACCGCTCATCAAGAACAAGCTCTTCGGTTTCATCTCCTATCAGAACACCCACGACTCCGATCAGCAAATCGGTCTCGGCAAGGTCGTCGTGCCCGTCGACTTCACCCCTGCTGCCGACCCAAACTGCGTGGCCAACCGCACCAGCCCCGCTTTCCAGCAGTGCGTGGTCGATGTAGTCAATAACGAGTTTCCTTTCGGCACCAACATCCCTATCACGACCGCTAACATTGATCCTATTGCGCTGAAGCTACTTCAAGCGAAATTGCCCAACGGGCAATACATGATTCCTTACGCGGACAGCTACGACACTCCAAGTTTCAATTTCCCGGAGACCGCGATTGTTCCCAGCGCAGCTTACTTCTTGGCGAACCAGGCAGTCGCGAACCTCGACGTCATCGCGACCCCGAAAGACACGCTGGCTCTCAAATACTATTACCAGCATGACCCCAGCACTGCACCATTCGCCTATTCCAGCGTCGCCGGCTTCACGCAGCACTTGGATGCGGGCAGCCAGGTCGCAACCATAACTAACACGCAGACACTTACGCCGACATTCAACGTTGCTGAAGTGTTTGGCTTTATCCGTGAAAAACTTTACAGCACCGTTGCGCAGCCCCCCGGCTTTACTCCCACCGGTCTAGGAATTAACGCTTTCCAGAGCGTTACCAACGACACCACGTTCCCGGGTATCACCATCGCGGACGATTTGGGTACTGATAGCCCTGGTGCACTGGAGGCGCTCCAATTCGGCGAAACAGCAGCTTCCCAAGGTGCTTTCACCGGTATCTTCCAAAACCGGTTTATGCCTTCCGCCAACGCTATTTGGATTAATGGCCGTCATACGATCACTTTCGGCGGTACATGGTCCTACACGCAGCTGAACGCGCGCGATGACCGAACCAACAAGGGCATGATCGGCTTCGCTGACTTCTCGCAATTCGTGCAGGGCTTGGTCACACCGTACACGACCGACGGTTTCATCGGCACCATTTTCCTGCAAGGCAACGCGAGGCGCCATTACCGGGCCAATGAAACAGGCGAATACATCCAGGACAAATTCCAGCTCCGCCCGAACCTGAGCGTGACCGCGGGCTTGCGATGGGATTACAACGGTGGGCTTACGGAAAAGAATGGCCTCCTGTACAACTTCGATCCCAGCCGCTACTCCTACAATCCGGTAACAGACTCATTCAATTTGGACGCAAGCGGCAATCCAGAAACCGGCTTCATTATCGCTGGTAACAACTCCAAATTCCCGACCAAAGGCGTGAGCAATTCGACTCTCACCGGCCGTCAATGGGGTTTCGCGCCACGGATTGGTCTCGCCTGGAGCCCCAAGATGTTCAACAACAAGCTGGTCGTCCGCACGGGCTGGGGTATGTACTACGACCGCGGAGAGCTTTTCTCATATCTCTCTCCCGGCTTCGCGACCGGCATCATTTCCGCTGGGCCATTCGGCGTAAATCAGACGGCCCCGTACGTCCTCCCTCAGTCGTGCACAAACATCTCGCCGGTGTTGTACCTGACTTTCGTGCCGACGTGCGTAGGTCCGGTCAATGCCGGTAATCCAAACGGCGGAGATTTTGAAGATCCTTGGGGGCTCACTCTAGGTCCGCCACCGACCGGCAATCCGGCTACACTTCTCCAATATTTCCCGCACGCACCGGCAGGAGTTGGCAGCTGCACGGGTGCTCCCGGCACATGCGTAGCTCAGGGCATCGAGCTGGGCCAGCCTCTGTTCGCGTTCGCCGTTTACAATCGCGCCAACAAGCTCCCCTATACGATGAATCAAACGTTGGACATTCAGTGGCAACCGCGTAACGACTTGGCCATCGACATCGGCTACGTGGGGAATCTTGGCCGCCACGAAGTCATTCCCGTACCCTTCAACCAGGCCGGTATCGCATCACCGAGCTACCCCCTCTGCGGCGGCGGCATCGTAAAAGGCGCGCAACCGATATGCAACATCGCGGCGAACCCTGTCGCGCCGCAATCCTTCACGTACGGATACACCGTCGTAGGAGACACGCTGCCCGCTGTCAACGGACAGCCGGCACAGTCCTTTCAGGCCAACTATGAAAATGGCAACGTGGATTTGCGCGTGCCTTACATCGGCTACTCGTCCCAGTCCGAGTCGTATACCGCCGCAGGTGTTTCCGCCTACAACGCCGTCCAGGCGCACGTCGAAAAGCGCATGAGTCATGGTGTTCAGCTTGGGTTCTCGTACACCTATTCGCACTCCCTGGACGAGCAAAGCGCCCTGGGCCTCTTCTATAACGGCAACAATCCCCTCAACCTTCGTTCTGCCTATGGCAACTCGGATTTCGACCGCACTCACGTCTTCAACTTCAGCTATCTCTTCCAGCTCCACAATTTCGCGTCGGAGTCTTCCTGGCAGGGAAAGATCATCGACGGCTGGGCGCTCTCCGGCACGGCGATCCTCCAGAGTGGTCAGCCCTTCAGTGTGATCGACTATTCAGGCGCGGTCGGCAGCATCTTCTACGGTACTTCCGATGGCATTACCAATCCCATCGTACCGTTGGTCGCCGGCCGTACGCCCAAGAGCTGCTATACCGGCCATGTCGGAGCATACGGCCAGCCGGCGCTGCAGGCCTCCTGCTTCACACTTCCGCTCCTGAGCCCGGACGACTTAAACGGCGCGATTCCGCCGGGTGATCTCTACGAGACGAATTTCATCCCCAGTGGCGAGCGCAACATCTTCAGGCAGTCCTGGCAAAAGCGTGCTGACATCTCGATTATCAAGAACACGAAAATCACGGAGCGCGTTTCGGCGAAGTATTCGTTTGACGTTTTCAACTTCACGAATACTCCGAGCTTTGATATTCCGGTCGACGACGTGACCCAAAACGAGTTCTTTGATGATTTCCCGAGTGTTGGAACGACACCCCTCCCAACCTCATGCACACCGTCGAACACGGGCTTCTACAACTGCCCGTTCGGACTGGGCAATGTGAACAAAATCATCGGCAGCCCGCGGCAGATTCAGATGTCGCTCAGCGTTCTGTTCTAGAAGGCGACGCACGAAAAAAATGGGGCGGCGATCCCTCGCCGCCCCAGAATCTTCCGATACTTCGTTTAGGCCGCGCTGACCGTCACCGATAGCATCTCCACTGGCGCGGCCGCGAACCTGCCTTGCAGCTCCGTCGCGGACGCAAACGTCTTCCCCAACACGCGCCGGGCGGGAAACGTGAAACTCAGCGACCGCTCCGCAAACGGGTAGGGATCGAGCACAAAGTGCCGCGAACCCGCCGAGCGCACCTCGACGCGCGCGTGCCCGCCGTCACGCAGAGGCAATGGATGCAGCAAGTTCGCGGGCCGCGAGAAATCCACGCAGGTCAGCAGCGAAAGATTGTCCGTCGCCTGCAGCAGGTGAAAATGCTCGAGGATCGCCGCCTCGGTCTTTTGCTCACCGGGCAGATTCGAATCCGCCGCGATTCGCTGCAGCAGCGACTGTTGAAACGCCTTCTGCTGCCCGAGGAACTGATCGAGCAGCGGCAGACCCTGCGGCGCAATCGTCGAGCGGTCGGCGTGCTCACTCAGCAAGTTGTACGTGTGCATCAGGATGAGCACCGCCGCGTACGCGTCTTCCTCGGCGATTAGTCGCACCGCGCGATCGCGCACGGCCAGATAGTCGGCAAGATCGATTTCCTCGAACGCCGAGTAATTTCCGACCAGCTCGACCGAAAACGCGCTTGGCTTTCCCTGCCGTGTAATCTGCGGAGCGGCGTCGCGTGCGGCCCAGCCGTCGTCGTGCCGCGCGATTCCTTTCAGCACACGCGCTCGCGGCTCAGGCGGCAGGAAGCGCTCATTGCCCCAGCGCTCCGCAAACGCTCCCGCGAGGCGTGCGTGATCGGGATGCGTCACCAGCCACCAACCGTTTTCAGTTTCCAATCGAAGCATCGTTGGCCCTCATTCCGCTGCTGCCAGCCTGCGGTGAGTCCATATTGTAGAGCACGCGTGAATCGCGTGAAAGCCGTCTCTGCACGCTGGCTGGCCGCGTTTTTCCGCATGGCGCTTCGATTGCTATAATGAGCTATGAGAATTCTGCTGTTCAGCGGGAAGGGCGGCGTCGGAAAGACGAGTCTCGCCGCCGCCACTGGCGTCCGGCTTGCCGAGCTGAATTACCGCACGCTGGTGATGAGCATTGATCCCGCGCACAGCCTCGCCGATTCATTTGACCTCGGCGGCGATCTCTTCCACACGCAGACCTCCGATCCCTTGCCGGTCAGCGACCGCCTCTCGATTTTCGAGTTGAACATCCAGAAAGAGATCAAGCGCCACTGGCAGGAGATCTCTGCTTACGTCACGTCCGTGTTGCGTACGACGGGAATCAGCGGCGTGGAAGCGGAAGAGCTCGCCATTCTCCCCGGCATGGAAGAGCTCAGCGCGATGATGTACATCAACGAATACCGCCGCGAGCAGCGCTATGACGTGATCGTGCTCGACGCGGCTCCCACCGCTGAATCGCTCCGCTTCATCAGCATGCCGACCACGCTCGACTGGTACATGAAGCACATTTTTCCGTTCCAGCGGAACCTGCTGAAGGCCGTGCGCCCGATCGCCAATCGCGTCGCCCCGTTCGAGCTTCCCACGGACAGCTACTTCGCCAATATCCGGACTCTCTTCGAAAAGCTCGAGGGTGTGGACGATCTGATGGAAGATCCTCATACGACGAGCGTGCGGCTGGTCACCAATCCGGAAAAGATGGTCTTGCGCGAGACGCAACGCGCCTTCGTCTATTTTTCGTTGCACGGTCTCACCGTGGACTCGGTCATCGTCAATCGCCTTCTGCCTCCGGAAGTGAAAGACGCGTGGTTCAGCGAATGGCACATGTCGCAGGAGAGGGTACTGAAAGAGATCGAGGAATATTTCGCGCCCGTTCCGGTCCGCCGCGTGCCCTTATTCGCGCGCGAAGTCCTGGGCAAGCAGCGGCTGCGGGAGCTCGCGGAGGTGCTGTATCATGACCAGGACCCGGCGGCCGTGACGCGCACCGAGAAGCCGTACACCTTCGGGAAAACGGACGGCGTTTACGAAATCCGCCTGCTGCTCCCCTTCGCGGCAAAGGGCGAGGTGGGACTCTTCAAGAAAGGCGACGAACTGGTGGTCGAAATCGGCACGCTGCGCAGGCACATCGGCTTGCCGCGGTCGATGGCGACGCTGGTTCCGTCACGGGCGAAGCTCGATAATCAAGTTCTGAGAGTCGAAATGAAGGAGACACAATGAGCAACGAACAGGCAACACCGAATCCTGCAGGCGAGAGCGCAGCAAGCAGGCGAGGTGCACCTCGGGAAGTTCACGAGTTCATCGATCACATCGCGAATTGTTTCGATGTTCCGGCAGAGGTGCGCGAGCACTTCACGAACTCGCGAATCGAATTCTTGAAAGGGATTCGCGCGGCGATCGACCATCGCATCGAGCGTCTTTCGGCCACGGCGCAGCATGGCTCCAAAATCGCCGTCGAGTAGCGTTGCGATCGCACGATTCTACGAGCTCGTCCCCAAAATGTTTTCCACACGCATCCACACGTTTCCACAGATATTTTCGCGTGATGTGATTGACGCTGAGTTTCAGAAGATTTATCTTCCCCCCAGATTGAACCGGGAAGCTTAGAGACTTTGCGGTTCGGTTCCGGGGTCGCGAATGTTAAACCGCTAGCGCGATTCAGGGACGAACTGAGAAGTAAAAAGACCCCGCGATTCAGCCTAGAAGTCGCAAGAGCCTAACGGTGATTGCGACGGCGAGGCTGGCTCGCGGGGCCCGGAGAGATAGCGGTCCGGTTCGGATGTCGCGTCGGCTGAGAGGCCGGGGCGATACCGGGTCGGATAACAAACCTCCGGGGCTTGGCGGTTCGGCTTGAATGCCGTGAGAGCTAACCCTTCCGCGGCGCCGAGCTGGATCGAAAGGCTCGTAGGCTGTACGCCTCAGTTTGGAAGACCCGGCACGCCGCAAGGCTGTTGAGTCGCCGGATTGACTCGGAAGCCTGAACTTTACGGCTCGATTTAGAGGGCGCGACATGCGAAAGCGTGTTGCGCCCTCAACTTTTTCCGCCTGACTTTCCGGCCTTCTCATCCACCGCGGAAACGCGGAACCACCAGTTCTAGTCCTGGTCTCTTCCTGTACTCAAGGACGATTCCTTTCGATTCGCGTTTCTGCTCAATTGGAGCGGGCCCGGCGCATTTTTCGGGCGAGATCGATGGAGCAGACGAGAGAGATGCGACGCAGCAGATGGCGAGACCGCGCGGGCGCCGGCGTGCGTAATCGAGCCTTTCGCCAATTTCCACTGCCAGATTTCGCGCGTCCGAGGTCATTTCTACTCGACAATGAAAACCGAGTAGAATTCGGCCGCTTATTCCCTTGACAAAAGTAGGCTTGGGGGTGCAGAGTGACCCCAAGGCCGACAGCGGACCGTTGGAAGCAAATGCGTCCGCGCAAAAGGAAGTTTGCCATGACACTCTGCGTCGGATTTCGTTGCCGTGACGGAGTTGTAATTGCCGCAGACAGTCAGATGACTGGGAACAACTTGACGTTTCCAGAACTCAAGCTGGACGGGCTTAAATGGGTGAATGGCAGGGCGATTTGGGGCTATTCGGGCTCCATAGACACCGCAAGGCGCTTGCGACGCGAACTAGCATCCAAGTTTGGGACATCTGCGAACGTTGCAGATGTAGCCGACGTTCACACGAGATTACAGCAATCTCTCAAGGCCGCGTTAAGGCCACGCGAAACGTTCTATACGCTTTTCGGTGTGTCGTTTCCCAACCAGAACTATCCGACTCTAATTCTGTCCGACGGCAAATATACGAGCGAGGTGGACCATTGCGATGCGATCGGTCAGGATTCCCCGCTCGTGCGCTATTTGCTCCATCTATGTCAATCGAGGTTTGTAACTACAACGAGCCAAGCCTTCGTCGCCGCACTCTACATCGTTTCGCAGGTCAAAGCGTTCGACGGACAAAAAGTTGGGCACGGAACCAATGTATCTATACTTCGATCTGACCCAAATTTACTTATTCGTGTGTTGTCGAGGTCCCAAGAATGGGAAGCGGATCTCCAGACTATCGAGGAGTGGACAATGTCAATGTTGGGTCAGTTGTCGAATTCGAAATTCGATGAAAAGACCACAGCATCAAATATGGAGACGTACCTGACACGCTTGAAAGAATTTGCAGTGAAGGTACGTAAGCTGGATTTGGAAGGACAGCCATAGAAAGAAAAGCCCCGGCTGGCACCGGGGCCTAGGCCTTTTTGAGAACTACGAGCGCAGACACCACTTTAGTGGAAAGGTACGCTCGAATGCAAAATGTTTCGGATATTCTCGACCATGAATCGAATCTCAGACTTTTACGCCAAGTCCTGTTTCGGAAAGCGAAGGGGAGTCCAAGGCATCCCAAACGAACCGTATCTCGTGGAAGGGCAAAAAGAAAATCAGGGTTTTCGGTGCGGCAGAAACGCCGAGCTTTGTAAGGAACATGTTGATAAATGATTGATTTTCTACCCACACTCCAGCGTTTTCGATGCTGTGAAGTGTCATGGTTTGCAGTCTCGTTTCCGAAAACATCGGGACTAGGGCGATGATTTGTTTGCCGATCATACTTTCAAGACTTGGCATCGCTTCTCCTATGCAGTTAATTTTTCGAACGTGAGCACTGGGGCCGTAACCATGTGCCGCAGAGTATCAGTGAAGAGGTTTGGGTTCTCGCGCCGATTGAACCGGAACGCCATCTCAGTGCAATAGGCTTGAAGATGCTTCGCGCTCACACGATGCCAGCTACCCATGATGCCGCGCTTGAGGAGAGAGAACGCGGATTCGATGGTGTTGGTGTGGGTGTCGCCTTTGGCGTAGATGCCGAGCTTGTGGCGGATCGTCTTGTGCCGTCCCTGCTTGCGGAACTCCATCGCGGCTCCCCGGTAGGCTCTGGCGTCATCGGTGAACAGGACTTCAAAATCTTCGCTGAGGTTTTCTCGGATGTACTTCAGCAGAGTTCCAGAGCGAGCATCTTTGGTGTGGAAGAACCGGAGATCACCACCGCGCTTGCGGATGCCAATAACGACTTCCTTGTTGTTGAGTCGTGCGCTCTTTCCTTGGTGCCAGAGTTTCCCGCCGACGTAGGTTTCGTCCATCTCAATCTTGCCGTCGAGCATCGGTCTCTGCGATTCGATCATTGCGTGCCGGATGCGATGACAGAGATACCACGCGGTCTTATAGCTTCCGAGTCCGAGCGTGCGCTGGACTTGGCACGCGCTCATGCCCTTCTTGGCTTCGCAGATCAGAAGCGTAGCGAGAAACCACTTGCTCAAAGGCAAGTGCGAGTCGTTGAAGATCGTGCCAGCAGTCACGGAGAACTGATAATCGCAGTCTTTGCAGTAGAACAGTTGCTTGTCGGTGTCGAGCTTGATCACGGACATCTTGCAGCGCGGACATTCCGGGCCAGCGGGCCAGCGGAGACGCACAAGGTATTCGCGGCACTTATCATCGGTCGCAAACAGGGCGTTCATATCAACTAGGTTCATCGGGAGCCTCGCATGGAGAAAGCCAGACGGAAGATGCTGGAAAAGATGCCAACCCGGAAACTGCTGGCATCCATTAAGAAGGACTTGCGGAAGCAGCTAAGAGCCTCGGCGTCCGCCGCAAAGCCTAAGAAGGGTTGAGGGTTATGTCTCACAAGCCTGATGATAGGGAATCAGGGAGCTTTTGTCACGTGAATAATCGTGAGAATTCGCTCCAACTCCTTCAAAACAAACGATCGGTGCACGAGTTACTCGACAATTTTTCGGGGGGTCTTTTGCACCACTATTCCGTTTCCGGGACGCGCGCCGACTCGTGCCACTTGTGCAGGAAATACCACTCCAGGAACATCACGATGAAGAAAAAGCCGAAGCCAAGAACCGTGGCCGCGAGAACCAGCGCAAAGAGATAGTCGGTTTGCATCTGACTCGACGCGTAGAAGATCGAGTAGCCGAGTCCGCCGACGCCGACCTGGCTCGAGCCCGCGAAGAGTTCGCCGGTGATCGCCCCAATCACCGCCAGGCCGCTCGCGATGCGGATGCCGACAAAAAGCGACGGGACCGCATGCGGCAGGCGCAATTTGAAGAGTCTCTGCGCGGGTGAAGCGTTGTGCATCAGGAAGAGGTGGACGAAATTCTCATCGACGCTGATCAGGCCCTGCGTCGTGTTCGCAACCACGGGCGCGAGTGAAATGATCAGCGCGATCAAGGTGACCGCGGCCGAGCCTGGTCCGACCCAGTTGATGATCAGCGGGGTGATCGCAATGATGGGCACGGTTTGAAGAAGAATCGTGTAGGGGTAGAGCATCTTCCGCACCCAGCGGGATTGCGCGAAGATCAGGGCAATCAGGACGCCAACGATGATGCTCGCGAGCAGGCCGCCTAGGGACTCTTGCGCCGTGATCGCCGTCGACATCAGCAGCGATGGAAACCGCCTGACGAAAGCAGTTGCAACGGCCCACGGAGAGGGCAGCATGTAACGCGGCACGCGGAAGATCCACAGGACGAGCTGCCACACGATCAGCAGCGCGACGAAAACTGCGAGCGCGTTTGCCACCGTCGTGAGGCGCTGCTTCATTGTGTGAGCGCCTCGCGCAGGACGTGTGAGGCGTGGCCGACGAGCTCTTCGAATTCGGGAAGCTCGCGAAGCTCCGCCGTGCGCGGAAATGGGAGATCGATTGGAAGCACGGCATGGACGCGCCCCGGATGCGGCGCGAGGACGATGATACGCGTTGAGAGAAACACCGCCTCGGCGACCGAGTGCGTAACGAAGACAGCGGTCCACTGCTGCTCCGCACGCAGCCGGAGCACCTCTTCGTTGAGTCGGTCGCGAGTCATTTCATCGAGCGCGGCGAAGGGCTCATCCATCAGCAGTAATCGCGGACTCGTTGCCAGCGCGCGGGCGATCGAGGCGCGCATCTTCATGCCGCCGGAAAGCTCGCGCGGATACGCGGTGGCAACATCGCCGAGGCCGACCAATTGCAGCAGCGATGCAACCTTTTCGTTGCGGCGTTTTGTTGCGACGCGCTCGAGCTCCAAGCCCAGACCGACGTTTTCAATCACGGTGCGCCAGGGGAGCAGCGTCGCATCCTGAAAAATGAACGAGATCGTCTCGCGCGCGTTTTCGGGTGTCATGCCGTCCACGCGAATCGTCCCGGCGCTGGGCGGCGTGAGGCCGGAAATCAGTTTCAGCACGGTCGATTTTCCGCAGCCCGACGGGCCAATCACGCTGACAAATTCTCCCTTGAGGATTTTCAGGTCGATCGACTGCAGCACGAGGCGGCCTGTGCCGTAACTTTTGGTGACGGACTCGAACTCGATTTGCGGAACGTTGGAGTCGGGACTCATCCAGCCGCCTCGGTGACGGGAAGGTGCAACGCGGAAGGGCGGTCGGCCGTATGAAACACGATTTGCGTGGAGCGTCGCCAATCCCAGGACGTGGCGCGGCAAGAAGGAACGCCGCTGCCGGGATTGCGGTCGTAGAGCGGAAACGCGCTGCTGGCGATTTCGAGGCGAATGCGATCGCCGGCAGCAAACAGGCACGAGGTGGGTTCGAGATCGAACTGCCAGTGATGCACTTTGTCAGCGGCGTAACCGCTTCTCGCAAAAAGCCAACTCGATCGCGCGATTCCGATACAGACGAATTCGGCTGCGCCGCTGGGGCGCGCGCGCACGAGCTTCGCGGTGAAGTCGGTGTGCGCGGCGGAAGTGGCGCAGTAGAGCGAGACGCGGGGCATGCCGAACACGCGCAGTGGCAAGGCGAGCGGCTCACTTGTGTACACGAGCAAGTTGTTGCCGAGTTCGAGCACCGACTGATCGAATTGGCCGGGCGGCGCGGCTGCTCCGCCCGGCGCGAGAACCGGAACTTCCGGATCGTAGATGAAGATGTCGGCAGGTTCCTCAGCCGAGGGTTTCGTAGCCGACAGAACGCCGTCGCCCTTGCGGGAATTGGCGCGGCCGGCGCTGCTGAGGTAAAGGGCATGGCCAGCCTCCAGCGGAAAGGCGTCCGCCTTGCGCCAGCGGTTTTCTCCCAGAACGAAATGGCGGACGCGCGGCTCGCCAGCGAATTCGCCCGACCCTTTGAGCCAGTGATTGAACCAGCGGAGCAGGAGCGCGTCTGTGTCTAGAAGGGCCTCAGCGCCGAAATCAGCTGTGCCAGCGCGGTCGCCCCAGGGGATGTGCTGCCACGGACCCGCCACGAGGTACTGATTTTCGCGAGCGAGAGGGCTGCCGGCGCACTGGTCCAGCGTGAGAAAGGTGTCGATGCTGCCTTTGAGATAGGTGTCGTACCAGCCGGAAATTTGAAGCGCCGGCACGCGTATGTGCGCGGGTGACTTGCTGATGTCGAGTGACGACCAATATTCGCCGGGCTCGGAGTGATCAAACCAATCCAGCACGTACTTGGGCAGCCCGTGGCCGTGAAGCGCAGGATGATCGCGGTACGGGAGAATCGTGGTCTGTGCGGCGAGATTGGACCAGGCCTGTTCGAGGCGGTCGCTCGCTTCGCGGAGCTTGAGACGGCGGGCATCTGCCTTGAGCATCTGGAGACCCCATCCGAGCGACGACGCAAGCCGAAGCGCGCCATGATGATAGAACCAGCCGTGATACAGATCGTGCGCGGTCATGCCCGGCGCGATGCAGATCAGGCTGTCCGGCGCCTCGCCAGCGGCGAGAAGCTGCGTGATGCCTTGATACGAGAAGCCGTACATGCCGATGCTTCCGTTGCATTCGGGCCGCATGCTGAGCCAGGCGATGGTTTCGGCGCCGTCGCGCGCCTCGTGGCGAAAGGGATAGAAGACGCCGCCCGAATCGCCACGCCCGCGGACGTCTTGAATCACGACGTTGTAGCCGTGGCGGGCGAACCATGCGGGATGCGCGTAGGTGACGGTGGAAGCGATGTCCCGACCATAGGGCTGGCGCATCAGGAGCGTCGGGTGCGGACCAGGATCGGACGGGTAGTAATGGTCGGAGACAAGTTCGACGCCGTCGGACATGCGGCAGCGGACCGCGCGCTCGAGACGAACGCCGTTGCCGAGGTCGAGGAGAGCGTTGTCGTGACGTTGCGACATTGATGAGCGCTCTATCTAATTGTTAAGACAAAGTGGGATTCTTCGACTGCGCGTCCCGACCCGGCTATCGCCGGGAAACGAAAATGTCGGGACGCTCCGCTCAGAATGACGACATAGCCCAAGCATCGCCTAGAGAGGGAAGCGGAGCATGGCTTCCAAGGCCGCCGCAAGCTTGGTGGCGGCCTGGTCGAGCCAGCGCGCGCCGTTCTCGGCAGTCGCCGGGCGCGGATCGCCCATCACGCCACTCGACGCGATGTCGCGCGTGAGCCATGCGAACGTGGCCGGAGCAAATTCGGGAGCCAACAGCTCGGGCTTTTTCACATCCGCGATGTAGTTGCTCGTATAGGCCGAGCGATCGACGAGTTCCGGGACCGACGCCAAAAGGTAGGCTGTCTCCACCTCGCCGGCATGAAAACCGTAGGCACGCTCTTGCGGGGTGAGCTCCTCGAATTTCACGCCCGCGGAGCCATGCAGTGCGAAAGTGCGCAGCTTGAATTCGGCGCGGAGATCTCGCGCCATCACGTCAATCAAGGCGGTATTGCCGCCGTGCGTGTTGTAGAGCACGAGGCGCTGGAAGCCCGCCGCCGAAATGCTGGCGCCGAGATCGCGCAGCACAGCCATAAATGTGGATGCGCTGACGGAAAGTGTCCCGGGAAAACCGATGTGCTCGTTGCTCTTGCCGTAATGTACGGGCGGCAAGGCGTAAACGGACGCGCTGGCTGGCAGCTTGGCGAGGGCGTGGCCGAGGAGAAGATTGTTGATGAGCGTATCAGTCGCGAGGGGAAGATGGTGGCCGTGCTGTTCGATCGCGGCCGTGGGAAGTACGAGAAGCGTGGTATCGCGCGGAAGAGCGTCCACTTGGTTCCAATTGAGATAGGCGAAATTGCGCGCGTCCGGAATCCAAGTCTTCATCGTGTGAGTTCTCGCGGCTTGAACGTGACCATTTTCCCGGGATTGAGCAGGCCCTTGGGATCGTAACGCTCCTTGGCGAGCAACTGCACGTTATCGGGACGGTAGCGTCCGCCACCCTCGAGGTTGTTCACGTGGGGGTTGGCGACAAACACGCCGATTTCGCGGCAGAAGGAAATCATCTCGTTGAGGCGCTCTTCTGTCGTGTAGTACACAACAGGGATCGCGCCGGGAATCATGCGGCCGTCGCCGGCCTTCCAAAACTCCACATGAAAGAGGAATTCGCTTCCGAAGCGCTGCTTCAGTCGATGCATCTGATCGCGAACGGTGGCAGGATCGAAGGCGCACTGGAGGTACGTATAGGCCTCATCCGTTCGCATGGCCCAGAGCGTGGTGTGATTCCAGGTGTAGTCGGAAAGCAGCGGGCGCGTGCGCAAGCCGAGATACTTTCCCGAATAGGTGACTTCCCCGCCCTGCGCTCGCGCGGCTGCTTCGAGCTTCGCGCATTGATCTTCAGCGATGAGGAAAAAGATGAGAGCCTTTCCCTCGGGCGCGTATTGGCGCACAGGAGTGAAAAAAGACGGAATCGGCCATTCGAAGGGCGTCACGAGGCGCTTGGTCCACGCAGGATCGCCTGCGATGCGCTCGCTGAAATCGAAAGCGGCGTCGAATGTGTCGAAGGCGATCGCGCACTGCGACCATTCGACGGCGGGCGCAAGCGCGAGCCAGATGCGCGTCACGATACCGTTGGTGCCCCACGCATGGAGAATGTCGTGGACCGCCTGCCCTTCGTGGAGCACGACGCGCGGCTCGGCTTCCATGGTGACCACTTCGAGCGCGCGCACCGTGTCGTAATCGCGCAAGTTGCCGTGCGCGACCGAGCCGATGCCTCCCGAGCCGCCGCCGAGAAAGCCCCCGACCGAGGCCTTGATAATCGTGGAGGGATAGCAGCGCAATTCCCAACCGACTCTACGCGCTTCATTTTCGAGAACGCCAAGGCGGACGCCGGGCTCGCAGACGGCGACGCCGTCGGGCGTGATCCGCTCGATGCGGTCCATGCGCGCGAGATCGAGAACCACGCCGCCATGCAGCGGGACCGCCTGGCCGTAGTTGCCCGTGCCCGCGCCCCGGGCGGTGACGGGAACGTCGTGGGCGTGGCAGTAGCGAAGGATCGTTTGGACTTCGGCTGCATTGATTGGCTGGACGACAACATCGCCGACTTTGCCATCGAGCTGGCGGCGAAGGACTGGAGAGTACCAGTAGAAATCGCGGGAAAGCTGTTCGACCGTAGGCGGATGCGTGACGACGCGCACGGGATCGCCCAGGAGCGAAGCGAGTGCGGCGGCGTGAGGCGAATTCATCGAGCGACTCCCATTTACGACTAAAGATTCTTTGTTTTCGTCCGGGACGAACTCCAAGTGCGAAACGCCTTTTGCATGTTTGGGTGCGTGAAAAGCGTCACGCAAAGATCGCGAAGAACGGGGCCGTCAACGACGCACGGCATGTCCGCGCGGCGGGCGACCTGGCGCGCCGGAATATGAATCTGGAAGCAGTGGCGGCTGGCGTCGGCAATCGTGGCGCCGTACACGACCCGGTCGAGGCGTGCCCACAGCGCGTTGGCCATGCACATCGGGCACGGCTCGCACGTGGAATACATCGTGTAGCCGGCGAGTGAAGGGCGCTTGAGCTTCTTGCAAGCGAGGCGGACGGTGCGCACCTCGGCGTGCGACGAGGGATCGTTTTCGCGCATTACCGCGTTTGTGGCTTGCATGAGCGGCTTGCCGGTGCGCGTGTGGACGATCAGAGCGCCGAAAGGAACGGGGCGAGGCGTGTTCAGCGTGCGGGCGGTAAAGCGATACAGCGCGCGCATGCGAGACTCGTCGAGAGGGGCCTGGCCCGTGCGTCCCGATTTGAGGCGCGCCATGCCGAATTTTATCACGGCGACGCGCAGAAGGAAGGCC
>Ga0187782_10000071_pt1 | contig 53857 bp, 43 predicted proteins | sample 0715_SJ02_MP15_2_FD_132454 | JGI IMG/M metagenome (GOLD analysis project Ga0187782, IMG submission 132454) | Tropical peat soil microbial communities from peatlands in Department of Meta, Colombia - 0715_SJ02_MP15_20_MG | ecosystem: Environmental > Terrestrial > Soil > Wetlands > Peat | place... | reverse complement strand
TCGCTCGATTACGTCGCATCGAAGCTGGAAGCGGCGACTGCGAAAGGCACCGCGCTGAACGCGGCGGTCGCCGAGTTGCTGGCGGCCATCGTCAAGGAGCACGGGGCGGTCATCTTCAACGGCAACGGATACTCATCCGAATGGCACGCGGAGGCCGAACGACGTGGGCTGCCCAATCTGAAAACCACGGTCGACGCTCTGCCAGCGCTGCAGCGCCCCGAGGTGATCGAGCTATTCAGCAAATACAAAGTACTCTCGCCACGGGAGCTCAAAAGCCGCTACGAAATCTACTTCGAGCAGTACTGCAAGTCGATTCACGTGGAAGCCAAACTGGTGCTGTCGATGGCGAGAACGATGATCGTCCCGGGAGTTCTGCGCTACCTGGGCGAAGTGGCCGAAACGATGACCGCTCTCAAAGCCGCGGGAGCCGTCGCGGACGGCGCGCTCCTGGCACGCGTCAGCTCCCTCGGGGTCAAACTCGAGGAAAAGATCGATGCGCTCGAAAAAGCCTATTCGCACCATCATTTCGAAACGATCGAGAAGGAGGCCGCCCACCTCTGTCATGGCGTGCTTCCAGCCATGAAAGAGGTCCGTGACGTGGCCGATCAACTCGAGGCGCTCGTCGCCCGGGACCGGTGGGGATTGCCCATCTACGAGGACATGCTGTTCATCAAGTGACGCAATGCGGTCCACCGCCGCGCCTCTCCCGCGGCGGTGCGCTCTCGCGAAGCGCCGAGATACGACGTCAGGGTGCGCGACAGGAGTTCGTTGTCGGGAACCGGCTTGGATCGTGGCTCTGGACCCGACAATCGGAAGTCCGGAAGCAAAAATTTTGGAGGGATTCGGCGCTGGCGACGGGCGGGACCCCTAATCGCTCGAGACGTTCGTCCGTTTTGAGGTAGTGGCTGACCCCTCGCCGTCGACGCGGAACGCCACGACTCCATGCATCGGCCCGGGGCAGCAAGGAAGGCCCACGCGGTGTCCATGGACTCGTTCGCACTGGGGAGCTTTTCGATGATGCGCGAGCAGCTCGCCGCTGCGGCCGTCGACCTGTTCGAGGGGTACGGCATGGACGTCGAACGCCGCCCATCGGCCGAGGCGCCGGGAGACACCCAGGGCGTCTTCGCGGTCTCGGCCATCGGGTTCAGCGCAGACAAGCTCCGCGGCGCGCTGGTGCTCGTGGCGGCGACCCCCGCCGTCCTCGCGTGGCGCTGCGCCATCGACGGAGGCCACGAGGTCACGGACATCTGCGACACGATTGGTGAGTTCTCCAACATGCTGCTCGGCCGGCTGAAGGGAAAGCTCTTGCCCGAGGGGCTTTCGATCCACGTTTCCACGCCGACGACTGCGCTCGCACAGAATCTGTCGCTGGCGCCGTCGGGGGCAATCTCGACGTGGCTGATCTTCGACGGTCCCACGTGGCACGTCGCCGTTCGGCTGCACGCGAGCTTCGATGACGGCTTCCGCTTGCACCGCAACGAGCTTGCCGGCGCGCCTGCAGAAGCAGGTGACATGCTGATTTTCTGAGGCGACAAGTGATCGAGTGGAGAGGCCCATGAGTGTCAAGGTTCTCGTCATTGACGATTCGTTGATGGTACGGCAGCAGGTCGCACGAGCCCTCACGGGCGCAGGATTCGTCGCCATCGACGCTTGCGATGGACGCGATGCGCTCCTGAAGCTCGCGGAGAACCCCGACATTCGCCTTGCGATATGCGACGTGACGATGCCCGTGATGAACGGCCTGGAGTTCCTCGAGCACCTGAGGGCGGACGGGCACGCGCTGTCGGTCGTGATGCTCACTACGGAAGGTCAGCCCGAGCTCATTCAGAAAGCCAAGGCGCTGGGCGCAAAAGGATGGATCGTCAAACCCTTCAAGCCCGAGCAGCTCGTTGCCGTCGCCAAGAAGCAGACGGCGGCGGCTGCGTGAGCCCGTGACTCGTCTCGCCACGCATCGCGAGTGGGGGCCGCCCGACGGCGCGAGCGACGCGTCGCGCATCACGCGGCGCAGCGTCCTCCAGGGAGCTGTCGGAGCCGTCCTCTTGCATTCCTCTCGGGCCCGCGCCGAAGTGCAGCCCGCGGCCGTCGAGCCCATCGTTGTTGGGATGTCCACCGCGCTGAGCGGACCTGCGAGGGCCCTGGGCACGGCCATGATGAGGGGTGTTCAGGCCTATCTCGACGTTGCAAACGCGCAGGGGGGTATTGCGGGAAGGCCCCTTCGTCTCGAGGCGCTCGACGATGCCTACGAGCCGGCACGCTGCTCGGAGAACGTACGCAGGCTCATCGATCAGAGTCACGTCTTCGCCATCGTCGGCAACGTCGGCACTCCGACCGCCGCCGTCACCGTGCCGATCGCCAACGAGAAAAAGGTTCCGTTCTTCGGACCATTCACCGGCGCCGGCCTCTTGCGCAAGACCCCGCCGGACCGCTACGTGGTGAACTTCCGCGCAAGCTACGCACAGGAGACCGCGGAGATGGTTCGCGGCCTGGTGAGCGACTTGCGTGTGAGCCCCGAGCGCATCGCGTTCTTCACCCAGGACGACGCCTACGGAGACTCGGGGTACTCCGGCGCAACTCAGGCCCTCAGGGCCGTCGGCTTCGATCGACCGGAGCGTCTGCCGCACGGGCGCTATCCGCGCAATACGAGCGACGTCGAAGGCGGGCTCGCCAGGATACTGGACCCGCGCGTATCCCCCGCCGCGGTGATCATGGTGGGGGCCTACTCGCCGTGCGCGAAGTTCATCAAGCTGGCCCGACGCTACGGGCTGCGCGCCGTCTTCGCGAACGTCTCGTTCGTCGGCAGCGAAGCCCTGGCTGCAGAGCTCGGCCCGGCGGGCGAGGGCGTCGTCGTCACACAGGTCGTTCCCCATTACGACAGCGATCTACCGGTGGTCCGCGAATACCGCGCCGCGCTACTGGCCGAAGACGTCGGATTCGTCTCGCTCGAGGGGTTCATCGTCGCCCGCGCGTTCGTTCAAGTCATGCGGCGAGCGGGCGCGAAAGCGGACCGGGAATCGTTCATCGACGTCCTCGAGAGCGGTGAAGGCTTCGATCTCGGCCTGGACGCACCCCGGGCGCTCTCTCGCGACGTGCATCAGTTCAGCAATCGTGTCTGGCCGACGTACATCCGTGGAGGCCGGTTCGTCCCGATGCGGTCGTGGGGCGATCTGGCGGGGGGGAAATGACACCGTGAAGAGTCCGACCAGCATCGAGCGCAATTTGATTCTTTTGGGGGGGGTCGGGCTCGGCCTCTTCGTTGTTCTCGTCGGGGCGCTGTTCGTCGTCCAGACGACCATGGGGACGCAGCAGCGCCGCCTCCAGCAGATCATCGTCCCCATCCAGCAGGACGTCGCCGGCCTCGAGGGCGCCATCGCAGCCGCCTTCGCCCGCGAAGCGGACGTGTCGTCGACCGGCTCGACCGCTCAGCTGGAGCCGATGAGAAATCGCACCGATATCGAGCGACGCCTCACGCAGGCCCGTATCAGCCTCAAAAGTCATCTGGTGGAAGCCGGAGACGATCGCCTGCGCAAGCGTGCCGAAACGATGAACGGAACCGTGGAGGATTTCCTGTCCGCAGACGCCGCGCTCTTCGCGTCCATGATGCGGACCCACTCGCTCGATTCGGACTTCCGAGCGCAGCTCGGTACGAGCGACAGCGAGCTTCATGATCAGATCGTCCGGGTCCAGGATGTCGCGGGGCGCGCCAAGCTCGCGCAGGTCCTCTTGCTCCGCCGGATCGCCACCGGTGAAGCGAGCGTCCAGGAAGTCGTGTCGGGGCCGGTGCGCGTCCGCGGCGAAGCGGCACAGGACCTCCAAGGTTCGATCCAGCGCTACGCCATGCTCGTGGCACTCATCGGGACGCTTCGCGACGCCGACGCGCTCAATTCGATGATCGCAAACGAGCTTCCGCAAGCCCACGCCCGCGTCGTCGAAGACCTGGGCCAGCTTGCCGAGCTCACGACGAGCGACCCGGATCTGGCCGCGCGGGTGACGGACCTCCAAACACAGTTCGAGAGGACGGGGCAGCGCACGACGGATCGCTCGGATGCGCGGTCCGTCGTGTCCCTGCGTTACGCGACATTCACCGAGCGCGTCCACGCCTCCGAGATCCGGGAGCTGTGCCGCACCACCGCCCAGCGTCTTCTCGTCGACGCTCGCGGCGTCGAGTCCCGCGCCGACGAGATTGCCACTCGCGCGAGCCGAACTGCGGCTGGCTTGACGCAAGCCGCGCGCTACGGCTCTCTGCTGCTGGCGCTTCTGGGCATCGGAGTCTGCGCCTTCTCCGGACGCCGCATCATGCACAGCGTCGCGGAGCTTCGCGCCACCAATCAAAACCTGTCGGATTTGAAACGGCAGCTGCTCGACGTCAACGAAGGTCTCGAGCATACGGTGGCGCAACGGACGAGCGAGCTCCGCCTGCGAGAGCGATCGCTGCAGCTCGTACTCGACACGACGGGCGACGGACTGATTTCCGTGGCCACGGATGGACGGCTGCTCGGCGAGAGGTCGCGAGCAGTCGGCGACTGGTTCGGGTCGCCCCCGCCCGACATGCTCATCTGGAACCTCCTGTATCCGAACGACCCTCGGCGCGCCCTCACCTTCCAGCTGGCATGGGCGCAGCTCATGTCGGACGAGTTGCCATTCGACGTGGCGCTCGAGCAAATGCCGCACAGCATCGAGCAGAGCGACCGGCTCCTGCAGCTCGAGTACAAGCCCGTACGCGAAAAAGGCCGCCTCGTGAGCATGCTCGTGACTGTGCTCGACGTCACTGCGCGCCGCACGGCGGAACGCGCCGAGCGCGATGCGCGGGCGGTCCAGGCGATCCTCGCCAACGTCCTCAAGGACCCGGCCGGATTCCGCCGAGGGATGGCCGAGCTCGCCGAGCTCACCCGTATGGCAACTCATGGCCGCGGGCCGGCCGAAGTCCGGCGCGCGCTGCACACCCTCAAGGGCAACGCGGCCATCTACGGGCTGTCCTCGCTCACCGAGTGCTGCCACGCCATCGAAGAACGGCTCTACGACGACAGCGAGCAGCTCATGTCCGCCGAGGATGCGCGGATGCTGGAATCGTCGCTTCGCACGACCATGTCGTGCGTCGAAGAGCTCGTCGGGCCCGCGCAGCTCGATCGGCTCGAAATCACCCGCGAGGACCTGGCGGCCGTCATCCGACTTCTCGATCAACGACGCGATCATGCCGAAGTGCTCAGCTCGATCGAACGCTGGCTTCGCGAGCCGACCGCACGACCTCTCGCCACTCTCGCCGCGCAGGCAAGACGCCTCGCATCCCGGCTCGGCAAGCAGGTGGAGGTGGACGTCTTCGACGGCGGCGTCCGTGTAGACCCCGACGCCTTCGCGCCCCTGTGGATGAATCTCGTTCACGCCATTCGAAATGCCGTGGACCACGGAATCGAGCCTGCCGACGTGCGGACCGCGCGGGGCAAGCCGGAAGAGGGGCGGCTGGTGCTTCGCTGCCAAGACGCGGGGGACGGAACGATCGTCATCGACGTGACGGACGACGGCGGCGGGATCGACCTCGAGGCTGTCCGCGCCGCCGCACGCCAGCGCGGCCTCGCCTGCGCGACGGAGGACGACCTGATCGACGCGGTTTTCCTCGATGGGCTCAGCACGCGCTCGACCGCGACGGACGTCTCCGGACGCGGCTTCGGCCTCGGAGCCCTGCGCCACGCATGTTCCAAGCTGGGGGGCACGGTCCGGGTGTCGACGACGGCCGGCCTCGGGACCACGCTGAGCATCCGCATTCCTTCGGCCGCGCGACGTCTCGATCGCTCCGTCGCGCGGTCCGCTTCCCGCCCCCCTCCAGCCGCGCGCGGGTCGAGCGCGAGCTCACGTGTCGCATAAGGTGACCGTCAAGCGTCTTCTGCGGCCGAAGAGCCATTCGCACGCGAGCCCACCGGTTCGAGCTCGCGCGGACCCGCAGCGTTGCCGAACAGCAAGACGCACTCCGGAGGCGGCAGCGGCTCGGCAAAGAGAAGCCCTGTGCGAGCTCGCATCCGATGGTTCTCAAAAACTCGGCTTGCTGCGCCGTCTCCACTCCTTCGGCGACGACTGCGAGGCGCAGACTCCGGGCCATGGCTACGATGGCGTTGCAAATGGCAACGTCGTGCGCGTCGCTCGGAACGCCGAGGATGAACGAACGATCGATCTTCAGGACGTGAATCGGAAGCCTCTTCAGATACCCGAGCGACGAGTAGCCCGTGCCGAAATCGTCGACCGCGATGCGAATCCCCATCTGGCGCAGAGCGAGCAAGTTGTCGAGGATGGTCGTCCCCGGCACCGCGAGACTGCTCTCGACGAGCTCGACTCCCAGGGTCGCGGGCTGCAGACCCGCGCGCAGGACGTTCGAACGAAGCAGCTCGATGAAGCGAGGGTCTTCGAGCTGTGCCGGTGCGAGGTTGATGCTGATCCGGATGGGCCGTCCAAGCTCGCGTTTCCAGCGATAGGCCTGCTCGCACGCCGTCCGAATGACCCAATCGCTCATCCGGACAATGAGCCCGCTGTCCTCGGCGACGGACCGAAAGCCAGCCGGCGCGACGAGACCCTTCTCGGGATGCTTCCAGCGGATCAGCGCCTCGACCTCGGCGACTGCGCCCCCCCCGAGCGCCACGATCGGTTGATAATGCAGCACGAACTCGCCGCGCTCGAGGCCATGCCGGATTTCCGCCTCGAGGCTGATTCGGTCGAGCGTCTGGCGGCGCATTTGCGCCTGGAACACCTGGTGTCGCGCCCGTCCAGCTCGCGTGCGGATCCGGCCTCGTAGAACAGCGCGGGGGCCGGCTCGATGCCGGCATCGCGCAAGCCCTCCTTGTAGCCCTCGTACCGTTCGCGCACGTCCGCCTGGCGCGTGGAGCCGGCAAACGCGATCCGCCGATGTCCATGCGCCACGAGGTGTGACACCGCCTGCCGCGCCCCACCTTGATTGTCCGGCAACACCGCACAAGTGTCGTACCCAGGCACCCGGCAGCTCACGGTGACTAGCGGCTTGTGCGCCGCGGCGATCCGGTCGTAGTGCGCGCTCCCGGCGAGATCCGTCATGCCGAGCCACGCGTCGATCCGGCGGTGCGCTGAGCGGCGCCGCGCACCGGACTGCGGTCCAGGAATTCGATCGCGATATCGAGAACTTCCGCGCTGCGCTTGCGCATGAGCGCGCCTTCCGGCCCCAAGAAGCGGCGACTCTTGGACTCGCGCTGGCACCGTTCTGGGCGCTCCAGGGCCACTGGGCCGAAGGGCTGAGGTCGCGCGAAGATCTTTTGGCGCAGCCGACGCTCGCGCCCGGCGTTCGCGCACGCTGCTTGCTCGCGGCGGCGAGGCTGGCGAGCCTCCAGAGCGACCGAGCAGCGGCAGAAAAGGACATCGAGTCCGCTCGAAAGATTGCCGAGGGGATCGGCGACGCGGCGGTGCTCGCGACAGCCGCTTATGCGCGAGGCTGCGTCGCGCTCGTCCTCGACGGCGACTACGCGACCGCGCTCGCACGGCTGGAGGAGGCGCTCGTGCGCTTTCGGGAGCTAGGCGACACTGCGGGGACGGTCGACGCCCAGGAAAAGCTGGGACTCTTGGCACACTGTCAGGGCCATCACATCGCGGCCGAGCGGATCTGCAACGAAGCGCTCGCCCTTGCGCGCCTGCGCGGCGACCCGACGCAGACGAGTGCGTTCACGCGCGTGCTTGCGCTCGTTGCGCGCGCCCGGGGGGACTATGACGCGGCGGCGGCGCTGCTCGATGACCGCCTCAGGACATGCGAGTGGCTGGAGGACAGGTACGGAGTAATGGATGCGCTCTTGAGCATCGCGGAGCTCGCGCGGTCACGCGCAGACATGGATCACGCGGAGACCACGTACCACCGGTACATGGCGCTTCGCCGCGAGCTCGTAACAACGTCGGGATTGCCCGCGCGGTCAAGGACCTGGGGGAGCTGGCGCGAACGGCAGGCAACCAGGACGAGGCCGCAGAGCTTTTCCATCGCGCCCTGGCGATGCTGCAGGCGTGCGGCAACGTCGGCGAGACGCTCTGGACTCAGCGGAGCCTCGCGGAGATCGCGATGGACCGGAGCGACACTGCCGAGGCACGAAAGCGCTTCGTTGCCAGCCTCGATGCCTATCGCGAAGACACCCACCCGGTTCTGGCCTTGCTGTCGCTCGGTGGCCTCGCGGCCATCGCCGCGGCGCGCGGCGAACCGGACAAGGCAGCGCGGCTCATCGGCGCAACGGAGGTGCTGTTCGAGAGCAGCGGGGCCCTGCTCGCGGTGGGCGACCAGGCCGAATACCGTCAGCGCGTCGCCCTCATCCGGAGACAGCTTGACGAAGACGTGTACGAGGACGGCCGCGCCGCAGGGCGGGCCATGTCGCTCGCCGACGCCGTGGCTCTGGCGTGCGATGGTTGTTCGGGCGACGATCTGCGGGGGTTTTGAGCCGGGGCACGACCTGCGTGCACGTTGCGCTCGTGATTGTGCGATGCGACAAATGGTGCTCGCGATGGAACCATCCGCCGATTGGAACCCCGAACAATACGCGCGCTTTCGCGACGAGCGCAGCCGGCCGTTCTTCGAACTTCTCGCCCTCGTTCGCCCCCGCGACGCAATGCGGATCGTCGACCTGGGCTGCGGCTCGGGCGAGCTGACCGAGAGGATGCACGTCCAGCTCGTCGCGAGGGAAACGCTCGGAATCGACACGTCGGATGCCATGCTCGGAATGGCTGCGGCGCGGGCCGGCGGAAGCTTGCGGTTCGAAAAGCACGATATCGCCACGTTCACGGCGGCAGAGCCCTTCGAGCTGGTATTCAGCAATGCGGCGATCCACTGGGTCGACGATCACCCGCGCCTTCTTGCCCGACTCACGAGCCTCCTCGCGCCCGGCGGCCAGCTCGCTGTCCAGATTCCTGCCAACGACGATCATCCCGCGCATACGGTCGCGCGTGAGCTTGCACGAGAGGAGCCGTTTCGCGGGGCGCTCGGGGGATACGAGCGCGTGCTGCCGAACCTGAGGTTGGACGCCTACGCGTCGCTCCTTCATCGGCTGGGCTTTCGCGAACAGGTCGTGCGCATGAACGTGTACCCACACTTGCTGGCGGCACGCGAGGACGTGGTCGAGTGGGTCAAGGGAAGCCTGCTGACGGACTACGAGAAGAGAATGTCGCGCGAGCTCTGGTCACAATTTCTCGCGGGCTACCGAGAGCGTCTGCTGCCGCAGCTGGAGGGTACGAAGCCCTATTTCTACCCGTTCAAGCGCATCCTGTTCTGGGGCGCACTGTGAGGAGGGCACTGTGCGGGCGAGGATGGGCCTGAACCCGCTCCGCACGAACCTGGCGACATGCCCGCCACCCCGCGGGCATCGAAAAATGGACAAAGCCGCGAATGTCATGTGCACTTGGACAATGAAAACCGTGCTCATGGCGGCCCTGGTGGTCGCGGCCGCTTGCGGTGGAGTCTTGCTGGGCCTCGGCGCTCAAGTGCTCGGCCAGACTGCGGCAAATCAACCTGAAAGGGGCCAGCGCGTCGCGCATTCCGAGTGATTGGGCGACGCGCGGGGACCGGGCGCTTGACCGGGTGTAGAGTCCCGGTGCATGGCTTCCTTGCCGCGCCCGCGCAATTCGCTGGAACTCGACCCCGACGCTCCCCCCAGCTTTTCCCGCCGCAGCTTCATCGGCGGCGTGCTGGCGTCCGGCGTCAGTGCGGCATGCTTCGGATCACTCGGTCGAGCGAGGGCCGACGGAGGCCCTTCCGGTCGGTCCGTGGGCGTCGCGGTCGTCGGTCTGGGCAAGCTGTCCCTCAACGAAATTCTGCCGGCGCTGACGCAGACGAGCCTGTGCCATCTCGCGGCAGTCGTCAGCGGCCACCCGGAGAAGGCTGCGCGGGTCGCCGAGCAGTATGGTCTGCCCTCCAAGAACATCCTGACGTACGAGACATACGACCGCATTGCCGAGAATCGCGACGTCGAAATCGTCTACGTCGTGCTCCCGAACAGCATGCACGCCGAATATTCGATTCGTGCATCGAGGGCTGGCAAACACGTGCTTTGCGAGAAGCCGATGGCGGTCTCCTCGCTCGAATGCGACCAAATGATCACCGCAGCACGCGCCTCGGGGCGCCAGCTCGCGGTAGGCTATCGGCTGCGCTTCGAGCCCTACAACGGCGAGCTGATTCGCCTGGCGCGAGAGAGGGAGCTCGGACCCATCAAGGTCATCGACACGGCCGCCGGGTTCGCCATGGGACCCGACGTCGGGCAGTGGCGCTTGAACAAGAAGCTTGCGGGCGGGGGCTCACTGATGGACATGGGCATCTACGCACTGCAGGCCGCCCGGTACATTTCGGGCGAGGAGCCCACTTCGGTCAGCGCGCAGCAAACGATCACCGACGCCGCCAAGTTCCGGGGCATCGACGAAACGATCGTATTTACGCTGAAGTTTCCGAGTGGCGTGGTCGCCAAGTGCACCAGCAGCTACGCGACGGTCGTCAACCGCTTCGAGGTCGCCGCCGAAGGCGGCCGGTTCGGGCTCGACCCGGCGCAGTGGTACCGAGGCATCAAGGGCTTTCGCAGCGACGGCAAACCGTTCCAATTTCCGGACGTCAACCATTTCGTCGCCGAGCTGGACGATTTTGCGTCCTGCGTTCGAACAGGGCTTCCGTCGCGCGTTCCCGGTGAGGAGGGCCTGCGGGACCTGCGCCTCATCGAAGCGATCTACCGATCGGCCGAGACCGCGCGGGAGATCAGGCTGGTCTGAGTATCCGGGGGGCCCCGAGGGGGCTCCGAGGGCTCCGCCCGGCTCCGGGGGCTTTGCCCTTTCCGCGGTCACTGAGCTTCGCAGGGCGCCGTGGCGCGCGCCCGGCCCGTGACCGCGACGTACGCGCGCAGGTAGTCCGCGTGGGGATACACGCCAGTCACGGCCACGTGATCCACGTGACCAGTCACGCACCCCTGCGCTGCACGGAAGGTCAGCTCCGGGCCGAGCTTGTCGGTGACGACATGCATGCGGGCGCCGATGTCGAGGCGAAGGGCCTTGCGCGCGTCTTCGCGAATGCGGTCTCCGTCGGTCAAGGCTTTGAGTGACAGGAGCAGGCTACGGGTCTCGATCGTCGGCTCGAGGTCCGGCACGGACAACTCGTCATCGACGACCGCCGGATGACCGACCAGGTAGATGTCGCCATCGAGGTCGGCGTCGATGCCTAGACTGTGCACCGAGCCGCGCAAGTGCATCTTCAGGACGAGCGCCCCCTGGGATTCGTAGACCTCAGGCGCCTCGAGGTACAGGTCGGGGTACTCGGTCGAGAACTGGCGGCGGCCGTCCGTGAATGCCGCGCTCATGGCGCGCGTGAGCTCGTCGTATCGCGCCGCAACGGGGACGGTCACGGTGAAGGGCCCCGGGGTCAACGCGGCGACGTTGGACAGTGGCGGCAAGGGACCGGCGTCCGTGTCGGCCGCGTCGATGCACGGGAGGGTGACCACGGGGGCCACCACGATGGCCAGGTCCTTTTCGATCCCGTCGGCCAGCACCGTGGGGGCCGCTTCGACCTCCAGCACGCGCAGGCGAGCGCACGCGGTGGCGTCCCCGACGGAAAGCTCGAGCGGCCGCGCGAGCCGCGCGCTCGCCTCTTGCAAGAGCGGCCGCAGGTCGTACGTGAAGTCTTTGAGTCGAGCCGCGATGGGCTCCTCGATCGCCGTGTAAACGTCCGCGAAGCGATCCGCAAGCTTCACGCCGGCATCGTTGGAAGTGACCGAGACGTCGACCGATTGGAGGCGCACGGCGTAGGCGGCGCTCACCACCGGCTCGGCCACCACTCGAACGGTGAGCGACGCGTGCATGGCCTTGAGCGGCAGATCGATGACGCATCCGACGTTGGTCGTCAGCACCAGCATCCCCCGCGCAAATTCGAGTGCGACGGGACCTCGCTGCCAGGCGTAGTGCCGCATGGATCCCAGCAAGGGGAAGTTCCCGTCGCCGCGGGCAGGCGTGGCTTCGTCCACCGCCGTCGCAAGCGCCGCAGAGGCGACGGCAAGGTGGATCACGACGCGGGCCGGTGCGAGCTCGGCCTCGGGCGAACCGGGAGATGGGGGCGGCCTCGGCGGATATACGGGCCCGAAGCGCGCACACGCCCCGATGCCCGATATCGCGACCGCCGCGGCCACAAGCCCCTGACGCGACGCCCGACACACCTCCGCTAGCGACACGCTTGCCCAAACCCTAACGGGTCCGCGCTCGAACATCCACAGCGCATCGAGCTGCAGACTCGCTTTGGAGCGGGCCTCGGCCACGAATCACCGCGGCGACGACAGCTCCGATTCGATGCGCGACGCGTAGGGACTTCGGGGATTTTGCTCGAGGAATGCTCTGGCGGTTCGACGCGCGGCTTCGCTGTCGCCGAGTTTTCGGAAGGCTTCGATGCGCAGGACGATCGCCTCGGGCTCCAGCTCGCCCACCGGAAAGCGGACTCCGTACCCGTCGAGAATTCTCAGCGCCCGGGCGGAATCGCCCGCGGCGAGCGCGCGGCGCCCGTCATCGAGCACTCCCAGCTCCGCACGGAGCGTCGAGTGCGCGGAGGGATAGCGCCCGGCGTTGGCAGTCGCCTCGTCTCCGGGGGAAAGCTGGCGACCACGCGAGGCCGTGACCGCTCGTTGCAGGGGGACCGGTCGTTGCGGGGTGAGTTGCGGGATGACCGGTGGTTGCCCGGAGACCGGTGGTTGCCCGGAGACCGGTGGTTGCGCCGCCGAGTCGAGCGCGGGCAGCAACGCAGAGGCGGCCGGCGGGGCCCGTCCGACGGTCTGGACTGTCGGAACGGCGACCTTCGCCGTTCGAGATGCGACCTGGGACCTGGCGATCCACGGTGCGTGCTTCGCCATCATGGCGTGTATCTCGTGGAAACCACCGCCGTGAAGGGCGACGGCGCTGCCCGCGATCCCGACGGTGGTGGCACCGATCACTCCGATCCACTTGAGAACGACCACCGACCCCGCCTTGGCGATTGCCGCACCGCTCTCGGCCGCTGCGCCCCCGACCGTCAAGCTCGCCGCTGCCGCAGCGCACGAGGCCACAAGCGCCCGCTGCTTCGCCCCCGGTGGGGCGCAGGCACGCCCCGCGCGGAGCAGGGCACGCTCCGCGTCGGTCCCCGCCCCGGCAAGCAGTCGCTTCGGATCCGTCATGGGCGATCTCCACGCACGGAGTGGCGCTGCACCGCGTGCATCCTGCGGACGATTGCGTGAAAGGTCTCGCGCGCTCGGCGAAGGCGCGATGCCGCTGTGCCGACGGGGATACCGATGAGCGCGGCCACCTGCGCAACGGTGAGCTCCTCCAGCTCGAAGAGCACGAACACCACGCGCAAGTCGAACGGGATGGCGTCGAGGACCCTGCGCAGAACCTCGCGAGCGCTGCGCTCGTCGACCAGCTCCTCCGGCGAAGGCACCCCGGCTGCAATCGCGTCGAGATCCGGGACGTCCGCGATCGGTCGTCGTCGAGCGGCGCGACGCGCTTCGGAGGCCACGCGCAGTGCGGTGGAGAAGAGGAAGGCCGCCTCGGCTCCCGGCGCCACCTCATCGAGGCGGCGCGCCAGAACGCACATGACCTGCTGCGCAGCGTCCTCGGCGCTCGATTCGTCGACGCCGAAGTGGCGCACGGTTCGCCACACGAAATCGTAGTGTGTGTCCACGATCCGACGGAGCCGCGTCGGCGTGCAAGCAGCGGTGCTCGAGCGACGTGCGGACCCGGCGAGGGGTTCGTCGGCGAGGTCGACCGACAGGGTGGCAGGGTTCAATTCGCGGACGCTCATGACCCGGCCCCCCCCGGGAGGCCCCCGGAGGAGAATGGCCGCAGTTGGTGCTTCGGATCATAAAAAATCGATGCCCAGGCCGATCCCGGCGGTCGCGCCCACCAGCGGCACCCGGTCGATCAGGACCTGCGGCTGGAACACGAACCGGTCGTCGATGGCGCGGAGCAGGACGCCGACCTCACCGTCGATGAACAGCGGCCAGGGCAGCGCCCACTCCAGCCGCAAGATCGGGCCTGCAGCCAGCCAAGCGCGCAGCCGATCGGCGGCGCCGGAAATGCCGAACCCACGCCCCTCGAGCGCGCCCGCCTCGGCGCGGACGCAGGCTCGGGCACGCGCCGCCCATCGAGGCGAAGCCAAGGGACAGACATCGAGACGACCAACGGTCCACGTGAAATTGGCCGAGCCCTCACCGACCACGTCGAGGGTGCCGCTCGTGGCGCGCAGAAACGCCAGGCGCACGGAAGGGTCCACCCATCCCGCCCGGTTGGCGCGCCATCCGACGTAGGGCGAGCCCGCGAGCAGAGCGTCGGGAGCAACGCCGGTCGCGACGACGAAATCGCCGCCTACAAAAAAAGATCGCGTAGCGGAAACTCCCACCGAAGCGTGGTCACCGGAGGCGACTTGGGAAAGCGGCGACGCCGCTCGATCCGCAGTCGACTCGGGGGGGGCGACCGCGAGCGGTGCGGCGGGAGCGACCGGTGGATTGATCAGTGCATTCTCGAGCGCTGGCGAGCCGGGCGGCAGCGGCGGGCAGGGCGCGATCCCCTCAGGCGAAGCCGGCGGCTTATCGATTTCAGCCAGGGAGCCCTGCGACGTCGCAGCTCGGGCCGAGTCGCCGGAAGGACCAAGGACGGGAGGCAACCCAGTCGGAAGGGGACCGTCGCCCCAGCGCGGGTCAATCGCCAGCGCGACGACAAGGGCCATGCCATCGACCACGTCGGAGCAGGTCTCGCCTTGGAGCGAGCGGCTCTTCTCGGGTCCGACCTGCGCGCGAATCGTGACTTGCCCGGTCGCGGGAGGGCCTGCGGTTGCCATGACGACGAACGTGCGCGCGGGCTCGTCCGGCCAGGCGGGGCGGACACGGTGGGTCCGCGCGAGGACGCGCCGCACGAACGTCGCCTGATCCGGACAACCCTCGGTGGCCTGGTACGAGAGCCGGATGGGCTCTGCGGGCTCGTCGGCGGTCGCGTGCGCTGGAAAACCCAGGAGTAGAGACCACGCGGTCGGCCCGAGGATGAGAGACAACGCCGCGGGTGCCACCAGGAACCGTCGCGGAGACCAGCTCCTCGCTGCAGTCACCACGCGATTCTGTCAGCCTCGGGCGGGGGGGTCGAGCAGTGCAGAGCCATGAAAAGCGCTTCCCGTAGCCGAAGGGCTCGTGCACACGCGGGCGACTACAACCAAGGTTGCGAAGCGACGTGGCATGACGAGACGATTTCGATCTCGGCGACGTACATCTGCGCGGAACCCATGCTGCCCGCGACCCCGCCTGGCCAGGGGATGACGCCCTCGTCGCTGGCGTATGTTGTCGAAAATGGTTCAGAGCTTCCCAGGACCGCCACGACACCGCCCACGAACACCGAAGAGATGTCCACCTGTCCCCCGGGGTCCAGCACGCCCACGAGCTCCGGTTCCGCATCGCCCTGGAGCACCCCGGGGATCGTCGGCGCCGCGAATGTGCTCGATGCAAAGTACGCGAGTGGCACTTGCCCGGTATTCGCGATGACGACGCTCGTCACACCCGGGCAGGGCGCAGCGGGCGGTTCGTCACACACGGCAACGTTTCCCTCGGACGTCCAGCTCGGAAGCTGGGCAGGTGCGGGAAATTCCCAATGCTCGGACGGGCAGCTCATCGGCACCTGAACGACGCCGTTGACGAAGAACGCGAACCCGGCCTCACCCGGTGAAGGCGGTGTCACGTCGAGCGCGGTCCCCGCGGGCGAATCCGGAGTCGACGTAGCGTCGTTCGTTCCACTGGACCCGCTCGGCGCGCCGTCCGACGCGATGGTCGCATCGGGCACGCTCTCCGAGGGTCCCGGGCCGAGACAACTGGTGATCCACTCGTTCAGAAGGCTAACGTCCTCCACGCTGGGGTAGACGAGGGCAGCTCCGGCTTCCGGCCCAACGATTGCCTCCGTAAAGGCTAGCGGCGGCGGCATCTGGCCGTTCGCCGTTCGCACGTAGATGAGCGAGGCGTCTGGATCGCCGGGAGTGAGATACGCCATGTTGCCTCCGTCCGGTGCGATGTAATCAGGCGACACCATCGTGAGCAAAAACTGATCATCGAGGATATCGTTGAGGGTGCATACGCACGCCGCCCTAGTCCCGGACGTGGCCTCGTGGCACAGAGCGCAGGACTGCTGTCGAATCGCAAGGGACTGCTGCTCGATGGAGACGCAAGGATTCCCATCGCCGAATGCAGCGTCCATGGCGATCGCCCCTGTCGAAGAACCTTGGTCCCCGCCGTCGACCGCAGAGGAAGCGCCTTGACCGCTGCTCGAGCCGGCCAGCCCACCGAGCAACACTTCACCGCTGCAGGCCATGACGAGCGCTGCGAGGGTGCTTCCCGCTGCTGCGACGCTGATCCACTTTCGCATCCCGAGCCTCCTCTCGTGAGCGCGTCAGAACAGGACGACGGCCAAACATCCGAACCCCCATGAATGGCCCGCCGGGGCCGAGCCGATCATGGATTCGACGTCGAAGGCCGGACCCCCCTCGGCTCGGACCTCGTTGGCCCTTTCAATCGAGGGAACGTGCGCGTAGCCTCGAGGCCGGAAATATGTGACAACTCGTGGAGTCGTGCGGGATTCGGGTGAAAACCGCGGAGAACGCGCGCTCGCACGCCCTGGACCCGGCCTCGCGTCGCCGATGAGCAACACCGCATTCAGCGCAGATCCGGCCGAGCTCATCGTGAGTCTTTGCCGGCAATTCTATGGGCAGGGGTGGGTGTCGGGCACCGGTGGAGGCGTCAGCGTGCGCGAAGGCGGGCGCATCTGGATTGCACCGAGCGGGGTTCAGAAGGAAAGGATGACGCCGGACGACATCTTCGTCCTCGACGAAGAGGGCCGCACGCTACGCGCTCCCCGTGAAGGGCTGCGCATCTCGGCGTGTTTGCCCCTCTTCCTGCTCGCGTACCGGTTGAGGGACGCGGGCGCAGTCATTCACTCGCACTCGATTCACGCCATGCTCGCGACCCTCATGTTCGAGCGCGACGTGCGCATCACGCATCTGGAGATGATGAAGGGCATCGCCGGCGTGGGCTACCAAGACGAGCTCGTCGTTCCCATCGTCGAAAATACCGCTCACGAGTGCGACCTCGCAGATGCGATGGCGGGCGCTATGCGCGCGTATCCCGGCACTCACGCCGTGCTCGTTCGCCGCCACGGCGTCTACGTCTGGGGCCGCGATTGGGTCGCGGCGAAGACGCATGCGGAGTGTTACCACTACCTCTTCGAAGCGGCCGCGCGGATGGCCTCGCTCGGGCTGGACCCGGCGGCCATCCCCACACGCGAAACCGCGGGGGGCCGAAAAGCATGACGACGGACATTGGTTGGCCAAGGAGGCAGACGATGCGTGCGTACTGGCTGGACACCGGCGAGGACTTGAGTGCGGACTTCTTGCGGCAAGATGGCCTGCTCTACGAAAAGCTTTCGCTCGACACGTTTCAGGAGCCCCTCGAGACGCTCAAACGCGACCGAGGCTACATCGCTCAAGACGAGATCGAGCTTCGACCGGACACACCGGGAATCGAAGCCATCTGCGCGAAGTTCGCGGACGAGCACTTGCACGACGATGACGAGGTGCGCTTCATTTTGAAGGGCGAGGGCATCTTCGACATCCGAAGCCGGGGCGACCGCTTCATGAGAGTCGTGGTCGAGCGCGGAGACCTCATCGTCGTCCCGGCGCAGCGCTACCATCGCTTCCAGCTGACCGATTCGCGAACGATCCGCGCCGTGCGGCTCTTCAAAGACGCGAGCGGCTGGGTGCCTCGCTATCGCGCAGCCTGAGCCACGTCGGTCGATCCAGACGGTACAAGACGTGATGAGAAAGCCGATGACCCGGCGCAAGCCCGGGATGTTCGAAGTCATCCTGCGGGGAGCGCTGCATCCCGAGGCGTTCCATCACGCGGATCGACCGCTCGTTACTCGGGACGGTGAATGCGACGATTTCGTTCAAGACTAGGCGCTCGAACCCGTCTCGCACCGACTCGCGCGCCGCCTCGGTGGCGTAGCCTGAGCCCCAGAACGGACGAGCGAGACGCCAGCCGACCTCGACACACGGCGTGAATGGCGCTTCGAAGCGCGCCACCGCGAGGCCGACATATCCGATGAACGGTGCGACTCCTGGGAGCTCGAGCGCCCAGAGGCCAAGGCGCTCTCGGACGAAGCTTGCTTCGAGGCGGTCGGCCAGGGAATCGCTTTCCTCGCGACTGAGAACTGCAGGCAAGTGCTCCATCACCCGGGAGTCGGCATTCATCGCTGCGAATGGCTCGCGGTCGGAGTCGCGCCAAAAGCGAAGCAGAAGGCGATCGGTCCGAATCTCGCGCGGGTCGCGCACGACACGGTCCACGACCTGGACCTTGTGGCTCACGCCGTCGGGCGAGGCGGTCATCCGCGCCGCCCGGCGGCGGCTGCTCCGCGCCATGGAGCGAATCGTCAACGACACCATTCGCCTGCCCTGGATCCGACGCCGAGCCCACCTTTTCAATGCCCTGCTCACCTTCACGGACTATCTCGACGCCATCCGCTACAGCTTCGCCGACCGGGCGACGCTCGAATACCTATGGTGGCCCTCGCCGTTCGATCACTAATTTCGATGGCGCGGGCCCGGGCTCGCCGCGGAATGGATGCCCATGTAGCCTCGGCCATCCATCGTCGATGGCAACACGCAGCACTCTTCCGACCAATCCGGGGCAGCCGGCTGCAGCCGATCGTCCCTCGGGTCCCACGGAGCGAGGCACGCCTGCGCCGGCGGAGGCAACTGAAAGAGTGCTAACGGCACTGCAAAAGGACACGCGGCCGAACCCTGGGTACATCCGCTTTCACCGGCCACGATTTTCGTTCGTGCTCCAGGTATTGAGACCCGCGCTGAACGCTCGCTCACGCGTTCTCGACATCGGTCGCTCCCACTTGACGTCACTCATCGGGGAGCAGTTCGGCGTCTGTGTCGATTCCATGGGGCTCGAGCCCGACCAGCAGCTCTCGACCGGCCCGCACTATTCGTTCGATCTCAATGACGTACCGTACCGGGACCGATGGCGCTCGGGACTCGGACCCTACGATGTCATCGTGTTCGCCGAGGTCATCGAGCACCTGTACACGGCCCCGGAGCTTGTCCTCGAATTCTTGGCCCACCTGCTCCGGCCCGGCGGATTGCTCGTGCTTCAAACGCCCAACGCCGCGTCGATCGGAAAGCGCATCAAGCTGGCGCTTGGAACCAACCCATTCGAGAAAATCCGCGGCGATCGCCTGAATCCCGGCCACTTTCGCGAGTACACATTGCGTGAGCTCGTCGAGCTCCTTCAAAGCACCGGATTCTCGATCGAAAAGACTCATCGAAAATATTACTTCGATGCGCGGTTCGCGAGACACGACCGTGGCGGCGAGAAGCCAAGGTGGCTGGGCGGCACCATCAGAAACGTCGTGTACCGGGTACTGCCGCCCTCCTGGCGCGAAGGCATCACGATCATCGCGAAAAAGAGGTAAGCGAGCGGTGCTCCTTGGCCGAGGCTCTTGGCCCTTTCAGGGCATCCGGGGCCTTGGGAGCGCTCTTGGCGCTTCGTCGGGCCCCTGGGCCTCGCCTTGCCCGCTGGACTCGGGGCTCGAGTAGGCGATCGTCACGGCCGCCCCGCGCTTGGCGCTCGCCACGCTCACCATCACGCGCGTGTGACTCTCCCAGGTCCACGACGACTCGTAAACGATCTCCCCCGACGAGACGCACCGAGAGAGCGCTGCCGCATCGAGACAATGGGCGGCGACCTCTCGTACGCGGGTGCCTGCAAGACCGTATTTCTCCGCGAGTGACTTCTCCAGCTCGTCCACGCGACTCAGCACACTCTCGGAACCGCCGGCGGGAGGGATGATGGCGGTCACGCTGCACACCCGGCCACGGCACGCGCTGACCCGGACTGGAAACGGCAAGGCGTCCGATAGGGGTCCCGAGCACAGCGCTCCGTTCGCGTCGGCCGTCCAGGTGTGTCCGGACGCCTTGCATCGCGCTTCGAGATCGCGCAGCGGGGTCCCGAACCGGATGCCCGGCGCGCCGCTCGGCGCCTCGGCATCGCTGAACCCTCCTGTCCCGAAAAGGTGGCCTTTCAGGTCGCAGGCGACCGCGGTTCCCGTCGAGCACCCGGAGGTCAGAATACGCTCCGCGTGGGCGTGATCGCGAACGACGCCTTTTCCGTCGTAGAGCGCTGCGGCGGCGTCCATGCACGACAGTGCAAATGCCTTGTCGCAGGCGCCGACGAGAAGCTCCGCTCCTCGGGCCGTGTCCTGCTCTACCCCGATCCCATAAAGGTAGACGCGCCCGAGATCCCGGCACGCGTCCGTATTGCCGAGATTGCAGCCTTTTGCGAGAAACTCGGCCGCCCTGCTGTTGCTCTGGGGAAAATAGCCCCACCAGGTTCTACGCCCGCGAGCGTAATGGTCAGCCAGCAGCCAGCACACATCCCCGTCCCCCCCGTTGCATCTCTGAACCCAGTATTCCGCCTGCGACGGATCGAGCGGAGGACCGCGGGGCGTCGTCCCAGGGTTCGCGGGGGACGGCTTGCTCGGGAGAGAGGCGGCCGGCCGACTGGAAGCCCCGTTGCAGCTCGAGGCCAGGAGCAGCGACAGGGGGCCAACTTGCCAGGCCCCGCGCAGTGACCGGCAAAGTCTCGCGGCAGACGACGGATCGCCCATCGAACCATTCGCCCACATACCAGCTTTCGTATTGCGCAGGTAAACGAAAGCGGACAAATCGGCCTCGCTGCGCGTCCTCAAGTTGCCCTGAGGGCTTGCATGCGCGGCTCCCGCGAAGCCTTCAGCCAGGAGCGACGTCGCTTGCAGTCGCAAAAGCGCGCTGGCGCCCTGCGTCAGGCTTTTCCATCGGCGCGTGTCAGACGCTCGCGCGCGGCGGCCACGAGGTCCACGCCCGTTGCAGCGCGGAGCTCCTCGCTCAGCGCGAGGATCGAGGTCGCAAACGACCCATTGCGCCCCGCGCCAAGCGCTCCGAGCACCACGAGCCGGTCGACCTTGATGTCCTGGAGCGTGCTGGCGAGTTGCTCGAAGACCGGCACGAGTTTTTGCATCAGCAGCGCATCGCGTCCCCCCGGCGCCTGGTACGAGGTGGCCATGGCCGTGACCGCGGCGGCCGCGGCGCGCCCCTGGGCCCCCACCTGCGCCGCAGCGGCTTTCGCCTGAGCCTCGGCTTGCTGGCGGCTCGCGTCCGCTGGCGCCACGACGTCGGCCTCGAGCCTGCGCCGCACTTGTTCGATGCGCGCGTCCCACGCTTTGAGCTGGGCGCGTGCCTCGGCGATCTGCGCGATGACCTGACCCTTGACCTCCGCAATGACCGCTTCCCGCTGGGTCTTCGCTTCGACGATGCGGCGCTCGTTCTCCTTACGGGCCACCTGCAGGTCCGCCTCGATCTTCGCGATGTCGGCGTTCATGGTGTTCTGGGCCTTTTGCACGAGTGCGGCTGCACGGGCGCGCACCTCTCCGATCGCGGCGTCGCGCCGCACCGCTGCACCTCGAACTCGGCCAACCGACGTCAGGTAGCCGACATCGTCGGCAATGTTCTGGATCTGCAGGTTGTCCAGCACGAGCCCCAGTCTCATGAGATCTCGGTCCGCCTCCTCGATGAGCTTTTGCTGGAAAACGACCTTCTTCTGGTTGATCTCCTCGGGTGTGAGCTCGGCGATGACACCGCGCAGGTTCGCCTCGAGCGTGTCCTTGGCGACGCGCATGATTTGCTCCTGGGATCGTCCGAGGAATCGCTCGATGGCGTTGTACAGAAGCGGCTCTTCGCTCGGGATCTTGATATTTGCGATCGCCGTGACGCTCAGCGGCACGCCGCCCTTGGAATAGGCACCTTGCACCGCAAGCTCGATGGCCATGTTCGTGAGCTGCATCCGCTCGACCACCTCGATCAGCGGAACGCGCATGGCGCGCCCACCTCGAACGATGCGAAAGCCGATCTCTTTGTTTCCCGCGCCTTGCCAGCGACGGCCCGAGAAGATGAGAACTTCGCTCGGGGAGCAGACGTACAGGTTGCGCGTCACCGTCACCAGGGACACCACGAGCGCCAGCAGCAGCACCCCCACGACGATTCCCAGCACCGCCGGGCTCATCGCTCCCCTCCCTGGGAAGCGAGCATCGACTGCAGGTCGACGCCCATCAAATCGCGCAACGTCGAGAAAACGGTCATCACGATGGCCGGGTAGCTCGCCGCCACCGCAGGCAGCGATCTCCCATCGCCACCGTCCACGACCTGAACCTCGCCGATCGCCACATTTTTGACCCTGGAAGCCACCTGGCCGACGAGCCCGTCCAGCTGCGAAAGCACGAACATCTCGCGCGCCTGAGGCCCCGCCGTGGTGAGCGCCTCGCTCATCGCGCGCATCGCCTCCGCCGCCGCGACTCCCTGTTCGCGCTGCTGCGCGGCAGCGCCCTGGGCAAGCAGCTCGCCGGCCTTCCGCTGCGCCTCGGCCGGGAGCACCACCTCGCACTGGAGCCGCTTGATTTCGAGCTCCTTGCGAACCGCCTGGAGCTCCTGCTCGGCCTCGGCGCGCGCCTGCTCGGCTGCGACCTTGGCCTCGCGCTCGACCGCCTGGGCCTCGCCCTCGAGCTGCCCCACCAGCGCGCGCAGCTCGTTGCGCTTCTGCGCCACGCCGATGGCGGCCTGTTTCTGGGCCAGCTCGGCGGCCTGACGCGCCGCGGCCTCTTCCTGCTGAAACTCCTGGTTCGCTTGGTTCTCGGCGTTCTCGGCGTCGCGGACCGCATTGGCGATCTGGGTACGCGCGATGTTCACGAGATACTGCGCCTCGTCCTCGACGCGCTGAATCTTCAACGTGTCGAGGTGCAAGCCCAGCTTGTCGAACACCTCGTTCGTCGTCTCGAGGAGGCGGTTGGCGAAGGCAATCCGATCCTCGTTGACCTGCTCTGGCGTCAACTGCGAGATGATGTCGCGCAGAGCTCCCTCGAGCGTCTGCTTCGCAGTCATGTAGATGGCGCCGGGGTCGAGCGTGAGGAAGCGCTCGACGGCGTTGTAGATGAATTTGGGCTCGCTGGTGATCTTGATGTTCGCGATCGCGTGGACGTCGAGCGGAATGCCGCCGTGCGAGAGCACTTTCGTCACGGACAGCTCGATGGGGACGAGCCGGATGTCCATCCGCGCGACGCTCTGGAGGAACGGAATGCGCCAGTGGGACCCTGCCTGGATGACGGTGTAGTTGGCAATCTCTCCCGACGGGAGCCGATGATTCTTGCCCGAGACGACCAGAAGCTCGTTGGGACGGCACACGAAAAGCAGCCGCCTCAAAAGGGCAAAACCGACGAGCAGCGCCACCGCGAGGCCGAGCGCCACGGCAGCGACGAGGACGAGCCCCTGCCCCTCGGCGTCCGGAGGTTCGGTGGAGCTTGCGAATCCTGTCGGTTGAACGAAAGCCACGAAGCCAGCGACTGCGACCATGGCGGATTCCTCCCCTCGAACAAACGCACGATACACCTTGTCACCCTCGGGCGCGCGCGACCGTGGCGGGTGTTCGGCGGCGAGCGGACCTCGGTGACCGCGGTCACTGTAGCGGGTGTTTCCGTGGCGGCACGCCCGCCAGGTGGCCGTCAATCACTTGGGGGCGCGCGTCACGACGGCCGCTCCGTCGTCGCGCAGCTCCAGGACGAGCACCTCCACTCCGCTGCCCAGCGGCTCCCCGTCGTCCGTCGTCGCAAGCAGGTCGACGTTCGACTCGGCGACATGGACGCGAACCTTCCCGGTCGCGCCGCTCTGGAAGGGGACGAGCACATTGCCGACGCGTCCGACGAGGTCCGCGCGTTTCACCGTTCCCGTGGCTCCAGCGCGCGAGGCGTGCGCAACGAGCACCGCGGTGAGCAGGGCCGAGGCGGACCCGACCCCCAGCGCGACCGCGGCCCGCCACGGCTCCGCCACCGGAGCGACGAACCGCAGCAGAAGGCCCGTCAACCCGCCGAACGTAAGAAAGTAGATTCCCACACGGGCCGACAGAAGGACCGACGCGGCTGATTCGTGATGCCCGGGATCCGTCCCGGCCGGGTGCCCGGCATCGTGCTCGTGGCCAGCGCCGAGCAGAGACCCGACGAGGAGCACCAGGCCGACGATCGCAGCGGCCGTGTACGCGTAGACCACGATGGACAGCGTATCCTTCGGACCAACCGTGCGTCGACGCCGGTGCCGGGCCCTCGCCCGCGCCAGCCGGACATCGACCGAAGGGGACCCTCACTGAATCATCTGTGGGGCCGCACCGGCCTCGGCCTGGTCGCCCGTGTACTGAATCACGTGCGTCTGTGCGCCCGGCGAATCCGGCACCTCGACGAGGGTGATCGACAGCGGCGGGTATTCGAACGTCTGGGGCGGGGTCGCGCCGACGGCCAGCGCGAGCGAGCTCGACGCCGTGGTCTTGTTGAGCACGAGGACCGCCGTCGACGCCTGCGACGGATCGTGGCCCGCGTACACGGAGAAGCCTGTCGGGACGCCGGCTGGAGCGAGCACGGAGCCACGGAAGCTCGACGTGACGAGCTGCTCCGCGTAGTACGCCGGCACAGGGCTGTCGGCGACGATGAACCCCAGGACCGACGTCGACGAAGAGACCTCGCCGATGTTCCAGAATGCGAGCGTCCAGAGGCCGCTTTCGAGCGCAGCTCCCATGACGTCGGCGGTCCAGAGGGCTGCGGGGTACGTTCCCGGAGCCGCCTGGAGCGACGCAGAGTTGTAGGCGCTCAAGGCGTAAGAGTAGGAGAGATTGGCTTCCGTGATGCCGAGCGGCGTGCCGGGTCGTGCGTGCCCCTGCACGATGGCCGAGACGGCGCTCACGGTCGACCGAAACATGGTCACGTCGTCCAGCGCGCCCGTCAGCGACGTCTGCGCGCCGCTGAAGGGGTAGCGGTGGATGGTCACGATGTCGACGTCGTCCTTGCACCCGTCGAGAAAGGGCGTCAGCCAGTCGTCACCCGCGACGTACTTGTAGGCGAGCTCGGGCCCGAGAAACATGATCGGCGTCCCGCCGTCGGGTCCCGCGGCGTTGGCCGCCTTCATGGCCGTGACGTAGTTGTCGAAGGCGTTGCAATAGTCCGCGGCCGTCTGGATGGGAAAGCTCGCATCGAAATCCGTGGGATAGATGTCGGGCTCGTTGCCGATTTCCCAGTAACGGATGCCGTACCCCTGCGTGACATTCGCGTAGGTCATCATGGCGGCCGCGGTCTGCGCGGTCGCGGGTCCGCCGTCGACGTCGGCGACCAGCGGAACCTGCAAGATTGGCTCGGCGCCGACCGCGCGACAGTAGGCGACGAACGCATCGATCTGGCTCATATCGAAGGGTGAAGGGGAGTTCCAGTCGTTGTTGTCGCCGCCTGCGCGGATCACCCCCAGACCAAGCTGGCCCACGAGCGGCTGTGTTCCGCTCAGACCGGTGACGCCGTCACCGCTCCAGTCGACCCAGTCCCAGTAATTTTGCCCGAATGCCGTCGTGGAGATGGGAGCCCCGGCGTCCGTCGCTATCGTCACCGTCACCGTCGCGCCGCTCGCGGATCCCCCGCTCGACAGAGCAGTGGATCCGGCGTCGGAGGGCACGTCGCTGTCGGGAAAGCACGCCGCGAGCGCTGCGATCAGCGCAGCGGCAAGCAGCGGGCGAGCGCCACGAGCGAAATGCATGATTTTATCTTGCGCCATCCGGCAACAATCCGTCATGTGTGGCCCGCTGGCGTGCTCCCGGCTTGCAGGCGCGGGTCACGAAGGAGGCGCCCATTTGGAGCGGCCCGCGCTCCAAACGAGAAGCAAGATGCAGGACAGCATGGCAAGGCTCGCGCCCATCGAGAGCGCGGCCGCCGCACCCCACACTCGCCAGACCGAGCCCATCAAAATGCCCGCCGGCAGAGCGCTGATCCCAATCACGAAGTTGTAGGCGCCGTAGGCTGCTCCGCGCTGATCGACGGCCGCGAGATCGCGGACGAGAGCTTTCTCGACCGGTTCCGTCAGTCCGTAGAACGCTCCGTACGCAACGAACAGCGCCCAGACCTCCCAGAGAGCTCCTGCCCGAGCGAGCCCGAGATAGACGCCCGCGTAGACGAACCACCCGCCCGCGATGAGAGCCGGCTTCGGAACCCGGTCTGCCCATTCTCCCCCGGCGTAGGTCCATAGCACCTTGGAGATGTTGAGGACGCCCCAGAGCACTGGAATCGCCGCCGTCGAGAGGCCGAGCGACCTCGCGCGAAGAAGCAGGAACGCGTCGGACGAATTGCCGAGCGAAAAGACGATGAGGATGGCGAGATAAAGGGCCAAGCCGCGACTCGGAGAGAAGGCGCGGCCGGAGGCCGACCTCGGCGTGGAACGGGCGCTGGGCGTTTCGCGGACCATCCCTACGAGAGCCGTCGCCACCACGCCGGGAACGAGTGCGATGAGAAACACGCGGCGCAGGGGCCAGTGCAACGCGACCAGCCCTGTCGCCAGGAGTGGCCCGACAACAGCGCCCACGTTGTCCATCGCCTGATTGAAGCCGAAAGCGGACCCCGATCGCGAGCCTGCGGTGTCGGCGATGAGCGCGTCACGGGGCGCTCCTCGAATGCCCTTTCCGATGCGGTCCGTCACGCGCACCGCCAGTACGTGCCAAGGTCGGGTTGCGATTGCGACGAGCGGTCGAACGGCGCTCGCCAGGGCATAGCCGAAAAAGACCAGGCTCTTGCGCTCGCGCATCCTGTCGGCAATGACGCCGGACACCAGCTTCAAGAGGCTGGCCACGGTGTCCGCCGCGCCCTCGATCAAACCGAGATAGTCCGGTCCAGCGTGCAGCGTCTCGACCAGAAAGACCGGCAGGAGAGGAAAGATCATCTCCGTGCCGATGTCCGTGAACAGGCTCGTCAGACCGAGCAGCAGGATTGTCGATGGGAGACGCCGCCGAGCCTCGAATCTCCTCGAGCTCGCCTCGCTCATGAGGCAAGCGGTGTCATGCGGATCCGCGCGCCGAGCCTTGGGAGAAACGCGATGGAAAACGGCAGGCGCATCTCGAGAACCTAGCAAAAGGCCCCGCTTCTGCGGCGCGCTCACCGTCGCAAATGCGCCCCCGTCCAAACCCGCGATTGCGGCCTCCGGGGCGGCCAACGTAACCTCCGGGCCTTGCCATGCGACTCCACTCTTCCACACCCCTTCGCGCGACACCCCGCCGCCTGCTCGCTCGGGGACTCTCGCTGGCCGCCCGCTTCGCTCTGATGGCGACCGCGGCTGGATGCGGGTTCCCGGCGGCTGGACCTTTACCTTCGCCCATCACGCCTGCCGACGCGGATGCAGCAAAGACACGCTTTCCGACCACCGACAAGACGTCGCTCGATGCGGGCCGCGATCTGTTCGCGTCCCGTTGCAACGGCTGCCATAACTACCCGGACGTCTGGAAAATCGACGACGCGCGCTGGCCCGATATCGTGAAACGGATGGGCAACAAAGCGGGACTGGACGACGCGCAGAGCCGCTCGGTGCTGTCGTTCATTCTGGTCGCTCGATCGCGCCCAGCACCGCCATGACCACGGGCCAGCGAGGGCTGGGGGGCATCTGCGGCGTCACCCCCGCGCATCAACCCCGCGTCCAGTATCCCTCTTGCCAGACCCACTGCTGGCCATCCCAAACCCATTGCGGTGCGATCCAGATCCACCCGGGGTACTGAGGGGCAATCCACCACGGGCCTCCGTACCAGATCCATCCGGCCCCACCCCATCCCCAGTAGCCACGCCCCCAGTGCGGGCCGCCGCCCCACGTGCGGGGACCGACGTACGCACGGGGAAGCGCATGGCCGCCGGCGTAGCCCACGAAATGCCCGCCGCCGGCAAAGTGCCCTCCGCCGCCGCTGAAATGTCCGCCCCCGCCGCCATGGCCGCCGCCCCCGCCATGGCCGCCCCCTCCCCCTCTCGCCAGCCCTGCACTGGGAACCATCACGCACGCTAGCGCCGTCACGAGCGGGAGGATTCTCGAGCGGAACATCGTGACCACGTCCTTCCTGCCGCGGGTGGGCGATTTGGCCACCTCAGCGGTTTTGTTTACGATCACGCAATCTCCATTCCCTGTAAAGCCCGGACGCCGGAAAGCGCCTAGACTGCTTGCATTCTAAGTCTTCTTGTGCCGTCCGCAACGGACGCTCGAGGTGAAGACGAGGGCAAAGTGACCCGCTCGAGGGGAGTCGCCAACCGATAAGTCCCACGTGTTTCGGCGCTTCGCGCTCGGGCGTGCTTGCGCTCGGGCGTGCTCGCGCTCGCGCATGCTCGTGTTTGGGCCTCCTGTTTCGGCATGCTCGCGCTCGGGCATGCTCGTGTTCGGGCATGCTTCGCGCGTGCGGCTGGCGCGATCTTCGCGTGAACGCCTGGGGTGTCGGAACGAAGCGTCGAAAGCGGATGGGGCCAACACCGCCGGCGTCCGCGCCCCGCCGAGGGTCAACGCTCGAGGCGTGCGCGGGGATTCGCCGCAGCGTTCGCGGTTGCAACGCTCGGGATCATGCCGTGGGTGACCCTGCCCGCGCGCCCAGCATCGGGGCAGCTCGCCGAGATCACCGCGGCTGAGCCCTGCACCGCCTGGGACATCACGTATTCGATCACGGCGACGTTGAGGATCACCGAGACGCCGATGGGCGCCGGCGACGGCGTCCACACGGTCGGTCCCGGCACCCTCGTGCTGCGCCTCGACGATCGTGCTCGCGCAACGCTCATGGCCTTCGAGCTGCGCGAATTCTTCGCCGTATCGCCGAGGGCGGTCGTATGGAATGCCACCGTGGTCACCGACGTCACGATGCGTGCGACTCCCGACTCGTCGGGCGTGGCCGGGGGCGGTGTGCTCGCGAACGATGTCCTCCGGTGGGCGGGTCCGATCCGGGGATACCGATCCGACGGCGCGCTGACCTGCGATGGCTCGCTCTGCGGCAAATTCGGCGCTCCGCCGCCGGGGCGGACCGAGCTGCACTGGCCGCCGGCGCCCGTGCGTTTTCAACCCCTGCAGTTCGACGAAGGCGGCGCGACGTTCCGGATGCCCTACACGCTCGTGTCGCACACCGAGTCGCCGCGGCAACGGACGTACTTGGCTCTCGCTGGCCGTGAAGCACACCGGACGTGCGCTGCGGCTTCCGTTCAATGAGCCGCCGAGTCGTCGGTGGGCAGTAACGCATCAACGGGCGGGCCATACGCGGCGCGTCGGAACAGCTTGAGCGAACGCGCTTCGAGGCGAGTGCTGCCGTGGGATTGAACGGTCTCGCTCGCCTCGTCGGAATTCGTGTCGACGAGTAGCTCCCAGGGGCTTGCCTCCTGGTTCGTGGCAGGAGTGGTGAATTCCATCCAGTCGTGGCTCGCATTGATGGCGAGGAGAAAATCGTCGTCGTCGACGACGTATCCGTTCTCGTCGATCTCGTCGACTCCGTGACCGGCAACCTGCATCTGCAGGGCACGCGTGTAGGGAGTGATCCAGTCTCGCTCGGTCATCTCCACGCCGTCGTGACGGAACCACATGATGTCGCGGATGTCGCTCCCGGGAAGGAGACCACCCTTGAAGAACTTCGTCCGCCGTAGCGCCGGGTGTCGGGCGCGCAGGCCAATGAGCTTACGGACCAATCCGAGAAGCGCTTTACGCTCGTCGTCGAGCTCCCAGTCGTACCAGCTCGTCTCGTTGTCCTGACAGTACGCGTTGTTGTTGCCATTTTGCGTGCGGCCGATCTCGTCGCCTCCGCAGATCATCGGCGTGCCCTGCGAAAGCAGCAGCGTCGCGAGCAGGTTGCGCTGCTGCCGCGCGCGAAGTCGCATTATCTCGAGATCCTGGGTCGGCCCTTCGACTCCGCAGTTCCAGGAGCGGTTGTCTTCCGTTCCGTCGGTGCCGTCCTCGCCGTTTCCGTCGTTGTGCTTCTCGTTGTACGAGACCAGATCGCGCAGCGTGAAGCCGTCATGGGCAACGACGAAGTTGATGCTCGAGGACGGGCGTCTGCCGTCGTCCTCGTAGAGATCGCTGCTGCCGCTGATGCGATGGGCGACCTCGCCTACGTAACCTGCATCACCCTTCCAGAACGCACGCAGAGCGTCGCGGTACTTGCCATTCCATTCGGCCCACCGAATCGGGAACTTGCCGACCTGATAGCCGCCTTCACCAACGTCCCAGGGCTCCGCAATAAGCTTCAGGCAGCTGAGGACGGGATCCTGGTGGATGATCGTGAAGAAGCTCGAAAGTTGGTCGACGTCGTGCAACGATCGAGCAAGCGTGGATGCGAGGTCGAAGCGGAAGCCGTCGACGTGCATCTCCGTCGCCCAGTATCGCAGCGAATCCATGATGAGTTGCAGCGTCTGGGGGTGCCGGACGTTGAGACTGTTGCCCGCCCCCGTATAATCAAAATAGTATCGATGATTGGTTTGAACCAGACGATAATATACGGGATTGTCGATGCCCTTGAGCGCAATGGTCGGTCCGAGATGGTTGCCCTCGCCGGTATGATTGTAGACGACGTCGAGTATGACCTCGATTCCCGTTCGATGAAGCTTCTTGACCATCTCCTTGAATTCACGGACCCCCTCGCCCGGAATGTCCATCGTGCGATACCTGGTTTCTGGAGCAAAGTAGGCAATACTGCTGTAACCCCAGTAATTGCGAAGGCCTCGATCGAGCAGAATCTTTTCGTCGACGAACGCATGCACGGGCAAGAGCTCGATCGCGTTGATGCCGAGGTCGGTGAAGTAACGGAGCATGGGCTCGCTTGCGACGCCGGCGAACTTGCCCCGAATGCTCGGGGGCACGTCAGGATGACGCATCGTCAGGCCCCGGACGTGCGTCTCGTAAATGACCGAACGATGCAGCGGGATGTTGGGGCGCCGGTCGCCCTCCCAATCGAATGTCGGATCGATGACGACGGCGCGCGGCGCGCCGAGGGCTTGCCGCTCGCTCCTCTTCAGGTCCCCTTCCGGGTTGCCTAGCTCGTAGGCGAAGAGCCCATCCTCCCAGCGCTCGCGGCCGTCCACAGCCTTCGCGTACGGGTCGAGCAGAAGAACGCGGTCGTTGAAGCGTTGCCCGGCGCCGGGCTGGTACGGCCCTTTGACGCGGTATCCGTAGCGCGTTCCGGGTCGGATGCCATTGACGTAGGCGTGCCATACGAATGCGGTACGCTCGCGAAGCGTGAGCTGCGTCTCGATCCCAGTTTCGTCGAAGAGGCAAAGTTCGACGCCCGTCGCGTGCTCAGAGTAGATGGCGAAGTTCGTCCCGTTTCCGTCGAATGTGGCACCGAGCGGATAGGGGAGACCCGGAAGCATCTTCATCGCGAACCCGTGGAAGCGCCGGAGAGACCGACAGGCGCCACTGCGCCATGAAAGCATGGAGTTCGAGGCGGCTCCCCAGAATTCCCATTTCGCTGAGGTCGCTGGACATCCCTCTTCCGGCAAAAAACTCGAGCCGTGCATTCGAGAACGTGCTCCCGAGAAGGCAGTTCAGCCGAGCGCACTCCACTCTCGAGAACGGCATTATCCGTATTGTCTCGAATGAAGTTTTTTTCGCGTTGGCTCGCCTATCAAACTGAGCACTTCGCTTGGCTCATTTTTGGTGTCACGTAAGCGAGATGCGGCGCGCATGGAGCGATGGGCCGTGCTTCGAGCGTGCATCGAGCGACGGGACGTGCGTCGGGCGTGCGTCGGGCCACCCGAACGTGGATCGGGCGGCCACGGGGCGTGGGATGCGTCCGCGAAGTGGGGCGTTCGCGGAGCGGAATGACGTAGCGAGCTTGGCGCCGGACCAGGAGGACGAAGGGGTGGCGACATTGTCTTTTTCGCGCAACACGGCCCGGCGACCAGGCCCCCCGTCGGGGTAAGGCTTCCTTTCCCCCGATGCACTCACCCCGACACGGGGTGTAGCATTGCCCCCCGGGAAATGGGGTGCCTGCGACATGTCGGCGGAGCGCTCTCGTACCTCGAGGCGGAGCACCTCGTGGGCCGCTCGAGCCTTGCGGTTCTGCGGATCGACGAGGCCTACGTGTCCGCACAGCACGCGCTCGTGCGATGGACCGGATCGGCGTGGGAGCTCAAGGACCTGGGCAGTCGTAATGGCACGAGCCTGAACGAAGCGACGATCGGGCCCGGCCAGGAGGTCGAGCTCTCGCGCGGCAGCCGCCTGTCGTTCGGCAGCGAAGCGCAAACGTGGGAGCTGATCGACGACTCTCCGCCACAGGCGATGGTCGTTCCGCTCGATCGACCCGGTGAGCCGCTCTTCATCGAAGGGGACATCCTCGCCCTGCCCTCGCCGAACGACCCCAGGGACACGGTCTTCCGAGCCGCCGACGGAGACTGGCAACTGGAGCGGGAAGATCGGATCGTGGCCCTCGAAAGCCACGCCATATTCGAGTCATCGGGCCGACAGTACCGCTTTTCGTGCCCGGACCTGGCGCCAAGCACGTTGTCGGCCGGCGCGCTGAACCTGGCCGATCGCGAGTTCGACAACGTCCGCCTCATCTTTCGTGTGTCCCGCGACGAGGAGCACGTCGAGGTCGTGGTGGAGCGTCAGGGCGGGGTCATCGAGCTCGGAAGCCGCGTCCACAACTATCCGCTCCTGCTCCTCGCTCGCCAGCGGCTCTCTGACGCAGCGAGCGGCCTGCACGACCGCTCCTGCGGTTGGGTCTACCTCGAAGAGTTCGTCCGATCGCTGAAAGTGACGCCGGAACGGGTCAACATGGACGTTTACCGCATCCGCAAGCAGTTCGCGGCCCTCGGCGTCCTCGACCCCGCGCGGATCGTCGAGCGCCGGCCGCGCACACGACAGCTGCGCATCGGCATCGGGCGGCTGGCCCTCGAGACGATATGAACGGCCGCGGCCGGCCCGAAGGTCAGCGCGGGTCGGTTAGGTCCCTGGGGTCGCGCGCCGTGTAGAGACGCAACCCCCCCTGCTCCTCGAGGAACGCGAACTTGGCCCTGAGCACGCGCCTCAGCTCGGGAGGGAAGTGGTCATCGGCAACGCGAACGTCGTCGAGCGGGCGCTCGAGCAGATCATTCTGCGTGAGCAGGCACCGAACCTCCGCACGCTCCATGTCGGCGATCCAGAGCTCCGGCCGAAAGAGGCCGCGGCGGACGAGATGGGTCATCTGAAACGGTGTCGTGACGATGCGACCATTGAGCATGACCTCGTATCCTGGATCGTCCGCAGCCACGAGGTCTCCCTCGCGCGCCCCGCAATCGACGCGCGCGCGGGCCATCAGCGCTGCCTGCTCCTGGTCGACGGCGATCGCCTCGATCGAGCTTCGCACGGTGGCCACTCCGGTCCACAGTGACTGAAGCAGCGCGCCCGCAGCGGCCGGCAGGGCCCAGGGCGAGCCAACGGGCCAGGGGACTGGCGCGCGCGATACAGCCACGACGGCGGCTACGACAGGTTCCATCCAGTAGTTCGACGCGCTGCCGATCTTGGCGAGCTCGAAGAGGGTCCAGGGCAGTGATCCGGCAAGCGCGCCGAACGCAATCCGCGCCGAGTCGTCCGCACGTGCGCGCCATGCCGCGAACAGCGCCAGCGCGAGGGGGGCGCCGAGGAACTGCAGACGCCAAAGCGCAGATGCCATCCAAACCGAAGCGCTGAGCGGCTGGGCTGTGGAGCGGACGAGGTGCTGCATCCACGCGCCGTGGCTCGCGAGTTGAAGGATGCCGGCAACGAGCGCGCTCGCCACCCCTGCCCCGGCCACGGCCCGTGCAGCGGCTCGCCTGTCGAGCCACGCGCCCGCGAGGAGGGTACCGGCCGCGATGCCGAGCACGTTCGGCTTGGTCCAGGCTGCGAGAGCGAAGAGCATCCCGCTGAGGAAATCGACACGTCGTGTTTCGACGGCGTGCAGAAGACCCAACCCGGCCAAGGCGACGGCAAGGGAATCAGGTCGCGCCGCGGACCCGAACAGCGCAAGTGTGTAGACACCGCCCGCGAAGGCCGCGGCCACGCAGGTCGCACGTCGTCGCGCCGCAGGCGCGCGCAGCGGGATTGCCAGCAGCAAACCGAACCAGGCGGCGCAGGCGACGAGACGGCCCACGATCGCCATGCGGGCGGACGGAACGAGCGACAGGAGGGCTACCCAGACCGGCGGGTAAAGAACGTAATAACGCGCGGGAACGGGACCCTGGTCGAAGGCACCGCGCTCGGGCGACACGTAGAGCGGAAGCGAGGCGCGAAGCCGCTGGGCCTCGTAGAGAATGTTTCCCTCCACGCCGTCGAGCGGACGCACCGTCAGCACGGCGAACGAGTAGGTGAGCGCGGCCATGAGCGCGACGAGGACCACGAAGCACGCTACCTTGAGCCCCCACCTCGCGGTCGGCGCGGCCGCAAGCGCCATGCGCATGTCGTGCTCGTACCACACTGCAGACGCTTTTCCTCGAAACCCTATCCGTGCGGTGCGCAGTGGACGCGAGTGAGCCTGCGGCGGCGACGACGCGCGCGGGGGCGCACGAGCCTCGCCGCTCCAGGGCCGGCCGACTGCGCGGCCTCGCCTCGCGACTGGACGCGATGAAACGAGCCGCGGTCACGCTCGCGCACCGCGCGTTGCGGTCTCCATTGACCTGCGTGGCCGCGGTTGCCTTCGCTTTGCGCGTCGTGGGACTGACCTGGGGGCTTCCGGCCTCGGACGGCTGGGACAACGACGGCATCGCGCCGCGAGACTTCTTGCCGGGCCTCATCGAAACGTTCACTCCCGGCCACTATTTCACTTACCCGCCCGCGCACCTCGCTCTTCTGTCGCTTCTCACGCTGCCGCTTTCCCTCGGCATCGTCGCGCACGCCACGTCCCTGGCGCCACACGACATCATCCAGGAGGCCATTCACGTCCCGTACATGACCGCGTTCGCCCTGGTTGCGAGGGTCGTCAGCCTGCTCATGTCGATCGGGATCGTCCTCAGCGTGGCGAAGATCGCGCAGGCCGCGGTGAGCCGCCGGGCCGGGGTGTACGCCGGAGCCATGTGCGCGGTCAATGGAATGCTCACGTATTACGGCCACGCGACCAACCTCGACGTTCCCTATCTCTTCTGGGCGACGCTCGCGCTGCTGGAGCTCGTCCGCGCGATCGATGAGCGAGCGCCACGAAGACTTCGCGCTTTCGCCCTCCTCGCGGCGCTCTCGATCGCCTCCAAAGATCAGGCGTACGCGCTCTACGTCCTCTCTTTCCCCGCGACGCTCTGCGCAGCGGCCTTGTACCAAACGGCCGGACGCAGCGATGCGCGCGCGTGGGCCATCGAAGGGGCGCGGGCAGCGGTGATCGGCATCGCGGCCGTTCTGCTCCTGGACGGCGCGTTGGTGAATCCGACCGGATTCGTGGCTCGGCTGCACTACCTGGTCGGACCGGCGAGCCAACCCTTCGCCAGTTACTCGGCCGACAGCGCCGGCCGGGCTCTGGTCGTTGCGGACAGCCTGGCGCGCTTCGATCGGTACTATCCGCTCGCGTTCGGGGCTCTCGTCGCGCTCGGCGTGATCCGCGCCGCACGATTGCCGGACCGCGCCCGGCGCGTCGGCGCCTTGGTGCCCCTGGCCGCCATCGTGTCGTTCACGGTCTTCTTCAACTGCGTTGCACGTCGCACCGAGGATCGCTTCCTGCTGCCGCAAATGGTCGTCTGGGCGGTCTACGGGGGGATCGGAGTGGACTGGGTTCTGCGGATCGCGCACCCGCTGGCGCGCTTCGCGTTCGCAGCGGCCTTCGCAGGAGCGTTCGCTTTGGCCGTGTTCCGGTGCGCCGACGTCGACGTCAACTTGCTGCTCGATCCACGCTACGACGCTGAGGCGTGGCTGCGCGCACACGTGGCTACGAACGACACGCTCGAGGTCCACGGCAAGAATGTCTACCTCCCGCGCCTGCCGCCGGGGGCGGCCGTCGCCCGTGTCGGGCGCGATCCGCTCTCGACGCGCAATCCGTTACCGGGCGTCGTCGAAGTCCAGGCGCCGCTCACCGAAGTCGTGGCTCGCGCGCCGCGGTGGATCGTCGTCGCCCAGGGATGGGCCGGTCACATTCTCACGGACGCCCATGCGATCCCCGATGCACGTGGTCGCATCTTCGCGGGAACCGAAGTTGCGGACCACGGCGACGCCGATGCCCTCGCGATGCTCCGCGGGCTCTTCGACGGTCACCTCGGGTACGCGACGGCGCACGTGTCGACGTGGTCGAGCGCGTGGTGGCCCCGCGTCGACATTCAGGGCAGCGTTTCGCCCACGGTCTGGATCTTCGAGCGACGCCCTCCGTGAGTGCAGGTCACGGCCACGGGTTGTCGCGCTCGAGGTTGACCTTGGGCTTTGCCGGGCGGCCGTAGAGGCTGGGCACTTCATCGGGCGCTTGCGTCGGGGATGTCGTCGGCGCGGCGGTGGCCTCGGCCGTCGCGGTTGGCTCGGCCTGGTTCACGCCATGTCCGCCGGGCGGGCGGTGGGTCCAGGCCCCATGGCTCGGGCCGTCCGTCCTGCGCGTTGTGCCCACCGGTCCCCCGCCGGAGGCGACGGCGGGCGCGTCACGGGCGACGGTCGACTCGGGCGCCGGAGCCGCGGGCGTGGGCGCAATCGCAGGAGTCGCCGGGCCCGGAGCAGCAGCGGCGGCAGGCGTCTGTACGACGCCGTTCGCGGTCGGGTCGGAACCATGATGCGACAGCACGCGCGTGCCCACAGTCGCAACGATCGCGACGGTCACGACCCCGACGGCCGCGACCAGGACACGCCATCGAAAGAGCGAGAACGCAGCCTTGCGGTCACCGGTATGCGTCACGACGCCGGTGATGCCCGTGCCGTCCGAGCCCGTCTTTCGCGCGTTGTCGGGGAACGCCTCCGCCTCACCGCCTCTCGACGCCCGCTCGATGTCGCTGTCGCCGAGGCTTTCGTGCAGCGCGGAGTCCGTCCCGCGCGGCGGATGCACCGTGGGCAGGTTCGACGATGGAGGCGTCGGCCGCCCGCTATCCATCGCTTTGAACTGATCCTCGATGACCTGACGAATGCGTTTCCGATCCTCTGCGAACGCGGTCTGTAGCAAGTTGCCGAGATCGCGGAGCGACGTTCCGCCCAGCGCTCGCACGACCGGATCGAGATCCGCGCGCATCTCGGCAGCGGTCTGGTAGCGGTCCTCGCGCTTGGGGGCGAGCGCCTTGAGGACGATCCGGTCGACGTCCGGCGGCAAACCGACGGAAGCCGATTCGGGACACTCGGGAGGCTCGCCCGAGGCCACACGGGTGAACACGGCAGCGTCCGAAAGCCCCGCCGGCCACCGCCTGCGCCCCGTCACCGCTTCCCAGAGCATGACGCCCACGGCGTAGAGATCGGCGCGGGCATCGATCGTGTCGCACATGGCCTGCTCGGGCGCCATGTACGTGAGCTTTCCTTTGATGACGCCCGTGGCCGTCTGTACCGACGACGTCGCCGCTTTCGCGATTCCGAAGTCGAGCAGCTTTACCTGCCCGTCGTAGGTGATGAAGATGTTGTGAGGGGTCACGTCGCGATGCACGATCGCGAGGCTCTTGCCGTCGTAATCTTTCAGCTCGTGCGCGTAGCGAAGGCCCTCGAGCACCTCCATCAACGCTTGGGCTCGAAGCGCAAACGGGAACGGTGCCCCGGTCTTCGCGAGCCTGGCGACGGCGGTGTGCAACGAAACTCCGTCCAGGTACTCCATGGCCATCAGATACTGGCCGTCGTCGACCCCGACGTCGTACGTCTGAACGATGTTCGGATGGTTCAAGCGGGCGCAGAGGCGCGCCTCGTCAAGAAACATTTGAATCAAGTCGGGATCGCTCGCGTACTGCGGCCGAATCAGCTTGACGACTGCAAGCTTTCGAAAGCCCGACGTTCCGAGCGAAACCGCGAGATACACGGTGGCCATACCACCCTGGCCCAACTCCGCAATGAGGCGATATTTGCCCGCGAGATCCACCGTCCCTCCGACTCTATCGCGCTTCTCGGCGTGCGGCACAGCCAACTCAATCCATAGCACTCTCGCATCCGCGATACCAAGTGCGGACGGAGCGCAAAGGCGAGCGCGTGCTCGCGATCCTTCTCCGAGAGGTCCTAGAGCTCGTAGAGCAGATATCGCTCCGAGGGATACACCACGGGGCGTGGGCGGTACTTACCGCCATTGTAGGTTCGGCGCCCGGGCCGCTCGCTCGCGAACGACATGTGCACAAACTCGCCAATGGCACAGAGCATTTGTCGAATAACGGCGTCGCGACGGGAACAGTCCAGTCGACGTCGGGGGACTGGCGTCGAAGGGTGGTGTCCAGTCGACGTCGGGGGACTCGAGCGATTCGCATGTCCTCGCGCATCCGCACGCGCCGCCCTGGCGCGGACTCCGCAGGACGCTGGGTCCGCCCGGCTCTTCGCCGCAAGCCCGTCGGCTGCTTTCGACGCGCGCCGTGTCCCGCCGCGACTCGACGGTTCGGCGACGAGCACCGCGCGCGGGCATGTGCTCGTACCCGATCGCATACAAGGTAGCTCCTTCGTGGGCAGACGAGGGGCACGCACCGAAAGTGTGTCATGCATGCACGATGCAGGCGCTCGAACTACCACGTATGGCGAAGCGCGTGATTGGGAGTCGACGACTCCAACCTTAACCTATCTTTGCGCATTGCCGTTGTAGGGCGCTGGAGCAGCATTATGCCATCGAGCTTGAATATTTTTGACGTGACAAGGCAAACGAGCATTTATATCTTCGATACTTGAGGAGAGGGAAAAGGCAAAATGAACCAGACTACGCTGAAATTACGCGGCGGCGCTGCTGCGGCATTCGCCGCGCTCATCGCCAGCAGTTTCGTCGCATGCAGCGGCGACGACACCGCGACGACGCCGCCCGATTCGGGGTCGACCACGTCGACCGCGTCGAGTTCGTCGAGTGCGGTGAGCTCGTCCAGCTCGTCGAGCACGCCCCACGACAGCGGCGCGAGCGATGCGACCGTAACCGAGGCAGGTGCGACCGACGCCGGAGACGCCGCGGCCGAGGCGGCCGCGCCGACGCCGGTCCAAGCGCTCAATTGGTGTAGTCTACTGTTCGTAGATTTCGGATTCCCCCCCGACGCCGGGAATCCCGTCGCGGATTTCTCGAACTTGATCATCAACGACATGAGCAATCCCGAAGCGTTCTTGCCGGCGCTCAACGCCGACTGCCACTTCGGCGGGTTGAACGGAATCGTCGTGACCGACGGAGGACCGAACGACCTCGCGACGTGGGAGCAGCAGCTCAATGCCTTCGCGGTCGGCATTTTCGGCTGCACGCAGGCGGGCCTCGGGGCCATCGACGCCGGGGCGGCCACGATCCACGACCTCTTGCCGGCCGGGCAGGCCAACGTGACATTGACTCAAGCCGACGTGAAGCTCCTCGTGGAGACGTTCGTGAACGCCGTCGTGACCGAGGTCACCGACGATTACTACACGAACGTGTTCAGCGGCGTCTATCCGGCGGGGGCTTTGCTGACCGACGAGCAAGTCCTTCAGCTGCAGGCGGAGCTGAACGCCATCGCGGCGGCAACACCGAATGTTTCGCCTTCGACAACGCTCTATACGTACAATACCTGCGTTGCCGACGCCGGCAGCGCAGACGCGAGTGATGGACAGTGACTGACGCCAACCGATGATCCGTCTTAGGAGTCGCGCTTCCTTTTTTTGGATCCTTGGCGCAGGGGCGTTCGTGGCGGCCGCCGCCTTGAGCGGCGGCTGCTCGGTCCTGTTCCACGCGGACGCGAGCCAGTGTTCGACCGACAGCGATTGTCGTGATCGCGGGGCGCTCTTCGAAGGGTACACGTGCAGCCTCGGGACCTGCATCCCGCCGGTCATCCCAAATCTGGAAGGGGGCCCGTCGGACGGTGGGATGCTGGCGCAGGCCTGCACGAAGAACTCCGACTGCCTCGAGGCGGGAATGGATCCCTGCCACTCGAAGGTCGCGTGCAACGTCGACAATGGCCAGTGCCTCCAGCTGACGACGCCGGAATGCGGCTTCGTCATCGGCGACTACTGCGGCACGGAAGATCAGCCGTCGCCGACCTATCCGCCGATCTTCCTCGGGGCCTTTGCGGTATTTCCCACGATGACGCCGCTCAGCGACCCCTCGTATCTCAACTACGAGCTCGCCGTCGACGAATTCCAAGGCTACACGCCCGGCTTGCCTGTCGGCCCGGCGATGAACGGGAACCGAACTCCGGTCGTGGTTGCGTGCGACGTCCAGGCGACGAGCCTCGTTCCGGCGATGCAGCACCTCATCGGAGACCTGGGGGTGCCTGCGATCGTCGCTCCGATCGAACCGTTGTCGCAGCTGGCAACCATCTTTGCGACCTATTGCCTGCCCGGCAACAATCCGTTCGACGGCGGCGCGGGGTACGGCGGCACGTTGATGATCAATCCGTTCGGCGCGGACTCCACCCTTACGAACCAAACGACGTTCCCGACCGATGGCCTACTCTACCACATGCTTGGCCAGCCCACCGACGTGGTGCCTGCGTACGCCGCGTTCCTTCCCCTCGTCGAGAACTACGTTCGAACCCATATTCAGGATCTGCCGGACGGCGGCACTCTCGGCCCGACCGCGCCCATGAAAATCGCCACCGTCTGGGCGCCGAATCAGCTTCTGACGGACCTGGGCAACGGGGTCACCGGCATTCTCACCTGGAACGGCGGCCAGTCGACCGCGGCCGACGCCGGACCGCCGCCGGCGCCGGACGCAGGCGCGTGCCCGTGTCAATCGGACAGCAATTACTGTGCTCTGCAGCTCAACGACTCGACGCTCAATGGGGCCACCGCCAGCACCATCGACTACATGAGCGTGGCGAGCTGCCTGCTCGACTATGGCCCCCAGGTCATCATTTCGTTCGCGAGCGAGGAGTTCATCTACGTGCTCGACGAGATCGAGTCGCAGCCCAACATGCGACCGTTCTATTTGCTCAGCCCCTACAACGACCAGGACCTCCTTCTCGCGAGCATCGTCCAAGAGTCGCCGCCACTCGCCGTCGACCGCGACCAGCGATTGGCGGGAATCGATTTTGCGTCCGCGCTCGATCCCACGGTGCTCGACGCCTACCAGACGCGGCTCATCAATCTCCCCGGGGGCACGGGGACGATGGCGCTCGGCCAGGAGAATTACTATGACGCGATGTACTTCGCGATCTACGCGCTCGCAACCGTCGGGCGGAAGGTCGTCACGGGACCCGAGCTCATTACGGGTTTCCCCAATCTCATCGGCCAGTCCCCCCCGCTGCCGGCGTCCCAGGTCCAGGACGTCGGGCCGGGGACCCAGATGGGGACGATCTTCTCGGACATCGACAACGGCGAAACCATTTCGCTGGTCGGAACGCTCGGTCCACCCAACTTCAACCCGGTGACCGGGTCGCGCATCTCCCAGGGAGACGTTTACTGCCTCTCGTACGCCGACGGGGGCGGCGTGTCCTACGACGTGGACGTCTTGCGCCTCGCGAACGTCGACGGCGGTCCGGCGCCGGACGGCGGGGGCGCGCTGACAGGAACCTTCCCGTGTTATCCCGGCATCCAGTAACGCTCCTCGGTGCCGCCCTCGCGCTGGCGACGGTGCTGTCGCAATGCGGCAGTGCGCGCGACGGTGAGACCACGGGCACCGTGCGCCAGGGCATCATCGGCGGACAGCCGGTCACCGACCCGAATTCAGCCACCCTGTTCCTCATCAACTCCAACGTGGGGGGGAGCGTCGGGGACGTGGAGTGCACGGCAACGCTCATCGCACCGACACTCGCCGTCACGGCGCGTCACTGTGTGGCCGAGTTGACGATCGGCACGCAGACGTGCACCGCTCAGGGCACGCTCGCGACGGGCAACGGCGCGGGGGCGCTCGGACAGGACTACCCGCCGAGCGACCTTCAGTTCTACACCAACGCACAGGTCATGGCCGGGACCGCGCTCGTCGACATGCCCACGGTGGTGGGCGCGCAGATCATCTCGACCAACGCCCCCAGCATCTGTGCCGACGATCTGGCCTTCGTGGTGCTCAGCCAGCCGATCACAGGCATCACGCCCGCGTCCATTCGACTGATTGGGCCGACCTATACGGGCGAATCCGTGTCGGTGTACGGCTACGGGTACACGGAGGTGCCGGAGGTGACGGTTCCGGCCTTGCGGGTTCGAGACGACGCCGACATCGTGGGCGTCGGGCCGACCACGCCTCCGCCGACGACGCAGCCCGCACCGCTGCGGGCGGTCCGCGTCGGCCCGGACGAGGTCACGTGCAACGGCGACAGCGGCGGCGGCATCTTCTCGAACGTCACGGGTGCGCTCATCGCCATCGCGTCCATCGGGGAAGCTGCGAACGTGGCCGTGTCGCTGAGCTGCTCGAGCGGCGGCTTGCCGGACACGACGGGCCCCCTGCTTTCGGACTACTCGTCGCTCGCTCTGCAAGCGTTCGAGGCCGCCGACGCATCGCCGACCCTCGAGAGCGAGGGTGACGCATCCGTGCCGGACACGGGCTCGGACGCGATGGCGGAGGCGCAGGCGGCAGACGCCCAGCCCTCGGGCGCGGGACCCGTCGTCGATGGCGCAGCGGGTGGAGGATGCAGCACGGCGATGAATCGACGCGACGTCGAGGACGGCAGCCGAAGTCACGGCGCCGTCCTTCTCGCAATGGCAACTGCGGCCGTGGCCGCGGGGAGGCGCAGGCGATGCTCAGGGTGAGGACGAGAGGACTCGCATGCGCAGGGGTCGGAGCCCTGCTGCTGCTCGGAACCGGTGCGGCCTCCGCCGCGCCACCGGCGACCGGTGCGTCGGGGTCGGCGAGCCCGTCGGCCTCGGCGACGACGACCAGTCCGGCAGGCGCGACGACAGCTGCAGGGGCCTCGGCACCGGCCGGCGCGGCTTCGACCTCGCCCCCAGCGTCGACCGGACCGGGCACCGAGCCGGCGGGCGAGGAGGCCTCCACGCGATTCAAACGAGGCCTGCAGCTCTTCGACGAAGGCGACTACACGCTAGCGCTCGTCGAGTTCGAGCGCGCGTACCAGCTCGCGCCGAACTACCGAGCCCTCTACAACATCGCCCTCGTCAACGTGCAGCTCGGCCGTTACGCAGACGCGTCACGGACGTTCGAGCAGTACTTGCATGACGGCGGCGTCGCGATTCCGCAAAACCGTCGTGACGAAGTGGCGAAAACGCTTCAGGAGCTCAAGCTCCGGACCGCCGTCGTCGACATCTCGACCAACGTGCCGATGGCCGAGGTGTCTCTCGACGGAAAGCCGGTCGAAGCGGGCCGCCTGCACGGTCCGATGCTCATCGACGCCGGCGAGCACACGTTACGAGCGACGGCGCCCGGTTACACGGCCGCTTATCGCACGGTCACCCTCGCGGGCGCGGATCGGATCGCGGTTCGACTTCAGCTCGTCCTGATTCCGGAAAAACAGAGCGCGCCGCAGGAACGTGGCAGAACGGTGTTCTGGCCGGGCTTCGTGGCCACGGGCGTCCTTGCCACCGGCGCAATCGTGACGGGAGCCGTCATGCTCGACGCGCGATCGCGTCTAAACACCCTGCAGAACACTCCCGATTCGAGCGCCACGCAGCGGACGAGCGACGCGACCGAGGTCAATAATACAGCCTTGGCCGCCGACATCATGACGGGCCTCGCCATCGCCACGGGTGCGGTCTCGCTGTACTTGTCGCTCCGTGTAGACCATTCGCTGAAGCCCGTGACGGTCGCCATCTCACCGCAGAAGGTCTCGATTTCAGGTACATTCTGAAATAGGAAACCTGGGATGCCGGGAGGCGACCGCACCACCGCGTACCCGAAGGCCGCCGATCCGGCGTCGACGCCGACGCTCGCCGTGCCCCGGCTGGAGTGGATGGAGTCCGGGGTCGCGAGAACTGCAAGTGTCGAACGGCGTTGCGTGCTCGGCTCCGCGCCCCACTGCGACGTCATCGTCAACGACCCGACCGTTTCGCGGGTGCATGCCGAAATCGAGCCCCGCGCCGAGGGCGTATGGGTCCGCGATCTCAACAGCCGCAACGGCACCTTCGTCGAGGGAGTACGCGTCGAATCGGCGTGTGTCCTGCACGGATTCACCATCCGCGTCGGCGCGACCGAGCTACTCGTGAATTATCACGACGCCGAGCAGAAGCCGGTCGAGGCATGGCCGTCGGAGCGTTTCGGGCCTCTCGTCGGCCGCAGCCGCGTGATGCGCGAGCTCTTCGCCAACCTCGCGCGACTCTCTCCGCTCGAGTGCTGCATCATGATCAACGGCGAGACGGGAACCGGCAAGGAGCTGGTCGCGCGCGCCATTCACCAGGCTTCGCAGCGCGCGGCCGGTCCGTTCATCGTCGTCGACTGCGCCTCGCTCTCGGAGACGCTCATCGAGGCCGAGCTCTTCGGCCACATGAAGGGCGCATTCACGGGCGCGCACCAGATGCGCGTCGGCGCGATCGAGGCGGCGCACGGCGGCACGGTCTTTCTGGACGAGATTGGAGAACTGCCGATCGGCATGCAGCCCAAGCTGCTGCGGGTGCTCGAGTCGTCCACGGTCCGGCGGATCGGCGAGGCCAAACACCGCAGCGTCAACGTGCGCTTCTTGACCGCGACGCACCGCGATCTGCTGTCGATGGTCAACCGCGGCGAGTTCCGGGAAGACCTCTACTTCCGTCTGGCCGTCGTTCCCGTGCGGGTGCCGTCGCTGCGCGAGCGCCCCGAGGATATCGAGCTTCTCTTGAAGCATTTCAGCGAGGGATCCCACGACTGGCTGACGCCCGCCGTCCTTCGCATGCTCGAGAACCGACCTTGGCGTGGCAACGTGCGCGAGCTGCGCAACTTCGTCGCTCGCGCACGCGCGATCGGTCCGACCGATGCGATGAGCGTGTCCAAAGACTATGCGGAGGCAAGAGAGCCGGTCACCGCCGTTCTTCCGCGTCCGGTCGAGGCGATCAGAGCGGCAGCTCGCGACCTTGCCGACGAATCGGCGGCTCCCCTCTCGCCGCGAGGCTCGACGGCCATCCCCACGCCGACGTTCCCGCGCATGACGCCTCTCGGGCTCGGCGCGCGTCCGCCGCTCTCGTCTTCGCAACCTTCGGCACCGGTTCCGCCTCCTGCTCCTTCCGCGCCGCGCCCTCGGAGCATGCCGCTGCCTCCTCCGCCGCCCACGCCGACGCGCACCGATTCGACGACAGCCGCCGACGCTCCCTCGATGCGGCAGCCCTTCCGAACGTTCCGCGAGGCGTGGATTGGCTACGGCGAGAAAGCGTTTCTCCTCGCGCTGCTCGAACGTCACTCGAACAACGTCGCGGCGGCAGCCAAGGAAGCGGGTATCGACCGGACCCACATGTACCGGCTCATCCGCAAACACGGGCTGTAAAAATAGTTGTATCGGGCGCCACGTTCGTCTGTGGCGCGAGACGCAACTCGTAGCGTAGGGCGCACCTGCCACATCGACGGCGATGACGGAGCGCGGCGACATCGGCCGCGATCGGCCCACGAGGGCGCCGTCGGAAACTTGGCCAAAAATCGCGACCGTTCGTGAGCAGGCAGGCAATCGCGATCTCCGCACGCGGCGCCTGGGCACTGGCCCATGCGTTGCAAAAGTTCCCTGCCGAACCGCCACAACTCTTTCTCCAGGGAGGGCTCCTCTCATGACCTCACGTTTGTTCCTCACCGCTCCGGCGGTGCTGGCCTTCGCAGCCGCGGCGTGCTCCGCGGAAGTGGGTCCCGAGTCGACGGGAACCGCGGAACAGGCAACGACCAGCTGCTCGGCGGAATACGGCCAGTGCGGCGGATCCGGGTGGACGGGCGCAACCTGCTGCGCGAGCGGTTCGACGTGCGTCCACTCCAGCGCCTACTACAGCCAGTGCCTGCCCTCCTCGAGCAGCTCCTCCTCGAGCAGCTCGTCCAGCTCGAGCTCCAGCTCCAGCTCCTCGTCGTCGGCCAGCTGCCCGACCGGCTCGAACATCGCGGTGCAGCAGGCCGCAGCGTCGGCCGCCTACTCGATCCTGAGGGCAGCCTCCACAGCCTGTGAAGGCTCTGCGGAGAACGGCAGCTGGGGCGGACCTTGCTGGGGCACCTCGATCCTCAACTCGCAACGCTACTCCGTCAGCGGATCGAGCATCGTGCTCAACACGAGTGACGGAGTTTTCGCCAGCGAGTTCATCGACCCGCACACGACGCAGGCGAACCAGATCCAGGCCGCGCTCGCGGTCGCACAGCTCGACTCCTCGGTCGCATCGTTCCTCGTTCAGGGTCTGCAGTGGGCCCAGGCGAACACGAACGGCCAGGAGATCGCCGTTTCCATTCCAATCGAGGCGCTCGCGAGCTTCACCTACCCGGGCAACAGCACCCCCATCGTTGTCCAGGACGGATCGACGACCCCCGGCAACCGCACGGAAGTCGTGACGGGATCGGCCTGGTGCGGCAGCGAAGACATCCACTTCGCCGACACGTCGAAGGACGAATCGGGCTTCGCGCCATTCAACGTGATCCCCTTCACGAACACGGGCGAGGCCAACGGCAACCCGTCGGGATACACGGGCGGAAACGCCTGGCCCTCGACGCCATTCAACGGCCCAGGGGGCGGCAGCAACCCGTTTTTGGTCATCGCCGTCAACGGCTCGCAGATCAACTGGAACAGTTCGAGCTGGCCGACGGAAAACTGCTCGAGCAGCACGTGCAACGGATCGATCGACTTCGACCCCATCCCGTACACGCAGCCGGCCCCGTACTACAACGCCAACGGCCTGGTCGGCCCGGAGGCGAACCCGTTCACGCTCGTTCTCTCAAACATCTACGCCGATCCGTCCAACTACGGGGACTGGGCGACGCAGATCGTCAGCGGCGTGACGCACGGTGGCACGTTCGTGACCCCCACGACGTACTTCGGTGTGACCGTCTACGGCTACGTCCAGCAGTACTGAGCCGCTTGGGCGGCTGAGCGCCCCGCGGCGTGATGCCCGCCTCGTCCCGAGAAGCCAGCGGTTCGTCGAGCGACCGTGCTCCCACGTGGAGACGGTCGCTCGACCATTTTGTGAGGGGGCACGTGTCCATCGCCGCGTTCGCGCGCGTGAAAAGAGAATCGAGAGACGTGCGTCTGAGACGCGGCAGGCATCCCCGACCGACCGACTCATGACATGAAGACCCCCAACGCTGGGATCGAATCGTTCGAGACGAAGGCACCCGAGACCTGGCGGCCGCCCTCCCGTTCGAGCACGCCGCGGCAGTCCTTCCGAGAGTCGTTCCGGGAGGTGAAGACGCTGCCCCCTCCGCGACGGGGCGAGCTTCCGGTCGTCGTACAAGGCCCGGAGTCTTCGTACGGAGGGTCGCTGGGCGAGCTCGAGCTGGAAGCGCGTGAGGCGGAGCTCGGCGAGCTGGAGTCCGGCTGGAGCAGAGCGGGGGCGATTGGCGAGCAGCAGCTGCCGTGGGACGACCTGGCGGCGATGGTCGAGGTGGGCGGGCTCGGTGAGGTTGCCTCGCCCTGGCAGCAGCCCGAGGGGCTGCCGGGAACGGATCCGTCGCTGGGCGCCCTGCCTGCGGGGCGGCACGAAGCCCGCGCACCGGCCACCGATCTGGCCCTTTCGGCCCACCTGCCCGTACCGGCACCGCCGGCACCGAAGGATCTCCGACCGTCGCTGCTCGAGCTCGGGCTTTCGATACACGAGATCGAGTGCTTCTCGCCGCTCGCAGCTCGCCTGTCGAGCCACCAGATCGTGTCCGCCGCGCAGGCGATCCTCACGTCACGGCCACGGGCTCCGGGCGCGTGCGACACGACCTCGTCCCCGCCGACGCACCCCGCGGGCGCGGAGCGGCCGCCGGGGCCCGAGGACGCTGGAGCTTCGGCCAGAACGCGCGAAACGGCGCGGCCCCCCGTGCGGCGCCTGCGTGACACCCAAAGACCGGGACAGAGGCGGCCTTCCGAGTCGGTGCGCCCATCGCCCTCGCTGCGCACGATGGAGGGCCGGCGATTCCCGTCCCGGCCTGCGGTCGCTCCCGCCCCGGCGTCGGGATGGCGCGTGAGCGCGCCGGCGCCTGCGGCGTCACGTTCTTCCGCCGCGCCGTCGTGCGAGCAGACGACCTGCGGCGGATGCCACGCGACGACTCCGACGCAGCGCGTCTCGACACTCAGCTCCATCGGCTGGCGGCCCAGTTCGTTCCCGGAGTGCGCGCTCGCCCAGCAGTGGCTCTGCCCCAAATGCCGGCAGGTCGCGGCCCTGTCGACGCCTCCGGCAGCCGAGCGCAAAGCGTAAGTCCCTCACGCCGTGCGCTCGCCGGATTCGATGCGCTCCACGCTCACATCGACGTCGAGCGTTTCGCCGCCGCCTCCGACGTAGAGCGTGCCGGAGGTCGGCGTGGCGTCGAGATAGTTTCGCCCGACCGCGAGGCGGACGTGGTTGGTGCTGGTCACCACGCCGTTGGTGGGATCGAGTCCCCGCCAGCCGACGCCGGGCAAGTACACCTGCACCCAGGCGTGCGATGCCTCGGCCTGACGTCGATTTGCAGCCTTTGGGCCCGTGAAGAGGTACCCGCATACGTAGCGCGCGGGCACGCTCAGGAGGCGCGCGAGGCAGATGAGCAGGTTGGTGAAGTCCTGACAGACCCCGCGCCGCCGAGCATAGACGTCGAAGGCCGTCGTTCCGAGCGTCGTGGCTCCGGGCACGTACGTGTATTCGCGATGGATGGAGTCGTTGATATCGAGCAACGTATCGAGCACATCGCCGCCGTTGCGCTGGGCGAAGCGCATCGCATAGTCGAGCAGCTCGAGGAGCTCGCTCTCGGGCAGCTCCGGCGGCTGCAGGAACGGCTGCAGCATGTGCCGTTGCCACGGCATCCACACGAGCGGCATCGCGGATCGTACGTGACGCAGGTCGAATGCGAGCGGGTCGCTGTCGAGCGTTTCGACCGACGAGCGCGCGATGATCGTGAGCTCGCGGTAGGGCATGTCGAGCACGACCTCGCGCGCTCGGTTCCCGAAGACGTCGTCGAAGTCGTGCGAGCGACTCTCGACCGAGACGGTCACTTCACAGGAGATGAGCCGCTGCAGGCGGTCGTGCATCGGGAAGAGACGCAGCAAGTGCGTGCTGCGCTCCACCGGCAGGGCATACCGATAGGTCGTCCGATGGATGCTCGTGAGCCGCGCGGGCGGCTGGCGCGCGCCTTCGCGTCGTTCGCTTCGCGTCGGAGGCAGGTCGACGGTGGGAGTGCGGCTCGTGTTGCCCGGCGGCGCTTCCGGCACGAGATCGCCCACGACGGCGCCCTGACGGACGCAGATCAGCTCGCCGGGCGCGAGCGGGCGCCAGGTGAGAGGCGCTTCCGAGCCCTCACGAGCGAGTGGGGCGGACGAGACGACACACCCCTTGCGCGGTTTGCTTCCCCGGCGGGTCAGATCGATGCTGACGTCCTCGTCGCCGAACGCGACCCCGACGTAGGGAGGTCGAATCTCGGCCAGAAGGAGGCGGGCGGCGCCGAACCGATCGGCGTACGCCACCAGATCGCTGCCGTCGCACAGGACGAGATCCAGACTGCCTCGGGTGTTCAGCTCGAAGAGCCACTCCTGCAGCTCCTTCGGGTCCGCGTCGGCAATCGACCGCCACCCACGTCGTGCGATGCGGCTGAGAAGGGCACAAAAGACGACCTCGGTGTCCGTCGCGCCGACGGGCTCGAACATCGGTTCGAGCTTCTCTTCGAGCTTCGCGGTGAGGCTTCCGGCGTGGCCGAGCATCCACTCGCGACCGCCCCAGCAGCGCACGAAGGGCTGTGTGTTGGCGTCCGTGTTCTGTCCCCACGTCGCGGTGCGCACGTGGAGGACGAAGAGCGACGATTCGAGATGCTCCCATGCCTTGACCAGTTCGCCTCGAATGCTTCCGCGCGAGGGCGCTGGCTCCTTGAGCACAGATGCGGAGGGCTCTCCGGCCGGATAGTAGCCGAGCCCCCACCCGTCCGGCAGGGCCTGACCTGAACCGAGACAGCGCAGGTCGAACGATGGGGCCAGCTCACCTTCGAACGACATCGCAAGCAGGTTCGGCATCCTCGTAACCTGCTCGGGTCGTTGGTCTGCGTCAACGACCCTTCGTGTTTCGCCCAGGTTGCGTGTGGCGCCTTGGCCCCTTCCTCCCGGCCGTGGTAGGCCTTTTCGGCATCGGCGCGTGGACCGCGCAACGGAGGTTCGGCCATGGACGGACACGACTTGAGCCGGGAGCGCGAAACGCACGCGCGAATCGAGGCCGACACGGCGCCTCCGACGCGGCGCGCCTTCCTCGGGCATGCGGCCGGAGTCGGGGCGGCCGCCACACTGCTGGGGCGAGCGGCACCTGCCTGGGGCCGCTCACCCGCAGTTCTGGCGGCCCAGCCGCCGGCGGGGTTCGTACCGCTGTCGGCCCCCGGGCGCGTCGTGCGCGTCAAAAAAACCGGCTGCCTGGAGGCCAATGGCATTTACCCGAAGGTCGACGATGCCCGGGAGATGCTGCGTCGCGCGCTCGAGGAGCTGACCGGAGCGCACGAGCTGGTCGATGCCGTCCGGACCGTGATCCACCGGCAGGACAAGGTGTGCGTCAAGGTCAACGGGATTGCGCTGCAGAACATGGCCACGAACAAGGAGCTGGTCCTCCCGTTCGTGGACGCCATGATTGCCTCGGGCGTTCCGGCGACGAACATCACGCTGCTCGAACAGTACCCGGGGTTCATGAACGGGACGCGCATCTCGGCCCGGAGCGTTCCCGCGGGAGTGACGGTCACGTGGCACACGAACAGCGATGCGACGATGGATTGGCGCGACATCCCGGGCACGCAGCGTCATACGAAGTTCGTCCGGGCCCTGACGGAATCGACCGCGCTGGTCAACTTCGCGCTCGTCAAAGACCACTCGATCTGCGGCTACACCGGCGCGCTCAAGAACATGACGCACGGGTGCAGCGTCAACCCCCAAGACTTCCACGATCACCACGCAAGCCCGCAGATCGCGATCCTCGCCGCGCAGGACGTGCTGCGAACGCGCCTTCGGCTGTGCATCATCGATGGGTTCAAGCTGATGGCCCAGGGGGGGCCGCTGTACAAGCATCCCGAGTACGTCATCCCACATGAGTCGGTGTACGTCTCCACCGACCCGGTCGCCGTGGACGCCATCGGCTGGCGAGAGGTCGAGCAGGCCCGTACGCATTTCGGGCTCAAGTCGCTCACCGACGAGGGGCGGCAGCCGGCCTACATCCAGGCCGCGGCGGACCTGGGCGTCGGCATCGCCGACCCCAGCAAGATTCAGCTTCGCGACATCGTGCTCTGACAGGGGCATGGCGGAAACTCGGGCGAATTCGCGCCTTTCTTTCGCTTGACACAGGACTCCTGATACATTTGCGGGGGTGGGGTCCGACTCCGAACGAACCCGCGTCACGCGCCTCAAAGAGGTTGCCGGACCGAAGGCGGCGGCTCGGCCGGGCGACGCGTGCATCGTGGTCATCTACGGGCCCGATCTCGGCAAACGGTTGCAGCTCGGCACCGCGCCCTTCGAGATCGGCCGCTCGGCCCGCAACGATCTTCCGATTGATCAGGAAAGTGTCAGCCGCCACCACGCGCGGCTCACGTTCGACGGCTCGGACTACTGGGTGCAGGACTTGAACTCGACCAACGGGACTTACGTCAACGACGACCTCATTCGCGAGCACCGCCTCAACGACGGCGACCAGATTCACATCGGACGTTCCATCCTCAAGTTCATGACGGGCGAAAACGTCGAGCTCCAGTATCACGAAGAGATCTATCGGCTGATGACCGTGGACGGTCTGACGCAAGTCCACAATCGCCGGTATTTCAACGAGGCACTCGAGCGCGAGTTCAACCGTTCGAATCGCTATCAGCGCGCCCTCTCGCTCATCGTGTTCGACATCGATTTTTTCAAGAGCGTCAACGACACGCACGGGCACCTCGCAGGCGACGCGCTGCTGCGGCAGATCGCGGCAGCCGTCAAGAACCGGCTGCGGCGCGAGGACATCTTCGCCCGGACCGGGGGCGAGGAGTTCGCGATCCTGCTCCCGGAAATCGCCCTGGACGGAGCCCGTATCACGGCGGAAAAGGTCCGGCGGATCGTGGAGACCGCTCGATTCAAGCACGAGCAACACGTGATTCAGTGCACGGTCAGCCTCGGCGTCTCGGCTCTTCGGGGTGACGAGACCGATGCCAACGCCCTGTACAAGACAGCCGACGACTACCTCTACCAGGCCAAACAAAACGGTCGCAACCGCGTCGCCGGCTGACCGGCTTTGGGCGTCACGGGCACGTCAGCTCCACCGGGGCGGCTTGAGCGATCCAGAAGCTCATCAGCTCGAGCTCGTCCAGCGTCATGGCACTCGAGTTCGTCGTAGCCGACGCGTTGGGGGGGTAGGGCATTTCCCGTCCCGGGATCAAACCCGCAAGGCGCAAGCGCTCCGCATTCGAAAGGGCGGTGGGGCAGGGATCGCCGGCGTCATCGCAGTCGATCGAGTACACGCCGGTGGCGCTAGGCGAGGCGTCTGTCTGCGACGAGTCCGAGGCCGGAGGGACCGACATGAGAAGCTTGTACATGATCCAGCTGTGACCCGGGTCGCCCGCAGGCGATGCGGCGCCGGCTTCCCCGGAGGCACCAGCGCTCGACGCCGCGGCACCCGCGGCGTCGGCCGGAGAGACCGTGGCGTCGGAACCTGTGGTCGTGGCGTCCGAAGCTGCCGTCATGGCGTCTGCAGCGCCGGTCGTCGCGTCGACCGGGGCCGCGTCGGCCGCGCCGCCACCGTCGCTCGGATCGCCGTCGAGGGAACCGTCGCTCGCGGCCGCATCGGACGCGGCGCCGCCGGCACCGCCGTCCTCCTCGGTTCCCACGGCTTCCCCGGCTTCCCCGGCTTCCTCTTCTTGCACCCCTTGCGCCTGCGCTTGCCCGGCGGCCGCGTCGAGGACGATCGGGAGCCCTCCCGGATCGATGATGGGCATGTCCTCGTTGAATATGAGCCCGGGCGGCTCGGACGCGGCCAGCGGCCCCATGTTGGAGCCGTTGGCGACGCGACCGACAGCCGACAAGACGCCCAGAGGGGTGGTCAGCAAAAGCCCTTCGGCGGGCGCCGTTCCGCCGTGGCAAGTCGTACCGGCGCACTTTTGCTTGAACAACGGCAGGATGTCTCGACAGAAATCCACGGTGGGGGGCTGCGCCGGCGCCGACCCGGCCGCCGTGACCTGGAAGGTGAACTGCGACGGCGAGTCCGGAGCCAGATTGGCGCCGTCGATGGCACGCAGTCCGTCCAGATCGCTCGGGCTCTGGGGGGAGGTGATGAAGAGCGTGTACGACTGGCCCACCACCAACGGCTGGTCGGGCAGTGGGGTGACCGTCACCACCCGCGCGACCGGGTCGTAGGCCACGGTCGGCGTCAGGGTCGTCGAGCCGCCGCCCACGAGCTCGTTCAGCACGAACGTCTGCCGTAGGATGCTGAGGGGCAGGAGCAGCCGATCGAATGACAGTTCGATGCGCGCGTTCTGGGGCAGCGAGCCGCCCGATAAGTTCGTGGCGACCACATGAATCGGCGGGCCGATGCCCGCGGACTGCGTGCTTGCGCTGCCCTGGTCGCAGCCGCACAAAAGGGCGAGCGCGAGGCTCAGCTCTCCGAATAGAGCTGCAGCTGCTCGCGGATGACTTCCTCGTTGACGCCACTGCGAAGGTGGTCCTTCAGGACATCCGCCAGCGTGAGCAGAAGCTCGTCCACCCCCTTGTCCTCGATGAGCTTCTGCAGCAGCTGCCGCGCTTCGCGGCTCTCGTCCGAGCGCAAGAACTGACGAACGGTCTCGAGGGAAATCTCGCCCTGGAAATCGAGGTAAAGGTTCTCCAGAAGATAACGAACGAGTTCTTTCACCACCGTCCTCCGGGGCCGCAGGCTTGGGGGAAATGCAAGGGATAGACACATATCCCCCGCCGCAGGAGGCGTGCAAGGCCGTTTTCGCCTCGGTGCGGTATTTCAGCGGCATTGGCTGAGCACCGGGTCGGTGGG
>Ga0187782_10000070_pt1 | contig 54657 bp, 52 predicted proteins | sample 0715_SJ02_MP15_2_FD_132454 | JGI IMG/M metagenome (GOLD analysis project Ga0187782, IMG submission 132454) | Tropical peat soil microbial communities from peatlands in Department of Meta, Colombia - 0715_SJ02_MP15_20_MG | ecosystem: Environmental > Terrestrial > Soil > Wetlands > Peat | place... | reverse complement strand
GTATGTGAAGGTCTCCACCCAAGTAGCCTGCCCTGTTTACATCTACTATCCCCAATCGATATTTCCCTCGCGTCAGGAAGCGAAATTGGGCTTAAGATTGGCTCATGGCCAAGAAAACAGGAATGAGTGATTCAGCACTCTGGATTGTGGCATTAGTGCTGCTGCTGCTCGCCGCGTGGACCTACTTCAAGAAATAGCCCTGTACCCTCCGTTCCGGCGCCCGTCCTTGGCGCATCCTACGCCGGTTTCGCGCAGTCCGTCCCACAACCGGACATTCTCTTTCCGGCGTTCTCCCGTCCCCTGCGGAAAATACTGAACTTAGATGGCGAGCCGCTTGGCGAAAGTATTGCTCACTCCAAAGCCGCGGTGGTGTCGCTACGATAGGGAGGTCGAGCCGTGGCAATCGAGAGAATACGACAACGTCTATCCGGTCCAATCGATTGGGAGCAGATTAAAAAGTATCAAAGCGAGGGCTGGCGGCCCGTTACAGTGGAATGGGAGCGGGAAGCGGTTGCGGCGGAAGCAAAACCTTCCCCGGAAGCACCTCCCTACGGTTTGCGCGTGGCCAAAGATTGCGCAACTCTGGAAGATAACCCCACCGAGACTGAGGTTCTGTTCACCATGATGGAGCTCCTGATCCAGGATGGGCCGTACTCGTTTATTGCGGAGGAACTCAATCGTCGAGGCTACGCGACTAGGCGCGGTGGAAAGTGGAGCGCGATTTCCGTATTTGAAATGTTGCCGCGACTGATTGAAGCCGGACCGAAAATCTTTTCCAGTGCGGAATGGCACGCCCGGCGCCAGCGGTCCCGTGAACAGCAGCCACGTTTGCCTGTTTAGAGTTACTCGTCGAAAGGCGGACCGCGCCGAAGCCGCCCGGGACGTTTACAAAACTACTTCTGTCCCCTATACAGCCCGGCAATTCCAAATGTGTAAGGCGTCCAGGAAACCTGGCGGAAGCCGGCGCGTCGCATGCGGTCCAGCATCTCTTGGGGACGCGGGAAATGTTCCACTGAAGTCGGCAAATACGCGTAAGGGCCGCGAACTCCAGAAATCAACGTGCCCAGCACAGGCAGCAATCGCCTGAAGTAAATCCTATATACTTTTCCGGTTAACCCCTCGGGTTCGCCGAAATCGAGAATCCCGCATTCACCGTCTGCTTTCAGCAAACGCACAATCTCCCGCAGTCCGGCATCGTAGTCAGCCAGATTGCGGAAGCCGAATGCAGCCGTTATTAAATCAAACCGACCATCTTTGAAGGGAAGGCTGAGTGCGTCGGCCTCAACCCAACGCAGTGAAGTTCCCTGCGATTTTTGCTGGGCACGCTGCAACATGGCGTGCGAAAAATCGGCTCCCAAAATACATGGGCTCGAAGGTCCCGCCTCCTCGAGCAGCGCAAAGGTCATGTCTCCCGTTCCACAGCACAGATCCAGCACCTGCGAATTCGGCCGGTGAAGGATGGAGCTGAAAGCTCGCGCCGCCCCTCGCCACCACAAGCGATCTACATTGAACGACAGCAGATGGTTCGCCAAGTCATAACGAGGAGCAATGGAAGTGAACATCTCGCGAATGGCATGCGCTGTCGCCATGGTGCCTGCCGCTCCCCCAGAAGTGGTGCCTACCACTGCCGCCCTTCTGTCCGGATTGCGTATTTGAAGCTGACCACCCACAGAGACGTGCCCTTCGAAGTTTGTAGTTAGTTTCTCCCCGGCAATTTCGCCAGGTGTCTCACCGATGCCGCGACCACCCTCTCCGGCACGTGATTCACAATTTCAACTTGCCCTATGGCACATGGCAGAACAAAATGCACAAGGCCATTCCGGGTTTTCTTGTCACTCTGCAACAGCCGGAGAACTCGGCGGCTCTGCGCCTTTACTTTGGGCAGAGGCCCCAAACCCAGTACCGCTTCCGCGATACGTTGCTGCGTGCTCCGGTCACAGCAGCCCATGACTTGCGCAATCTCGGCGGCGGCAATCATCCCCCACGCGACAGCTTCGCCATGCAGAAAGCGGCGGAATCCGGATTCGGCTTCCAGGGCGTGACCGATAGTGTGGCCGAAATTTAACACTCGCCGCAACGCGTTTTCTCGTTCATCGGCGGCGACCACCGACGCTTTGAGCTTTACGGACTCCCCGATCACCCATTCCAGCATTTCGGAATCCTTGCGCAACGCTTGCAATTCCGTATTCGCGAGGCGGCTAAATAAGCTCGGGTTACCAATTACTCCACATTTCAGACATTCGTATAAGCCAGCACGAAACTCGCGTTCCGGCAGGGTCGAGAGAACCTCGGGATCAATCAGGACGGCTAACGGTTGATAAAAAGTTCCTATCAGGTTTTTCCCGCCCGGCAGGTTGACGCCGGTTTTGCCGCCAATGGACGCATCTACCTGAGCCAGAACCGTCGTGGGAATGTTAATAAAATTCACCCCACGCATATAGAGCGATGCCAATAATCCAGTCGTATCGCCAACCACGCCGCCGCCGAAGGCCACAAGCACGGCGTCACGATCTGCCCGCAATCGCACCAGTTCCTGCGCCAGGCGCTCCACTGTAGCGAGCCTCTTATGTGGCTCTCCGTCGGGCATCTCCAAAACTCTTGCGCTGAAACCACCCCCGGCAAGCGATTTTGTCAGCATTTTGCCCCAGTGGCGCCTGACTGCGCGGACAGTCACCACAAACAACGGAGATGACCGCACCGGCTTGAGCAGATCACGCAACAACTCACCGGATCGCTGAAGCAAGCCAGCTTCGATCAAGGCCCAGTGAGGTCTTGACGACACCGGGATTTCTATCCGACGCATAAATGCCCATAATAACTTACGCTAAGTTGCCGCAGTTTTCGGGTGCATTACCGAGATCAAAATCGATGCCAGCAAGATTCCCGCAACTATCGCCAGCGCCACGCCAGTTGGAATCCGATAGTAGTCGGAGGCCAGCATTTTCGCTCCCATGAAAATAAGAATGATGGAAAGCCCGTAATGCAGATAATGGAAAATCCCCATCATGCCCGACAGCACTGAGAACAGTGACCGCAGCCCGAGCACTGCAAACACGTTAGAGGTGTAAACGATGAACGTGTTGAGCGTAATGGCGAGCACGGCCGGAATCGAGTCAGCGGCCAAAAGCAGGTCAGTTGTCTCGATAACCAATAGAACGATCAGTAATGGCGTGGCATAAAGGCGCCCGCGGCGGACGAATAATCTTCCACCTTCATAGCTTTCTGTAATCGGAATACACCGTCGAACCAGGCGCAGCACAGCATTGGCTTCCGGTTGTACCTCGACTTTTTGGCGAAAGAACTTTATGCCAGTCCACATCAGGAAGGCACCGAAGATATAAATCATCCAACGGAAGGTGTGGATAAGCGCGACGCCCAGTACGATGAAAATGCCGCGCGCGATAATTGCGCCGACAATACCCCAAAACAAAACCCTGTGCTGGAATTCCCCCGGCACCTGAAAATATCGGAATATGATGAGAAACAAGAACAGATTATCTACGCTGAGAGAAAGCTCGATAACATAGCCTGCGGTGAACTCCAGGGCAGATTGGCGACCCTGCCAAAAGTAAACCAGCAATGCAAATGCGGCCGCCAGGGCAATCCACGTCGCACTCCAGGCAAGCGCCTGACGGACACTGGGTTGTTGAGCAGGCCGGTTGAATATCCAGAGGTCGGCCGCCAGCATGCCCAGTACGAACGCATTAAACAGAATCCAGAACGGTAGCAATAGGAACCTTGGCGACTTCAAGCGCCGACTGCCAATTTGATGCGATAAAAATTTCTCACCTTGCCAATCTGGAGATCGGCAATCGCGTCTTAATCCACTCTCCCCAACTTTCGCTGCTGCCAGGCCTCCCACATACCGAACGTCTTCATCAGGTCAACGAAGTGGCTCTCCACCATGGTCTGCTCAATCTGGGCATGCGTGAGCCTCGGGCCAAGTCGACCGGGATAATCCGCTATACCAGCGACTAGCGCTGCGGCCTCAGCGACATGCTTCTTGAGCTGATCGATGTCGACCTTGTTGAAGGTATCGGAGGACGCGTGATAGTTGATCAGGTAGTTTGCCTCCCGTTGGTTCGCCACGAAAGTGGGCACGCCTTCCAGCATGAAGTCGAAGTGATCGGTACCCCATTGCATATCGGTGGTGAGCGAATAGGCGTCGAATTGTTTCAATGGCCTGACCAGCTTGGCATCGGTCGGCAGAACATCTTTGCGGCCGCCAACCGAAAACCCGGTCACTTTCCCGCTACCCGCATCGAAAACGACCACGCCTGCTGCCTTGTCCAGGTCGCTACGATGGGCCGCGACATAAGCGTGGGAGCCCAGTAGTCCTTGCTCTTCTCCGGAAAAAAGAATAAAGCGAATGCTCCGGCGAGGGCGCTCTCCCGCAGCCTTGATGGCACGTAGGGCATCGATCACCAGCGCTGCGTTGCAGCCATTGTCGAGCGCACCCGTTCCCAGTTCCCAAGAGTCAAGATGAGCGCCAAGCACGACAAACTCATCCGGCTTTTCGCTGCCCCGCAACTCGGCGACAACATTCGTTGTTTGGATCGGCCCACCCACATAATTCGGGACGGCGAGGTCAGCATAGAGTTTCTGTCCCGAAGCCATTAACCGCGACATCCGCCCCGCATCCTCCCTTGCCAGCAGAACCATCGGGATCCGATCAATTTCCCCGGCGAGAGAGTTGGTATGCCGATAAAGCAGATCGTGCGGACGGGTGGATTGAAAGGCAATTGCGAGAGCTTTTCCTCCTACTGCACGGTCAATAATGCCCGGCGCCTTCAGATATTCGTCGAATAGATCACTCCACGTTTTCATTTCCTCGGAGTGCACCAGCAAAATCGTTCCGGAAATATCGCCGGCTTTCCCGAAGTCTTCCGGGGCGCCACCACCTACATCAATCACCGGAACATTGTGCTGAACTTCTAACGCGGGCGCCCACGCAAGGGAGATTGCCCGCACCTTGAACTTCTCCGGTGTCACGACGCTCATCTGCGTGACGCCTTCGGTCCAGGATGTCGGAATTGTGAAGTCTTCGGTGTGAACAGTATCGGCTCCCGCCGCTTTGAACGCTTCAACGCCCCATTCGACTGCTTTCTGCATGGCGGGTGTCCCTGGAACGCGGCCACCAATCTGGTCAGTCAACCGCTCCAGGTTCTCTGCCAGGGGCGAGGGCGTGAGAGCTTCAGTGATAATTCGCTTGACGTTATCTTGCCCCAGCGCGGAAGTGAGTGAGAAGACGCACACCAATGCAGTGATTTCGGCTTTTTTCATAACGCCGCATTAGAAATCAAAAATGCGAAAAGGGAAAGAGCTAACGAATTCCCTGGGAAAGCAGCAACGCATGACTAGTGACGAAACTTTGGTTGAATCGATAAAAGAAAAGGGCCAAGCTACAAGGCTTGGCCCAGATGCGGTCAGCTACATCAAGCTTCTACTTTTGTGTCTTGCTCGCAGTCGTGCTTTCTTCGCCCGGCGTAGCGTTACCCTGCTTGCTTGGCGCGGGCGTATTCGGCAGGTATTTGGCGATTGTGCTCAGGAAGTCATGGCTGCTTTCGGGCGCCGGTACGTCACCGTACAAGATAGTCTTGAATGGCACTAACTTGCCGTAGAGCAACCGGGTGTCATCTTTATCCTGGGTAATTGCAGCTCCGTTCAAGTCGACGCCGGCGAACAACCCGCGGGACCGAGAATAGCTCAGCACTTCTGATTTGAGCTTCCAGTCGGTATCGGCACCGGCATCCCGTCCAACCGGACCCGCTGTAGCGGATGCGCTGGCTCCGAGTTTGAACTTGGCGCTGAGCAAATCGTCCATGCCCTTTTGGTTCATCACCATGAGTACCAGATCGATGGCCTGACCACCGAGCTGGAGGCCCCAGCTTCCGCCCGTGATCGTAACGGGCGCCGGTGGGCTCCAGCCGGTCTGGTTTCGGCAAGTGGCAACGCCTTTGCCGCGGTTGCCCCCGAATCCAATTGCGAATTTGATCATTGACGGAATGATCGCTATGCAGCGGGCGTCACTCAGCACTTTGTCGGGGATTGCCTTATCCGGTGTGGCCATAATCTCAGTAAGAACATCCGCTGCGTTGTTCATTCTCTTTACGACTTCCGGCTGGTCACCGGAAGCAGTGCTCCCTTCGTTCTTTTGGCTGGCGGTCTTCGGGCTGGCATTGCTGTCGCTGCTCTTTTGGCCGCTACTCCCACTGCTGGTGTCGTTCTGGGCCCATCCAAGAGTAGCGAGAGTGAGTACTACCGTGCCCAGAATCAGGAGGTACTTCGATAGTCTGCTTCTCGTTGATTTCATCTTGAACCTTTTCCGTGCTCCTGCGAGCACTGAGAGCATTTGTTTCCCCTGGAATACTAAGCCACGTGCCGGCTATTGTATCCGGTCTGGCGCCCTGTGGGCTTCAAAAAGAGCCTGTAAAAGGCTCGTCCGTCCCCAACCGTCGTTTCCGTGCCGCAGGTCGCCCCATCCCACGTTTCCGCTTTTTTTACAATTTTTCAAACTTTAACCGCACGTTCCCGGCATAAAATTAAGCGCTGCTCTCTGTCTGTTCCGCGTCTGTTTATCTAAGGAGGATATTGTGAAAGCTACTAGACCGGTTCCGAAGGGATTTCACACCGTTACCGCATCGTTGTACGTCCGCAATGCTTCTGAGGCAATCGATTTCTATAAAAAGGCCCTTGGTGCTGAGGAGCTCATGCAAATGACTGGGCCTGATGGTAAGGTCAACCACGCCGAGATCAAGATCGGCGATTCCATTATTTTCCTCAGCGACGAAAACCCGAACTGGGGGACAAAGTCACCGCAATCCCTCGGCGGAGCTACGGGTGGCCTTTATCTCTACCTGAAAGACGTTGACAAAGCTTTCCAACGCGCCGTGGACGCGGGCGGCCGGCAACAAATGCCCGTAACCGACATGTTCTGGGGTGACCGTACGGGCAGTTTTGTCGATCCCTTCGGCCACAACTGGACATTGGCCACTCACACCCACGACCTAAGTGAGAAAGAAATAAAGGAAGGCGAGAAGAAGTTTTACGCCCAGATGGCGCAGCAGGCGCAAAAGAAATCAGCTTGATCGCTCTGAATCATGAGGGTGCAGACACCCTAACCTGTGCCCTCATTTTCTTTTGCTCGGTGGCAACTATGCCGAATTCTCCTGCGCCGGAGCCTTGGCGAACAGGATCTCAAACACCAGCAAACCCGCCCCGCACACAATCGCGCTGTCGGCTACGTTGAACGCCGGCCACTGATACCGGCCAATATAGAACAGCAGGAAGTCCACGACCCTGCCCGTAAGTAAGCGGTCCCAAAGATTTCCCACCGCCCCACCAAGGATGAGCGCCAGGCCGATCCCGGTGGTCGTCACCACATGGCTGTTCCGCCACAGCAACGCTGACACCACCACCAAGGCCACAATCGAGAACAACACCAGCATGGCGATCTTCCATTGCGCCGGCGAATCCGCAAACAACCCGAACGCAGCGCCCCGGTTCTCTACGTGCGTGATGCGTAAAAATCCGGGAATGATTTGAATTCCGTCGTGCAACGAAAGATCCTTTGCCACGATCCATTTGGTGGTGCGGTCCAGAAGCACAATCAGCAAAGCGATCAAGAAATGGAATCTGCGCATTACGTGCGGTTCAGACATGATACTTCTAATCACACCTTGTTAGATTACCGAGCCGTCGAAGCTGCTTCGAGTTCTTTGAGCACAGCCGAACAACGCTCGCATACCGTCGGATACGCCTCATCCTCGCCGACGTGGGTCGAATAGTTCCAGCAGCGTTCGCACTTCTCACCCTCAGCTTTGTTGACCTGTACCCGGACGCCGCCCGCCGCCCCGTTTCCTGATGGCGCCCGCTCCAATGTGACGGCTGAAACGATAAACAGATAGCGCAATTGCGCCTCGTACTTTGCCAACAGCGGATAAATGGGATCGGCGGCGGAAAGTGCAACCTGAGCCTCTAAACCGGAACCGATCAGCTTGGCGTTGCGAGCTTCCTCCAACTTCTTCAGAACATCGTCGCGAACGCTGTGCAGCGTTTCCCAGTCCTGATCCAGCTTCTGCCATTCCGCTCCGCTGAAGAGCTCACCCCCGACCTGCACCGGACTCCAGAACTCGTCGAGATGTACGCTCTCCGGCCGATTCGCAACCTTCGGCAGGAAACGCCAAGTCTCCTCTGCCGTGAAACTCATAATCGGGGCCAACAGGCGAACTAATGTTTCCCCAATCAGCCAAAGTACAGTCTGCGCAGCGCGGCGGCCGCGCGAGTTCGGCGCGGATGTGTAAAGTCTGTCTTTCAGCACATCAAAGTAAAACGCACTCAGATCCACTATGCAGAATGTGGTTATGGCTTGGTAGATTTTGTGAAAGGCGAACTGCTGGTACCAATCCACTGCCTGTGCATCCACAATGGCCGCGAGCCGCAACATGTATTGATCCAAAGCCTGCATTTCCGTATGAGGCACGCGGTCAACGGTTGGATCGAAGTCGTAGAGATTACCCAAGATAAAACGGAACGTGTTGCGAGTCTTCCGATAGGTTTCCGCGACCGTCTGCATCAAGCGCTCGGAGCCCACCACATCCTCGCGGAAATCGACCGACGCCGCCCACAAACGCACAATCTCGCCTCCCAACCGGTTCGCGATATCGACTGGGTCCACATCATTGCCACGGGATTTGGACAGCGCCTGCCCCTGCTCATCCAAGGTCCATCCAGGCGTGACTACCATTTTGTAAGGCGGATGGCCTTTCACGCCCATGGCACATAGCAGGGAAGACTGAAACCAGCCGCGATATTGGTCGCCTCCCTCCAGATACAGATCCGAGGGCCATGGGAATTCGGGTTCAGCCGCGCGCAATGCCAGATAACTCGAGCCTGACTCGAGCCACACATCAAAGATGTCAGTCTCCTTCTCGAACTTCGCACCACCGCAGTGCATGCATTTCCTTGCAGCGGGAAGGATGGCATCGGCTTCCGGCATATACCACGCATCAGCACCGCCGCGCGCAAACAGCTCCACCACTTTCCGATTAACCTCGTGATCGTTTAGCGGCTTTCCGCAGCTCTCACAGAGAAAGACAGCGATCGGTACGCCCCAAACCCGCTGCCGCGAGATACACCAGTCCGGACGCGTCGCAATCATGTTGTACATCCGTTCTTCGCCCCAGCCCGGGTCCCATTTGACATTCTTGATGTCTTCGAGCGTTCGGCTGCGCAGCGTTCCCCCGCCCACCATCGGCGCTTCCATCGAGATGAACCATTGCTCCGTGGCGCGGAAGATAATCGGAGTATGGCACCGCCAGCAATGTGGATAAGCATGCTCCAGCTTCTCCTGATGCAGCAGCGCGCCGCGCTTCTTCAATAGCTCAATGATCGGCGCATTCGCGTCCCAGACCTTCAATCCGTTGTATTCGGGAAGCCCATTCCGCAAGATTCCTTTTTCATCTACCTTGCTGGTTGCATCCAGGCGATACTTCATACCGGTCGCGAAGTCTTCCGCGCCGTGGGACGGTGCCGTATGCACCACGCCCGTTCCCGTGTCCATCGCTACGTAATCGGCAAGCACGCCTAAAATTTTGCGGTCCAAAAACGGATGCTTAAAAATCAATCGCTCCAGCTTACGCCCTGGAAAGCGGGCAATTTCCCGCGCCCCGTCAAGATGACATTTCGCGGCAACATCGCTGGCCAGCTTTGCCGCAACCACGTAGACTTCGTCGCCCGATTCAAGCGCGACATAATCCTCATCCGGATGAAACGCTACCGCCATCGACGCCGGCAGCGTCCATGGCGTCGTCGTCCAGATTACTGTCGAAACTTTCTTGCCTCGCAGCTCGGGAGTAATCTTCGCCGGATCATCCAGCAGTGCATACTTCACCCATACCGTAGGACTGGTTTCAGGCGCGTATTCAACTTCGGCTTCTGCGAGTGCCGTTTCATCGTACATGCACCAGTAGACAGCCCGCAGACCTTTGTAAACGAACCCGTTCTCATAAAACGAAAAAAACGTGTCCAGAACCACGGACTCATAATGCGGTTCCATGGTGACGTAAGGACGATCGAACCGGCCGAACACTCCTATGCGTTTGAATTGCTCGCGTTGCAAGTCGAGATATTTTTGGGCAAATTTTCTGCACTCGCGGCGCACATCGAGCGGTTTCATCTGGAGCTTCTTGCCCCCGAGCTGTTGGTCCACCTTGATTTCAATCGGCAGCCCGTGACAATCCCATCCCGGAACATAGGGAGCGTCAAATCCCAACATGTTCTTGGATTTGACGACGAAATCCTTCAGCGACTTATTCAACGCCGTACCAAGGTGGATCGGGCCGCTGGTATACGGAGGGCCATCGTGCAGCACGAAGAGCGGCGTCCCACGCCGCGACTCCCGAATGCGCTCGTAAATCCGCATCTCCTCCCAGCGAGCCAGCATTTTGGGCTCGTTCTGCGGCAAATTGGCCTTCATCGGAAAGTCCGTCTTGGGCAGATTGATCGTGGATTTCAGCTCGAGCGGCACTCGCTTCCTTACCCCTATTTAACTGGTTAATTTTCTTCAATTATAGGGAGTGTCAAAACGAACGTCCATTGTCCAAACGGCGACAGTTTGGCCGATAGTCGGCAAAAGCAGGTGGAATTACAGAAAAATCCGTGTACAATTTCTACACAAGTGACGTTTCCCGAGACTAGGCATCTAACTGAGAGTGTTGGTTCGGGTTAACTCACTCTGACCTCGGACCGGGGATGGCAAATCTGGGGTGAGTAACCAAAATGCTTAGCAACTTGACGTACAGTGTGCTCATCAAGCTGAAAGAGAATGGACTCATGCCGTCTGTTCTTAGGACCGGGATCTCGGGTTAATATGGCGACATTGGATATAGCACCGCGCACTGAACCGGAGCCGGAACTCAATTTGTTGCTGCCCAAGTCCACCTTGGAGCAGCCGCTGTGGAAGTCCCTATTCCAGAATCTTGATGACTTCTTCTTTCCCAAGAAACAGCCTCCGTTAGTCCTGACTTCCAAGCCTGTCCCTGTCAAAGACATTTGGGGGTTTTACAACTACAAAAAGAACGGTGCCCTGGCTTCGACGGTTGTACACGCCCTGGCTGTCGGTGCCATCGTCGGCTTGACCTTGCTCGGTCGGCGCGTCGTCCAGGAGATCCAGAAACCGCACGACGCGGTTACGCTGGTCGCGCCTGATGACGTGCCTCCCTTGCAACCTTCTAAAACCCTGTCCGGGGGCGGTGGTGGTGGCGGCGATCGGGATAAGTTTCAGGCTCCAAAAGGTAAGCTGCCCAAGTTCGCGATGGAGCAAATTACTCCGCCCGCGGTAGTCGTGCGCAATGACCATCCCAAATTGACGGCTGAACCCACAGTAGTCGTCCCGCCGCAAGTCCACATGGCGATGAATGCCAGTATGCCGAATTTCGGTGACCCCATGTCTCACTTACCGTCTGGGCCGCCCTCGAATGGTGTCGGCTCAGGCGGTGGCATCGGCTCCGGTAGCGGTGGTGGCGTGGGTGTAGGTGAAGGCCCCGGCGTGGGTGCAGGCCGCGGCGGTGGTACGGGCGGAGGTGTATTCCGTGTCGGCGGAGGTGTCTCGGCACCGCGTCCGGTCTTTACTCCGGATCCCGAATACTCCGAAGAAGCCCGCAAGGCCAAATATCAGGGAACCTGCGTCCTGTGGCTGATCGTCGGACCCGACGGCAAACCGCGCGACATCAAAGTTGCAAGGACTTTGGGGCTTGGTCTTGATGAGAAAGCTATCGAAGCCGTCAAACAATGGAAGTTTGAGCCCGCCATGAAAGACGGCAAACCGGTCGCGGTGCAGATCAATGTCGAAGTGAGCTTCCGGCTCTACTAACATCAAATTGTTATGTTTAAGCGGTCGCGATGGCGGCCGTTCTTCTTTTTCCCGTCCGATCTTTCCCCGTTGTAAAAAGACCTTGCCCCGCGTTCTTTTCGTTGAAGCGCCGTTTTAAACGTGAGAGAATCTCAGGCCGTTATGACGCGCCATGCTCAATCGGTATTCACCCTGTGTCTTACCCTGACGATTGTTGCCTCTGCCCAAAAGCCCACAGGTAACGTAGGCATTCTAGCGGACCCAAACAGCAGGCTCGGCCGCATGGCGAGCGGCGCAGGTGGTGTGTTGATTGTGTCGGTCATGACCGAAACAAGGGCTCAGCTCGATCGTCAGGCGGTGGTGAAGCTCTATGATCAAGCACGACAAAAGACTGTCTGGCAGGCTACATCGGATGCTTCCGACACCACGTTCGTTGATCTCACACTGGGGAAATACGATGTAGAAGTGAGTGCCATCGGCTACCTTCCCGCCCACAAGGTCATTGATGTTGTCAGTCTGGACCACTCCAACTCGGCCGAATTCGTCCTGCAGCGCGATCCTGAGGCCATCGATTTTAATGCTGTAAATGAGGGCTTGCCTCCGAAGGTGGTTAGAGAAAACAAGCGGGCGATTTCGTCCCTCAGTGTCGGCAAGCTCAAGGATGCGCAAAAGCATCTCGATGTCGCCTACAAAATCGCGCCGACCAACTCGCGCATCAATTTCCTGATGGGCTACTTGTCGTTAGAACAGAAGAAATTTGAGGAGGCGCAATCCTACCTGGAAAAGGCCACCACGCTGGAACCGCGCAATGTGCAGGCGCTGACTCTGTTGGGCCGAGTGTATCTGCAGAACGGCAAGAATCCCGAAGCGCAGAAGGTCTTGCAACGTTCTGTGAGCATCGACCCAGAAAACTGGAATGCCCACAATCTGCTCGCCGATGCCTATCTTAGGCAAAAGGACTATTCCAACGCCTTGACACAAGCCGATCTTGCCGTCGAGACGGGAAAGGCTGGCAGCGTCACCGCCCAGATTATTCGCGGAGAAGTGCTCGCCTACATGGGCCGTGATCAGGAGGCGATTGAGGCGCTTACGACTTATCTGCAGAATGCACCCGGCAGTCCAACCGTGCCTCAAGTGAACGATTTGATCACCCAGATTCAGAATCACACGGCTGCGAAGGTTCAGAACGCTGCCACTTCGGCATCGGCCAAGAATGATCTCTTGCTGGCCTCGGCCCAGCCAACCTTATCGCTCAGGGCTTGGGCCCCGCCCGGCATCGATGACACCAAACCCCCGGTAGCTTCTGGTGTGGCTTGTCCCGATCAGGAAATCATGGATAAGTCAGGTCAGAGTGTAAAGCAGTTGGTAGACGACATTGCGCAATTCTCCGCCATCGAAGACCTCTTGCATGAGCGATTGGACGAGTCTGGTAATCCCGCCACTAAGGAGATCCGCAAATTTGATTACGTGGCCTCGATCTCAACTCCACGCCCCGGCATTCTCGCGGTCGATGAATACCGTAGCGAACGCTATGGTGTCGCTGACTTGCCCGACCAGATTCGCACCAGCGGCTTTCCTGCCCTGGCGCTCGTCTTCCATCCCGACATGCGCGACAATTTTGATATTCGTTGCGAAGGCTTAGGTCAGCTGCGTGGTCAGGCCACGTGGCTGGTCCATTTCCAGCAACGGGAGGATCGTCCCAAGCGCCTGCAGGACTACAGGGTAGGTAACGCGATTTATTCCGTGTCGCTGAAGGGGCGTGCCTGGGTGAGTGCCGACAAGTTTCAGATCGTCCGCATCGAAAGTGAGTTGGTGCACCCCATGCCTGCCATTCAACTTTTGGCAGAACATCAGATCACGGAATACGCTCCGGTGGCCTTTCCGAAAAAGAATGTTGAGCTTTGGCTGCCCAAGAGTGCCGAGGTCTATCTCGAACTTCGCAAACGTTACTATTATCGGCGCCACAGCTTCGACCACTTCATGTTGTTCTCGGTAGATTCGACTGAAAAGGTTCGCGAGGCGAATGGCACGCACGGGCCCGGTTCACTCACTCCAAAGAAGCGGAAGCATTGGTGGGCCTAAACCGGCTGAGCTTCTCAACTCTTGCAAGCAATAAATTTGAGGGGTTGGAAAGGCGCCTTACTTCTGGAGGGGTGTCGGCGCCGGAGCCGGTTTGGCAGGCTGCGACTTGGCTGGCGAGGGGCTCAGACCCTGCAACACCGATTTCGGCCCGCTGTGCCTCGATGCCATCACCGACAGCGTAATAGAAGTCACCATGAAAATAATCGCAGACCAGGTTGTGGCTTTAGACAATGCGGTCGCCGCGCCACGCGGCCCAAACGCCGTCTGGCTTCCCATTCCGCCAAAGGCAGCAGCAATATCTCCGCTCTGTCCGCTCTGCAGCAGAACTACGATAATCAGAAACGCGCAAACAATAACGTGAACAATGGTGACCAGAACAATCATTGGCGATTCAACTGCTCCTTGGATGATGGACGGTTTTCCCGGTTCATCAAAAAATCGATGGTTTTCCTTATTCCCCGAAACTTCATGGTGCGGAAGGGGGGACTTGAACCCCCATGCCTTTCGGCGCCACCCCCTCAAGATGGTGTGTCTGCCAATTCCACCACTTCCGCACGGCGCGCGAAGATTGCGTAGAGGCAAGCACATTATAACAAACGTCGCCGGTGAACACGGCGATCCGAAGCGCGTCAGATCAGCGACTCCGGATTTTCGATGTGCCACTTTTCCCCTGAAATACAAATCAATTCTTCAGTACATCAATACTTCACAATCGCCGCAAAGGACTTGGGATCCAAACTGGCGCCACCAACCAGAGCGCCATCGATTTCATCCTCCGACATCAGGGCCTTGGCATTTTCCGGTTTAACCGAACCGCCGTACAGGATGCGGAGATTTCCGGCAAATTCTTCACCAAAAGTCTTGGCAGCTTCCCCGCGAATCAGGCTGTGCGCGTCGGAAGCGAGCTGTGGAGTGGCTGTCTTGCCGGTCCCTATCGCCCACACCGGCTCATAAGCGATGACCAGCTTGGCAGCTTTCTTGGCGGACAGTTTGTGAAAAGCGCGCGTGCATTGGCGACGCAGAACGTCTTCGGTAAGTCCGGCTTCGCGTTCCTGCAAGACCTCACCCACGCAGCAGATCGGCGTAAGCCCCGCTTCGAGCGCAGCTTTCAAGCGCAGGTTCACAATATCGTCGGTCTCGCCGAAATATTGACGCCGCTCAGAGTGACCGATGATCGCGTGGGTGCAACCGAGCGCCAGCAACATCACAGTTGAAATTTCGCCGGTGAACGCGCCTTCTTTCTCCCAGTGTACGTTTTGTGCGCCGACTGCGATGTTCGATGCTTTGGCGGATTCGAGAGCGGCCTGAAGATCAACGTAAGGAGCGCAGACGACAATCTCGTCGCGATCATGATCGCGAACAAGAGGGAGAAAATCGGCGAAGAAGCCGCGCGTCTGATCCGGGGTCTTGTACATTTTCCAATTAGCGGCCATCAATTTCTTGCGGGGCATAGGATCCTTTCAGGAAAAGTCTCGATCGCACAGGACACGAAGCAAAAAATCATGCGGACGTCCGCTCGATTCGATGAGGCGAAGCGGTCTTGGGATCACGCAATTTCTCGGCCGCGCTGGTGTAGGCTTTCAAGGTCGAAGCATCGAACAAAACGAAAAGAACCTTATTCACGTGCGTGGCTGAGCGTAGAGCTTCGATGACGGCTGCAACGGCTACGGTTGCAGCTTCGTTTACCGGATAGCCGTAGGCTCCGGTCGAAATGGCAGGGAAGGCCAGGGATGTGAGTGCATGCTCGTCGGCCAGCCGGATGCACTCGCGATGACAACTGGCCAGAGTTTCAGCCTCACCACGCTTTCCATCGGAATAGACCGGCCCGACGGTGTGAATCACATGGCGGGCGGCAAGCCGTCCGCCGGTAGTGATCACAGCTTTACCGGCGGGCAAACGTTCGATTTCGGCGACGATTCTTTTGCATTCTGCGAGAATTGACGGGCCGCCGGCACGGTGAATGGCGCCATCCACGCCGCCCCCGCCCAAGAGCGACGAGTTGGCTGCGTTCACGATTGCGTCGGTTGTTTCTTTGGTGATGTCGGCCGGCCCGTGGAATTCGATGGTTTTGTCAGATTCGAGTATCAAGCGCATCAGAGACGCCTTACGGAGGGTAGCCTGCTGATGAAAGCAAAGTGGCATTGTATCCCACGTTTCGCAAAGAACGCGAAACATAGGGCGCCCGGCTTTAAACTGCAGGTCCCTCGACTCGGCGCGACCTGCGTCGCGCAAACCTCGCTCGGGATGACAAGACAGTAGCCGGTTCCCAGTTCAGCGCTTGTCGGTCAGGGCTTCGACGCCGGGGAGTTTTTTGCCTTCGAGAAATTCGAGGGAAGCGCCGCCGCCGGTGGAGATGTGGGTGATTTTATCGGCCACGCCGGCGGCGTGAACGGCTGAAACCGAATCTCCGCCACCGACAATCGAAATCGCCCCGGCATTCTCGGCGACGGCACGGGCAATTTGAAAAGTGCCTCGGGAGAACGGAGAAACCTCGAAGACACCCATGGGGCCGTTCCAGACGATGGTGCGGGCGCGAGAAATTTCCTCCGAATATTCTTCCGTGGTTTGCGGTCCGATATCCAGCCCCATCATGTTGGCGGGAATCGGCTGGCCGCCATTCACGGTATGAACGACGGCGTTAGCGTCAATGCGGTCGGCCACGATGTGATCGACCGGCAAGAGGAATTTCACATTGTGCTGTTTGGCGTCGTGCAGGATGGTGCGGGCGAGATCGAGTTTGTCGTCCTCTACGCGCGATTTGCCCACCTGCATGCCCTGGGCTTTCAAAAAGGTATAGGCCATGGCGCCACCGATGATGAGGCTGTCAACTTTATGCAGCAGGTTTTGAATGACGCCAATCTTGTCGCTGACCTTGGCGCCGCCCAGGATGGCGACAAACGGATCTTCCGGATGCTGCATGACGCGGCCCAGATATTCGAGCTCTTTCTCCATCAGCAATCCTGCGGCTGACTTGAGAACATATTTGGTGATGCCGACGGTAGAGGCATGGGCGCGATGAGCCGTGCCGAAAGCGTCGTTGACGTAGTAATCGGCAAGGCTGGCAAGCTGCTGGGAAAATTTCTCGTCGTTGGCTTCTTCTTCGGCGTGAAAGCGGAGATTTTCGAGCAGCAGAGTTTGGCCCTTTTCCAGCTTGCCCGCCATTTCCTCAGCTTCGACACCGACGCAATCGGGGCAGAAGCCAACGTTTTCTCCGCGGGCGAGTTCACGATCGAGCAGCATGCGCAAACGCTCGGCCACCGGCTTGAGGCTCATCTTTGGATTGGGCTTTCCCTTTGGACGGCCCAAATGGGAGGCCAAAATAAGGCGCGCGCCGTGGCGCAGCGCATATTCGATGGTTGGCAAGGTCTCGCGGATGCGGGTGTCGTCCATGACACGGCCGTCATCCAGCGGAACATTGAAGTCCACGCGCATGAAGATGCGGCGATCATTCAGCGGCAAGTTGCGAATGGAGAGTTTGGACATGTTCATTGAGTAAGCAGGGGGCGCGTCGTGCCAAAGCGCAATCGCGATTCCTCGCGATAGCGCGGCCCCCTTGATCCTTCCGCAAAAGCCAAAACACTTCGCTCAGGATGACAATAGTTTGTTTGCGGGCGAGGGCGCCCGCACTACACACGCTTAAAGGCCCTTCTTGCCGATGAAATTAATCAGATCGCGAACCCGGCAGGAATAGCCCCATTCATTGTCGTACCAGGAAATTACCTTGACGAGGTTTCCTCCAACCACTATGGTGGAAGGCGCGTCCACGATCGAGGAACGGTCATCCCCGCGGAAGTCGGCTGAAACCAGTTCGTGTTCTTCGTAACCTAAATAACCTTTGAGCGGCCCCTCTTCGGAGGCCTTTTTCATAGCAGCGTTCACTTCTTCTTTGGAAGTCTTCTTTTCGACAAGCGCCACCAGATCCACCACTGAAACATTGGGCGTCGGAACGCGGACGGCAAAACCGTCGAGCTTGCCCGCCATTTCCGGGATGACCAACTTCAATGCCTTGGCTGCACCGGTGGACGTTGGAATCATGGACAGGGCGGCGGCGCGGGCGCGACGCAAATCCTTGTGCGGAAAGTCCAGAATCACTTGATCATTGGTGTAGGAGTGAATCGTGGTCATGGTCCCGCTAATGATTTTGAAATTGTCGTGGACTACCTTGGCGATGGGCGCCAGGCAATTGGTGGTGCAGGATGCGTTGGAAATTACATGGTGCTTGGCCGGATCGTAAACCTGTTGATTGACGCCCAGCACCAGCGTCACGTCTTCATTTTTGGCGGGAGCGGAAATGATGACTTTCTTTACCGGGCCACGCAGGTGCTTCCTGGCGTCCTCCGCGTTGGTGAAACGTCCGGTGGATTCCAGAACCACTTGAGCACCGACCGATTCCCAGGGCAATTTGGCCGGGTCCTTTTCGGCGAATACGCGGATGCTGCGCCCGTCGATTTGAATGCAATCAGAACCGGCGGTGATTTTGTGGGGCAAGTTGCCGAGAATGGAGTCGTACTTGAGGAGATGCGCCAGAGTCTTGGGATCGGTAAGGTCATTTACCGCAACAAATTCGAGGTTGGGATCGCTGAGCGACGCCCGTAATACGTTTCGGCCAATGCGTCCGAAACCGTTGATGCCGACTTTGATTGCCATGATGCCTCCGGAACTGGATATGAAAATACAAATGAAAAAATGCCTGGGCCAAGAACTAAAAATGGTAACAGGGAAAAAGGTGGGCGGCAAACCAGGATTGGGCGCGACTGGTGTCCGAGCTGCAATCGGGTTTCAATTTGGCGTGGATTCCGGAAATGGCTCCGGGTGGAGTTCCATGTTGCGCTGCCGCTCACGTTGGTCGATTTATTAGTAATGCCGTTCCTCACGTTAATCTAATCCGCGGCTACGCCGGGAGTGACCCGTGCGCTTTCGTAGCCTGCGGTAAGGTAATACACAGCCTTGTCAAAGAATTGGTCGAGCAGGCGGAAGAGCTCCATTTCGGCGAAAAGCTCAATTGGCTTGATCACCACGCCTTCATCCTGCAGGAAGGCCCAGAGTTGTTCCTTGGTAGCGGTGACCGCATAGATCACGTGGCTGAGCGCAACCTGTTGGCGGGCGCGGCGAATGCCGATCTCGGTGTAGGCGCGCTCCAGATCGCGCTCCGTCTTGTAAAGCAGCCAATCGGTGAGATGACTGAAGATCTCATAGCTTCTGGCTTCCAGTTCCTCGCGCGGCACTTTGCGTAGCTCCGCACAGAAAGGATCATTCTCGAGCCGGCGAGTTAGAGAGTGCGAGAGGCGATCAGCATGAGTTTCAATCAGGCGTACCAAGCGCATCGCGAGCATAGGACCACCTCCGCTCATACCCGGTTTATTCTGGCTCCGAACAGAGCTTTCGCGCTGTGACGCAGCGCACGTCTATGCTTGATGGCGCAGGAGAAGCTGCTCAAAACACGGCAGATGTAAGTCGGCAACTCGATTGGCCGGGTCTGGCAGATAATACCTGAGCATGATTGCCGGCTGGGTTGGAGCATTGTCGCTGGGGGTTTGGATCTATCTGCTATTGGCACGTGGCAGGTTTTGGGCGATCAAAGTCGAAGACATGCCGGCATACAACCCGACTCTGCCAGGCTGCAGAATTGCCGTGATCGTGCCGGCGCGCGATGAAGCGCCGGTGATTGCGAGGACAGTCGACTCCTTGTTACGGCAGGACTATCTTGGGCCAGTTCAAATTTTCCTGGTGGACGACCACAGTAGCGACAACACGGCGGACATTGCAAAATGTGCGGCAGAAGAATCCGGAAACGCCAATCGGCTGACAGTTATTCAAGCCGGCCCACTGCCCGATGGCTGGACTGGCAAACTGTGGGCTTTATCAGAAGGGGTGCAAGCCGCGTCATCGTTTGCCCCTGATTATTACTGGTTTACGGATGCGGATGTGGTACACGCGGCCGATGATCTGAGCAGCTTATTCGCACGAGCCGAAACCGGTGGATTTGACCTGGTATCGATGATGGTCAAATTGCGATGTGAGTCTTTTGCTGAACGAATGCTGATCCCAGCATTCGTCTTTTTCTTTTTCAAACTCTATCCGCCGCGCTGGGTTGCCTCTCCCGAAAAGCGCACGGCAGCCGCCGCCGGGGGTTGTATTCTGATTCGTCCCGCAGCATTAACGCGAGCCGGAGGAATTGCGGCGATCCGCGACCAGCTCATCGATGATTGTGCCCTGGCGCGCGCGGTCAAACGGGAGGGCGGGCGCATCTCGCTAGGACTTAGCTCTAGGGCGAAGAGCCTTCGTGAATATGGGACTTTCCAAGAGATCGGCCGCATGATTGCGCGAAGCGCCTTCACGCAACTGAATCATTCGACTGTCCTGTTATGCGCCGTGATCTGCGCCATGGCGATCACGTACCTTGCGCCAATAGTCCTGCTTGGGAGCGGGCGCTGGCCAGCCGCATTCGGTTTGGCGGCTTGGCTTCTGATGACTGTCACATACTGGCCCACGGTGCGTTGGTTCAAGCTTTCTCCACGATGGGCACCCCTGTTACCGTTTACCGCGCTCTTCTATCTTGGCGCTACAATCGTGTCTGCTTTGCAGTATTGGGCAGGTCAGGGTGGTGTCTGGAAGGGGCGCGTACAGGACCTTGCAAAAAGCTGAGTTGATGCGAGGACTCGCACAATCACGAGCTGAGACAGCCCACCTCATCCGTGAGCGCATCCACGGCCGGTTGTGGCATCATAAACAGCAATCCCTGCCTCAAGAGATCCCAGCGTGTGTAGTCCGCTAAAGAAAGCGAGGACGCCGTGAAAAGAACATCCCTTTTGCTATGTTCACTTTTCGTTATGCTCGCGAGTTTGTACGCATCGGGTCAGCAAGCCACGCCGGCAGGCGTGCCAGTGCACATGGTAGTTACGGTCGAAGCCCGCCACGGTAATGCACCGCCGGAAATCACGAAACAGGATGTAATGGTCTATGAAGGCCATAAGCGGGACCAGGTCACCGATTGGATACCAGCTCAGGGCGAGCATGCGGCGCTCGAGTTTTTTATTATGATCGACGACGGGGCCAGCCCCAGCTTGGGGTCACAACTGGAAGACATTCGTCAGTTCATTCTCTCCCAACCTGCCACAACGCTGATTGGTGTTGCTTATATGCAAAATGGGGTAGCCCAAGTGGTACAGAATCCGACCAGCGATCATGCTCAAGCGGCAAAATCGCTTCGTCTGCCGCTCGGCGTTATCAGCGCCGATGCCAGCCCCTATTTTTCGCTACAGGATTTGATCAAGCGTTGGCCGCAGAGCACGGCCCGGCGCGAGGTTTGTATGATCACCGACGGTGTGGACTGGTTTGGCGGCACGATGGCTCAAGATCCTTACGTAGACGCTGCCATCAGCGATGCACAACGCGCCGGGGTAATCGTTTTTGACATCTACACGCCGGGAAGTGGGCATGCAGGTCACAGTTACTGGCGCTCGTATTGGGGGCAAATCTACCTCTCGCAGCTCGCGGATGAAACCGGAGGCGAGTCCTACTACATAGGATTTACCGGCGCCCCCGTGACTATCGCCCCCTACTTCGACGGAATCAACCGCCGTTTAGGCAATCAGTACTTCCTGGGATTTCTGGCTCAGCCGGAAAAGAAAGGTGGGATGCGGCGGATAAGAGTGCAGACTGAAGTCCCGAATGCGGAGCTGGTGGGCGCGTCTCAGGTTTACGTACCGGCACCGCCGGAGTGACAGGGTGCTGCGATGTATGACGCAGTAACAGCGGTAACAATGGACCACTGGAGGCTGGAAAGCGGTGGTGGCATCACGGCGTAAAGGCCGTCCATGCGCATTGTTTTATCAAGAAAGCCGAATGCCTGTCACAAACCCTAAAGGCCACCCGGCTCCGCCAGCTCGGACGATAGCTGCTTCTTGATTCGTACCCAGTTGATTTAACGACGTTTATTGACCGATCGCACTTGCGGTTGCCGAGAATGCATTGTTTGCGTTGCCGCCGATCAGCCTGATGGTCCCAACTACCAGAACCAGAATAACCGCCAGCATGACGGCGTACTCGGCAATATCTTGGCCTTGTTCCTCTACCCAAAGTCTTCGGCAGAAATTCACCATACTCCTCCTCCGCCTTTCTCATCATGATCGCGTGTCTGATGCTTGTCAAATTGAAAGTTATGCCAGGCGTTGCACAACGTATTCTCTCAGACAACGTTTAAGCAGATAATGAGTGCCAATGATTGCGACGCTGGAATTCGAAGGGGTCAGCAAGGAGTACCACCGCTTTCTGGCCGGTAGCTTTCGGGCCCTGGACGATTTCACGCTGCAGGTCGGCGCAGGAGAAATTTTCGGCTTCCTGGGACCAAACGGCGCGGGGAAAACGACTGCTATCCACCTGGCCATGGGTTTTATGCGGCCCACGACCGGCCGGGGACAGATGCTGGGTAAGCCGTTCGGCCACGCGGCGACACGTCAGCGTGTGGGGTTTCTGCCGGAAAATGTGGCACTTTATCCCCGGCGTGCACAACAGCTGCTTCACTTCTACGGGGCGATCAACGGCATGAAGTCTTCAGAGTTGGATAAACGTGCCGGCGAAGTATTGGAGTTGCTCGGCTTGCAGGAGGATGCCAGTCGAAATGTGAGCCGCTTTTCGCGCGGAATGCTGCAACGCGTAGGACTGGCGCAGGCCCTGGTCAATGATCCGGAACTGCTGATGTTGGACGAACCCACATCGGCGTTAGATCCGGTGGCGCGAGTAAAAGTGCGCGAACTTCTTCTCCGTGCTCGAGCGGCGGGAAGGACTATTTTCCTGAGCTCGCATCTGCTTTCTGAAATTGAGCTGGTATGCGATCGAGTGGCCGTGCTGCATCATGGAAAATTGGTTCGGATGGGCAAGACCGCGGAGCTTCTCGAAGCGAGTGAACGGGTCGAGATCGTGGCCACCGGTATAAAAGCGGACTGTTTTCCGGAAGCGAAGGCGCAAGACGGCACAATGAGAATTGTGGTGCCTCGCGAGCAGCAACGTGCCAGCATTAGCCGCATCTGGGCTGCGGGGGGAGAAATTGTGAGCGTGATCCCACAACGGCGCTCGCTCGAAGAAGTATTCCTGGAAGTGACCGGTGACATAAAATCCCGCTCCGTGGGAAGTGCTTCATGAAAGCGGTGACCCTCATAGCGGTAAATTTCGTTCGCGAGCAACGCTGGCCTATCCTGGTGATGTTGCTTTGGGTGTTGCTGCTGGCCTTTCTGGGGCTGAGCACGGAAGCGGCCCGGCAACGCGAGGATCTCCTGTTTGTGTTCAAACAGGTTGCGGTTTACGTCGTCGCCTTCAGCGTTTTCTTTGGCAGCTCCGCAATCTATAACGACCGCAGGTCTCGCCGGATTCTCAGTGTTCTGTCGAAAGCTGTCGCGCGCCAGCGTTACCTGTCAGGCCTGGTCCTGGGCATTACGATTGCTTCCGCGATTTATTGCTTTGCTCTGGGTCTGACCGGCAGTTGGACGCTTGGGCAGTCCGGGTTCGGCGTGTGGGAGGTATGGTTCCTGATGGTTTGCCTGCTGGGAGCTTGTATGTTGGCGGGAACGGTAGCGCTGATGTTCTCCACGTTTCTGAATCCATTCTTTGCCGCCGGAGCTACTGCCGCTCTCATGGGGCTTCCCGCTCTGGCCAGCTACACCTCCGGAAATTCCCTTTGGGGCTTGGCGATTCCCGTCTATGCTCTGGTCGCGGTAGTCCTGAAATCGTCGTTCGAGTCGTCGGTAATTGGTTCCTGGCTACCTATCGTCCTGGCGCTCGGAGAGACGCTGCTGTTTTGGTTCATAGCGTCACGAATTTTCTCGTACGTGGATATCGCGGTTTCGGTGGAATGAGGCCTTGATCGCGACCGAACAGCTGCGTCTTTCAGCAGATTTGGAAGTGCAGATCCATCGCTGCGCTCGGGATGACAACAAGCTAGCAGTCGAAAGCGCGCTGGATTCAGCGCAACCACGCCGCGGCGGTTTGCGCTGCATAATCGAGCACGCGACCGGGAAGAACACCTAGATAGATGGTCGCCGCGACGCTGACGGCGAGCGCAACGCCCAGACCGGCCGGAATCGGTGAAACCGGCACCTGTTCCCGCGGTTCGCGCATGTACATCACGACAATCACGCGCAGGTAGTAGTACGCTGCAATGGCGCTGTTGATCACTCCAATGATGACCAGACCGACCAGATTGGCCTGCAAGGCCGCAGTGAATACATAGAATTTTGCGAAGAAGCCGGCGGTGATTGGGATTCCAATCAAAGACAGCAAAAAGATCGTCAGAACAGCCGCCAAGGTCGGGGAGCGGCTTCCCAGGCCAGAATAATCTTCCAGGCTGACATAGCGCTCTCCCGCTCGCCCAAAATGGCTGACCACCGCGAAGGCGCCCACGTTCATGGCCGCATAGGATGCTGTGTAAAACATGGCGGCAGGAATCCCGTTGTTCGGCAGCGCAGCGATAGCTACCAGCAAGTACCCGGCGTGGGCAATGGACGAGTACGCCAACAAGCGTTTTACATTGTCCTGCACCAGGGCGCCGAGATTGCCAATGGTCATCGAAAGCACCGCGACAACCCAAATCAACCAAATTCGCCCCGGAGCGCGTGCTTCGAACATAATTCGCAGCAGAACCGCGAATACCGCCGCCTTCGGCGCAGTCGACATGAATCCGACCACCGGGGATGGTGCGCCTTCGTAAACATCCGGGGTCCATATGTGGAACGGTGCGGCCGCTACTTTAAAGCCCAGACCTACGAACATGAAGGCGACACCAACGTAAGCCAGGACTGGTATGTGCCCTGAGCGCAGCACTTCTCCGATGTCTTTGATGCTGGTCGAGCCGGTGGCCCCGAACATCAGCGCGACGCCATAGAGGAAAAATGCGGTCGCGAACGAACCCAGCAAAAAGTATTTCACCGAGGCTTCACTGCTGATGGCAGCCCGTCTGCGAAATCCCGCCAGGATGTAAGTTGAGATAGATGATATTTCCAGCGCGATGAAGATGAGAACCAGTTCCACAGCACAGCACATCAGGCACATACCTACGGCGCCGAAAAGGACTAAACCGTAGTATTCTCCTGCGTGAATTTCCTGAACTTGCATGTATTCGTACGAAGTCAGGATCACGACAACGGTGACGGCAATAATCAAGAAATGAAAAAAGATGCTGAACGCATCGACCTGAATCATGTTCCAGAAGGCAAGGCCGGGATATTGCGTCTGAAACACGGTTGCGGCCAGAGCCGCCAGGGAGCCGATCAGCGCGATAGTTCCCAGGGTTCGCTGACTGCGCCGCGCATCCAACAGCGGATCCACCAGCATAATCACCATGCCAAAGATGGAGAGCACAATCTCGGGCAGCAGGCGGATGTAGTCGACGGCCTGAGGGATTACTTGGGCGGACTGGTTCATTGGCCGATCACCTTGCTGGCGACCTCAACGACTGGGGTCAATACCGTCCGGGCGGCGGGATCGATGGCATTCAGCCAAAGTAGCGGAGCCACACCCATAACCAAGGCCACGACCGCGGCCGGCCAGAGCGCCACACGTTCTCGTGCGTTGAGGTCAGGTATGGTTTCGTTAACGGTATGGGTAACTTTTCCGAAAAAGACCCGCTGATACATCCACAGGAGATAACAAGCACTCCAAATAACGCCAGTGGCTGCCAAAATTCCGTAGATCGCGCGGTCACGAAACGCACCGCTCAGCACCAGGAACTCGCCGATGAAGCCGTTCAGCAACGGCAATCCCAACGAGGACAGGACGATAAACAGAAAAAACGTCGCGTAGACGGGCATTGGCGTGGCGAGACCGCCGAATTCGGTAATCTCGTAAGTATGGCGGCGCTCGAAGAGAATCCCGGCCAACATAAACAGGGCGCCGGTCGAGACACCGTGTGCAAGCATCACGAAGGTCGCGCCATCGAGGCCCAACTGGGTGAAGCTGAAGATACCGAGAACCACAAATCCCAAGTGGCTGATCGATGAATAAGCGATCAGTTTTTTCATGTTGGGCTGGACCATGGCGACCAGCGCGCCGTAGATGATGCCTATCAACGCCAGGATCACGATCCACCACGCGTTGCTGCGTGACTGTTCAGGAAACAGGCCTAGATTGAAACGCAACATGCCGTATGTACCCATTTTTAGAAGGACACCGGCCAACAAAACCGAGCCGGCGGTCGGCGCTTCTACGTGCGCATCGGGTAACCAGGTGTGCAGGGGGAACAGGGGCACTTTGACGGCGAATGCGATGAAGAATCCCAGAAAGAGCCAGGGCGCTGCGGCAGTGAAATTTGGTACTTGCCCGCTGCGAATGGCGCTCTCAATACCGGTGAAATCGAAAGTGCCGGTCTTTGCGTACAGCCAGAGGATTGCCGCCAGCATGAAGACGGAAGCGATCATCGTAAACAAGAAGAATTTCACGGCCGCGTAAATTCGTCGCCCGTGGCCATAGATGCCGATCATCAAAGCCATGGGAATCAGCGTTGATTCCCAGAAAAAATAGAACAAGAAGAGGTCGAGCGAAACGAAGACTCCGATCAGCGCGGTTTCCAGGACCAGCATCAGGATAAAGAACTCCTTCACGCGGTCCTGAATTGACTTCCAAGAGATGAGCACGCAAAGTGGCGTCAGAAAAGTAGTGAGTACGACCAGCCAGATCGAAATCCCGTCGGCACCCAGGTGGTAATGAATGTTGGGACTTGTAATCCAGGCTCGATTCACTTCGAATTGAAACCCTGCCAGCTCGCGATGAATGTGCACGGGAAGGTGTAGGGAGAGGATGAAATCGAGCAGAGAGACAACCAGAGCGAAGAAACGTATGTCGCGATCGCGGCGTGGAAATGGGATCAACAGGATCGCGCCGGCCAGCGGAATAAACGTGACCAGCGTCAGAATCCAGTTGTCAAAGCCTGTAGTCATCGGATTCCTATCCAGACCATGTAGACAATCACCGCGGCCGCGCCCGCCGCAACCCATCCGGCATAGGAGCGCAGGTTGCCGGATTGCATGTGGCGCACCGCGTCGGACACCTCTCGCGCACCCTCGGCGCTGTTGTCCACGGAAGCGTCAATCACATTCTGGTCGATGCCATGCCAAAGCAGCTTGGTCGAGCCATCCAGCACCGGTTTCACGAACAGGATGGCGTAGAGTTCATCGATGTAATACTTGTTGAGGACAGCTTCATAAAGGCCATTGAGAGCAAGTGCAATTCTTTGCGGAAGTTCTGGCCGGCGATGATAGAGCAGCCAGGCCAGATAGAATCCGAACGCCGCCGCCAGTACCGAGATGCCGCTTAAGAACAGTTCAGTGTTGCCTGGTTCGAGATGTCGCGCTGAAGATTGGCTGGGGATCAGCGCTGCCGGGCTGTAATACGTAATTCCCGCATTGGGACTGAGTGCCGGTTCCAGGAAGTGTTCGAATTGTTTGCTACCGATCCATCCCCCGCAAATCGAGAGCACTGCGAGGATAACCAGTGGGATCAGCATTACTTTCGGACTTTCGTGAATGCCGTGGCCGTGTGGTGCCGGCGAGTGGCTTTCATGCTCCTCTCCGCGATAGTCCCCGAAAAACGTCAGAAACCAGAGACGGAACATGTAGAAGGACGTAATGAAGGCGGTGATCACGCCGATGAGCCAGTAGACCCAGCTTCCCTGTGGACTCGAGTATGCCTGCCAGAGAATTTCATCTTTGCTGAAGAAACCGGCGAATGGGGGAATGCCGGAGATGGCGAGCGTGGCCGCAGTCATGGTCCAGAAAGTCCAGGGGATTTTCGTCCGTAGCCCGCCCATCTTCCGCATATCCTGCTCGCCGCCAATCGCGTGAATGACAGAACCGGCTGCCAGGAACAGCAAGCCTTTGAAAAATGCGTGGGTCATGAGATGAAAAATGCCGGCTGAATACCCGGCCACGCCGCATGCCATGAACATGTATCCAAGCTGTGAGATCGTGGAATAGGCGAGCACTTTCTTGATGTCGGTTTGCGTGATTCCGATGCTGGCTGCAAACAAGGCCGTGAGTGTGCCAATGATGGCAACCACCGTCAGAGCGGCCGGAGCGCGATCGAAGATCACATGCGAACGAGCCACCATGTAGACACCCGCCGTGACCATGGTCGCGGCGTGAATCAGAGCGGAGACTGGAGTGGGGCCTTCCATCGCGTCGGGCAACCAGACGTATAAGGGAATTTGCGCCGATTTGCCACAAGCCCCGACCATGAGCAACAAAGCGATTGATGTGAGCAGCCCGGTTCCCTGCATTTCCGGACTCATCGGCATGATGCTCGAGAACAAGTGATCAAAATTGAGCGATCCGAAGTGCTTGATCAGCAGAAATAAGGCGATCAGGAACCCGAAATCCCCAATCCGATTAACAATGAAAGCTTTCTTACCTGCGGATGCGGCTGAGTCTTTGGTGAACCAAAAGCCGATCAACAAATACGATGCCAGCCCAACCCCCTCCCAGCCAATGAACATCAGCAGGTAGTTGCTGGCGAGCACCAGCGTGAGCATAAAAAACATGAACAGGTTCAAATAACTGAAAAAACGGTAGCATCCACCCTCTTCCGCCATGTATCCGACCGAATAAACGTGGATCAGAAATCCGACCCCAGTGACTACCAAGAGCATCACCAGTGAAAGCTGGTCGAGGTAGAAAGCAAAGTCGGCGCGGAAGCTTCCAGCGCGAATCCAGGGGGCCAACGTTTCCCGGTAGGGACCGGCAATCAGAGAAGGGAATTGAAATGCAACCCACAGGGCGAGCGCAAACGCCGCCCCCGGAAAAGCAAGAGCCACTGCAGAGACAATCCGTCTGGTGAAATGTCTTCCGAACAGGCCGTTAATCGCGGCGCCGACAAGAGGCAGCACCGGGACCAGCCATAGATGCAAACTCGGCGTCATAGTTTGAGCAAATTCACCTGGTCCACGTTCAAAGTTTCACGAGTACGGTAGACAGCGATGATGATGGCCAATCCCACCGCGGCTTCTGCAGCTGCAACCACCATTACGAAAAATACGAAGACCTGGCCGCTGAGAGCTTTCCACTGCGCGGCAAAAGCTACAAACGACAGGTTCACGCCGTTGAGCATCAGTTCAATCGACAGGAAGATGCTGATGATGTTGCGCTTGATCAGAAAGCCGGTCACGCCGCAGGCAAACAGAATTCCGCTGAGCACCAGGTAATACGAAAGCGGAACCATCAGCCCTCCCTCTTTTGCTGGATGGATTGTGGAGGCGAGGCCAGAACAACCGCTCCCATGATCGCAATCAGCACCAACACCGAAGTGATTTCAAACGGCAGCAGGTAATCGTGAAAGAGGAGCCACCCAATGGTTTTTGGCGGACCCGGTAGCGCCCCTGGAGCCACCGCCTGTGTACCTGAGTGTTCCACCAGAACCCAGGCGACGAGCAGGCTGCCAATCAACATCCCTGGCACACCGAACAACACGGCCACACGGCTGCCACGGGTGCGCTCCTCTTCGCCGGCATTCAAGAGCATAATGACGAAGATGAACAACACCATGACCGCTCCCGCGTAAACGATCACCTGAATGGCGGCAACGAATTCCGCTCCGAGCAGCAAATACTCAGCCGCCAACGATCCCATTACTACCACCAGCGACAGCGCGCTGTTGATGGGATGACGTTGCACCAGCAGGTTGATCGCGCCTGCGACGCAGATCAGGCCGAATATCGAAAATAAAGTCAGATGAAGCATGCGAGTTAGTAGTCAGTAGTCAGTGGTCGGTAGTCAGGAGTCGGTTCGGACGTCCCTGTTGACTACTGACTTCTAATCACTGACTACGGTTTCACGACTTCAGCGCAACGATCAAGGCCGTGATCACCAAGTTCGCGATCGCGACCGGCAACAGAAATTTCCAGCCGAATGCCATCAATTGATCGTAGCGAAAACGTGGCAGCGTGCCTCGAACCCAAATGTAAATAAACAGAAAAATAAACACCCGCAACAGAAACCAGAAGACCGGCAGGATGGCCTGCAAAATCGGCGGCCCGAACAGCGGCCCATGCCATCCACCGAGAAACAACAACGATGCCAGGCACGCGACGGTGATCATGTTGGCGTACTCGGCCATGAAGAACATGGCAAATTTCATAGAGCTATATTCGGTATGGTAACCGGCGACCAATTCGGTTTCGGCCTCGGGCAGATCGAAGGGCACGCGGTTGGTTTCAGCATATGCGGCGGTCAGATAAATAAAGAACGCCACAATTTGTCCCTGAAAAATGTTCCAGCGTGGAATGAAGCCCCAGAAAGTGCCGCCTTGCGCGTCTACTATTTCGCGCAGACTGAAGCTGCCGGCGGTGATCAGCACACCAACCAGCGAGAGGCCCAGCGCGACTTCATAACTGACCATCTGAGCGCTGGCGCGCAAGCCGCCCAGCAGGGAGTACTTGCTATTGGACGACCACCCTGCCAGAGCCACTCCATACACGCCCAACGAGGTCACGCCGAGAATGACCAACAAACCGATATTGACATCTGTGATCTGCAGCGGTGTGCTGAAGCCGCGAACTGTTACCCAGTTGCCGACCGGGATCACGGAAATCGACGTCAGCGCAAAGATCAGTGCGATCATGGGCGCCACGATGTACAAGGGCTTGTACACGTGCGGCGGTACGAGGTCCTCCTTAAAGACGAACTTCAGGCCGTCGGCCAGCGGTTGCAGCAGCCCGAAGGGGCCGACCCGGGTAGGTCCCCAGCGGTTTTGGATGTGACCGACTACCTTGCGCTCCAGCCAGACCGTGTAGGCTACAGCGGTGAGCAGCACAAGAATGGCGATCACAATCTTAATGACTGAAACTATGACAAATGCAGTGACGCTCAACTCTTCCCGCTTTCACAGTAACTGTTGAGAGTTTGTTAATGCGCCTCTCTCAGATACAAGAGCACGAGAGACGCTTTATCAATCGGCTGCCACTTCTTCTTGAGACGGCTTTCTACGATAGTTTTCGATCACCGAATTCAGAGCATGGGAATAACGGCCCAAGGTGCCGGAACTGAACAGATCATCGTTTGCGGGTACAATCAAGCTCGAATCCTGCAACGCTGCTGGTCCTCCCGCAGATAAGGTCGTGTGCTGATCATTGCCTGCCAACAGATTCATACGGGAAACGTCATAACCGGGGACCAGTCGTTGAATTTCATCCAGAATTGCCATCGGGTCGAACGGACTCATTTTAGGTTCGAGTCCGTGCGCTTCGAGCCAAACTGCGTGCCGGTCCGCCTCACCGGACTGCGCGCCCCGCGATTGCCCCATGTCGGCGCGGGATCCACGGCCGAAGGGAACGAGTTTGCGTACGTCAAATCCCATGGCGTCCGCGATGCGGACAATCATTTCAAAATCTGACTTCGTTCCGGTGACTTCTCCGGCTTTCTTCACGATTTGGAGATCTCCACAGGTATTGGTGAAGGTTCCAGACTTTTCATAGGCATTTGCGGAGGGCAGGACGACATTGGCAATTTTAGCGGTTTCCGTCAAAAACATGTCCTGCACGACAACGAACGCTCCGGAAAACGCGAAGGGATCGATGCCAAATTGATCGATTGGATTTGCACCCACCACGTACAGCGCCTTCAGGTTGCCGTTCGTGGCGGCTGCCGCCATCTGCCGGACATTCAAGCCAGGTTGCTGCGGTACGCCGCCCCAGTCTTCATGAAATCGGCCGACGTCAGCCACCCGATGATATCCGGGCAGAAGATCCGGATATAAACCCATGTCGGCAGCGCCTCGCGAGTTGGCGTAATCGCCGAGGCAAATCAGTTTCGCTCCTCGAAGCTGGGAAGCAAGATTGACGAGTGCGACGACGTCAGTGCCACGCAATTCCGATCCGAAAATGATGACCAGGCTGGTTTCGTTACGTAGCTTGTCACGCAGAGCTCTCCAACCGGAGTCATCGATGGATGAATCGAGAGCGGAATCGTCTCCCGCCAGAAATGCGGTGGCATTGGCGCAAGAGCCATCTGTTATCTGGGCAAAAATCGTGGCTTGGCGGCGCAGTTTGATTGGCTGCGAGTTGATGACGTAAAGCCTGGCGCGGTGCAGCCGGACATTGTTGCGAATCTGCCAGGCCAAGAGCGGATGCTGATTGGTGGGCTCATTGCCGATGAGCAAAATGGCGGGCGCTTGAAACACGTCGCGCATGCTGGCCGTCATCTCAGGCTTGCCCGCCAGGGCAGCTGCCAGAGCAGGGAAGTCAGCGGTGCGGTGATGGTCAATGTTGTTGGTTCCCAGTACGACACGAGCAAATTTCTGAAGCAGGTAATTCTCTTCATTTGTGGTGCGCGTTGAACCGACGACTCCGACGGCTTGCCCGCTTTTGTTGTCCAGTACTTCTCTGAACTTGTTACCAATCAGCTCGAATGCTTCTTCCCAGGTTGCGAGGGTGAGCTGGCCGTCTCTGCGAATGAGCGGCTGTTTGAGGCGGTCGGGGTGATCGGCAAAATCGAAGGCGTAACGGCCCTTGATGCACAGGAAGTCGCCGTTGATGCCGCTCTTGTCGCGATTGTCGCCGCGCACGATTTGCATGCCGGTATCGGAGCGGCGCACGCCCAATGTGGTCTTGCAACCATCTGCGCAATGCGTGCAAGTTGTCCCCACATGCTTCATTTCCCACGGACGAGTCTTGTATCGATACGCCCCCGAGGTCAGCGCTCCCACGGGGCAAATATCAATACACATTCCGCATTCTTCGCACTCCAGATGGTCTGCTTTGTTCGGGGCGATGATTGAGCTGACCCCGCGGTTCTGCACCCCCAGCGCCCATACGTCCATGCCCTCGCCGCAGACACGCACGCAGCGATAACAGAGAATGCAGCGCGGCCGGTCAAAGTAAACCACCGGCGACCACTGCTGCTCATCGCGGTGATTCTTAGTATCGATGAAGCGGGATTCGGCGGCGCCATAGGAGAACGTCATGTCCTGCAGTTCGCACTCCCCACCCGCGTCACAAACCGGGCAATCCAGCGGATGGTTTCCAAGCAGCAGTTCGACCATGCCTTTGCGGGCCTGCCGCACCTCGTCGCTCTCAGTGGTGACCGCCATGCCTTCGCTGATCACGGTCGTACAGGCGGTTTGCAGCTTCGGCATCTTTTCGATTTTCACCAGGCACATGCGGCATGCGCCCTGCAGCGACAGATTGGGGTAATAACAGAATGAGGGCACCTCGATACCCACGTTCTTGCAGGCTTCGATCAGCAAGGTCCCGGCGGGAGCGGTAACCTTCTTGCCATCGACGGTGATGTTTACATCCGGCATAAAATCGTCGTTCGTCCTCGGTCGTTCGTCCTTCGCAACGCTTGTTCCAACGAACGTCGGAGATTTCTAGGCCAGCACCGGCAACTGCTCTACAACGCCGGTTTTCTCAAATGGACACGGGGGGCCGTCCAGATGTGCCTCAAATTCTTTTCTGAACTTCTTAACAATTGAAATGGTAGGCATGGCTGCCGCATCGCCCAGCGGGCAAAAAGTCCGGCCCAGCATGTTCTCCGACAAGTATTGAATGTTGTCGATATCCTTTCTGACGCCGCCTCCGGAATGAAAACGAGCAAGAGTCTTTCTGAGCCAGTCCGTGCCCTCGCGACAGGGAATGCACCAGCCGCAGCTCTCGTGTTGATAAAACTTCATGATGCGCAGGGCGAACTTCACCATGCAGGTTGAGTCATCAACAATTACAACGCCGCCGGAACCGAGCATGGAACCAGTTTTCATCAGCGAGTCGAAATCCATGGATACATCGATCTCTTCTGACGTCAGGACTGGCGTGCTGGAACCACCCGGGACAACGGCCTTCAGCCTGCGCCCATTCGGAATTCCTCCGGCAACCTCGTAAATCATCTTCTTGAGGTTGTACCCCATAGGCAATTCGTAGACGCCCGGACGATTCAAGTGTCCGCTGAGGCAAAACAAGCGCGTGCCGCCGTTTTTGGGCGGACCCAGTTTGGCATACCATTCCGCCCCACTCAGAATAATCGGTGGGACACTGGCCAGAGTTTCGGCATTGTTAATGACGGTCGGCCCACCCCAAAGTCCGACTACAGCAGGGAACGGAGGCCGGATTCGTGGAATGCCGCGCTTGCCTTCCAGGGATTCCATTAATGCCGATTCTTCGCCGACTTCATAAGCGCCAGCGCCGCCGTGCCAGTACACATCAAAGTCGAATCCGCTTCCGAAAATGTTCTTACCCAGAAAACCCTTGGCATAAGCGTCTTGAATCGCCTTCTGCATGATGTTGGAGAGATAACGGTATTCGCCGCGAATGTAGATGTAGCCGACATGCGCGCCAACCGCGATCCCGGCGATGGTCACGCCTTCAATCACGGCATGCGGATCATGCTCGAAAATCAAGCGATCTTTGCAGGTTCCCGGTTTGCTCTCATCTCCGTTGCAGAGAATGTATTTGGGCTTGGCCGATTGTTTAGGGACGAACGACCACTTCAATCCGGTATTGAAACCCGCGCCGCCACGCCCGCGCAGGCCCGAATCCTTGACTTGGGTGATAATGGCATCCGGTTGCATCCCCAGCGCTTTTTGCACGGCGTTGTAACCGTCAAGTTCCAGGTAGCGGTCGATATTGGTTGCACCCATCCCGAAGCGCCTGGAGACGATCTTCACTTCGTCGGGATGGGAAACCAAGTCGGCCATTCTTAATTGCAGAAGGTGGAAGTAAGAATTCAGAAGTTAGAGAGACTCATTCTGCATTCTGACTTCTTACTTCTTACCTCTGATTTCTACTGCGTCGCTTCCTCCAGGTACTCTTTTAACACTCTGTCCATCTTCTCGGGCGTGAGATTTTCGTGGAAGTCATAATTGACTTGGGCGGCCGGCGCCCAGCTACAGGCACCAATGCACTCGACTTCTTCGAGCGAAAACATACCGTCTGGGGTCGTGCCTTTGTGGCCGATACCCAATTTCATTTTGCAGTGATCCAGAATCTGTTCGCCGCCGCGCAGCAAGCACGAGATATTGGTGCAAACCTGCACGTTATATTTGCCACGAGGTTTGGTGGTCAGCATCGAGTAATAGCTGATTACGTTGCGCACCTCGAGTTCGGTCAACTCCACGCGGGCAGCGACTTCCCGGATCACTTCATCGCTCAAATATCCCACCTCGTCCTGTGCGTACAAGAGCGTCGGCACGAGCACGGAGCGCCTAGTGGGATAATGCTTGATCATTTCCGCAAAGCGTGATTCGAACTGATCAGAGAACTTCATTTAGTAATTTTGTAATCGGGTAATTTGGGAATCCAAAGCCGCAGCATCTCACTCCATCCAAAATTACAAAATTATCCGATTACCAAGTTACGAAATTGCCTTACCGGTCGATCTCTCCCAGCACGATATCGATGCTTCCGATGGCGGCTACCACATCTGCAATCAAGCGCCCTTCACACATGGCGGGCAGCAACTGCAGATTCGCCAGGCATGCCGACCGCATGTGCACGCGATATGGCTTCGCCGTGCCGTCGCTCACTACGTAGTAGCCCATTTCCCCGCGTGGCGACTCCACGGCCTGGTAAATCTCACCCGCGGGAACCGAAAAGCCTTCGGTGATGATTTTAAAGTGGTAGATGAGGGCTTCCATCTGGGTTTTCATCTTTTCCCGATCGGGTAACACCACTTTGGGAGCATCCGCCTTGATCGGCCCCGAGGGCATACCATCGAGCGCCTGCTGCACCATGGCGTTCGACTCTCGCAACTCCTGGACGCGGCACTGGTAGCGAGCAAATACATCACCTTCCTGTGCGACTGGCACGTTAAATTTGAACTTGTCGTAGCTGGAATACGGCATATCGCGCCGCAGATCGAAATTCACGCCGCTGCCGCGCAGGGTGGGCCCACTTGCCCCGAGAGCAATCGCATCTTCGCCGGTGATGCGCGCCACGCCTTTGGTGCGCATCAACCAAATGGGATTTGCGGTCAGAAGAATTTCGTACTCGTCGATTTTGGAAGGGAAGCGATTGACGAAATCCCGCACCCGATCGAAGAAATCCAGCGGCGGCTCCAGAGCCAGACCGCCGATGCGGAAGTAGGAGGTCATCATGCGCTGCCCACTCACCGCTTCAAATAGCCGTAAAATGTCCTCCCGCTCGCGGAAGCAATAAAGGAAAACGGTCATCGCTCCGATATCGAGTGCGTGCGTTCCCAGCCAGACCAGGTGTGAGTTGATGCGCGTGAGCTCGTTTAGGAGGACGCGCATCCACTGTGCTTTGGGAGGAATTTCCAGGCCGAGCAGCTTTTCAACCGCGAGGCAATAGCAAAGATTATTGGTCAACGGGCACAGATAATCAATGCGATCGGTCAGCGGAACCACTTGCTGATAAAACTTGGCCTCGCAGGTCTTCTCGATTCCGGTATGGAGATAGCCGATGTCGGGCATGATTCGCACGACGGTCTCACCATCAATTTCCAGAATGACCCGCAACACGCCGTGCGTGGAGGGGTGCTGCGGCCCCATGTTCAGGATCATGGTGCGATCCTGACCGGGTTCAAGCGTCGGAATGGAGGCGAGATGAGCCATGCCGGATCTAGCGATAGCCCTCCACCGGGTAGTCTTTGCGGAGCGGATGGCCTTCCCAGTTTTCCGGCATCTGAATGCGCCTCAGATACGGGTGTCCGGTGAAGCGAATCCCGAACAGATCGTAAACTTCCCGTTCAAAAAAGTTCGCAGCCGGCCAAACCGAGGTGACCGACTCGACCGCGGGCGCATTTCCCTGGAGTCGCACTTTCAGTCGCACGCGCTCCTTCTGGGGAATGGAAAGCAGGTGATAAATCACCTCGAAGCGCGGCTCCGAGGGATACCAGTCAACGCAGGTTACATCGGAGAGAAAATTGAATGAGCAAGCCGGATCATCCCTCAGGAGGGCGCAAGCTTCGCGGATCGAAGAGCGCTCGATATAAATACTCATCTCCTCACGGTCGAACTTGCCAGCTTCGATAACCGCCGGATTCCATGCCTGCAAGCGGGCAATAGCAGGATGAGCTTGCAACTGTTCCAGGTCAGTGATGGCTGGGGTGAGCGGCACTTACACCTCTCCTCTTTTCGACGAAGTCGGTCCCCAGTCGAGAACACCTTTCTTCCATATATAGAAGAAGCCCACCAGAACAATCGCGATATAGACCAGCATCTCCCAAAAGCCGAACATCTTCAGATCGCGCAGAATCACCGCCCAGGGGTAAAGGAACACGGCCTCCACGTCGAACAAAATGAAAAGCATGGCAACAAGGTAGAATTTGACGGAGAAGCGCTCGCGCGCATCGCCCATGGGGGTCATGCCGCATTCATAGGGAGAGAGCTTGGCGCGGGTAGGCCGCCGGTAGCCCACAAGCCAGGACAGCAGCACGATGGCCGTAGCCAGCATCCCTGCCACGATGAAATGAATGAGCAAAGGCAGGTAACGGGCGAAGTAATTGTCCGGCATAAAAGAGCTATATATAATTCGCAGCCAAGAACGGATTAAACCTTCTAGGTTAGAGTTCGCGGCAACGGGGTGTCAAGCGCGCCAGCCTGTGGATTGGGCGGTTTGCGTAAGGAAACTGCCAAAGTTTGCGTGCAGAGGACGTGAGCAGAGCGTGGCTGGTAGATTTCCTTCAGTCAAACAGGGGCACGTCGGGATGACCATGGAGCCGTCGCCGGATGTGACCCTTTGGTTCCGAGTTTCAGGTTTGCTTCAAATTCGATTGCATGATCTTTGGCTTTAATACCGACATCAAGCATGAGGACACGGTTTACCACGTGCAGAGCGAAGCTCGTGAGAATGAGCTGCTGCTGCAAACCCAGGTCTTCGTTCGTGGGCGTTGCATCGGTAAGCGCGCCATTTCTTACGCTGATAAAGCCGCGGAGAACGGTTTTACCGATCAGGACAAAGAACAAATCCTGCGCGACCAGCACCGCATGGTTCTGGATGCGATCCGCGACGGACGGGTGGATACGGTCTTCGACAAACGTGATACGCCTGAATTATTGGCTGCCATCAAAGAGCTCGATGTACAGTGGCTCAACGCTGGTTCTGCGCACTCGGAGCGGCAGTTGCGGATGCGCCTGCGGGTGACCGATGGCGGCGCTGCAGTCGAAGGCGCAAGGCTCACAGTTCGCTTCGCGCGCCCCGATGCAGTACCGTTCTACACGCAGGTGGTAACCGGCGGCAACGGTGAGGCGGAGATGAAAATCGATGCAGACGAATCGACTCTGCCTGATGCAGCCATACTGGTGCAAGCCAGCTACACGGGAAGAACTGCTACTCGGAAATTCCAGCTGCGGAAAGTGGACACCTGAAAGCGGCGGCTAATAGGGAGCTCCTGTCCCCACGCTTGGCGGCTGGACTTATCGTCACCGCCGCATTTCTGGTCCGGCTCAAGTTGGCCTCTGAAACCTTCCTGAACGCTGATGAGGCGCTGCACTTCATGGCGGCCAATCAGAGTTCGTGGAAACTCACTTACCAGGCCAGCCTTACGCTTTCGCACCCGCCGCTACTCGTCTTTCTGCTTCACGTGTGGCGAGGGTTTGGTACCAGCGAAATTATCTTACGGTTACCGTCGGTGCTGGCTGGAACGGCATTCTGCTTAGTTTTTTTTCGCTGGCTTTCTGATCTGTTTGGAAGTCAGACAGGCCTGATTGGGCTGATGTTCGCCGGCTTTCTGCCGCCGATCATTGCGCTGTCGGCGGAAATACGGCAGTACTCATTGCTGCTCCTTTTCGCGATCTGCACGCTGTATTTCCTGGAACGAGCGCTGGCCAGAAATTCCGCGCGAGAGATGCTGCTTTCGTCCATCTGCCTGTGGCTGGCAATGCTCTCCCACTATTCTGCCGTGCTGCTGGCTGCCGCGCTGGGAATCTATGCGCTGCTGAGAATGTTCAGGCAACGACCTTCACGGGCTGTGACAGGTGTTTGGGCTGCAGGCCAAATCGGAGCACTCTTTATATGTTTCATTCTCTATTTCACTTACATTGCAGCCTTCGGGCGGAGCGCCTTTCATGGCTGGATGGATGTGTACCTGCACAATTCTTACTTCGATCCCAGCCGGCATAATGCGCTTGTGTTTGTGGTCACAAGAAGCGCCTCCTTGTTTCAATACGTGCTGGGAGACAACGTTATCGGAACCCTGATGTTACTGGTCTTCATCGCCGGCATTGTGATGGTGTTGAGAGACAGGGAACCTGAGACTCTGGTGCGAGTCTCGAAAGGGCAGCTTGCTATATTGCTTGTCTTGCCTTTCGCCATAAATTGCGCTTTGGCATTTTTCGATATTTATCCCTACGGCGGAACACGCCATTGCGTATTCCTTGCCATTTTTGCAATCGCAGGTGTCAGCTTGGCGCTGTATCGAATGGCGGGTCAGCGGCTTTGGCGCGGTATCGGTGCAGCCGCATTAATCATCATGATATGCAATCTTTTGCCGTCGCACCGTTTGCCATACATCGCGCGTACAGATCAGCAAAGAGGTCACATGCAGCAGGCGCTGGCTTTCATTCGCCAGCAAATCCCGCGGAGCCAGATTCTGTTTGCTGATAATCAGACCAGCCTTTTGCTGGGGCACTACCTTTGCGAGCAAAGACCATTCTTCATCAACGAATGGGCGCAGGGGTTCAACACACTGCAGTGCAATGGCTATCGGATCGCCGGCACTGACGGCAGAGTATTCACATTTATACCCAGCAATTTCTTTGCTAGTTGGAGCGAGATGGTTCATAGATACAATCTCGCTCCTGGGGATTCAGTTTGGGTGCTGCAGGCAGGTTGGCTTTGGGAAGATCCCGTCGCGAGCCAGCTCAAAGGCAAATATTCAGAATTTCGTGATCTGGATCCCCATTCATTTGGACGCAACATAACGATTTTTCGGCTTGCGGCAGATCACGCCATGCCCGCTAGATGACGCACGGCCCGCGGTTGAAATCGAGGCCGCGGAAAGCTACAGTTTAGGTACTGCGATCCTGCCGGGATGGCGGAATTGGCAGACGCGCACGGCTTAGGACCGTGTGCCGAAAGGCGTGCAGGTTCAAGTCCTGTTCCCGGCACCAAGCCTCCCACCGCATGACTGAAAAGGACGAGGTCCCTCGCTTGCGCTCGGGATTTCGCCAGCAGTCTCCCCCTGCGCTCACGCCTGCTGAGCGGCTCAAGTTCAAGTCCTGTTCCCGGCACCATTTTCTGTGAGCCTTCTCACCTTGACGCAGAGGTGGCTTCCAATTGTGCGTTGGGTTCTGGCTCGCGCTTGCCGGTCGGCAGGCTCAATGCGCTGGCCAGGCTTTCTGCCAGCATTCGGGGCAGGCTACGATAAAGGCGCCAGCGCAGATCGCGATACCCTTGAGTTCCAGCGAACAAGTCGGAGATCAGCAAACGAAAACTTGGGCTTCCGGCGGTAAATTGAACGGTTCGTTCCAGAACAGTTTCGCCCAACCATCGCCCGGTGTAAAAACGATCGGCCATATTGGCGGCGAGTTCCAGTTCCGGCAAGAAGTCCTGCCGCAGGAGCTCGCGATAGCACGCCGGCTGGTCAGCGAGCAAAACCTGGCTTAGCAGTTCGGCTGAGCGCATCGCGTAATACAGGCCTTCGCCGGTTATGGGGTCCACGAATCCCGCCGCATCGCCGATGAACGCCCAACCTTCGCCATCCACCGGAGCTTTGCAAAAGGTTTGGCTTCTCAGTGATGGCAAGATGTGCGAATAAAATTGTGCCTTGGTGTAATCCAGCCCAAGTTCCTCGAGGACATGCTCGAGCAATTTGCGGAGCTCAGCCGTGCTCTTCTCATGCATTTTTCCGCAGATACCTGCTGAGAAATGATCCACGCGAGGGAAAATCCAGATGTAGCCATGAACGCTGGAGAGGAAGTAGATCTGGGTGAGCTGGCTTTGTGCGGGAATAAAGTAACCCGCCGTGACCATCAGATCTTCGGGAGCAAACGGCACCGTGAATTGCTTTCGGAAGCTGTTGCGGGCGCCGGCAGCGATGATCAGGTAGTCCGCTTCCCACGAAGCTGTCCTTGAGCGGAGACGCCAACCATTCTCGCCGCGCTCGATCCGGGCAATCCTGTCATGGATGACTTCGGCGCCTGCGTGGCGTGCACGGTCAAGCAAAAATCCATTTAATACGCATCGGGAGAAAACCGCGATTGGCTGACGCACCTGGAACGAGACCCGTCGTCCCGAGGGGCTGACCAATTCACATGCAGTGACACAATTTCGCTCGATAGTGCCTTCCGTGAGGAATGGCCATTTGACGAGCGCCTTGTGCGTGATGCCACCGCCGCAGGGTTTTTCCCAGGCCAGCTTTTCGTCAAACAGGACAACCTGCCGTCCGGCTTGTGCCAGTGTTGCGGCGGCAAATGCACCTGCCGGCCCCCCGCCGACGATGGCGATTGTCTTAGAAAGATGCGATCTCAGCATTTAATCGAAGGCGTGTTGAGATACACGCATCGAGCTCCGAGGCTCGGCAAACAAGAAAGGAATTCGTTCAGCCATGCTGCGCGCAGCGGGGCCGAGAATTGCGAGCGCCCGGGTTCAAAACTACTGTACCTGGTTCAGACCCTGATAAATAGCCAATCCCGCAATCACCAGGATCAAAGCTCCCGATGCCGCTCCCAGCCACTTCACAAAGGGAGTCACCTTATTGAGCTTGGCCATGATCTCCGCCTGTTCCTGCGCCATCCCGGAGGCAGATTCGTCCAGGAAAAGCTGGTCGTCCTCATGCATGGTGAGAGTGCTGCGATAGATCAATAGGACGACGAGGACGCCGGTCAGAACACCCCAGATAATCAGCGGCCACATCAGCATAGACATCATATGCCACCTCGGTGCTGATCAGTCACAATCCAGAGACCCCGGCCTGCGCGGGTCATGGCCCACAACCCGGGCCAAGGAGGGCCTCACGCTCGGATTATAGCTCGAGAATGCAAGTGGGGAAGCTTTTTGTTTTCATTCCGCGACCGGCGGGCCGGAGGGATCATCTAAATGTTAAACAGCCGGTGAGTCGAATTTGACCGCTTTTGTTATAATATTCAACACTTTCAAGGAGATATCATGTCGACCACAACCACACCAGTAACGCCAGAAACCAAGCCTAAAGCCGCCCCAATCACCTTAACTCCCAACGCTATCAAGAAGGTGAAAGAGATTATGGCGCAACAGGACCCGCTTCCAGCCGGGCTGCGCGTGGGTGTGGTGGGTGGGGGCTGCTCCGGTTTTTCATACTCCATGAGCTTCGAGAACAACGCCGGCTTGATGGACAAGACCTTCGACATGGATGGCCTTAAGGTCTATGTCGATGCCACCTCAGTCATGTACCTGCAGGGATGCACCGTAGATTACGTCGAGACCCTGGAGGGGGCCGGCTTCAAGTTCGATAATCCGAACGTTAAGAGCACCTGCGGCTGCGGGTCGTCGTTCAACGTTTAAGCTCCGAGACGGATTTGCTGAAAAGCCTCATCGCAAAGCGATGAGGCTTTTCTATTGTTGCGGAGCTTGATCAGGCGGGAACGCGGACTGCGGACTTTGCGGCTGGGGCTGCGATGGCGCCGGCTGCATTCCTCCGGGAGACATTTGTGTTCCACCCTGAAATCCAAAAGCGGAGCCTTGGCCGAAGGCGGAGCCCTGCGTTCCGAAAGGTGAATTTTGCGTCCCAGGCTGGCCTTGCAATCCAGGCTGCATACCTCCCGCCGCCGATTGCAATCCCGGCTGGTTCGGGGTCGTGAGCAAACCGCCGGTATCGCTGCTCGGATCATAGATGAACTGCCACTGGTAATAATGGTCCTTTTTGTTAAAAACGCGAATTGACTTCTCTTTGCTGAGACTAGCGACGCCAACGATTGGCCCACCTCCGAAAACCTGATTTCCCTGGCCGGACTGGGTCTGCGTTCCCGGCGTGCTGCCGCCCGGGTTCTGGTCAGTATTTGTTCCTGAATTCGCCTCTGCCGCATCCATTGCCGCAAGCTGCGAATTGGCGGGAGCTGATCCCTGTGCGCTGTTATTGAGTCCTCCGAAGGAATTGTTCCCGAAGCTATTCCCGCCAAAGGCTGAATTGCCGAAACTGCTTCCTCCGAATGCGCCACTGCTCGCGAAGGCTCCGCCGCTCGATTGTGCGCCCGCAGCCAGGCTGGCGACCGAAGTTGCCCCGGCGATGCCCGACCCGAATGACATCTGTACTTCTCCTAGGTGCAGAAGCTTGAAATCCTTCCCGGTAACCGGATCCTTGTAGCGTTTGCGCAGGAAGCGAATGTTGTTCGTGCTCTCCAAATCTTCAAGTTTGGTGGGATAGCGACTGAACTTCTTCACGTAATGTTTGATGGCGCGGGAGTATTGCACACCGCGATGTATCAATTCTTCTTCACGATCACGCTTTATCTGCTGGGTGATGACAGGAGCCATTGCCGTCATAGCAATGGCCAGCAACGCCACGAAGAGAAGAATGGTGAGCAGGACGTAGCCATCTTCGGTGCGGCGCCGGGAGTCGCGAGTCATGGACCGAAAGCGTGGAGAGACTTTCATAGAAATTTTGTAATTTAGCAATTTGCTAAATTGAAATTGGTAATTTAATGAATGCAGGCGTCGTCTTCAAATTACCAAATTACCCATTTACCAAATTACGAAATTCTCTTCTTAGCCTTGTGTCAAGGGAATGCTCTGCCGGTTGTTGTTCAGCACGTCCTCGACTTCAACGGACATTGGAGTAATGCGCAAAACCTTGTAGCGGCGGTCGACGATCTCACCTTCGCCCGCAATAAAGACGTCCTCACCCTGCGAGAGAAAGACCTTCTTCGGTTCCCCGGGTTTACTGGCGAAGCCGTAAAACTTGAGGTTGATCGGCGGCGGAGGCGGCGGGCCCTGGGGGGTTACCACTTTCTTCTCCACGACCGCGGGAGCTACCGGCTTGGGGATTTCCGCCTGGGCCAGAAAGATGTTTCTTCCATTGCCGTGGTATTTGGTCTTCTCGCTGACGTCGAGCCAGTCATAGCGCAGGGTCGGATCGATCGAATGCGGCGCGGAGCTCACCTTTCGGCCACTAGCTCTCCCCGCAACCGTTCTGGCTCGCGGTGCGGCCCGGGCTGTGCGATAGGAGGCAGCGCCTGTTGCGGACGTGGTGCTTGCCGCAGCAGGAACCGGACTTGGTCCGGAGCTGAATAACATTCTTAACACCAGCAGCGCAGCAATCGCCATCAGCGCAACTGCGGCAATGACCTTATTCCGGTTTTCAGCTCCCACCTTCATTACGCCGCACCGGTCCTCAAATAAGTCTCCATCTTCATCTGGAGCCTGACAATGCCCCCTTGTTCGCCTCCGAGTTCGACGCTGTCAACCAGAAAAAACGTGGGCGCGCGCTCCAGAGAGTTGATGAAGCGCACCAACTGCAGATAGTCGCCGGCAAGATCAGCTTCAACTTCGACGCGACGCAACCCGAGAAGCTCGGGATCTTTCATCGAATATTTGAAGCTTCCTACCTTCACGCCGTTTTCAGCGGCGAGCTTTCCCAGGCTTTCTGAAATTGTGGAATCCTCGGCGGGAAAGCGATTCTTGTAGAACTCATCGATCTGCTGCTTGGCAACCGGAACTTTCTTGTCCAGCCCGCGGAGCGGGACGACTTCATGCGTTTTCTGCTGCAGTTCCTGCCAAAGCTGCTGCAGTTGCGCCTGTCGTGCGGTCTCGGAACCGATCAGCGGCGAGAAGTACACGACGATGGCTGCAACATCGACCAGCGCCATGGTGGCCAGCACAATCTTGATTTTGCGTCGTGTTTCCCGCAGATCCGGCATTAGGGTGCGCCCCCTTCCGCAGTCTGGGTTTCGAGTTCTGGCACATACAGGGCGCTGATGTCGAATTTCACCGTGTCTCCCTGACTTGCGTTCCCACCGCCTTCAGCGCTCTCCTGCTGGATCTCAGTTTCGCGGAAATGCTTCGACGCTTCCATTTTGCGTACCAGCTCCAGCGCGCGCTCCCGCGAATCTCCCGCTACTACCAGTTTAATAGCCAACTCGTTGTTGTCGGCCAGTTCCGGATGGATCGAGACCAAATGAACACGAGGTGGCATTACATCCTCTAAGTTTTCAAACACACGGGTCCAGGAAAACGCCTTGCGATAAAAAAGATCATTGAGGAACTGCGACCGGTCGCGGGTGTTGGCATTTTGCGGCAAGTTCATGAGCGCTTGGGCATCGGCTTTTTCTTTGTCGCGTGCCGCGATCTGCTGCTCGTATTCACCGATCAAAATTCGATCTTTCCTTGCCCCCAGCCAGGCGACGAATGTGAAATAAAGCAAAGCGAGGGTCAGAAGGCCGAGCGCCGCCATAGCGCCGCCCCACTGAAGCCAGAAGCGGCGCGCATCCTGATATGGCTGGGTCGCAAGATTGATTTCAAGACGCATTTAAGAAAGCAGAGCTCCTACAACTCCAGCCATTCTCCATTTTGGGACAGAACCGAAGCTCGATCCCAGCTGCGACGAACTGACCAGTTCCTGCACGGCCACTCCGGTATGTGCGTTCAGCGCGGGAAGGGCAGCGGAATCGGAGAGGCCAGCTACAAAAATCCGCTCCAAATTCAGGTGGTACGTATCCTGAAAGAAAACGATGGAGGGGTAAACCTCCTCGCCCAATTGTTCTCCCGTAATCTTGTTCCCCCAGGCATTCTCCAAAGTACGAAACAAAAGAAGCTGTTGTCCTTGCAGAATGGCAATGCTGGCGGTGCGCGCATCGACCTTGACCACCATGGCCGGCTTTTCCGCCTGAGTTGCCCCGAGAGCCGCCAACATAGAGGGCAAGACCACGCCGGGTGTGTAGCCGGCTTCATGAAACGCGGACTCGTAATCTTCAATCACGCTGGTCAAGGCGACGGCAGCAATTACCCGCAGGCCGCCGGTAGCAGTCTGTGTGTGGTAGGAAACCTTGGCCTTCTCCACGTCGAAGGGCAACGATTTCTTCAGCCGGAAGCGGACCACACCCTCAGCCTCCAGGCGATTCGTGGGAAGGGTCTCGAAATCGAGCAAAGTTACGCGTATAGCGGTATCCGGGAGCACCGCAATTACGTCGCGGGACCTGCCGCTGATCGCACCTAAGGTTTCGCGAATTGCCTTGGAAACCCCACTGCGGTCACGCAAGTTAGCTTCAGTCAGGTCGGGAACCAGGCTTCCGGGCGACAATTCGCCGGCCGCGCACATCTCGATCCTGTCCCCGCGTTCGGACACTCGTCCTGCCAGGACGCGGTCGGCGGCAACTTCGCAGGCCAGCTTGGGCTTGGATGGGGAGGCCATTTTAAACACCAATCCCTACTCTTATAGAACGCTGGAATCTGGAGATTTGCAATATCTGGAAGGGCACTTAAGCTACTGACCCAACGCCTAGCGATTGCTCTCAATAAAGGTAACTTTGTTGATCTCCTTGAGCGTAGTCAGCCCAAATCTAACTCTGTCCAGCGCGGATTCACGCAGGAACCGCATACCCTCCTCGCGGGCGGCGCGGCGGATTTCTGAAGTGGGTTTTTTCAGCAGGATCATTTCGCGGATGCGGTCACTTAAATCCAGCAGTTCATGAATCGCGGTGCGGCCGCGGAAACCTGTACCAGCACACTCGATGCAGCCCTGTCCTTCATAAAATGGCACCTTCGACCACTGCTCGTGATCGAGGCCACTGGCCTCCAGGGTTTCTGCGTCGTAATGCACCTGCGTGCGGCACGATTCACAGATCAAGCGAACCAAGCGTTGCGCCAGGATGCAATTCAAGGCGGAAACGAAGTTGTAAGGTTCGACTCCCATGTTCAGGAAGCGCCCAATCACGTCTACAACGTTATTGGCGTGGACGGTGGTGAAAACCAGGTGTCCCGTGAGGGCCGACTGGATGGCGATCTGGGCGGTTTCCGTGTCGCGAATTTCGCCCACCATGATCTTGTCGGGATCGTGCCGCAGAATCGAACGCAAGCCGCGGGCAAAGGTCAGACCTTTTTTCTCATTGACCGGAATCTGCGTAATGCCGCGAATCTGATACTCGACGGGATCTTCAATAGTGATGATCTTGTCTTCGTCCGTCTTGATCTCATTCACCGCCGCATAAAGAGTGGTGGTCTTGCCGCTGCCGGTAGGACCGGTCACCAGCACCATGCCATAGGGTTCGTTGATGTAGCGGCGGAATTTGCGCAAATCTTCATCGTCGAAGCCGACAACGTCGAGCGTGAGCTTGTGGAACTTCTCGCTCATCGATTCTTTGTCGAGCACGCGCAACACCGCGTCCTCGCCGTGAATGGACGGCATGACCGAAACCCGGAAATCGATGGGACGTTCGGGAGTGCCGTACTTCACGCGGAAGCGGCCGTCCTGCGGCACCCGGCGTTCCGAGATGTCCAGCTCACTCATGACCTTGATGCGGGAGATGATGGTCGAGTGGTGCTCTTTGGCGATCGGCGGCATGGCCTGGGTCAACACGCCGTCAATTCGGAACTTGATGCACACCGAGTCGTCGCGGGTTTCGATGTGAATGTCGCTGGCGCGGCGTTGTAATGCGGTGAAAATTGTCGTGTCCACCAGCCGGATAATCGGGCTTATGTCGCCCTGGGCGGTGAGGCGATCGATGCTGATGCTTTCGTCCGTGCCGGTTTCGTCTTCCCGAATCACATCCAGCGCAAAGCCTTCGCTGGCGTCTTCCAGCACGCGCTTGGATTGCTCGGTTTTTTTGAGAATCTCGCTGATCTGTCCGAGAGTGGAAACTTTGGTGATGATGCGCTTGCCCAGGAGCAGGCTGATCTCGTCGATCATCATCAACTGGCTGGGATCGGCGATGGCAATGGCGAGCCGGCCGTCCTGGGTCTCTTCCAACGGCACGAAGTTGTAGCGGAACATCAGGTGGACAGGAATCTTCTTAAACAGTTCGTGATGCAGCTGGAAATTGTGCAGGTCCACAAATTGGCAACGATAACGCCGCGCTATATCCTGCGCTTTTTCCAGCTCCTGGTTCTGGACTCCGGCGACGACACGACCACCGTTGCCGCCGCCAGCCAGTGTAGCCTTGTTGTCTGGTACAGTTGCCATCAAGAACCCTTCTGCTTCACCCTAACACTGTCCAAAAAAGAAATCTGTGCGACTAATGGATGCTCGATCCTAAGGTGAAGATCGGCAGATACAACGAGATCAGTATCCCGCCCACAAACACGGCCATGATTACCAGAATCACCGGCTCGATCAGGGCCATGGCTGCACCCAACGCCGTCTGCACGTCCTCCTCGTAAAACTCTGCGACCGAATTCAGCATCGCGGGAAGAGCTCCGGTGGACTCGCCGACTTCGATCATTTCCACCGAGAGATCGGGAAAGATATTCTGTTGCTCAAGGCTCTTCGCCAATGCCTGGCCTTCGCGAACATGGACGGAGGCGTTCTTAATCCCATTCAGGATTCGCCGGCTGCTCATGGAAGCGCCTGCAGTCTCCAAAGAAGGCACCAGGGGCATGCCTCCGGCAAGCAGCGTAGAAAGCATGCGCGAGAAATTTGCCACCTGATACTTCAGCCACACGTCGCCGAGGACCGGCATTTTCAAAATGCCGCGATCCACCGCTTCCGCCCCGCGATCAGTTCTTTTCCATTGCCAAAGCGAAAGTGCAGCGACGATCAATAGCACCACAGCGATTGGAGCATATCTTTGCGCGTGCGTCCCGACATTCAGCATGATCAGCGTGATGGCCGGCAACTGCGCCTCCATGTCCTGGTAGAGCTTGGCAAACTGCGGCACCACGTAAGTGACTAGGAAAATTAGCATCGTGAATACAACGGTCACCAGCAGCGCCGGGTAAACCATCGACACAGCCAGCTTTTTCTTGAACGTCAGGGCCATCCGTTGGAAGGCAATGTAACGGGACAAGACCTCTTCCATGTTGCCGCTCTTCTCGCCTGCCATCAACGTGGTGGTATAGATCTTCGGGAAAGCGCCTTGCGCCGCAAAAGCGTCTGAAAGAAGCTCGCCACCCTTGACCCGATCGCGAACGTTTTGCAGCAAGGCTTGCAGGTACTTGTTTCTTTGGCGCTTGATTAGCAAATCCAGGGATTGAAGTATGGGAAGCCCCGCCCTGATAAGGGTCAAGAACTGCTGATTGAAGATCAGGAACTGGCTTTGCTTGACCTTGCCTCGCCGCCGAAAGGAGAGGAGGTCACCCGACAGAACCCCGCGGGGCTTAACCCAATAAACTAGAAACCCTTGCTGCACGAAGCGGTCGCGCACTTCGGCCTCGGAATAGCCGTTTTCGACCTGCTCGAGCAGATGTCCCCGCTCATCAGCAACTTTGATCAGGAATTCCGCCATCGGTAATCGGTTACCCTGCTTCCCACACAAGTCTAACATTCAGAACAGTGAATGCCTTGTTAAATGGCAGTCCCGCCATTCCGTGAGTAATCTAGGCTTGCCAAACGCTCATTACTCAACCAACGTAATGAAAACGAAGGAGTTTCCGCCTACTGTCCAAAGTTCTCGTCGATCACCTCAACACCGGGTGGAGGTGCAAACTCGAAGCGTTGGTCGGTGACATGTGCATTCTCCTGGGAGTCGCTGAAACGGTACTCCGTGGTTGCCCCATCGGCCTCCTGAATTACGATGCGCCTGATCCAGTTCTCCGGCGTGACTTCCAGGAGAACCTGATTTACGCGGTCCGCCATTGCCTTCGGTACACCTCGGAGCACAACATCCTCGGAAACCAGAGGCGCGACATCGGAAGCCAGAGACAACCCACGTAACTCCTTTTCCAGCCGTGTCTTCCCGAGCAAGAGGGCCAGCGGCGAGCGCAAATCATCCAGTTTGCTCACTGAGGTTTTTCGCACTTGGCGCTCGCCGGGAATGTAGAACCAGGCCTCCTTGCCGTCGCTCACGAAAAGCTTTGCCCTAGGAGAACGGTATTCCCATCGCATCTTGCCGGGTTTTTTCAGCCATAGAGTTCCGGATTCGGTGCGTTCACTCCCGGCCCCGGAATAGATTTCTGTAAATTCGCACTCGAGCGTGCGCAGATGGTTGTAGTGGCGATCAACGGCGTCCGCGATGGCGTGTACGTCGCTTGAAACGGCGAGCGCACGCGTGGCAACTAGAATCAGCATGCACGAAATTATGAAGGGATTCGGTTTCACAAATCGCCAGGGAGGGGTGTCGTTCGCTTATTTTACTCGTTCCACACACTTGCTGCTGGTCTCGGCCATGTAAATCGAATATTGATGCTCCCCGCCAATCTTGGTTAGCCATTTCCTGCTTATCAATAACTGCTCTAGCAGCGGATTGTGATACAGCACGACCACTGGCTGGTGCTTTTCAACAAGAGAGTGCTCCAAGTTCGCAAGTAAAGCATCTAGTCGGGCTTCTGGCAGCGGATTAAACAGATAGAGTACCAACGGCTCTGGCGGAAAAACGAATTCGCGAGCATCGCCGCACACCGACTCGATCGCGAAGCAACGTTGGGAATCGCTGCGGTACTTGCCTATATTAGCCTCCGCAATTCGGTGCAGTTCCGGCAATAGCTCGATGCCAATAACCTTGCGAAAGGGATAATCGGTCGCCATGAGCAGAGCGCGTCCTTTGCCCGAGCCGATGTCCACGAACACAAACTTTCCGAAATCAATTTCCAACTTTCCCACCATCTCGTGAAATAAAGACTGATCAGTTGGCTGATATGGCGAGTGAAGAAGTCCCAGCACGCGATCACGCCAGCCCACGCTCGCACTGGTCGTGTCCACGCGGTGGTCCCAGTCAAAATCGACGTCACCATAGCGCTGCCGCCGCCGGTCTGGCATCGATTCCCGTAAGAATTGCCATAGAACTGCCATCGACTTGTACAGAGCAGCAGCTATACCGCTGTGGTCAGTCTCATCGTGGAACCACTGAAGGAAACTTGTGCCGAGATTGGGGAAGGGTTGAGGCAAGGCCAGTAGCTCCCTTGCACGCTAAGACGGACCGCGATCAGAGGGCCGGAACTTCAGGGGTGGTGCAACGTAGCCGGGCGGCGTGCCTTTGGTAATGAATGGGAACTCGTCGGGCTCACGCACCTCCACTCGTCCGCCAGGGACCAACTTGTAAGTTTGGCCGAGTGGATCGAGCGGTAAGGCGCGCAACATGCCTGCAGCCTGCAAATCAGAGAAACTTGACGGCCAGCGGCCTGTCTTCTGTCGGTAGATGGCAATGAGCTGTTCGAGAATTGTAACGTCCTGATCTACCTGCAAGGCACGCAGGTGAGTAATCGCATTAGCGCGAACGTCGGGATCCTGCGTGCTCTGATATGCAGTCGTCCACATCATTTGGGCCATCTGCAGTTCGCCGGCGTGTTGCGCCATTTGAGCAGCCATGACGCTCAGAAAAGGATGCGCATTCGGCACCTTCGAACCGCGCCCAAATGCTTCGGCAGCTTTGCCATAGTCCTTGAGCTCGGTGTAATAGATGAAACCAAGGTTGTAATAAAGCTTCCAGTCGTCGGGATTGTTGCGGATGCCATATTCCACCAGCTCAATTGCCCGCTGCGCCATCGCGGCTCCGTAGGGAGGTGGTGGCGCCAGAAAATTGGCCCCGAACTCGTAAGCCACAGTGAGATGAGGATCCAGAGCAGTAGTGATCTCCAAAAGGGGGGCGAGCAGATTGTACTCCCGGGAACCGAGATGGTGTTTCGTGCCGAAATACTGCACAGCCCGCGTCCAATACACGTCCGCCAGTAAGCCGTCGTATCCCAGGCTTAGCCGCTTTAAGAGTTTTGGGGAAGAAATGTAAAGCACTTCTTCCAGCGTAGCCTGGCTTCGCAACTTATCGAGATGATGGAGAACAAAACCCGACGTCACCAGGCACCCCAGCAATATGACAGTAGATATGAGCGTGATTCGAGCTGAAGGTCTCATTTCAGATTTCTGCGTTCGAAGATCAGAACCGCGCCGCAAAGCGCCATGCCCGTGTATGCCAGCGCGTACAGGCTGTTAGAAGCAATGAGCTGTCTCGTCATAGGCTGCTGGTGCGCTACTGAACTAATAACGTTTAGGGAGGATAGGTTGGGCACCAGGTAAGCCGCGGCAGTGGCGAGCCAGCGCGAAAGTCCCTGTGCCATTCCTGCAAACCCCCGCAGGTCTTCGGCGAAGCTTCCGATTACGAACAGTGCAAAAGCAAAAACCGCCGAAAGCAGCGGAGATGAGAACGAGGAAAAAAGCAACGCCAGTGCTGTCATCACAAGAAATTGCAAGATGATGAAGTACAAAGCCACCCCAATCCAGCCGTCCCCGGTCTGAAAGCCGTGCCCCACGTAGAGCAGGGCCGCAAACACGCCAATGGCCATAAAGAACGTGTTCACCAGGAGGGTTCCCGCTAAGCCAAAGAACTTCCCAACGATGAACTCCCAACGGTGCACCGGGCGGGAGAGAACGGTATACAGCGTGCGTTTCTCGATCTCTTTTGACACCAGGCTGATCCCTATAAAGATGGCAATGATCACGCCAAAAAGAGAAATTGCAGTCAGCCCCAGATTCACCACTACTAAACGTTCGATCCCAATGGAAATCTGCCCAACCAGCACCCCTGCTGCCGACATGAGCAGTGCAAAGGCGATCAGGTTGTACAGCACACGATCGCGAACCGCTTCCCGGAAAGTATTGGCGGCGATGTGGAAGATGCGCACGCTCATGACGAAACTCCTGCCGCGGTTTCCGATACTTTCAGCTTCCGCACGAAGTAATCTTCCAGCGACATCCGGACAGGTGTCACGGAGATGATGCGCAGACCTTCGCGCCTCAAAGTATCAATGGCAGCATCCTGATTGGCTTCGCGAACCACGCCGCGTACCGTATCCCCGACAACATGGCACTCTGCTGTCAACAGCTTCACTGAAGCCGGTATCGCCCCGCCATGCCAAATAATCTCTACCTGACCTTCCACCGACGAAGTGAGATCCGCTACAGCGCCCACGCCCTGCAGTTGACCCTGGTGAATGATCGCGACCCGATCACATAAGGACTCGGCATCCGACAAGATATGCGTGGAGAAGAACACTGTCTTCCCCCGCTGTTTTAGTTCCTCCATCAGGTCACGAACTTCGCGACGTCCCATGGGGTCGAGTCCGGACATGGGCTCGTCAAAGAAGAGAACCTTAGGATCGTGCACAATAGCTTGCGCGATGCCAACGCGCTGTAGCATGCCTTTGGAGAACTTCCTCAGCTGTGTGCTGCCAGTATCCCTTAGCCCAACTCGCTGAAGCACGTCCCGCACCTTTTGCCGCCGTTCAGTTGCGTCCACTCCGGAGAGCTGCGCGTAATACTCCAGGAGTTCGTTGGCGGTCAGATAATCGTAGAAATAAGGCTGTTCGGGCAGAAAGCCGATCTGGGCTTTAACCCACGGATCATTGATCTCTTTCCCCAGAATCCGCGCCGAACCGCCGGTCGGGAAGACCAGGCCCATCAGCAGCTTCAGCGTGGTGGTCTTACCCGCGCCATTCGGACCCAGAAAGCCAAAGATTTCGCCTTCTTCTACACTCAAATGCAATGGCCGCAAGGCACGCTGGGAGCGCTTGCGCCAGAAGCCCACAGTGTAAGTTTTTTCCAGTCCCAGAATTTCGATTGCAGCCATTGCGGGAGGAGCGGTTTACCGCTCAATCAGCACACAAGATTATATGGAATAGATGCAGGCAAGTGAGGTTACGAAGGTAAATCAGAGGGCCGGGTCGCTGACGGAACGCGGTTTGTTTCGTGCAGCTAGCAGCCCTGGCTTGCGCGGCAGTTTTTTCCGAAGCTAATTCAGGAGGGCAATGGATGTCTCCATTGCTCTCCTGGGCTTGTAGCCTAAGTACTTCGCCGAAGAGTTATTGCAATGCGGTCTGGGCCGCGCACTTGGCTGTAGTTCCTTGGACCGCGCCAGGATTCTCAAAGCGGATGACACCATCCGAGTTTGAGCAGAAGCCGCGTACACCACTCTGCCCCGTCAGAGCGGGAGTGCCGTCCACTTCATAGTCGGTGTTGATACCGCCGGCAGCGGTGACTACAGGGTTGGTGAACATGTATCCGCTCTTAGAGTTTACCGTCGCATTCGACAATACCCAGTCCAGCAGACAGGCATTGGCGGAGCTAGGGGTAACACCGGCGCAGCCGGCGGCTGCCGGCGGGCCCAGGGAAGCCAGCGTGTTGCTGAAACCAACCGTTGGGTAAGTGGACTGGTAAGTTGCCTGCGCTGAGTCGATGGTACGAAGCGATTGAACGGCGGAGGCCTCGTTGGCCGCAATGTGCGCCCGCAGCAGGTTCGGAATTGCAATGGCCGCAATAATCAGGATGATCGCCACGACAATCAGCAGTTCGATTAGCGAAAACCCTGTTGCTCTTTTAGTTGTTGGTTGAAAATCGTTTGTTGCCCACCCCATAAGAATCTCCTGCCCAAATCGGAGCACGTTAATAGCCAGCTTACTCTCCCGACTAAGCGTAATAAGTGACAGCCTTTATGAAGTGTTAGCCGGTTCCGATAGGGGTTGATTACCGGAGCAGTGACATTTTGTGTCAGCGCGGGACAGATTGTGCTTGTCAATGCGGAAATTCGCAACAAAAAACAAAGGGAGCAATGGATCGCTCCATTGCTCCCTGGCTCGTACCCTCCCCCAGGTACTTCGCCAAAGTGTTATTGCAGTGCGGTCTGGCCCGCGCACTTGGCCACAGTACCTTGCACTGCGCCAGGGTTCTCAAAGCGGATGACGCCATCCGAGTTCGAGCAGAAGCCACGTACACCACTCTGGCCTACTGCCGCGGGTGTGCCGTCCACCT
>Ga0187782_10000069_pt1 | contig 54671 bp, 39 predicted proteins | sample 0715_SJ02_MP15_2_FD_132454 | JGI IMG/M metagenome (GOLD analysis project Ga0187782, IMG submission 132454) | Tropical peat soil microbial communities from peatlands in Department of Meta, Colombia - 0715_SJ02_MP15_20_MG | ecosystem: Environmental > Terrestrial > Soil > Wetlands > Peat | place... | reverse complement strand
AGCAGGTCTATCCCGAAGCTCCCGCTGCGGCGGCGTCGGAGAGCGCATCCGGAGCCGCGGCCATGCCCGCCTTTTCCGCTCCTTACAGCCAGGAGGCGCTGCTGGCCCGCTGTCCGCAAATGGAGTGGAAGCCCGACCTCGCCTCCACCCTGTTCATGAACGGCAATGAGAGCGCGAAGGGGACCGAAGAGTATCGCACCCTGCGCTCGCGCCTGTATTTGTTGCGGGAAAAGATGCCGCTGAAAACGTTGCTGATCACCAGCGCCCTGCCCAAGGAGGGAAAAACGTTTACGGCGTGCAATCTGGCCCAGGTTTTCGTGCGGCAGCATGGGCGGCGCGTGCTGCTGGTCGATGCCGACCTGCGCGGTCCGCGCCTGCACGTGATGCTGGGCACCGCGTCGCGGCCCGGTCTGTCCGATTATCTGCAGGGAACCAGCGACGAGTTCGGCGTCATGCAGCGCGGCCCGATGGAGAATCTGTTCTTCGTTCCCAGCGGCAGCGAACTGACCGATCCCGCCGATGTGGTGGGCAATGGCCGGTTGAAGGTTCTGCTGCAGCGCGTCGAGCCGCTGTTCGACTGGATCATCGTGGATTCTCCGCCGGCCATTCCGGTCTCCGACGCCAGCGTGCTGGCCAAGGCCTGCGACGGCGTGCTGATGGTGGTGCGGTCCAACTCCACGCCATCGGATGTGGCCCGCAAAGCCCGCATGGAATTTCCCGAGCAGTCTCTGGTCGGCGTGGTCTTGAATGGAACCAGCGAAGGGGTTGTCCCCTACGCCCGCTACTACTACGAAGCGTACGAGAAAAAGGGAACCAAGGTCCAGTCCTAGGGGGAAGTGTGATCCGGCTTTTCAATGTTTATTATCCGGTTCGCACCCTGGTGCTGCTGGTGGGCGAAGCCCTGGTCGTGGGCCTCTCGTTTATCCTCGGAACCTATTTGAGCGCGGGCCTTCTACGGTTTAATAATGCCCTGTTCATCGAGGGCGGATTCGTGAGGATTCTCGGTTTGACCGGCGTGGTGCTGCTGTTATCTCACGGCTTTGATTTATACGATTCCTCGCAAGTGAGCTTTTCGCGATTCAGCGCCTGGCTGGAGCAGGCGTTCCGCATCTTGTTTGTTCTAGGGTTGGTGGCGCTGGCGCTGGGCGGCGTCACGTATTTCATGCCCGACTTTCTGCCGGGCACAGACCCCGTCCTGACGGGCATCTTCATTCTTGGAATTGGATTGTTTGGCTGGCGGACGACGTATGGCTGGCTGGTGAAGCTGCCGTTTTTCCGGGAACGGGTCTATGTGGTCGGCACCGGCGACCGCGCGCAACGGCTGCTAGGAGGATTGCGGCGGCAGGCGCTCGGGATTGAAGTGGTGGGGTCGACCGGCGATGTCGAAGGAGAACTTACGCGCGAAGCCGTGGCGTCGCATCTGGTGGGCCTGGTGCACGAGAAGCGAGTGAATCGCGTGATCGTCGCCATGGCCGACCGGCGCGGCACGCTCCCGGTGGAGGAACTGCTCGCGCTGCGCTTGGAGGGCGTGAAGGTGGAAGAGGCCACCGACTGGCTGGAGAAGATTTCCGGAAGGATTGAAGTGGAGCAGCTGTATCCCAGTTGGCTCATCTATTCCGAGGGATTCCGGTTCAGTAGGTTCCACCGCCTGATCCGTCGCGTTCTGAACTTTCTGGTCGCGCTTGTGGGCGTCATTGCCACCCTGCCTTTGTTGCCGTTGATCGCGCTGGCGGTGCGGCTCGACTCCCCCGGCCCCGTGCTGTACCGGCAGAAACGCGTGGGGCGGGGAGGCAGGACGTTCTATTGCTATAAGTTCCGCACCATGCGGCCTGACGCCGAGGCCGACAGCGGAGCGACCTGGGCAACCGATGACGATCCCCGCATCACGCGCGTGGGCAGGTTCTTGCGCGCCTCCCGGCTGGATGAGATTCCACAGTTGTGGTGTGTGCTGAAAGGCGACATGCACTTTGTGGGTCCGCGGCCCGAGCGCCCCGAGTTTGTGGAGTGGCTGAGCAAGGAGATTCCCTATTACGGCGTCCGTCACGTCGCCCGACCGGGAATCACTGGCTGGGCCCAGGTGCAATACAAATACGGCAATACGCTCGAAGACGCGCGCGAGAAGCTGCAGTACGACCTGTATTACATCAAGAACGCCTCGATCGGACTGGACATGCTGATTATGTTCCAGACCATCAAGATCGTGCTCCTCGGCCGGGGCGCGAAATAGTGGTTGGTGGGTGGAGGAGCCAGACTGCGGGGCCGGGAAATGCTGCGGTTGACGCGAGGAAGCGATGCAGTGGGTGTTTTGGATTTCGGCGGCCGTGATCGCATACACCTACGTTGGGTACCTGTGCGTGTTACGGCTTCGCCTGCTTTGGCAGGCGCGTCCGGTGCTGCGCGGAACGCAGACTCCGCCGGTATCGGTGGTGATGGTGGTGCGCAATGAAGAGGCCGTGCTGGAAGCGAAACTGCAGAACCTGATGACGCTCGACTATCCGCTGCACCAGATCATTGTCGTTTCCGACGGCTCTACGGACCGCACCGATGCGATCCTGCACGAACATGCCGGTGATTCGCGCCTGCACGTGTTGTGCAAGCAGATTTCCGAGGGCAAGGCCGCTGGACTGAACGATGCGCTGCCCCTCGCCGAAGGTGAGATCGTGGTCTTCACCGATGCCCGCCAGACGGTCGAACCGGCGGCGATACGCCTGCTGGTGGAGAACTTTTCCGACCCTGAGGTGGGCTGTGTCAGCGGGGAACTGATGCTGGGCGATCCCAGCGAGGGCGAAAACGGACAAGGATTGGGCTTGTACTGGCGGATCGAGAAGATGGTGCGTGAAATGGAATCGGCATCGGGTTCGGTCATGGGAGCGACGGGAGCGCTCTACGCCGCGCGCCGGGAGCTGCTCACAGAAGTTCCTCCCGGCACGCTTCTGGATGACGTGTACCTGCCGATGCAGGTGGTGCGCCAGGGCAAGCGGGTGATTTTTGACGGTCGAGCCAGAGCCTGGGACCGGGCAAACCTGGGGATGGAACGCGAGTTCGCGAGAAAAGTCCGCACATTAAGCGGGAACTATCAACTGGTCCAGCTGGCGCCATGGCTGCTGAGACGCGAAAATCCAGCACGGTTTGAGTTTATCAGCCACAAACTTCTGCGGCTGGTTTGCCCGTTCGCCTTGGCCGCCATGCTGATGGCGTCGTTTTTGCTGCCCCAGCCTATCTATCGACTGGCGCTGATGGCGCAGCTGCTCTTGTACGCCATGAGTTTGCTGGCGGCCTGGTCGGTGGCGATCGGACCGCTGCGCCGGGTGGCCGACGCGGCGCTGACCTTTGTGATTTTGAATGCCGCCGCGCTGGTGGCGTTCTCCAACTTTGTGACGGGCAGAAAGGCGGCCTGGACGCGATGAGCACGCGCGGAGCAGAAAGCGGGATGGGAGTGATTGCCCGGTGAAGATTTTGTGGGTCAAGGCGGACCGGCTGCTTCCCGTCGAAAACGGCGGGAACATTCGCTCCTATCACATCGCTCGCCATCTGGCGGCAAAACACCCCTTGACGTTCTTCTCCTACTACGGCGGGGCTAGAGATGCAAGCTATGAGGCGGAACTGGGCCGCGAGTTTCCCGAGGCGCTGTGCTTGTACACGGGAAAGCCCGACGCCTCTGGGCTGGGGAAAACCGCCAATTATCTGCAGCATCTTCTCGACCCCTTGCCCTATGCAGTCAGCCGTTTTGCCTGTCCCGCGGTGAAGGCGCAGTTGCGCCGCTGGTTTGAGGAGCGGGCGTTTGAAGTGGTGGTGTGCGATTTTCTGGACGCGGCGGTGAATTTTCCCGCCACGCTCTCGATTCCCAGCGTGCTGTTTCAGCACAACGTGGAAACCGAGATTTGGAGGCGCCACGCCAGCAACGGTTCGGGAATGATGAAGAAGATGGCGTATGGCATGGAAGCGCGCAAGATGCAGCGCTACGAAATGGAGATGGCGCGGAGTTTTCACCACGTGATTGCGGTCTCGGAAAGCGACCGGCGCCTGATGAGCGCGTGGACGGACCCGGCGCGCATCAGCGCCGTGCCGACCGGTGTGGATCTGCGGCAATTCCGTGCGGATTTGGGGCGCACCGCGGCCGAGCCGCTGGTCATGTTTGTGGGAGCGATGGATTGGATGCCCAACGTGGATGGGGTGAAGTATTTCTGCCGTGAGATCTGGCCGGCAATTTTAGCGCGGGTGCCGGGGGCTCGCTTTCGCATCGTCGGCCGCAATCCGCTGGCGGGAGTGCAGCAACTGGCATCGGACAGGGTGGCAGTCACGGGCAAAGTCCCGTCGGTGGTCGAGCATTTGCGGGAAGCCGCCGTGGTCGTGGTGCCCTTGCGCGTGGGCGGCGGCACGCGCCTGAAAATCTACGAAGCGATGGCGATGGGCAGGGCCGTCGTGTCCACCACGATTGGAGCCGAGGGGCTCGATGTGAAACACGGGAACGACATCCTCCTGGCGGATGATCCGGCCAGGTTTGCCGACGAAGTGGCCACGCTGCTCACCCATGTTGTCCGCCGGCGTGAACTGGAGCGTGCCGCGGCTGAATCCGCCGCCCGGTTCGATTGGCCGCGGGTGGGAGCACGATTCGAAGAAATTCTGGAGGCGCAGTTGCTTGCGGAGCGGTCCGCAACCATAGGGAAGTCGTTGGCCATGGCATAAGGAACCTGCCCGGAAGGAAGCTTGAGGAAAGCAAGGCGCGCAAGCGCCCGGAAAATAGACGATGGGTGATGTGACACAACGAGTTTTTCCCGCCGGCGACGCGACCCGCTCCGCACGCGTTACCGCGCCCTGGCGGAAGCGCGAAATCTCGAAAGTGGGCTTCGGCTTCCTGATCGCTTTCTTTGTGGTTTACTGCAGCCGCCCGGAAGAGTGGATCCTCCCGTTGCGCTACGTCCCGGTAGCGAAGATCACGGCGGGCGGGGCCATGCTGGCGCTGTTGTCGTCCCGCCATGTGCGCTTCAAGCTTGCCCGTCTCCCCCGCGAATTCCACTATCTGCTTGCGTTGGTCGGCGTCCTCGTGCTCTCCGCTTTCCTGTCGCCGGTGTGGAAAGGCGGAGCGCTTCTGCACACGATCGAGTTCGCCAAGATTGTGGTGATTTTTCTTCTCGTGTATCTCCTCGTGACCGATATCCGCCGCTTGCGCCAGCTCATTTTGGTGCAGGCCGCCTCGATGGTCGTGGTGACCGCCATTTCCGTCGCCAAGGGGTACCACACCCCGCGCTTGGAGGGAGTCATCGGGGGCATTTACGCCAACCCGAACGATCTGGCTTTTGCCATTGTGCTCTCCATCCCGTTCTGTCTGGCGCTTTTGATCACCACCAAGAGCATTCTCGGCAAGCTGGCCTGGCTGGCGGGCATTCTGATCATGCTCCCGGCGCTGTTTCTGACGGCATCGCGCGCGGGCTTCATCGATTTGGCGATTTCCGGCACGGTCCTGCTGTGGCACTACGGGATCAAGGGCAGAAGAATCTATCTGATCGTCGTCACCGCGTTGGTGGGGACGTTGCTGCTGGTAACGGCGGGCCACAAACTGGTGACGCGGTTCGAAGCCATCGGTGAAGAGACCCAGGGAAACGAGGCATACGGCTCATTTGAAGCGCGCAAATACCTGATGATCCTGGCCTTGCAAGGGATGGAACATTATCCCATCCTGGGCGTGGGCGCGAATAACTTTCTGTCCTATTCCGGTACGTGGCATCCCGTACACATGACTTATCTGGAGATCGGAGTGGAAGGCGGGATTCCGTCGCTCGTGCTTTACCTCGCGATCTTCTGGTGCGGTTTTCGAAACTTACGACGGCTGCTGAAACAAAAAGACCTGCCGGAGGAATACAAGCTCTACGCCGCCGCGATCCAAAGTTCGCTGGTGGGTTTTGTGGTAGGCGCAGTATTCTCTCCGGAGGCGTATCACTTCTATCCCTTCTTCAGTGTTGCCTACACCTCCGCGATGGTTGTCATGGTGGCAAGGCGGCAGAGCGAGAACGTGCCCGAGCCAGTTTTAGACTGGCGCCAGCGCCGGAAAGCAATGAATTTATGGTGGTCATGAGAAACAACAATCTCGATCCGCAATTCCAGTCTGAACTGGCGTCCATCCTGCGGTGCCTGGGCTGCACCAAGGGGCTCCAGCCGGACGGAACCGGGGGATACCGCTGCCCGGCCTGCGGCCGTACTTATCCGCAGATGAAAGGAGTGGCTTGCTTTGTCGAGCCGGGCAACTACGCGGACAGTTTTGGTTTTCAATGGCATCTCTACAGCCGCACGCAACTCGACGATGAGCAGTGCCATCAGTCGGAATCCGATTTCCGGCAGCGGACTGGCTTTAAGCCGGAAGATCTCAAGGGCAAGTTGATGCTGGATGTGGGTTGCGGCATGGGACGCTTTGCCGAGGTAGCGACCCGCTGGGGAGCCCGGGTGGTTGGCATCGATTTAAGCGCCGCCGCGCAGGTGGCCGCGCGCAATCTGGCGGACCGCGAGTTTATCGCGCTCCAGGCCGACGTCTTTGCCCTGCCTTTTGCTCCGGAGGCTTTCGATCTGATCTACAGCCTTGGCGTGCTGCACCACACGCCCGATTGCGAACGCGCCGTCAAGGCATTGCCCAAATATCTCAAGCCCGGCGGCACGCTGGCCGTCTGGTTGTACAGCGGCTACAACAAGTGGTATCGCTTCAGCGATCTCTACCGCCGGGTCACGTCTCGCATGTCTCCGCGTCTGCTGCATGGAGTCCTTAGGGTAGTGGTTCCGGTACTCAACGGCGTGGACCGCGGCTTGCGCTGGATTCCGGTGGTGGGCAAGCCCCTGGCCGGAGCCGTGCACCACGTGTTCCCTGTAAACCGCAACCCCGACCCCGAGTGGAGAGTGCTGGATACGTTCGACTGGTACTCGCCGCAATATCAGTCCAAGCATACGTATGAGCAGGTTTTCCGGTGGTTCGAGAGCTGCGGACTGGAAGATTTGCGCGTGGTCGAGGTGCCCATCGCCGTCCGGGGCCGCAAGCCGGGCCGTCCCCAGCAGACTCAAGAATTCGACGCCTGCGAGTCCCGGGACTCGCAGGCGCTGGTTTGAAGGTTGGCTTCATGCGCAGCCGACTCGGAGTGATGGAGCACCGGCCGGAACGGTCGTGATCGTTTTCCAGAGGCCCAGAAGGAACGTGCAGAATCCGGCGAAAAACAATTCGCACGCGGCGGCAGCAGGCAAGCTCCGCGGAAAGATCGCATACGGCCTAAGAATTGTTCCGGCAATTGCGTGGCAAGGGCTGACGCGGCGGATCCCGCGAGGAAAAATTCATTTGATGGTCGCGCTCGCCGATCATTTTGAGCCCGCGATCGTTCCGGGGGACGGAATGGCGCGCGCTCCGTACTCCGAGCAAGAACGGCGGCTCGAACGTTGGTGTCGCGAGTATCCCAAGATCGTTGATCGCTGGCGCGACTACGATGGCCGGCCTTTCGTACACACGTATTTTTATCCTGCCGAACAATATGATCGCGGACTTGTCGGCCGGCTGGCCGATCACTGCCACGCTGGCTGGGGCGAGGTGGAAGTTCACCTGCACCACGGCATTCCCCATGCCGACACGGCGCAGAACCTGCGCAGCACGCTGGCGGGGTTCCGCGATTCGCTGGCAATCGAACATGGCTGCCTGAGCTGCGCCGACGGAGACGCGACTCCGCGCTATGCTTTCGTGCACGGGAACTTCGCGCTGGCCAACTCCATGGGCGGGCATGCCTGTGGAGTCGACGAAGAGATGCAGATTCTCGCCCAGACCGGGTGTTTCGCCGACTTCACTCTGCCCACGAGCCCGTTCCATCCTGCGCAACCGTCCAAGATCAATGCACTTTATGAGTGCAAGCCGCCGCTGAGCGAGCGGACTTCTTTTCGCTCGGGCGCGGATCTCTTCTCGGGACGGGCGCCGGCGAATTTTCCTTTAATGGTGCAAGGTCCTCTGCTGCTGGCCTTTGGTTTTTCGGGCCAACGTCGCATTCGAATTGAAAACGGGTCATTTACGGCATCCAATCCGCCGTCGCCGGGCCGGTTGCGGCTCTGGAAGCGCGCCGCGATAGGGGTGCAGGGAAGGCCGGACTGGTTGTTTGTGAAGCTGCATTGCCACGCCATGGATCCCACCCAGGAAGACGCGGTGCTGGGCGAGTCGTTCGGCAATTTTTTGCAGGCGCTGGTCGAAGGGGCGGAGGAGCGGAATGAGATTCTCCATTTCGTCTCCGCGCGCGAAATGGCGAACGTGATTCTGGCCGCCTGCGACGGCAAAGCGGGGAACCCCGGCGGCTATCGCGATTACCGGTTTAAACCCTGGAGACAGTCCGCCGCCTGTGTGGCGGCCGGCGGAGTTTCGCGGACGGAAGGCAGAACCTAGGCCATGTGCGGGATCGCAGGCATTGCCGACAGTCCTTCACGCCCGGTGGATCCGACTACCATCCACCGGATGTGCCAGGCGATTGTGCACCGTGGTCCGGACGACGAAGGAATCTTCGTCAAGGACGGCATCGGGCTGGGCATGCGCCGGCTCAGCATCATCGATCTTTCGGGCGGGCACCAGCCGGTGTTCAACGAAGATCGCAGCGTCTGGATCGTTTTCAACGGCGAGATCTACAACTTTCCCGATTTGCGGCGCGAACTCGAGGCCCGCGGCCACCGCTTCTACACGCATACCGACACCGAGGTCATCGTGCATCTCTACGAGGACTACGGGTCTGAGTGTGTGCAGAAACTGCGCGGGATGTTTGCCTTCGCTTTGTACGACGAGCGCCAGAATCGGCTTCTGCTGGCGCGCGACCGGCTGGGAATCAAGCCTCTGCATTACGCATTTCACGACGGGCGCCTTCTGTTTGGATCGGAAATCAAGTCCATCCTGGCAGTGGCTCCGGAGTTGGCGGAAGTCGACCGCCACGCGTTGCTCCAGTATTTTTATTTCGGATATGTGCCCGATCCGAAAACGGCTTTTTCATCCATCCAGAAACTTCCTCCCGGACACCTGCTTGAGTTCAGCCAAGGCAAGTTTGCGGTGCAGAAATATTGGGACTTTCCCCAGTACGGGACCCATTCTCCGCGCAGCGAGGAGGAATGCCTGGAGCAGTTGGAATCGCTGCTGGCGGAGGCGGTCAAAATCCGTCTGATTTCCGACGTGCCTCTGGGCGCGTTGCTCAGCGGCGGAGCGGATTCGTCTCTGGTGGTTGCGTTGATGGCGAGAGCCGCTTCCGGACCCGTGAAGACCTTTTCCATCGGCTTCCGGCAAGCGGATTTCGATGAGACGCCGTATGCCCGCAAAGTGGCCGAGCGGTTTGGCACAGAACACCACGAATTGATTCTGAAGCCCGATGTGGTCGAAACCGTCGGAACCCTGACCGCGATGCTGGAAGAACCGTTCGGGGATTCGTCGATGCTGCCCACATATTACGTGTGCTGCATGGCGCGGAAACACGTCACGGTGGCGCTGTCGGGAGACGGCGGGGACGAAGCGTTCGCCGGCTACGACCGCTATCGCATGCATCTGCGGGATCGCACTTACTCGTGGATCCCGAGCCCGGGGCGGCAGTTCTATCGTAAGTACATTCACGAGCGCATTCCCTACCGCGTGCCCGGCCGCAACTATGCCTACAGTGTTTCGTTACCCTGGACCGAGCGCTATATCGAAGGGGTGACGCTCAAGCCTTTTCAGCGCGAGATGAATTTACTCTCGGAGGAGTTCGCCCATCTGGGGTCGGGGGCGGACGATCCTCTGGAGACCATGCGCGCCTACCTGAAGGCCGCACCCGCGGACGATCCGCTGGACCACGTTCTGTACCTGGACAGCAAGACCTATCTTCCCGGCGATATTCTCACCAAAGTGGATCGCATGAGTATGGCGACCTCGCTGGAGGGACGGGTTCCGATACTGGATCATGTGTTTCTGGAGTATGTGACCGGACTGAAGGCGGACTGGAAGCTGCGCGGGCGAAGTCAAAAGTATATTCTGCGAAAGCTGGCGGAGAAAGTTGGCGTCCCGGCCGAGGTTCTGGATCGTCCCAAGCAGGGGTTTGCCCTGCCGCTGGTTCACTGGATGCGCCACGAGTTGAAGGACTTGATCATCACCTCGTTGACAGAGCCGCGAACCACGCAGCGCGGATATTTCAATGCGGCGGGGGTGCGCCGGCTTCTGGACGAACACTTCCGCGGCCGCCGCGACCACTCGCCGCGCATCTGGCGCTTGTTGATGCTGGAATTGTGGCACCGGAATTTTCTTGAACCGCTGGCTGCTAGGGGGAAAAAAGGCGTGCCTTCGGCGGTGGGAGAAGTCGTTTGACCGGATCTGCTTCCACGGCGGAATCTCCAGGGACTCCAGGCGGAAACGGACTGCGCCCGTCGCCGCCCGTCCGCGATATGTCATCGCCCGTGCCTTTATTTCTGATGATCGACAGCTTGCAAACTGGCGGAAGCGAGCGCCAGTTTGTAGCGGTGAGCCGCGCGCTCGATCCAGAGCGGTTTCGCATTCATCTCGGCTGCATCCAGGCCAAGGGCGCGCTTTTGGATGGCATAGGCGTGGATACGTTTCCACTGGGGGGAAGTTTGTATGGCGTGCAGTCCTGGAAGACCCGGTGGCACCTAGCGCGTCATCTTCGGCGGCAGGGCATTGCCATTGCCCACGCATTCGATTTCTATACGAATTTGCTGCTGATTCCGTCGGCCCGGCTGGCGGGCGTTCCCGTGGTGGTTGGAAGCCAGCGACAACTGGGCGATCTACTCACTCCGCTGCAGTTTCGCGCTCAACTCATGACCTTTCAGCAGTGTGATGCGGTGGTGTGCAATTCGCATGCGGCGGCAAAGTTGCTCATCGAAAGCGGGCTCGACGAACGGAAGATCGCCGTGATCTGGAATGGGTTGGCGCAGGAGGGTTTCGCCGAAGCGGCCCCGGTGCTGCCTGCCATTTCGGGCTGGCGGCGAGTAGGGATGATCGCCCGCATGAACAGCCGGGTGAAAAATCATTCGTTGTTTCTGCGTGCGGCGGCGCGGTTGCAGAGTCACGGCAGCGAACTAAAACTGGAATTCGTGTTGGTGGGCGATGGCCCGCTGCGTCCAGAATTGGAGCGCGAAGCTGCCGAGCTTGGGTTGGGGGAGAGCGTACGTTTTCTCGGGGATCGCCGCGATATTCCGGCGGTGCTCGCCTCGCTCGACTTGACAGTTCTGCCCTCGGACTCCGAGAGCCTGTCCAATGCCGTCATCGAGTCGATGGCTGCGGGCATTCCGGTGGTGGCGACGCGGGTGGGCGCCAACCTCGAACTGGTGACCGACGACCGGGGTGCGCTGGTTCCGGTAGGAGATGAAAAGGCATTGGCTGGGGAGATCGAACGCTTGCTGCGCCACGATCGCCGGAGGATTCAGATGGGGCGCAATTGCCGAAGCTTTGCCGGGGAGAACTTCAGCCTCGACAAAATGCGGCGGCGCTACCAGCAGCTATACACTGAATTGGTGCAGCGCAAAGGTGCGTTTCCAATCATTCATACAGGCACGGGAGATCGATCGTGAAAGTCAGCATTCTTGGATTGGGTTATGTAGGGTCTGTTTCGGCAGGATGTTTCGCTTCGCTGGGTCACCACGTGATTGGAGTCGATGTAAGCGAAGCGAAAGTGCACACGTTAAATTTGGCGCGCAGTCCGATTGTCGAAGCCGGCATGAGCGAAATGGTGGAGGAGCAATGCCGGGCCGGCCGGCTGCGCGCCACCACCGACACTTCGGAGGCGGTGCGCGAGAGCGACCTCTCTTTCGTGTGTGTAGGCACGCCCAGTTTGCACAGCGGCAAACTCGACCTCAGCCATGTGGAAAAAGTCATGGCTGAGATTGGTGCGGCGCTTCGACAGAAGAAGACCCCGCACACGGTGGTGCTGCGCAGCACGGTTTTGCCCGGCACGAACGATGCTCTGGTGATCCCGGTGCTGGAAAAGGCAAGCGGCAAGCGGGCAGGGAGCGACTTTTTTGTCTGCTACAACCCCGAATTCATGCGCGAAGGCAGCGCCGTCGCCGATTTCTTTAACCCTCCCTACACCGTCTTCGGCGCCAAACATCCCGACCATCTGGCGCAGTTGCGGGAGTTGTACCGGAAGGTGGCGGGCCGGGTGTTTGAAGTGGAAATCCCGGTGGCCGAAATGGTGAAGTATGTCTCCAATCTTTATCACGCGGTGAAAGTGGGATTTGCCAACGAGATCGGTACTCTGTGCCGCTCGCTTGGCGTCAACACTGCGGTAGTCACCGAGATTTATACCTCCGACACAAAACTGAACGTCTCCGCAGCGTATCTGAAACCCGGCTTTGCCTTCGGCGGTTCGTGCCTGCCAAAGGACCTGCGCGCCATCACGCACCGCGCCAAAGAACTCGACCTGATTTTGCCGCTGCTGGAGTCGGTGATGCCCGGCAATGCCCAGCATATTACGCGCGCCGTCGATGCAGTGCTGCGCACGGGAAAGAAGAAAATCAGCATGCTGGGGCTGAGCTTTAAGGCGGGAACGGACGATCTGCGCGAGAGTCCGCAGGTGCAACTGATCAAGCGGCTTTTGGGAGAAGGTTGTCAGGTGCAGATCTGGGATGAGGATGTTTCCATCGGGCGGCTGGCCGGGTCCAACCGCCAGTACATCGAGGAAGTGATTCCTCATATTGGTTCGTTGCTCTCGACCGATTTCGAGAAGGTGGTGCACTCCGGGGAAGTGGTGGTCATTGGGACCAAGCTGCGGAAACCGGAGTTGCTGTCGCAATGCCTGCTCCCCCATCAGATCGTGCTCGATCTGATCCATCTGGAGCCTTCCTCGCGGCCGCACGGAGGCGCCTCCTACCAGGGAATCTGCTGGTAGCTATGAAACCGCCAGTCTTTATCGTGGGCTGCCCGCGATCCGGCACGAGCTTTCTGTACCATCTGTTGCTTTCGGCCGGCGGGTTCGCCGAGTTCCACACGCAAATGAACGCCTATGACGTGCTGGAGCCCATCTACGGGCCGCTGACATCGCCGAAGAACCGGGCGCGGATGATGCGCGACTGGCTGCAGAGCAAGGCGTTCGAGGTATCTGGGCTCGATGCGCCCCAGATCGAAGCCGAGGTGGTGGACCAGTGCCGCAGCATCGGCGACTTCATGGCGACAGTGATGAATGAGGTCGCCGCAAGGCAGGGCGTGGAGCGCTGGGTGGATTCGACGCCCACGAACGTGCCGCACATGCTGCACATCGCCGCCGATTTTCCCGACGCTCAATTTCTGCACATCATTCGCGATCCACGGGACGTCGCATTATCGCTGGAAAAACGCCAATGGGCGCGTCCGTTGCCCTGGCACAAAGACCGGGCGGTTTTGGCGGCGGGTCTTTATTGGGAGTGGATTGTTCGCAAAGGCAAGGAATACGGACGGCGCTTGTCATCGCGCTACATGGAGGTGCGCTACGAAGAGCTCGTACAGAAGCCGGAAACGGCACTTGCCCGGATCGGCGGATTCCTGCAGTGTGATCTGGATTATGCACGGATTCAGCGGGCCGGTGTGGGCTCGGTCAAGACTCCGCTGACTTCGTTCAGCGAGGATCTGAAGCGGGGTGAATTCAGCCCTGTGGGGCGCTGGAAAGATAAGTTTCCGCCGGGACAGCTTCGGGATTTCGAGGATCTGGTAGGCGGCTACATGGCGGAACTTGGCTATCCCCGTTCCACAGAGCCCGGCCGGCACCGTCTGTTTGTCACTCGCAATCGTTTCTTATACGGGTGTTTTTATCCGTTCAAGCAGTGGGCCAAGGTGAATACTCCGCTATCGAGGATGATGGTGAATTATTCGGAGATACTCTTTGATAAGTAATCCTCTCGTTGAGTGTATGCGGGCCCTTCGAGGTCGCTCATGAAGTGTGAAATCATCGATTTCGAGAGCGCCAACCACGCCGCGCTGGACCAGTTCGCGGATCGAACTGTGTTTCAAACCCGCGCCTGGGTGCAGTTTGTTCGCGAAGCGCAGAAAGCATCTCCTGTGATGGCGCAGTTGCGAGAAGGCAGCCAGGTTGTGGGATATTTCACCGGCCTGACCATCGAACGATTTGGCGTGAAGGTATTGGGCAGTTCGTTCCCCGGCTGGACCACGCCCTACATGGGATTCAATCTGGTGCCTGGGGCTTCGCGCGCCGCGGCTCTGGCGGCGGTCGAGCAGATGGCCTGGAACGATCTGAAGTGCCTGCACATGGAAATTTCCGATCCGTACTTTACGGCTGACGACGGAAAGGACTTAGGATTCCAGCACGATTTCTACGGTTCGTACCGGACGGACCTCACGCGCTCGGAAGAGGAGATTTTTCAGGCGATGGACAGCGCCTGCCGGCGCTGCGTGCGCAAGGCGGAAAAAAGCGGCGTGACCATCGAAGAGGCGCACGATCTGGAGTTTGCCGACGAATATTACGCGCAACTGAAAGACGTGTTCGCCAAGCAAGGGCTCGTTCCGACCTACGATGCGGATCGTGTGCGCGCACTCATCCGGCATGTCGAGCCAAGCGGCAATCTCTTGCTCCTTCGCGCTCTTGGTCCGGAGGGGAAGTGCATCGCCACGGGGATTTTCCCGGGCTTTAACAAGATTGCCGAATTTTGGGGCAACGCCAGTTTTCGATCCAGCCAGATTCTACGGCCCAACGAAGCGATTCACTGGTATGCGATGCGGTATTGGAAGAAGCGCGGCGTCGAAGTCTACGATTGGGGCGGCGAGGGCACGTATAAGGAAAAATACGGTTGCGTTCCGCACAAGGTGTCGTGGTTGATCAAATCGCGGTACCAGGTGGTTTCGCGACTGCGGGACGAAGCCAAGCGCATGTATGCCACCAAGCAGAAATTCCTGGGATGGCTGCAGGGGCAGCGCGCTCAGACCACCGATCCATCCTGAGTTAGCACGGCTTTCTCAGCCGGCAGCGCACAATGGCGGTCAGGAATTCCCGGGTCAGGCGGCTGTGAAGGGGCTTCAGCCGGCGGATAGGCACGAGTTCGAATTGCTCGACGGCGAAGCGCGTTCGACCGAGGATCTGCTCGAAGCGGCGGATCGTCATCTGGTTCAAGCCTCCCTCGACCTCGCCAAATTTCGTAGCTCCATCCGTTTTGAACTGAGCGCGCCAGCGAATGAGCGCATCCTCTTTGAGCAACAAGTGGGCCCAGGGAAACACCGAAAACAGATGTCCGCCCAGCGGGTGGTACCAGGTAGGTCCAAAGCTGACCACCACGGAACCGCCCGGCACGAGCAGCGAATCCATGACTTGTAATGCGGTCTCCGGGTCGGAAAAATGCTCAAAGCAATCGAGGGAGACGATGACCTCCACGGGCCGCGCAACGGAAGTTACGAACTCGCACTTGCCCGCCAACCCTGACTTCTCCGCCTCCTGTTGAGCCACGCGCAACCACTTCTCCGAACTATCGAGCCCGATGACATGTTTGGCTCCTAGCTGCACCATTTCTCGCGCTTCCGCGCCCGGGCCGCAGCCGAAGTCGAGGACCACCTTGTCCTTGATCTCATTTTCGATGCCGGGCAGCAGAGTTCGCAGCTTGCTCTTGCCTGCGTAAGCGCCGCCGTGCATCGTGCTGGGAAGCTGGGGCGCGATCATGCGCAAAAAACGAAATTCAATCTCCGTCAGCATGATGGGAGGGGCAGGACCGGATAGTTCAGGGGCCGGTTGAAAGCGTTCATTGCCGTTGCTCCGAAACGTTTTCTGGTTTTTCTTCGGACTCTTCGATTGCGCTTGGCTCAGCCGGGGAATCTTCCATCTCCGTCAATTCGAGAGAGGTGAGACCGGAAAACCTGCCCAGCGGAGTCCTGGTTTTGAGCCACAGCTTTGCATCCAGAAGAGCGGGATAAACGGTGCGCATCCACGGGATCGCAAGATTCGATGGCCGGTCTTTCGGTGAAGTGGACAACGCGTAGCCGGATGCTTGCAGACAATCGCCTACCAGCGCCTCGAGCGCAGCGACTTCTTCGGTCGACAACATGCGTTTCCAACGCTGAATGGGATTCGCTTCGACCGGAGCGTTCGAACCGCGGAAGGAAGAATTCGATTCCTGCAACCGGCCCATCTTTTGGTTTTGGATCCGAGCATAGTCCAAGTTTTGGCCGAGGAAGCGCCCCAGCCCGGGCAGGACTTCCTGCGGCGTGGTGACCACATCCTCGTATCGCACTTCGTAATAATCATCGGGGAAAAGACTGCCATGAGCCCGTCCCGTCTCGACCATCCATCGCCAATAAACCGCCGTAGCCTCTAGGCTGGCCGCTTTGCGATCCCAGGGAATGGGGCGGAACTCGCCCATTTTTCGCAGGGATAACGCGACGTCGCGTCCATCGCGCACGATATGGACGAACAAGGCATTCGGTAGATCGGTTTTGATCTGCCGGATGTAGAGGACGTTATCTGCGTCATAGACCGCCCATCGCGGCATTCCCTGCTGGGCGGCGATGTCCTCCATCACGATGCGAAAAAAATCGCCTCCATTGCGGCCGTCCCGCATGAGTTTTTCGCCGATCTCATCGGCATTGAGGCCGGCGCGCCGAAAGCCCTTGGAACGCAGCCAGGTTCCGACCATTCTGCGGCGGTTGTCCGGTTGCGCCATGCTGCCGAAATGCGGAATCAACATCTTGTAGATGGGAAGATATCCGCGGTAAACGGCGAATCCGCCGGCCGAGAGCAGCACGTCGTAAAGTAAATTCGTGCCGGAACGATGGCAACCGATTACGAAGACCGGGCATTGCGCTCGCTTGTCAGTGGAAACCATCAGGCAGAAATCTCTCCGGAGGGTTTGGAAGGCTGCATTGTCGTCCTACAAACTCCATTTTAGCGTAGCGTTTGCGCCATTCCCGAACACAATGGAGATCAGATGATGCCGTTGGTCATGCGTTCAATCGTGTCCAAATCGGCGCCCAGGTCGCGCCCGTCGGTAGCCGCTTTCAAGGCCGGGGAGGGTCCCTGGCAATCGGGAGTTTCGCCTTTTTCCCTGCAGGGGCGATAGTCTCCGCCATGACCGTCACGAAAGCTGCGCAGCCCGGCGGCATCGCCTTTCTTGACTTCGCGATTGCCCTTGGGCCAGCCTCCGGATCCGCCGATGATGAGGTTGTTCTTAAAAATCGCATTGGCAAAACAGTTTTCCAGAATTGCGCCGGGCGTGTTCATGCCCCGCGTGCACGCGGCCTCGCCACCTCCAGTTCCCAACATTCCCCGGTCCCCCACCGTGACGATGCTGTTGGTGAAGGAGAAGTCCTTCAATTTGTCAGCCGTGTTGTGGACCGTGAACAGCACGCGGGGAGGAAATGCGGTGATGTGGTCAAAATGAATGCTTCCCAGAGCAGGGGCGACGGAAGCAATCACGGCCAGCGATCCCAATCCTTTGTAGGTGACCATATCAAGGTCATCGAAGACCAGATCGTGGATGCTATACCGCTCGCCTCCCGAGGTGGGCCCTTTCGGGGCGGGGGTGCCAATGCCCATGGCGCCTCCGGCGTGGCTGATCCGGTTGTAGCGCACGGTTACGTCCACAACCCGGCATGCCGCACAATGCCCGCCCTGGTTCGCCGGCATGAGGAGAATGGCGAATCCCGTCTGGCTAAATCCTCCCCAGGCATTCTCCATGATGTTGCCCTCAATCAGTACGCGCTGCGCATTCTTGAGTTCCAGACAATTCTTCACGATGAAAGGATTGCCGTCGGCGGCGCCGATAAAGCCGGGCTGCCCGGGCATCCAAAGGAGCGGCTTAAACAGATGATTGTGGCGGATCTCGATGTCGGCGGGTGTGGTCGTTCCCGGTGCGCCGCCGAACATAATGTCCTCTCCAGAGGCCTCAAGGAAATTGTCTACGATTTTATATGGACCTCCGGGACGATCGCCGCCTCCGCCGTTGATGGCCTGCGAGTCAATGCAGGAGCCACTTCTGGCAATGCAATGAAAATCGGTGAAGAAAGAATCGACGATAGCGACGTCGGTGGTGCCGCTCAAGTGAATTCCACCTTTGGTTTCGCTGTGCGCGTCGCCGTGCAGCCACAGCCGGTCGAAAACCAGGTGGTCCGCGGAATCTTCCGCGTTCTCCGGCTGCACCAGATTGCGCATGCGGAGCTCGGGCACGTTGCGAGTAATTTCCAGCCCCATCAACCGGTAATGGTTGGCCCCGTCCTGGAGGAGGACCGGACCGGCTTCCCTCTTCTGATTGAGTTCCAGCTTGGCCAGTACGTTGTGGACGGAAGAACAATGAAAATCGGGCCGTCCCGGCAGAGAAGCCACCCCGGCATAACATGGGGTCAGCATCGTATTCTCCGGAGGCAGAGCGTCGTCGGGGGTGCTGCTGCGGATCACGATCCAATGCTCGTCGTCGCACGCCTTCTTGGGAAAACGAAAAACGCCTGCGAACGTGGCGCCCGCCTGCAGCTTGAGAGTGTCTCCACATTTGGCATCGTCGAGAGCCTGCTGCAGGTCCTCGCCCTCTTTGATGACGCGCACCCGGCCTGGCGCGGGTGTGTCAGCCAGGGAGCTTTTCAAGTATCGGCGCGGGAGCTCTGCCGGACCATCGAAATCGCCCGCCGGTGCCGGCCGTTCGCCATACGCAGTGCCCGCCGACAGTGGACAATGCATCGGGAGCATGACCAGCATGGAAGCAAGAATCAACCGAACACTGCGCAGGCGAGCCGCCAAGCGGAGACAGGAACGGTGTGAGACAAGCCCACTTCGGAAGAACAGAATTATTGGGAGAGTAAGCGAAGTCATGGGAGCGTTCAATTCCACATACTACACGCATTTCGCATCCCATGAGGGTTGTGGGCTGTCTCAACCCGCAACCCTGATCTTCGCTTGGTTGGCTTAAGGCACGCCCACGATCATGGTTTCAAGGCCGGCGACGTCGGCGCCAATTTCGCGGCCATCTGTTCCCTTGTTTATGTAAGGGCTGGAAGAGGCCAACACATAATTGCCCGCCGCGTAATTGACAAAGCCAACCGTGTTGGCTGAGTTGGTGAACCATTGTCCAGCAGGCCACGTCGATGCCGGATATCTGGAGAGATCGCCGGCGAACAAGTTTCCGCTAAAGACATATCCCGGAAAGCAAGTCTCCATCACGGTGAGTGGGGAGTCAGATGCGGCGCAATTGGTCGATCCGCCGCCACCAGACCAGATCGGGAAAGGAGGAGTAATCACCAGGTTCTCCGCAAAAACAAATCCTGGCATGGTATCCACGTCGTCGACGATCGACAAAACGTGGCCGTCGGGATCGGGAATGGCGGTGTTGTGCTGCATACTCACGTTGTTGAGCACTTCGTTGGGCGAATGACTGGTCAGCAGGGCAAACAGTCCGTAGCCTGCGTATTGGGTTTTGCTGACGTTTTCCAGCAGCACATCATGGATGCTGTAGCGTTCGCCGCCGGCGGCCCATCCGAACGTGTCTTTCGAATTTCCGATGTCGAATCCTCCGCCCACGTTGGTGATCTCGTTGTAGCGCACGGTAATGTCGGTGACGCGGCACAGCGGGCAATTCCCCCCCTGGTTGACTGGGGTGAGGACAATGGAGAATCCGTCCTGGGTGAATCCTCCCCAGGAATGCTCCAGAAGGTTACCTTCCAGAAGAACCCGTTGGGCGTTCTTCAGTTCGATGTTGTTTTTCACAATATAAGGATTGCCCGTGTAGCCTCCCACAAAGCCGGCGGCACCGGGCTGCCAGAACGATGGTTTGAACAGATGGTTGTACCGAATCTCAATGTCGGCCGGAGTCACGGTCCCAGGTCCTCCGCCAAACATGATCGATTGACCGGCCGCTTCCAGAAAATTGTTGTCGATTTTGTAAGGCCCTCCCGGCGTGTTTCCTTCTCCTCCATTGATGGCTTGCGAATCGATGCAGCTTCCCCACACGGCGATGCAGTGGAAATCGCTGAAGTAGGAATCCACCACGGCGGCGTAGGTGATTCCGCTGAGGTGAATGCCGCCTTTGGTTTCGTCGGTGGCGGTGCCGTGCACCCACAACCGATCAAACACGAGATGGTCTCCGGAGTAGTTGTCGACCGCGAAATCGGGCGCTACCAGATCGCCCACGTGAGCCTTAGGGATCGAGCGCGTGATCTCCAGACCGATGAAGCGGTAATGATTCGCTCCCTGAAGAAACACGAATGGCCCGTCGTAGCTGCTTCCGGTGTAGGAGATTTTGGCCATCACATTGTTCACAGCCGGGCAGCTGAAGGCTGGGCGGCCGGGCAGGGAAGCCACACCTGCATAGCAAGGATTGATGCGCGTGCCTTCCGCCGGCAGAGCCGAGTCTGGGGCGCTGGTGCGAACGATGATCCAGTGCTGATCGTCACACGGTTTGGCCGGAACATTGAAAGTTCCGGAGAAAACTGCGCCCGACTGCAACAGAAGCGTGTCGCCGCAGTTGGCGCTATCCAGCGCGGACTGCAGGTTGCCGCCGGCATTGACCGTTATCGTGGAGCCGGGAGCGGGAGTATCGGCCAAGGCCGTTTGCAGGTAAATCAGAGGCAGCTGCGCCGGGCCGTCATAGCCGGTGTAGTTCAAGTTTGAGCCAGCCACTACCTGGGAATTCAGCTGCGCCGATGCGGTGTGGGATGCAGAGTCTGTCACCGTTACCGTGAAGGGGAAAGTTCCAACCGGTATCGCTGTTCCGGAAATCAGCCCGCTGCCGGCCAGGGTCAATCCCTGAGGAAGACTTCCGCCAGAAATGCTCCAGGAATAGGGTGGTGCCCCACCGGATGCGCTCATGGTCGTGCTATAAGGACTTCCGCTTTGCGCCGCTGGTATGGAGGTCGACAAAATCGCAAGCGCGTTGGCCGCGATCACGGTTACGGTCGTCGAGGCGCTGGCGGACGGATCTGTGATACTGAAGGCAAGCACTCTGGCCGAGGCCGCCGATTGCGACGCGGTGAACAATCCGCCTCTCGTAATGGTGCCGCCCGTGGCCGACCAAACGACTGCGACATCGCTAGTGCCGCTCAGCGTCGCAGTGAATTGAATGGTTCCCCCCGCCGAAACCTGCGGGTTTGCGGGCGAGATCTTTACGCTGAGATTCGTCTGTGCGGAGCTAGAACCCTGCGATTGAGTCGCAGGCAGAGACGAACAGGAGGAAAGAATCAACGAAAGCGAAACCAGAACAAGCGCCAGTGACCATTGGGAGCCTGCCGTGGAGTAGCTGAGCTTGGGGGTCGAGCCAGCAAACAGACGCATTGATTTCCTCGAAAGGTCAGGATGGGGCTGCCGTGAGCCCTTCAGGGCACGGTAGAGTGCGAGAAGATTTGCCGCAAATTACGGAGGTCTAAGATTCTCTAGGACCTAGAGGTACATCCCGAAGGTACAAACACTCTTGGGTCTCAACGTACGATCGGGGATTGCACCTGCGGTTTTTGTGAATGGAAATGGATACAAGACTGCTGAACAACAGAGCCAGAGCAAATCTTATGCGGACGGATCGCGGTGCAATAGTGCCGCACGCAAACGATCATAGGCCGAATTTCCCAGCAGCTTCTTGGTCGCAGCCGCAAGTTGGACTTGCAGGTTCATCCGCCAAAGACCTTGTCCCTGATAGAGCCTCTGAAAATCAGCCTGAGAAGTCGCGCGCAGGACTGCGACACGGCCCAAGGCCATCGGGTCGGACGTCTGGGAGTTCGCGTGGATGCGGCTGGTGGCGACCGTTTGATATCCGGCCTCTCGGGCAACGGCCGCAACTTGCGAATTGTAGCGGCCTCCCGGGCAGGAAAAATGCTGAACCGCGCTGCCCAGGATTTGTTCCAGTTCCATCTTGGACTCGGCCACTTCGCGATGCAGATCGTTGCGCGTGAGATCGGTGAGATAGGCGTGGGTCCTGGAGTGGCAGCCGATTTCGAAGTTTAGCGCGGCGAGTTCGCGCAGCTGGGAAGGACTGAGATGGCCGCGCCTTCCGAGAAAACCGGTAGTGATGTAGAACGTGCCGCCGAACCCAAGGTTGCGCAGGATCGGAGCCGCAATCAGGAGATCAGTTTCACATCCGTCGTCAAAAGAAATGGCGACCGTCTTCTCCGCAAAGCTGCCAACCGATTCGCCGACGCTCACGCCTTTCCATCCAGCTTGCTTGATCAGTTCCATTTGCGAGCGAAAATCTGCAGCCCGCAAAACGTAGCGGACGTAGCCGGGTTCGGCCTGCGCCAACTGGCGCCCGGGCGATTCGAGTTCGTGATACATGAGGAAAACTACGGCTGCCCCGCTCATCCGTGAGCCTCGCGGAAAGCGGCACCCGGTTGGAATGTGGATGTGCCAAGCAACTGATTCACCACCTGATGCTTGATCGTACACCCGCGCCGCTAAAGCAGATGCTGTGAATTGGGGCAAGGCGATTCCAGGCGGCGGTTACCGCCGGAGCGCCGCGAGCTCGGGATTGCTCACTGTCCAAACATAAATCGGATAAGCTGGTACAACGATGTGCAACCGACGGTGTGGAACAGCCTGGGTCTGGTCTTGGGACGGAAGCTATGGGGCTTGATCGCTGGCGAAAACTCGGCCAACGGTTGGCATCCATGGATCGGGCTGAGGCCGGCGATCGGTTGAGGCAGGAATTTGCCAAGCGACAGGACGCAGCCTTGGCGCGGCTTGGCTACGATTTTTCCCCCAATGGGCAAGTACGCGAACCAGCGCAACGCGCGGGCAGGTTTTTCTTCACGGCAGATTCCGTTGATTCGATTCTCGCGCTTCTTAGCGACCGCTTTCCCGATTACACCGACCGAACGGTCGAAACAGCGGAGAGAATTTGCCGGCATCAGTTCGATCTGCTGGGATACCCGCGCCTTGACTACGGTGATCCAATCGACTGGCACCTGGATGTGGTGCACGGTAAGCGCGCGCCGAAGAAAGCGTTTTACCGCGTTCGCTACCTCGACTACGCCGAGGTGGGCGACAGCAAGATCACTTGGGAACTCAATCGGCACCAGCATTTCCTGACCCTGGCCAAGGCGTACCGGCTTCGGCCCGATCGTCGCTATGCGGACGAGATTGGGCGGCAGTGGCGCCATTGGCAGGCGGAAAACCCTTATCCTGTCGGAATCAATTGGGCCAGCAGCCTGGAAGTGGCGTTCCGCAGCCTGTCCTGGATTTGGACCTACCATCTGCTCGAGGGATCTCGCGAGCTCTCCGACTTTCACGCGCAACTTGGCGCGGAACTACGGCCCGGATTGGCGCTGCACGGAAGGCATATTGAGCGCTATCTATCTACATACTTTTCTCCCAATACTCATCTGCTTGGGGAGGGCCTGGCGCTCTTTTTCTTAGGAGTTCTTTTCCCCGATCTGGTCTGTGCGGAGCGCTGGAAATCGCTAGGCTGGCAAATTATCGTGCGCGAGGCCGGAAGGCAGGTTCGGGGGGACGGATTTCACTTCGAGCAATCCACCTATTACCACGTGTATGCCCTGGATTTCTTTCTGCATGCGGCGGTGCTGGCCCGCGCGAATGGAATTGCGCTGCCGAAAGCGTTCGAGGAAACCATCGGGATAATGCTGACTGCCCTGTGCTTGCTCGCGCGGAACGGGCCGCCGCCGCGCTTTGGCGACGATGACGGTGGACGGCTGTTCGATCCCAGTCGCAATCGCAGTGAGCATTTAACGGACCCGCTGGTCACAGGAGCAATCCTGTTTGACCGTGGCGATTGCAAAGCGATTGCCGGTGGGCTGCGGGAGGAAGCGGTGTGGCTTCTAGGTCCTGAGGGCGTGCGACAGTGGGACAAATTGGCGGAAGCTGAGGTTCCCGTGGGGTCGGCCGCTCTGCCGGAGGCGGGGCTCTATCTCTTGGCGGCCGACCGGACGCAATTAGTCGTGGACGCAGGCCCGTTGGGCGAAGGCCGTGGCGGACATGGCCACGCCGATGCGCTCAGCGTGACGCTGCAGAGTCATGGGCGGGAACTGCTCATCGATCCGGGGACGTTCGAGTACGTCGGCCCCGGCGAAGAGCGCGAGATCTTTCGCGGAACGTCCATGCACAACACGCTGCGCGTGGACGAACGCAGCCAGGCCGAGACTACCGGACCTTTCTCCTGGAAGCGGCTCACGCAATCGCGCACAGAACGCTGGACTCGGGGCAGGAATTTTGACTTGCTTATTTGCAGTCATGACGGGTACGAGCGCCTCGACCAGCCCGTGACTCATCGCCGCTCGGTGGTTTCGCTCAAGAATGGAATTTTCCTGGTGCGCGATGTGATTCAAGGACAGGGCCGCCATCGCCTCGACATCGCGTGGCATCTGACGCCCAAGCTCGAACTTGTGGAGGAAGGCTTCTTTCGTTCAGCAGATGCGGAGTTGCAACTGGCGATTCTCCCGGCGCGAGAGCCGAACTGGCGCCGGGAGGTGCGACGCGAATTCTGGTCTCCTGCCTACGGCGTTAAGGCTCCCACCAGCATGGTCAATTTCAGCGCGGAAGTCGAGCTGCCAACCGAGTTCGCTGCGCTGCTGGTGACCTCGGATCAGCTCGGCAATGACTGCGGCGTGTTCACTCGATTGGCCGATGCCGCGGGCGACGACGAGGCGGCCACTTCGTACACGTATGTGGCAAAGGGCGTGGATTACTTGTTTGTTTTCGGGCAAGCGGGCAAGCCGTGGCGAACGTCGAGTTTGTCGAGCGACGCGGAGTTTGTGTTCCGCGACCGAAAACTGGACAAGAAAGAAGATCATTGGATTCTGTGCGGCGGCAGCTATGCGCGAGTCGAGGGCGGACCGGAGTTGAGTTGTTCGCGTCCGGTCGAGTGGGCGGAGTGGGTGCCGAATGAAAGTGGCGTCGCCATATATTCTTCTGATCCTGCAGCGGTGGCGAGCCATGCGACGCGCACGCAACAGGCTGACCCCACGGTTCGCCGGCAACTGTGAGAGCATACTGATATGTGCGGTATTTGCGGAGTTTTCTTCACCGATCGCGATTGGCGCGTCCCGGCCAACACGCTGGCGGACATGAATTGCCGCATCGCGCACCGCGGGCCTGATGACGAGGGATTCTTTGTCGAAGACAACGTCGGTCTGGCGATGCGGCGGCTGAGCATCATTGACGTCCGCACCGGCCACCAGCCCATCAGCAATGAGAATCAGGACGTTTGGATCGTCTACAACGGCGAAATTTACAATCACGCCGAACTCAGGAAAGGTCTCGAAGCCAAAGGCCATCGCTACCGAACCAATAGCGACACCGAAACCATCGTTCATCTCTACGAGGAATACGGCCGCGATTGCGTGAAGCATCTGCGCGGCATGTTTGCCTTCGCGATCTGGGATCGGCGCAAACGCATGCTTTTTGCTGCGCGCGACCGGCTGGGCATCAAGCCTTTCTACTATCGCTGGGATGGTAAGGCCTTTTTGTTCGGATCCGAGATTAAGGCGATTCTGGCGTATCCCGGCGTGAAAGCGCGGTTCAATCGCGAAACGCTCGCCGAGTATCTCGCTTTCGGCTACATCACCGGTCCGCAAACCATGTTCCGCGGAATCCAGAAGCTGATGCCGGGCCATATTCTCGAGCTTGCCGAACAGGGCGAACCGCGGATCGAGCGCTACTGGGATCTCACACCCGAAGTGGATGCCGAGCCCCGCCCGCGAGAGTACTACGTCAAGACTTATCGGGAAATGCTCGAAGCGGCGGTTGGATCGCACCTGATGAGCGATGTTCCTTTGGGCATGTTCTTGAGCGGAGGGCTGGACTCGAGCGCGGTGGCCGCGCTGGCGACAAAAATTCGCGGCGACCGCATCCAGACGTTCGCAGTTGGCTACGGCGAGGAGGCTTTCAGCGAACTGCGCTATGCGCGCGAAGTGGCCGAGCACATTCGCTCCGATCACCGCGAGGTGCGTTTAAGCCGCGAGGAATTTTTTGACAGCCTGCCGCGCCTGATCTGGCATGAAGACGAGCCCATCGTCTGGCCCTCGAGTGTTTCGTTATATTTTGTGGCGCGGCTGGCGCGGGAATCGGTCACCGTGGTGCTGACCGGCGAGGGCAGCGATGAGACGCTTGCCGGATACACGCGCTACGCGTGGACGCTGCTCAACGCGCGCCTGGACCACGTGTATCGCTCGCTGACGCCGGAGGGACTGCGGGGTGTGGTGCGCAAGGCCATTCATGCCAGCCCGCTGGGCGGAACACTGCATCGCAAGCTGGATCATACCTTCCTGATGCGCGACGGAAACTCATGGCCCTCGTTCTATTACGACAACTTCTTTTCCGCGTTCTCCGCCCCCGAACAGGCGGAATTGCTGACTCCGGACGCCTTGGCGGCAGCGGGAGACGCCTACGCAGGTTCGATGAACGCTTGGGAGCGTTCGCGCGGGGACCTCCTGCATCGCCTGCTCTATGCCGACATTCACAGCTATCTGGTCGAACTGCTCATGAAACAGGATCAGATGAGCATGGCGGCCTCTATCGAAAGCCGCGTGCCCTTTCTGGATCATGTGCTGGTGGAATTCACCGCGACCATTCCGCGGCAGTACTCAATTCAAGGCATGGCAGGGAAGTTTGTCCTGAAGCAAGCGGTCGAAGATCTTCTTCCCTCCTCGATCATCTACCGGAAGAAAATGGGATTTCCCACGCCGTGGGACTATTGGCTCGCCGGCCCGAAACTGCACGAACTCGAACGCATGCTGCTGGAGCCACGGACTGTGGAGCGAGGGCTGATTCGACCCGAGGCGGTCGAACGGCTGTTCGCCGAGCATCGCACAAAATCGCGCGACCATGGAAACCGCATCTGGCGCCTGCTCAATCTGGAAACCTGGTTCAGAACCGTGATCGACCAGGAACCGGTGGAGGCGGTTGCGGCAGGAACGACTGCGGCTACGCAAGGGAGCCGGGCGTAAGACGTGGTTGTCGAGCCGGGGTCCTCCGGGCGCTTCAGGCGACCACGGGCTGCGCTTGGTTCTTCCTGGTCCCCCGTACTCGCTTCGCGACGCCCAGGAAATATGTGACCCGTTCGCGATGCAACAACGTCACTGCTGCCAGGTAAGCGACCGCCCCGATCGCGACTTTTGCCGCCAAATGCAGCAAGCGAGAATGGGCCGTCGGTACGAGCCACTGAAACCCAAATACCGCAATCACCATGGCAGCAGAGCCATCCAGCGCTGGACGCAACGCGCGAATATATTCTCCCGCGCTCATCCCAATAGTCTTGAGGGTCTTCCAGTAAAGGGCGAGGGCGACAATGGGATAGGCGAAAACCCAGCCCATGGCAATGCCTCCAATGCCCCAATGACTGCCCACCCAAAACGCGACGGGCATGAGAAACAGCCCGACGAGTTCCACCCGCATCACATAGCGCGCATTGCCGATCGCAGTGAGCACCTTCGGCAGCAAGGCCGCCAGCGAGCGGAATGCAGCATACACGCTGAGCACCTCCAGCGGGGCAATCATTCCCTTCCACTTCGCACCCATGACCAGCGGAACTGCTTCCCGGGCCACTAACGCCAGGCCGAGTGTGGCGGGGAACGTTGCCAGCGCGATGGCTTCCGTCAACGAGCGGACGTACTGGCGCAAGGCTGCCATATCGGTTTGAACGCGCGACAGGTAAGCCGGAATTAACGTCGTGACCAGAGTGACAATCTTCTCCAGCGGGGTGTTGGCCAGATTCCAGGCCATGGCATAGAGCCCAAGCGCCGACTGGCCCAGAACCCGGCCGGCGGTGACGTTGTCGAGTGTGGTGTAGGTGGACCACGAGAAAGTCCATACCAAAACGCGCCAGCCGAACAGCAAAGGCTCGCGGATGGCCGCCAACCGCGGCCAGGCGAAGCGATGGCGCTGCACCGCCAGAATGACCACACAGCGGGCAATGTCGGATAACAGATTTCCCAGCACCAGCGCCCAGTAGTGGAAGCCCAACCAGGCCAGCAGGATGGTCACTCCGGCGCTCATGATGTCGCGCAACGCGTCGAAGATCGACAGCGACTTCAAACGCATGTGCTTGTTCATCAGCCCTTCTGGAACGCTGCGCAGCCCCAGCGGAATCAGACCGGAGCAGGTCACCAGCGCGACTTGGGCAACGCGCGGCGTCTTGAAGAACAACGCCAACGGCCACACCAGCAAGCAGGCTAGCAAAAACGTGCCCACACCGAAGGCCACTCCCACCGTATTGAGCTGGGCCAGGGCTTCTTCGCTCAGATCGCGATGTCGCAGCACTGTCGCGGGGATGCCAAACGTGCCCAGCAGCCGGAGATAGGTGTAAAGCACCACCGACATGCCTACTAATCCGAAGTCGGCGGGAGACAACAGGCGGACCACAATCAGCAGAGCCGCCCAGGAGACCAACTGGCTGGACCAGTTGGTTACGGCGCGCAGAACGAGATCGCCCGCCAGAGAAGGAGGTTTCGCCGGCGGCGGCGTTGCCAATTCGCTGCCTGCATCCTCTCCGTTGAGGCCTACAATCGGTTCCCGGCCATTCAAGTGGGTTCTCCTGGTTGTTGCAGTCTGGCGGAGACAGCGGCTCTCTCGGCCTCAGAGGTCCGCATGATCGTGGCGTTAGGTGAAACGAAGTCTCAGCCGGACAGGGATTTCATGGTCTGCCGCAAGTAACTGACTTCAGGCCTTCCCTACGTTCATATTACTGTATTCAAGTTCGAATTCGTTCCGCTGGAAGTTACATTCGTACTGCCAGCGATGGGCCAGGTTGGGCTGCTTCGGTTGACAAGCGATTTCTCCCACGCGAAGATGAAAAGTTGGTTGGCGTTTGTGGTAACGCCAGGCCGGTGAATCCACAAGGTTCTAGCCACCGTTCATGACTGAGTTCCTCGGGTATGCAGTTGGCGCCGTCGTGGTTTGGCTGGTGGCGATGCGCCTCGGTTCGGTTGTTGCCCGCCAGTGGCTCTATCTCGTCGCCAGTTGGCTGTTCTACTTCAACTGGGCCTCCTGGCTCATCGTGGTGCTGCTGTTCAGTTCGCTGATGAACTACGCTCTCGGTCGGTGGCTGAAACGGAACCTCACGGCGGCGCGATTGTGGACGGGCGTCCTGATCAACCTGGCGTTGCTAAGCGTCTTCAAGTACCTGCCGCTGTTGTCGACGGTGGCGTCGCCGGGCTCTCCTCTGCTTGCGCTTCGGCGAATGATCTTCCCTCTGGGCGTCTCCTTCTGGACCTTCCAGGCCATCAGCTATCTATTTGAACTGTATCGGGAGGAGGATCTCGATCCGTCGCTGCGGGAGTTCTGCCTCTACATGGCATTCTGGCCGACGGTGTTGCAGGGGCCGATCTGCCGGATGTCGAGTATGCTGCCGCAGTTTCGCCAGGATTGGTCGGTGAGTGCGGACGATCTCAAGACCGGGATGCGGCGGGTCGCAATCGGGGTTCTTATGTCGGCGTTGGCGGGGGTGCTCAGCGGCGGCTTGTACGCGGGAAGCGGGGTTGATGCGTTGTTCGGAAATACTTCGGCCCGGTGGGGCGGGGCCGACGTCTGGTTGCTGATTCTCGGCTACGGGTTCCAGCTCTATTTCAGTTTTTGTGGATTTACCCACATCGTGATCGGGGCGGCGCGGATGTTTGGCCTGGAGTTGCACGAAAATTTCAACCGCCCCTATTTGTCCACCACCCCCTCGGTTTTCTGGACGCGCTGGCACATGTCGCTCTCGTTCTGGATTCGCGATTTTGTCTTTCTTCCGCTGGCGACCGTGCGGCGCGAGGTGTGGTGGCGCAACCTTTCCCTGGTGATCGCGTTCTTCATCTTCGGTCTGTGGCACATCACCCCAGCCCAGAAGGGCAACGTACTGATGATGTTCTGGGGCGTCTACCACGGAGTCCTCCTTGTCCTGCACCGCCAGTGGCAGGAGTTGCGCAAACGGTTGGGATTCGAGTGGTCGGGGAGCATCGCCACCGCTATTTCCTGGCTGTTGACTTTTGCGGCGGTGAACGTCGGCTACATTTTCTTCCGCAGCGAGAGCTTGGCACAGGCCTTTGGAATGCTGAAGGCAATTCTCTCGCTGCACAGCTATCGCCATTTAAGCCTCGATCATAGTTTTTGCGCCATGACTTTGCTGGCGGCGGGCGGATATTTCGCCGTGCTCGGCGGACAGGCGCTCCTCGATCGTCTGGGAGAATTCGCCCGCGCCCGGTGGAATTCCGGGATCTTGCGAACCATACTTTTGGCGGCGACCGATGAACGCTGGGTATGGATTACGCCCGCGGTGCTTGTGGCCGCGCTCTACTTCAGCGCGATTTTCACGCCCGGAAAAGCCGAGACCGGACCGGTGATGTACGCCTTGTTCTAACATGCTGCCAACCCAGATGACCGATGCGCTTCCGCCATGTCCGCTGCGTGCTAGCATGCAAGCAGAATCGAGGCGATGCGCAAGCGTCGTTCGTCCTTACTCATGACCGATGCGCCCATGACCGAACGCGAACCGCGCGCAGCCAGCCCCACGGCTGCGAGCCGGTATCGATCCCTGTTGGGCGCATTCTGCGTGCGGCTTTGCGTCGCCATCACTCTGGCTGTGGTCGTCCTGCTCGCGGTCGAACTGTACGCTTATCGGCGCTATCGTCATGCCGCGGCAAACGTGCAGGAGCCGGCCGTGAGACTGGACTTGGGCAGCGCAACCGCGGAAGAGCACGAGTATTGGGAGGAATTTGAGCAGTCCAACAAGGTCATTTACCACCAATACGTATTGTGGCGGCGCGCTCCTTACCAGGGTTCGATGATTTCCATCGATGCAGAAGGCGTGCGCCAGACCTTGCACACGCGGTGTGACGGCCAGACCTTCACCATCTGGATGTTCGGCGACTCGGTGATGTGGGGCGCCGGCACCAAGGATGGGGAAACCATTCCCTCCTTCATCGCCAGCGACTACGAAAAGGCCGGCAAACCGGTCTGCATCGTCAATTACGCGGAAAAGGGATGGTCCAATACCCAGGAAACGCTGGAGCTGATTCAGTTGCTCAAACACGCCGCGCGCAAGCCCGACATCGTGCTGTTTTACGACGGAGGAACCGAAGCCTTTGCGGCTTATCAGGCTCGGGAAGCTGACGTTCACAGCAACTACGGAATGTTCCGCGAGTTCCTGGACAATTGGGGAAAAAGGCGAAAAGCGGGTTTTTTCTACCTGCAAAACACCAACACCTACCGTCTTCTGCAAGAGATCTCGCAACGGCTGCCCTTTCGACCCAAACCCGAAAACTCCCCGCTGCAGGAAATGGAAGTGGTAGGGCTTTCCGAGGCCGTGGTCCAAAATTACGCCGCCAACATGAGCATCGTCGATCTGCTGGCGAAACAATACGGCTTTCGGCCGATTTTCATTTGGTATCCCAACCTGGCGGTGGGACATAAGACCTTAACGGAGTACGAACAGGAGGTCCTGCGGCAGCAGTACCGCGAGTTCCCTAATCTGGGCCGGATGTATCAGGCGGTTTACAACCGCAGCGGAGAAATCCAGCACGCGGATTTTTATAATCTTTCCGACAGCGTCGACGATCGGAAGGATTCGCTCTACATCGGTCTTTCCCATATGAGGTCCGAAGGGACCGAGATCATGGCGGACCGGCTCTTTGCGATTCTCGAAGGGAAGAAATCGATTGCGCCGCAGCGTCTGGGCGCGGCCGCGAGCGCGCGTGCCAACCAGCACACTATGCAACTCAATTCCAACCAACCTTCTGAACCTTCAGTTAGGTAAGAGATGACGCCCTCGCAATTATCGCGAAGCTTAATCGGCGGCTTCTTTCGTTCTCTGCGGACCGATCCCGGCCATCCCGCCCTGGAACTGGGTGCGAAATCGCTGAGCTACGACCAGCTCTGGAATTATGCGGGAAGAATCACGGCACGCCTGCTGAATACTCTCGATCCCTCCGAGCGCGTAGTCGCGGTGCTCGCGGATCGCAGCCTGGGGGCATACGGCGGAATTCTGGGCGTTCTCGCAAGCGGTCGGGGATACGTTCCCCTGAATCCGAAGTTCCCCATCGAGCGGACCCTGCACATGCTGCGCGCGTCGGGATGCAGGACGGTGGTGGTGGGTGAGGAATGCGCGGAGGCTTTGCAGCAGATGCTGCCGCGGCTGGAGCCGCCGCTGACGCTGATCCTCCCCGACGCCGGGTTTGAACCAACGATCCAGTCTGCGCCCACTCACCGCGTCTTCGTGGCGCGCGAGTTGGCTAAGGTCGCCGATCCTAACGAGCCAAAGGTCGAAGCCGGCGATACTGCCTATCTGCTGTTCACTTCCGGCAGCACGGGGGTGCCGAAAGGCGTGGCTGTGAGCCAGTCCAACGCCGTTGCCTACATGGAATATGCGGCCAAGCGCTGGGGCATTCACGGAGGCGATCGCTGCTCGCAGAATTTCGACCTGACCGTCGATCTCAGCGTGCACGATTTGTTTACCTGCTGGGACGGTGGGGCGACGCTGTGTCCCTACCCCGAACAGACTCTAACCCCAGCCACTTTCGTGGACGAGTTGCAACTTTCGGTCTGGTTCTCGGTGCCTTCAGTGGCCATGTTCGCCTCGAAAATCGGCCTGCTCGAGCCGGGTGCATTTCCGACTTTGCGTTGGAGCTTGTTCTGCGGGGAAGCGCTGTCGGCAAGCCTGGCGGCAGCGTGGCAGCAGGCAGCCAACAATTCTATTCTCGAAAATATCTATGGGCCGACCGAGGCGACCATCGCCATTACCTACTATCGCTGGAATGCGGAAACTTCTCCGGACGAATGCGTCAGCGGTCTGGTGCCCATCGGCTGGCCGTTCGAAGGGCAGCGAGTGTGCGTTGTGAATGAGAATCTCGATCCCGTGCCCTGTGGCGAAACCGGCGAGCTTTGCCTGGGCGGATCGCAGGTCACGCGCGGCTACTTGAATGACCCGGAAAAAACTGCGAGGAGTTTCGTGCGCCTCAAGCACACCGGAGACCAGATCTGGTATCGCACCGGCGATCTGGTCCGGCAGGACGAACGCGGATGCTCGTACTATCTTGGCCGCCGCGACTTTCAAGTCAAGGTCAACGGATATCGCGTGGAACTGCAGGAAATCGATCTGGTGCTGCGCGAAGCGGCACGCACGGAATTGGCAGTCGCGATTCCCTGGCCAATGTCAGAAGGATCGGCTTCTGGAATTGTCGGCGTTCTCTCGGGTGCGGACGCAGCCCGCGACAAAGAGATCATCGCCGCCTGCGAAGCCCGCCTCCCGCGCTACATGGTGCCCAACCAGCTCCATCACATCCCGCAGATGCCGTTGAATGTGAATGGCAAGATTGACCGGGCAAAGATCACGGAGATGCTGGGGAAGGGCTGAGCGCCTCGGACGCACCGTGCTCCGCAGGACCGAAAGGGAGCCTCGGGCATACTGAAAAAGGGGCGCGCGCTGTCCCCGGAAACGCGCGCAGCGATTGCAGGAACACCGCGCTGCCTACTGGATCTGACTGGGCCGGCGCTCGAGATATTCGACCAGTAATTTATCGCGGGTCATCATCCATGCAATGCGGCGGCCACCGAACGCCACCGCCGGTTGCGGCTGCCTCAGCAGCAATCCTTTCTGCGCCTTGCCGTAACGGATCTGTTCGTGAAGATCATCCACTTCGAAACACAAGTGGTGCAGGCCGCTTCCTTTCTCAAGAAAGCGCGCCACCGGCGAATCTGTTCCCATGGGTTCGACAAGTTCCAAGGTCGGGCCGCCGCAGGAAAATTCGAGAAATAAGACCTGCGCCCGTTGGATCTCGTCCTTGAAAACCGCGGAGACCGACGCTGCCGAAAGAGCAGCTTGCCAGCGCGCCAAGCCCTCGGCAATCGAAGGCACGACATAGCCGATGTGATGCAGCGAAGGTTCAGACCTAGGGGCGACCGGAGCTTGCCTCTGGGCAACGAAGAGATCGGATGGTTGAGTCAACCCATTGATTACCTCAGACATTGTGCCCATGGTCCTAATCCTCCGCGTTGGGTACACGAATGGCGATCTCGTGCCCGCTGCCATACTCATACGCCGGAGAATCCCCGTAAGCCCCCAAATGGGGTATTTTGAGGGCATTCTCTGGATCGGGAGGAACTGCGACCCGCCCGGCCCGAAACAAGGCAGGATTTGGACAAGTGGAGAATCTCAGATCCGGCTGCTATTGCCTCGGCGCTCGGTGGCGAACATAGGGCGGCAAGCAAGTTACCGCGTTTTTGGGGCTCGCGATTCCCGCTGCCAATTGGCCATCGATTGGACCCTAGCGGCCTGGGGTCGCAGTGACCGTAATGCGGTTGCCCATGTAATAGGCCTTCATGTCGTCCCAACGCTGAACGCCCGAGCTGCGCCAATTGTAGTAACGAAAGTTTGGATATCCAGCGGCCTTTAGCATAGCCTCCAGCGCTCCGCGGCTCAGGTGTCCCTTGATAGCGCGGCTGGGATGGCCTGGGTCGCCAAAAGCGGCCTGGCTTTCATGGTCGATTCCTTCTTCGTGAATTTCTACGATGTTTCCCGGACGGCTGGAAATCCATGTGTCGATGATCACGGCGGCGGGTTTGATTCGCGCAATCTTGCGCAGAATGGGCATGTGATCAATGGTGTGGTAGAAAAACCCGAAAGAAAAGACGGTGTCAAAGCTTCCAGGCTCGATCTTGTCAAGTTCGACCATCAGATCTCCTTGCCAAAACTCGACCTGGCCATCGGCGACCCCGTACGCTCGCATATTATCGCGCGCACCCTCCACCAAGTGCTCACGGGCCTCAATGCCGAGCACATATTTCGCGCCTGCTTTGTTCGCCGCCAGACTCCAACGGCCGTCGTGGGAAGCGAGATCGAGCACCCTTTGTCCGGAAATCAAGGCCGCGTTGGACTCAATCAGGGCACGGTGCCGCAGATTCAGGCGGTTCTGGGTTGAGGCCGTGTCACTGCTCGTGAGGAATCGCGGATAGGAATCAAAGAATCCTTGCGCAAGGGCGCCTTTCCGGCCCTGCATCACGGAGTCAAACCATTTCTCCCGGCCCGCGCTGACGATTCTCTGCCGCACTTCCGACAGGATTGAGGGACCGCCCTCTGACACCTCAAATGGTTGGGTCAACGCTTTGACTACCATTGACATCGCGCCCATCGCACAGCCCTCCGGTATTGAGTAGACGAGAGTAGCGATCTTCTCCCAGTTGCCATACTCGAACACCGGAGAATCCCCGTCACCCCCCAAATGGGGTATTCTGAGCGCGTTCTTTTTTCCACAGGAAATCTCGCGGAGGTGTGACGAGCAACCTTTACTCCGACGCCTGGAAAGCGCCAGACTAAAGCCATGCGCACGAACTATCTCAAGTCGTATGGAATGTCTCCTCTTTTTTGGCGCGAAAACGGCAGAGCTAACTCCTTATTCTGGAAGATTTTGCATGTAACTCCTTATGCATCAAGATTTTGCGTGGATTCAGGTCATATCAAGACGGACAAGTTCAATGGCATCAAGATTTTAGCGAGACCGATATAAAAAAAAATTCGTGGGGTGGGGGCGCTCTTGTCCCAATCTGAAACGCGGGGCTGACTTCCGGAATCTTCTGCGCGGCGTCTCCCGCAAACAACGGCCAGGACGGCCAACGAGAACCTTGGTTCTTTGAAAACTTAGCTTTTGATGGGTTTACCGAAGCGTTCGGCGGTGGCGAGCATGAGACGCACGGTATCCATACCCTTGGCCTGGACTTTGCTGGCGGGCACTTTTTTGCCGGCGATCTTCTGCAACTCGAGAAAGACTTCGATCAGCGCAAACGAATCGATCAGTCCTGAAGAAACCAGAGGCGTGTCTTCGTCAATCTCAGCCCGGCCCTTGACCACCTTTTCTGCGATGTAGGCGATCAGTTGCTTCGCCAATTCGCTGCTGACCGGTGGTTGCTCAATGCTCATGGTCAATCCGTTCCGGGCTGCCGACAGTGGTCTTGCCGACGGTTTTGCGCACGTTGGATGATGACATGGGATGGGCCGACAGGAACTGCCAGCGAGCCGTATTGTTGCCGCCGATCCACGAGTGCCCGGTATTCGGCTCCCAAATGAACTGCACTTCAATATTACTCCCCGTGCAACCCGTGGCCACGTTGCCGGAGAGACCCTGTGTGGCCTCACCATTCGTGCACAGAGTCTGAGTAGTTTGCAGGGTGGAGCAGGCGTTTTGGGTCACCCAATAATTGAAAGTGTCATCGACGGTGTCCAGGTAGTAGGTAACCTCGGAATACCCGGTGGTTCCGTAGTTACAGGGCGGCAACTCGGTGTCCTCTGTGCCATGCCATTCCTGCACCGAGATGGGAGCCACCACACTGTCGGGCACCAGCACCGGAGGTGGAGCACTCTGCTGGCCCTCCATCTGGCCAGAAGTTGGCGCGATGGCAGCCACCAGGTCCGAAATTTCAACGCCCACCCGCTCCGTCATTTGTGCGCCCGACGAGAATCCGGTGACAAACACCATGTTGGGGTTCACGTTATATTGGCTGGTCAGGTTGACGATGAGCTGCCGCAGGAACCCGGCATCGTCCGGACACGACGTCGCCGGCGGCGTGGCGCAAGTCCCGGACTCGGCTGAGGTGAACGAAGCGTCCATGAAGTACGAGTTCCAGTTCCACGCATTGGTGCTTGCGTTGTACGTGGACGCGGGCTGCACCACGATGAATTCGTATTGGTCGGCCACGCTTTCCCAATACCACTCCCTCGTGCTGGGGTTGGCGGGGGGAGCTTCGTAGGCCGTTCCGTGCAGCATCAGCAGCATGGGAGGGTTCGCCGGAAGCACGGTGGGCACAAAAACCTGATAGTAGCGCGTGACGTTGTCCCAGACCATGGTTTCCTCGTAGTAGGTTCCCGTGCCCACGGTCTCGGTCAGGGCGCTCGAACTACTGGTTTGAAACGAACTGCTCCCTTGATAGGTCGCGGTGATCGGCTGGGTGCCGACTTTTAGGGCCGAGTCGGCATAGCTGGCTACGCCGCCGGAAAGAGCAACGGATTTCAGCTTGGTGCTGCCGTTGTAGAAGGCTACGTTGCCGGTTACGGTTCCGGAGTATTCCGGGGTCACCGCTGCCGTAAACGTTACGGACTGGCCGACATTGATGGTGCTCTGCGAAAGGGTCAAAGTGGTAGTCGTGGTGGCTGCATTGACCAGTTGGGCCACCGCCGCCGAGGTGCTGGTCTCAAAGGTCGAGTCTCCTGGATAGGTCGCCTTGATTTTGTCAGTGCCGCCCGCGAGTGTCGCTGTCGTGAAAGTAGCGGAACCGCCGCTCAGGGTTCCCGTCCCAAGCACCGTCGATCCCTGCAGGAAATTCACCGTTTCGCCATCCGGCGGCGCCGGCGTTACGACGGCCGTGAAGGTGACTGCTTGCCCGTAAGTAGAAGGATTCAGAGAAGAGGAATTTGTGGTCGTGGTTTTCGTTAGGCTGGAACTCCAGGCGGAAATGGCGCCGAGAGTCAAAAGTGCCGTCGCCTTAAGCAGTCTCATGCTTGCGCTCCATTGAGTTTGGCAGAAATCGGACAGCTAGGGCGCTTGGGCGCATGAGACGGGGAATGCGCGCGGCGACCCGAGCCTTACGGAAAGACAGCCACAGCCTGCTCAAAATGATAACCAACCCGAATGCTGGACGCAACGGCCTTTTCACGGGCAAAGCGGTTCCGGTGGGCATTGGACCGAAGTGTCAGGGGAGCTAAGATTTTGACGCGTCACACCCCAAGGTGGATTGCCAACCTGCCCGGTTCTCCTCACCTGCTGCGCTGGACCTGGGGCAGATGTGGGCTCCTCACCCAGGCTGGTAGCGCGATTTCCTCCTTTTGCCGACATTGCAGTTCGTACCCCAAAACTTTCATCAGGGGAGCCCAGGCGGCTTCGATCTGTTCGGCCAACGGAGCGGGCAAGGCCTCCTTCCATCCGCCGGACTTCGCCTCACGCACGAAAGGGATCTCCAAGCGCGTGTTCTTGGTTCCGGTCCATTGGTCGGCTTGCTTTTTCTCCAGCTCGCGCATGCGGTTGGCCGAACTCCGCTCCACGGCCGCGCGCAGACGTTCCTCCTCCGCCGGAATCCCCAGAAATTTTGCGATCTTCCGCGTTTCGCCGATCGAGTCCGCAAGTAAATCCTCATAGCGAACCAGCAGAAATGCCGGATTTCCCTGGCGCGCCGCGATCCAACTGGCGGCGTGTTCCCACCACGATCCGTAGGAAGAAGTCTCCCCCTGCAGGAAGCGCTGTCCAAACTCTTCCAGAGAAACATCCGGATTGATGTAACGCTTCTTCAGGTTGAAGTGATACTCGGAGACCACCACGTCCCTTGGATCGCGCACCAGGTAGAGAACTTTCCGATAGCGCCGGTCATACGGTTCGTGACTTTTCAAAATCCTCGGACGGGGCAGTTTGCGAAGGAAGCGCCGGGAGAGCACATCGGGCGAGGGAAGCAACCGGTTGATATTGGCAAACCCGACCACTTCGTCGGGATAGATCAGATTCGCCAGTAAGAAACGAACCCAGGTGTTGCCGGATTTCGGGTAGGACACAAGGAACGTATCGTCGGGAAAAACGGTGAAACGGTTTCCGGCACGGTCGAGTCCGAGCGCGTACTTGAATGCGAACTTGATCTGGCTGATCATGGTCGGGGGTTGGCAATCACCGCTGGAAATCCACGAAGCCGCATTGCCGGAAACATGCTCGTCTACCTTCCCACCCCGGCAGGGACCAAATCGCGCGTGGACAATTCGTAGCTCAGGTCGCGCATCAGTTCGCCCCAGTGCGACTCAATTTCCGCCACGCTGGCCTGCGGCAGCTCCGACTTCCATCCGCCGGACTTCGCGGCGCGCACGAACGGCTTGTCAAGCTGCGTTTCGCGGGTGGAGTTCCACAAGTGTCCCTGCTTTTTCTCCAGCTCGCGCATGCGGCGTGCCGAGCTCTGCTCGATGGCGAACGTCAGACGTTCGCCGTTGCCATCCACTCCGAGAAAAGTGGCGATCCTTCTCATCTCCTCGAGGGCCTGCGATTGCAGAGACTCGTAGGCCACCAGTAGAAATCGGGAATCGTTGCGGCGCGCATAGTACCAGCTGGCCACGTTGTCATGCCAGCTTCCATAGCGAGGATTGAGGCCTGCCAGTTCTCCCCGGACAAAGCGCGATACGAATTCCTGGAGAGGATAGCCTTCAGGAATCGCCCTCCGCTTGATATCGAAGTGATACGAAGACAGCACCACATCCCTGGGATCGCGCACCACGTAAAGAACCTTCGGAAACCGTGGGTCAAAGCTGAGATGGCTCTTGAGAATCCGCGGACGGGGCGCACCCTCCAAGTCCCTCTTCGACATCCCCTCCGGATCGGGAAGCAGGCGATCGATGTTGGAGAAGTCGGGATTCTTCTCCGGGTAGACCAGATTCGCGACCAGAAAGCGGACCCACGTGTTGCCGGACTTGGGATAGGAGACGAAGAAAATATCGTCCGGAAAAACGCGCAGATTGTGGCCTGGGAAATGAAGCCCAAAGGCACGCTTCCAGCCGGCGATCAGCTTTTTCCGCATAGGAGTGCCGACTCCAAAAGAATGAGACCGCTCCGGTTCATCGGAGGCGATAGGAGTGCTCTTTTCAGCCTACCATGCGGGTGCGCGGATTGCAGCTTCGGAGACGGCGGTGCCGGCACTTTAGTGTTGACCGGTTTCTTCGCAGGATTAGGCGGATCGCCCAAGGAATGTGGACTGCAGATTAAAGACAAACTGGTTCAAGTCGGCGGGCGTGGAAATCCGGCGCAGGGCCAGGGGATTGTCCTTGGCTCGCACCGGTCCGGCGGTGGTCAGGACGGCAGACTTGAATCCGGCTGCCCGTGTGATCTGCAAAGTCTGTTGCGACCACTGCGGGTTGAGTGCAGGGTGAGGATAGGAAAAATGCTCAATCGGTTCTCCCATCTCTTGTTCGATCCTCTGCTTCGAGCCGACGATCTCGGACTCGGCCTCGCTGCGGCTGACCTGGGCAACGTTAGGATGCGTCAAAGTGTGCGCGCCGATGATATGTCCAGCCTTCCGCAAGGCCCGGGCCTGGTCCCACGTCAACATAAACCCGTGTTGCCCGGTGACGGGCTCGACCGCGAGCGCCTGTTCGACTCGTTCGACGAACTCTTGTTGGACCTGTCCCGTCAATCGCGCGCCGTTCTCCCATGCCGAGTTCAGAGCCGCTGTGCGTTCCTTCGGATTAGCCAGTTGGTAAAGCCGGTCTCGCAGCGGATCGGTCCACTCGGACCTGGTCGTCGTGTTGAAGGCGAAGCGAAGCCGGCAATACCAGGGCACCTTTCCGTTGGCTACCGCGTCAACGAAGAGATAGATGGTAGCGGGAATGCCGTAGCGGTTCAGAATCGGCATCGCCACCTCGTAGTTGTCGGCAAAGCCATCGTCGAACGTCACGGCCACGGCTCGCGGTGGAAGCGGCCGTCCGGATGCTGCGAAGTCGGCAACATCCTGGATCGTCACGGGAGAGAAATGGCGCGCCACGGTTTCCATGTGAGCTTCGAAGCTGGCGCGGTCGCGGCAAACTCCCAGAATGGGGTCGGTTCGATGCAGGTCTTCTGGGATCGAGTGGTACATCAGGATCGCAGCTTTTCTAGGGACGAGGCGGGTGGCGAAGTCAAGCGCAGAACTGCGGAGCAGGGCCTTCTTCAACCAGCGCTTGGCTGTGGAATTCACCATTCGAACTCCGCGCTGGGCAACACAACCAGCCCTACATGCTACCATGAACTTTTCCGGGCCGCCGGGCAGGATCAAGTCGTGCAGCTTCCCCGGTAATTTCGCAGGTTTCCGTGGTATAGGGCAGCATCGGCCAGACTCAAATTTCAGATGCGACTTGGAGAAGCGTTAAGGATCGCTGGGCAAAGCCGGGGAGAGCGGCAAAAGCTCATTCACTTGCTGTGCGGGTTCACACCTCTCCACCTCGCCACCTTTATTAAGGCCTATCTGAGCCTGCGGTTTCCAAACGACAGCATTCGTGTCGGCACCGGCTTGTACGGCGACCTTGAAGGCAACATCCAGCAAGCCGCCAATTCCAACGCCGAGGGCGCCATCGCAGTTTTGGAATGGGCCGACCTGGATCCAAGACTTGGCTGGCGCAATGCGAGTGGGTGGAACCGACAAACCCTTGCAGATGTCGAGGCGCAAATACAGGAGAAATGCCGGCGACTGGAAGCGCAACTCTCGGCTCTTTCTCAGCGCATGCCCGTGGCCGTCATTGGCCCAACTCTGCCGCTTCCGCCTCTCAGTCATCTGCCCCCGGCTCAAACCAGCGCTTTGGAGCTGCAATGGAACGCAACTCTCTCTGATTTCCTCGAACGCGTTGGCCGACAGAAGGGAATCAAATTGCTGAGCGCCGCCGCTTTGGCCATGCGATCGGCGCCATCTCTACGCCACGACCTGGAGATGGATCTGCAGGCTGGCTTTCCCTACACTCTGGCCCACGCCGATGCGATGGCGCAGTTGAGCACGAGTTGCCTGTTTGCCGCCTCGCCGAAGAAAGGTTTGATTACCGATCTCGATCAAACCTTATGGAGAGGCATTCTTGGTGACGTGGGCAGCGAGGGTGTCTCGTGGTCCCTGGAAGCGAAGTCGCACGGCCATGCGCTTTATCAGCAAATGCTGGCTTCGTTGGCAGAGTCGGGAGCGCTGATCGCAATCGCTTCCAAGAACGATGCGGGCCTGGTCGAAGCCGCCCTCCGGCGGCCGGATTTGCTGATCCGTCCGGAGCAGATTTTCCCCGTAGAAGCCGGTTGGGGCGCAAAATCAGATTCCGTCACCCGCATTCTGAAAGCCTGGAATATTGCGGCGGACAGCGTGGTGTTTGTGGACGATAGCCCGATGGAGTTAGCCGAGGTTTCCGAAAAACAGCCGGGAATCGAATGCCTGCGATATCCGTCGAGCGCGGAGGGACTTGCGCTTTTGCTCTGGCAGCTCCGCGAGCGCTTTGGCAAAGCTGACATTGTGGAAGAAGACCGCCTGCGCCTGAACAGCCTGCGAGCCGCGGCACAAATCGAGAGCGATCTTCCCAAGCAAGCTTCGGCAGATTTTCTGGCCCGCCTGCAAGCCAAAGTAACGCTCGAAAACGTGAGTGCGGACCACGCCCGGGCTTTCGAGTTGGTGAACAAGACCAACCAGTTCAACCTGAATGGCGTTCGCTACACGGAAGCGGAGTGGAAGGCGCGGGCCAGCCGCCCCGGCGCTTTTCTGACCACCGTTTCTTACGAAGACCGGTTTGGGCCTCTGGGGCGGATCGCGGTTCTCGGTGGCTGCGTGGACGAGGATCGGTGTTTCGTCGATGTGTGGGTCATGAGCTGCCGGGCCTTTTCGCGGCACATCGAGTTCCAGACGCTGCGGCAGTTGTTCAAGAAATCTCGAGCTTCGGCCGTTCGTTTTGATTTCCGCCCTACCGAGCGCAATGGTCCGCTGCAGACGTTCCTCGGCCAGTTCTTCCCGGCGGAATGTTTATCCTCCGCAACGATCGAACTCTCACTCGCGCGCTTCGAACAGTCTTGCCCCACGTTATTTCACGAGGTCATCGAATGACGGACAAGATCGCAGAGCAGTTGGCTCGCTGTTTTTCGCTTGCGTTCCCGCAGATGGATCCCAGCCGCTATTCCACCGCCAGCGCCGAGAACACAACCGAGTGGGATTCCGTGGCGCAGGTTACGTTGCTCAGTTTGATTGGCGAGGAGTTCGGCGTGGAAATCAACTTCGAGGAATTCGAGGGCGCAACTTCCTTTGAGGCTCTTGCCGGGCGCATCCGTGAGATTTCCGCCCGCGCGTGAACCGCATTTCCTCTCACCGTATACCCGGGTTGCTATGTCCAGTAGCAGGATGAACCCGTGTCGAGGAATGCCTCATCGTCATCCGAAAGCTGAAACTGAAAGTCTGGCGACAGGCGGAGATTTTTTTTCTTGTCGAGCAGGTACACGGCCGGCCCACCCATCATCCGAAACCCTGCCTGAGCCGCTCCGATGCGGCTGTCTTTCCCACAGCCGGCGACCACGATCTCGCACGCCTCCTTCTGTGTCCGAGCGATTCGCCGTGCAACGAAATAAGCGGCCGCCCATGCGTCTTGAGTTGGCTGATGCAGCCAAATGCAGGCGATCCGGGCTTGCCCTTGCACGACTGCGATTGCGAAATGTCCTTTGGGTACGCCTGCATGGAAAATGCCGTAGAGCCTGAAGCGCGCCACCGGGCAACGAGCGAGATATTCAAAGTACGCGGGCGGCCGGGGACTGAAAACCGCATTCAGCCCGTCCGATGAATACGAGTCCGGAAGAATCTGCTCGGGTGAGATTTCTTTTGCCTCCCACTTTGGGTGCGGACTACCGCCTCGGATTGACCATAACCAGTTTCGCGCGAGCCGCGGCGCAAGCTTCCAATTACGGTATTGGTGGGTGAGAATCTGCCCTGTCGGCCGTAGCGGGCACGCAGCTCTCCATTGCCGCCCGTATTCCTTGAAGCCGAAAGCGGGAAGTACTTTTTGCGTCTGCTCCGAGCCCCCGATCGAATAAATGAAATCGAACATCGCCGACAATCGTTGGCACAGGGCGAGCCCCGCGCCGGGCGCTTCCCGTGCCGACGCCCAATCGATCATCTGGACTCCTCGCACCGCTTTCCCGCCCTCCAAGAATGTCATTGGCCAAAGACCGGCGTGGGCTACGATGGTGTCATCCTGCTCTAACACGTAGCTGCGCGGTTCGGTCCAGTCGGCGCGACGGTCCCAGTACTTCCATGCCATCACGGCGGGCTTCACAAAAGGCGCATCCGCCCTGACCTCAAACACCCGCACCAGAAACTGCGCCAGGGCAGTCTGGTCAGTGGCCGATGTGGCGCGAAGCGAGAATTTCATGCTGACCTAAGGTTATAACCGATCCCACGAATGGAGTCGGCTGGGAATTGCAGGCCGGGAGGAACTTTTGGGGAAGGTCTCAAGCCGGGCTTCCGTTACGCATCCGGCTCCACGAAGACAGTAGTTTGCCCGTCAAGCCTGGTGCGATGCCCAGACCGAACACGGCAAGGCTGAGCTTGTAGTTGTGCAAACACTGGTTAGCCTCCGCCAGCGATTCCCGCGCTTTGTCGAACTGGTGCGCCGCGATTTGGCGCTTGCCCCTGGCGACCAGGTATAAAGCTCGAATCTCCGAGGACCGCCGCTCCACCACCGCGCGATCGGCGTCTGTCAAGGGTAGAGTCTTTTTGAATTTCTCGAGAATGTTCCAGTAGGCCTCGGTCATCCTTGCATCGGACTCGCTGAGGGAACCGGCCCGCCCTACCGACAGCCTGGCTTGCACCGTGCGGCCGTAGCCGATTTTGGCGCCATGAAACACGGTGCGCACCCACATGTCGTAGTCGTCACATCGGGGCAGCGTTTCGTCAAACAGGCCGGCATCCACCAAACACCGCTTGCGGGCCACGACCGTCGAAACCGATACCTGGCAGCGTTCTTCGATCAAGGCCGCGAAGGTCGCCTCGCCGCGCGAAGGACACTGCTCCATGAATTCCCGCTCTCCATCCGGGCTTACCAGCAAGCCGTTCGCGTAGACCAGATCGAGGGCAGGATCGTCGGCGATCATCTGCATCTGCAACGCCAGATGGTTGGGCAACCACGTGTCATCGCTGTCGAGGAACGCCACGAATTCCCCCCGGGCCTGCCGGATGGCGTTGTTGCGGGCGCCCGCGGCACGCTTGTTTTCCTGCTTGATGTACACAACACGGCTCATGTAGGGCGCCAGCACCTTTTCCAGTTCCGGTGTATCGGGCGAGCCGTCATTCACCACGATCGCTTCGAAATCCGTATAGGTTTGCGCGAATACAGAATCCAGGCAGGCCTTGATCAGGTGGGCGGTGTTGTAGCTGGGAATGATGATGCTGACCTTGGGAGCTGCGTTGCTCGTGGAGTCTGCCATGAGTGCAATTCGTTAAGCGCTGTAAAACACCTGCTCCTTTTCTCCAGCGACGATGTGATTCACCGCTTCCACGCCCATCATGACGGAATGATCCATGTTCCCAATTTCATATCTCCAGGCGCCGAAACGGCCGCGCGAGTAGATTCCTTTTTCCAACAACGCGGGCTGCAGGGCAGCCAGCGCTTGGTCGCGGCCCAGGGTTGGAATGGGATAGGAATATCCGACAAACCGGTGATAGCGCGACAGGACACGCTGTTGATCCCCTTTTTCCAGAACGCGGGCGCGGATCAAACCGGCCATCACCTGATCCAATATCTTTTCCGGGTCCGGCGATTCTCCCACCCGGAACGAGATCTCGCACATCAGGGAACTGTATTGTTCCGTATCTCCGTTGGGCACGTTGAAAGGCGAGTAGTGCGAAAAATACGTGGCGCGGTAGCACGGCATCTCCGCGTCGGTGAAGTAGATCCAGCAGCGTCCGGTTTCGATCTTCTTCTTCAATCCGAAACCGACCACCAGCAGGTTGTTATGTTCCAGACCTTGCGCCGCATCCCGCAGCCGGTTGTCCGCAGGTTTGAGCATCCGTGTGGCGAGCAAATCCAAAGGGGCGGTTGAGATCAGCACATCGTAGCTGTCACCGCCGCCGTCGGCGAAGGAAACCCTTCGGCGCTCCACGTCCACCTCGGACAGTTCCTTGTGTTTGTGAATTTTTTCCGGGAACAGAGCAGCCATCCGGCGGTAAATGTCACCGGTCCCGCCATGCAGCGGAAACTTGAACTTGCTGTTGGGACCCCAGCCTACGTCGTCGCGTTCATACAGAACGTTTTCGAGCAGGCGCTTGAAATCCACGACCGCGACGCGGTCCGCGATCCAGCCTTTCGACATCTGTTCCAGTGGTGTGGTCCAGACCTTGGAGTTGTAGGGAAACATGAACGCCTCGGCGATTCCTTCGCCGAAGGTTTCGAGGATCCAGTCGCGGAAGTTGCCAGCGTTGCGGCCGTTGCCGTTGGCCGCGGCTCGCGCCGCGCCCAATAGACAGCTGACCTGCACGTCTTTCGGCAGATAGCGCAGATTGCTTTGGAACGGATACGGAACCCACGATTCGCCTTTCACGATCCAGCTTTCGCGAATGCGTTCATGCACTTCTTTACCCAGAACTTGATCGATGAGGCGGTCAAAATATGGGTAATGAGAAAAGATGACGTGTCCACCCTCATCCCACACAAAACCGTGCGCATCGACATGCGAAGTAGAGTGTCCGCCGACCTCGCCGGATTTTTCGTATAGAACCCAATTCTCGTAGCTCAGCTCATGCAGGCGGTAGGCCGCACCCAGGCCTGTCGGCCCCGCGCCGATAATCACAATTTTCTTAGCCGCCATAGGGTCAGTGGAATTGGTCTTTGCGAGAAAGCTGCAGGATCACGGAATGTAAAATTGTACCATTCGTTCCGCTGCGGCTTTCTCGGGTTGCAGGTTACTTTCGTGCCTTCATGGTGAATGTCGGACACTGCCAAGTGCTGATTTCTCTTGTGGTTCCACGCTTGCAGAGTGGGGGGCGAAGCCCGGAAGGGTGCGTGTTATTCTACAAGTCAAATGGCCGATCTGCGCAATTCCAGAGTGCTGGTGACGGGGGCAGACGGTTTCATCGGGTCGCATCTTGCGGAACAACTGGTGGCTGCCGGAGCGCGCGTCCGCGCCCTCAGCCTGTATAACTCGTTCAACGACTGGGGTTGGCTCGAGCAAGCTCCCTGCCTGAAGCAGGTGGAAGTGATGGCCGGCGATGTGCGCGACGCCCACTTTTGCGATGAGCTGACGCGCGGCATCGACATCGTATTTCATCTCGCGGCCCTGATTCCGATTCCGTATTCCTACCGTGCTCCCGACAGTTTTGTCGACACCAACGTGAAGGGCACCTTATACCTTTGCCAGGCGGCGCGGCGAAATGGCGTCAAGCGATTCATTCAAACCTCCACCAGCGAGGTGTACGGCACGGCGCAATATGTGCCCATCGATGAGAAACATCCTTTGCAGCCGCAATCGCCGTACAGCGCGACCAAGATCGGCTCCGACTCAATCGCGCTGAGCTTCTATTACGCTTTCAATTTCCCGTTGGTGGTGGCCCGCCCGTTCAATACCTATGGACCGCGGCAGTCGGCGCGCGCGGTGATTCCGAGCATCATCATTCAGCTTGCCGCTGGGAAGACTAATATCTGTCTCGGCAATCTGACCGCCACCCGCGACTTCACTTTCGTCGAAGACACCTGCCGCGGTTTCATTGCCATCGCAGAAATGCAAGGTGGAGAAGGCGAAGTTTTCCACATCGGATCGAATCAAGAAATCTCCGTCGGCGGTCTGTTCCAGCTCATCGCCGAAATCATGGGCTCCAACGCCAAGATCGTCGCCGATCAGGCCAGATTCCGCCCCGAAAAAAGCGAAGTGCAACGGTTGAAGTGCGAAAATTCCAAGCTGCGCACTGCGTGCGGCTTTGCTCCAAAGATTCCCCTGCGCGAGGGTCTAGAGCGCACGGTCGGCTGGTTCAGGCAACCGGACAATCTGCGCCGCTACAAGGGCGATCTCTACAATGTCTAGGCGAGCGGTCGTACTGGCCGGGGGAAAAGGCAGCCGGCTTCGTCCCTACACAGTGGTGCTGCCCAAGCCGCTGATGCCCATCGGTGAATATCCGATCCTGGAAGTAATTCTTCGCCAGCTGGCTGGTCACGGCTTCGATCACGTCACGCTGGCGGTGAATTATCAGGCGGAAATCGTGCGCGCTTTCTGCGGCGATGGATCGAGGTGGGGCATCAAAGTCGACTACTCGCTCGAAACCATGCCGCTGAGCACGATTGCGCCCTTGTGCCTGATCAGGGATCTTCCCGAGAACTTTCTGCTGATGAACGGCGACGTGCTGACCGATCTTTCGACGCGCAAACTCTACGATGATCACGTGAGCCAGAAGCGGTTGTTCACCATCGCCGCCGCCGAGCGCATGAACATGGTCGACTACGGCGTGCTGCACGCCAAAGAAAATCGGCTCACGGGGTTCGAAGAAAAACCCACGCTGCAATATCTGGTCAGCATGGGCGTCTACATGCTGAATCGATCGGTGCTCGGACGCGTGCCGCAGGGGCAGAAATACGGCTTCGACGATCTGATGCTCAGCATGCTGGCCGCGAACGAACCCGTCTACGTAGAGCGCTATTCCGGCTACTGGCTCGATATTGGCCGCGTGGACGACTACATGCGCGCCATCGAAGAGTTCGACCAGCGCCGCAAGCAACTCTTGCCGGATGCCAATGCCAATGCCGATGAAAGATGAAAAGTGAAATTCTGGTAACGGGCGCGTCGGGATTTCTTGGGCGTCATCTGATGGCGGCGCTGGCTGCGCAGGGAATTGGCGCGCGCGGCCTTTCCAGCGCCGACGGCGATATTGCAAACTGCCCGCTCCCTATGGAAGGTGTGCGTCAGGTTTTTCACCTGGCAGGGAAAAGTTTCGTGCCCGACAGCTGGCAGAACCCGCAGGCTTTTTATCAAACCAACGTGCTGGGCACGGTGAATGTGCTGGAACACTGCCGCCGACATGGTGCGGTGATGGTGCTGATCAGCTCGTACGTGTACGGCCAGCCGCAGCGACTGCCGATTGCGGAAGATCATCCCATCGCGGCGGCGAACCCGTACGCTCACACCAAAATCCTCGCCGAGCAGACCGCACAGTTTTACCAACAGCGCCTCGGCGTTCCGCTCGTGATTGTGCGTCCGTTCAACATTTATGGACCCGCCCAGCAGCCTCCGTTTCTAATTCCATCCATCGTGCGGCAGGTGCTCGACCCGGCTGTCGAAACCGTCCGCCTCATGGATTTGCGCCCTAAGCGCGATTATCTCTACGTCGATGACGCCGTCGCTTTTCTTCTGGCGTTGCTGCGGCCCGGCGTTCGCGGCGTGTTTAACCTGGGCAGTGGCCATTCGAGCAGCGTGGCGGAGGTTGCGCAACTAATCAAGGACGCGGCAGGAGTTCAGAAACCCATTCTGAGCGCAGAACAGCAGCGTCCGGGCGAAGTCATGGACGTCTACGCCGATACCGCGCGTGCCACCGCCGAATTGGGCTGGCGGCCGCGCACTTCCTTAGCGGACGGCATCGCGGCAGTGGTGGCGGCGGAGCGCGCCAGTCGTGGCTGATCCCGTCAAAGTTCTTTACCTGATTGGCCAGTTCCCGGCGATCAATCACAGCTATCTGCTCGCGGAAATCCGCCATCTTCGCGCTCTCGGTTTCGACGTGCGCGTAGCATCGGTGTCTGATCCCGATCGTCCTCCGGAGCAGCTAAGCCCAGTGGAGCAGGAGGAAGCCGCGCGCACCTATTACGTAAAATCGGTCCCGCTGCTGAAGATCGCGCTGCTGAACACGAGCGAATTTCTGAGGCATCCGATCCGCTGGTTGCGTGGGTTGTTCTTCGCCCTCCGCTTAGCTCACAGCCTCAGACGAGCGGTTTATCACATCGCCTATTTTGCGGAAGCAATTCTGGTTGGCCGCTACATGCGGCAGGGTGGAGTGACTCATGTGCACGCCAGCTTTTCCGCCACCGTAGCCCTGATCGCCACGCGAGCCTTTCCAGTCACTATGTCGTTCGGAGTGTACGGCTTCGGCGAGCTGCACAATCCTGCGCAGACGCACCTGGCCGAACGCATCCAGGGCGCGCTGTTGGTGCGGTCCATCAGCGGCCACGGCCGCGGCCAGTTGATGCTTTCCTGCGACCGAAGCTCCTGGAACAAACTGATTCATGTTCCGCTCGGCATCGAGCCCAGCGAATTTGCGCCGGCAGAGAAGGGAACCGTTTCGTCTCCGCCACGCTTGCTCTGCGTGGGCAGGCTTGCGCCGGAAAAAGGCCAATCGCTGCTTCTAGAAGCCGTCACATCCCTTGCTGCATCGCAATGTCCGGTGAGTCTGTGTTTCATCGGCGATGGCCCCGACCGAAAATTTCTTGAGCAGCAGGCCGCGGAACTGGGGCTTGCGTCATCCGTAGAATTTGCCGGCTGGGTCGATCAGGAGCGGCTCAGGGCCGAATATGCCCGAACCGATCTCTTCGTGCTCCCAAGTCTGGCGGAGGGCATTCCCATGGTCCTGATGGAAGCCATGGCGATGCAGATCCCTTGTGTTGCCCCGTGTATTACCGGGATCCCCGAACTCATCGAAGACGGAGTGGACGGCGTGCTCTACACCGTCGGCGACTCGCAGAATCTCAGCCGAAAGCTGCTTGCCCTGTTGCAGTCCCCCGAACGGATGGAGAACATCGGCAAACAGGCGCGAGTCAAAGTCATGCAGCAGTACGACCTGGCGCAGAATACAAAGCGTTTCGCAGCAGTTCTCAGGGAATGGCTGGAAGAGCCGGGATCTCCGGGGAAATTCACCGATTGTTAACGTCGCGTTAACCTTAGCGTCACATTGAAGCGGCTAAACTGCCAGCGCGACAGGAATCCATAAGAAAGCGCTATCTTTCCGCGGCTGTATTTCGCCGTACTCAGAGAGCTCTATTTCTAAAATTCCGAGGAGATCCGTGAGAGTTCTTGCGACAGCTTCTTTAGCACTGATGCTGGGCGTTCTAGCCGGTTGTGGGAGCGGCGGAGGATCGTCGGCCGCTTCCGGCGGTGCCCTCAATGGCAACTGGCAATTCAATCTCGTGCAGACGTATCCGGGCCCGTCGACGCAGCTTTCCGCCTCCGGATTCCTTGCCCAGTCCGGGAGCACCCTGACTGGCAGCGTCCAAGGCCCCGTGATCATAAACGGACAGGGAATCCAGACCTGCGGTGGAAACGGGACGGTTTCGGGAACGCTGAATGGACAGGCTGTGAGCTTTTCGCTGAATCCCGGCGGGACCGTCTTCAATTTCACGGGCTCTGTTTCCGGTAACAATTCCATGACTGGCACGTACCAGGGTTTGGGCGGCGCCTGCTTTTCCAGGTCGACGACCGGCACCTTCACCGCGCAACTCATTCCCGCGATCACCGGAAACTTCACTGGCACGCTCAATAATTCCACTTACATGGAGGACCTGACCGGCGAAAACACGCCGATTCCCGTCTCCGGCACGCTGACCCAGAGTGCGAGCGCCGGTGGGAGCAACGCCAGCGTCAGCGGCACGATCACGGCTGTCGGCTACCCCTGCATGACCACTGCCTATTTAACCGGAACGATCAGCGGACAAAGCGTGTACCTGGACGTGTTCAATTTCAACGGCGTGCAAATCGGCACTCTCGGCAGGCCGAGCGCTTCCGGCTTTGGCGGAAACCCGGCCATCGTGGTGGTGAATTCGAGCGGGTTATCCCTGACGGGAGTAGGATCACAGCTAAGCGGCCTATCGCTGGGGCTGGAGGGTACTTCTCCCTGCCCAGAGATCTTCTATGGCGGTGGCGTAGTTACTACCGACCAGGCAGACGTAAACGTTACTATCCAGTAGCGCAAGGTGGTGGGAAGAGGCAGCTAGATCGCACCAAGGCTGGCTACTCTTCTAAGCCCTGTCATCCGCGACGGGGCCAAATCGGCGGAGACGCGCAAACTGGCTGCGTGGGGAAGCCCTTCCCTTCAAGTCAGCAGGCGATTCTAAAAGTTGTACTTCACCGCTAATTGCAAAGTGCGCGGACGGTGTGCGTCTACCGGGTGCAGGAACGCACTGCCCGTCAGGCAGTCTACGCCTCCCGGGAAGTAAGCACCCGCCGAATAGTTCGGGCCGCCATAGCAACTCACGGTATTGCTGCCGGTATTGCCCAGGTTCGGGTCGAAGATGCGAAACTGAGTGTGATTGAAGACGTTGAAAGCCTCGGCTCGGAACTCCACTTCGCTGCCCTCGCGGACCGGAAAATGCTTGAGCAGTGACATGTCGAAGTTCAACCGACTCGGGTTGTTTAGAAAGTTGCGTCCCGCATTGCCAAATGTCAGCCCGCGCGGGGCCACGAACTGGTTGGGATTGCCCAGCAAAGGTCCGAAGCTGCTGCCATTGGTTCGGAACGCCGGAGGAGGCGCATTAAGCGCCACATCGGGAAACGAGCCGGCGCCCACTCCGTTGGCGACGCCGGCATTATCGAGCACCCCGATGCCGCTGGCGCCTCCATTGTTAATCACACTGAACGGCGTTCCCGATTGGTAGGTCGTGATGCCGGAAAGCTGCCAGCCATCGCCCAAGAACCGCGCGATCCGGGAAGTCGCGGCATCCGGGCTGGTTGGCGTCTTCGCCGCGGCCGGCGGTGTACCCGCGGCAGACTCCAGGCCGGATTCATCGCCCGCAATTCCTGAGGCCCACAGCTCTCCCTCCTGCAAAATGCGGCTGATCTTGGGAACGGCATACACGTAGCTGACATTGACCATTTGCCGCTGGTCGAAATTGGAACTCGCTTTGTTGGAGCGCAGGCTGAGCGAATTTACAAAGGTTGGGTCGGTGCGGTCCGAGGAGTCGTCGATGGAGTGGCTGAAGGTATAAGCCACTCCCGCCGTCAGCGGTCCCTTGGTGCGGCGAATCGTCGTCTGGAAACCGTGATAGGAGGAATCGGCGCCATTTTGCAGAGAGAAGATTTCGCCCAACCCAGGGTACGGCCGGAATACATTGGCGACAGGAAGTAACGACGTGACGTTGCCGCTGGATTCGCCCTGACACGCAACCTGCAGATTGATGGAGGCCGGATTGTTGGGGGTAATCACCACGCCGTTCTGCAGCACGAAGATCGGATCGTTAATGTTGCTGGCGTTGATATTGTTGCAGTCCGACACGGGCACGCCCGGAACCGAGAGCAAGAACGGTTCGTGGAGCGCGAAAGGATTCAGCGCCGAAGGAACCGGCTGCAGCTGGTTCAGTTGGCGCTCGACCGTGAGGTGGGTTCCCTTGGCTCCCACATAGGCGACTGTGCCCACGAAATCCCGGGGCATTTCGCGCTGCAGACTCAGACTCCACTGCTGAGAGTAGGAATATCGAGTATTGGTTGGAACAGCCGTGACATTGATGGGATACGCTCCGGGCAGAGAGGGCTGTCCATTGCCCGAAATGTTGCAATTGGTCCCGTAATTCCCAATGCAAGCGTAGCCAGCCGGAAAGGGCTCGGTCAGATTCAGGACCAGAGGGGCGCTGGCTTCCAGTGATCCCGTGTTGGCCTCATCGCCAGTGCCGTGTTCAAAAAACATGCCATAACCGCCGCGGATCGAAGTCTTGCCGTCTCCTTTGGGATCCCAGGCAAAGCCGACGCGGGGAGCGGGGTTGAATACATGACTGTTGACGCAACCGTTGGGCACCCCATTAACGCCGCACTGCACGATGCCATTGATAATCCGGGGATCGAGATTATTCAGGTCGAGCGGAACCGGTTTTGTTCCGGGAAGGCTGATCAGTTGTCCGCTGTAGGGGTCGACCTTTACTTCGCTCGCCAATGTCGGGCTGAACGCCTGCGGTTCCCAGTTATAGGCCTGCAGGTATTTTTCGTGAAAGTTGCCAAACAGACTGAAGCGGATTCCCAGATTCAACGTGAGGTGCGAATTGAACTTCCAGTCGTCTTCCACAAACGGCTCACCAATCCAGTAACGGTTGTAATACCGCAGCTGGGCGCTGTCCTGGGTATAGCTGCGGATGGCGTTGCCGCCGCCCAGTACATCGGTGCCGAAAATATGGCCGCCGTCGTTGTAGAGAAAATTGGCGAACGCATTGCCGGTGCTGAAAACGCCTCCGTTCACGTTGCTGAAAGTCAGCAGCCCTTGCACATCACCTGAGGCCGCGCCTAAGGCTCCATTGCTCTCGTTCTTCTCCGAGCGAACGAATTGCGCGCCAAACTGCAGGTTGTGTTTCCCAATCACCTTGCTGACGACATCGCGGACATTGAACGTCGGGTTGGTGTGCTCCCACGGCATATAGGAGGGGTCCACCGTAAAGCCCGCGCCTCCGTAGGACTCGTTATCGCCGGTCAGCACCACGCCCGGCGCTTTGCCTCCAAAGCCGTTGTTAAACAAATAGCCCATCGGACAAACGGGCACGTTGCCGCTCATCCCGCTGCAAGTGCCGACCTGCGCCGGATTGCCCAGCCCGGCGGGCCGTTGATAATTCGCTCCGCCGGGGCCGTTCACGTTAGCGAGCGTGATATGAGAGTCGTTGTAACTGAACACCGCCTCATTCAGCAGCGAGGGCGTGATCGTCTGCGTCAGCCGCACCATCATGTCGATTCCCGGCCCCACGAACTCGTTCTGCACCGTGGGAAAGGTGTTTTTCACCGTGCCCCAGATCGGCGTGGGATTCACCGTGTCCCAGGAATCGTGCACCAGGCGGAATGTGGCCTGCACCTTCTCGGTGATGTGGTGATCCAGGCGGAACAATTCTTCGCGCCAGTGCGTGGGCTCGGAAATGACCGCGTCATAGCAAGGCATGATGGGCTGCCCGGTGGTGTGGTCAATTTGTCCCACCAGGCTGGAGTTGCAGCCGCTAAACGCATTGGGCAGCGGAATGAGATTCGCGTTCAGAATGGCCACTGCATTGGGGTCCAGGCCGGCATTCACGGGCGTCGAACCCACACTGCCCGTCGCTCCAATGAGGCTGTTGTAGTTCAGTACTCCGTTCACATCATTGAAAAACAGCGCCCGATAGCCGGGTTCAACCGAAACATTGGGCACTCCCGGGCAGTCGGGATAAAGGCTAATGGGGAACAGATTGCCGTTCAGATTCTTCCGATCTTCCGGATCGTTCGGGTTGGGGCACACGTCGGTGAACGTTCCTTGCCGCTCCGCCAGCGTGGGCACGGCCTGGTTAAAGTTCGACTGCAGTTCACTGGGCGACTTCTCAATGCGCGCTTCTTCCGAGAAAAAGAAAAACGTCTTGGTCTTTCTCTCGTTGTAATGGCCGGGAATAAATACCGGCCCGCCGAATGTACCCCCGAAATCGTTGCGGCGATAAAACGGCGCCTTGGT
>Ga0187782_10000068_pt1 | contig 55328 bp, 43 predicted proteins | sample 0715_SJ02_MP15_2_FD_132454 | JGI IMG/M metagenome (GOLD analysis project Ga0187782, IMG submission 132454) | Tropical peat soil microbial communities from peatlands in Department of Meta, Colombia - 0715_SJ02_MP15_20_MG | ecosystem: Environmental > Terrestrial > Soil > Wetlands > Peat | place... | reverse complement strand
CGATTTGGGGTGACGAGGCGATTTGGGATAGCCACACGACCGTTCACAATCCGATGTTCGACGAGCGCGGCCGCTTGTGGTTCACGGCGCGAATTCGCGGGAGCGACAACCCGGCGTTTTGCAAGCAAGGATCGGAGCTGATTTCCGCCAAACTCACTCCGGTGGAACGATCAGGCCGTCAGCTGGAAGTGTACGACCCGGCGACCAAGCAAGTCTCGATGATCGACACCTGCTTCGGCACGCACCACTTGCAGTTTACCGAAGGCGCGAACGGCATATTGTGGACGAGCAGCGGCGGTGGAGGCGGAGTGGTGGGATGGCTCAATACGAAAATTTGGGACCAGACGCACGACGCGGCGAAATCGCAGGGCTGGACCGCGCTCGTGCTAGATACGAACGGCAATGGCAAGCGAGACGCCTACGCAGAGGGCGAGCAGAACGTGGCAACGACGCCGGGCGGCGAAAGCTTGGGTGCATCGTCCGCCTTGAATGCGACGGCGGACCCAACCAAGGACACACGCCTCAATGCGGCGTTCTACGGGCTTGCCGTGGGCAGCGATGGAATGGTCTGGGGCACGGTCCTGGGTTTCCCCGGAGGGATCGTGCGCCTGAATCCAGGGCCGAATCCACCGGAGACGGCACTCGCTGAATACTACGAGGCGCCGTGGAATGATCCGAAGGCTCCCGTGAAGGGCTATTCGCCGCGGGGTTTGGATATCGACCGCAACGGTATCGTCTGGATCGCGATGGCCAGTGGTCACCTTGCGAGTTTCGACCGGCGAAAGTGCAAGGGCCCGCTGAATGGTCCCCAAGCGACGGGCCAGCAGTGTCCCGAAGGTTGGACGCTCTATCAGACGCCAGGTCCCAAGTTCAAGAACGTGACCGATTCCGGCAGCGACGATTCGCACTACTACGTTTGGGTCGACCAGTTCGACACGCTGGGACTGGGGAAAAACACGCCGATCGTTACCGGAAACGATTCGGACTCATTGATCGCGCTCGTGAACGGAAAGTTCGTGATTCTGCGCGTCCCATACCCGCTGGGGTTTTTCGCGAAGGGAATGGACGGCCGCTTTGACGACCCGAAAGCCGGTTGGAAAGGGAAGGGAATCTGGACTACGTGGGGCACGCGCACGCCATTTCACAGCGAAACAGGAAAGGGCACGTACCCGAAGGTAGTCCACTTTCAGCTTCGACCAAACCCCCTCGCAGACTGATGCACCGCTGAAGAGAAGGTGGCAGAGGCGCGTGAGACGCCTCTGCCGGTGCGTGTAGGCATGAGGGGAGCACTGAGGCAACTACGTCAGATCTTGCTGTTCTGTTACTCGTGGTCCTCCGCGTTCAATTCGGCAGCAACGGGCGTGAGAGTGCCGAATAAACCGTCAGCGTAGTTGTTGATGCCAGCTGCGAAGAAGAGCGCGGGCGAAGCAGACGGACTCGCTTGGTTAGCGCCACGGTTGTCGAACTCAAGTGCCCACAGTCCGTCGATTGCAATGGGGCTGCCAGTGGAATCGAGCATCAGTCCCAAGAAGCGGCCATCGACTGGATCGAATGCCCCAATCGTTCCGCCGAAACGGTTCCCGATCAGGAGATCGTGGCTGAAGAATCCGAAATCCTGCGGCGCGAGTGCGACGCCCCACGGCGCCATCAGTATCCCGGGGACGTTCTGGAGCCGCCGCAGGAGGCGGCCTTCGGTAGAGAAAATGTCAACGAATCCGCACTGTTCGCCGCAGCTGTCATCGGCGCCCGTCTTTGCGGAATTCTGCTTGGCGTAGGTGACCACGATGGTGTCGCCCACAGCCTGCACATTGTAAAGGGCGAAATCACGGGGGATGTGGTCATCATCGAACGCGTCTCCCGACATGCTGGCGCGCTTGAAGTTGGCGTCGAATTTCTCGACCACGTTCTGCGAGAAATTCGCGACGAGCAGGAAATGCGTGCCTTGCTTTTCATACCAGGCCAAGCCGGTGAAGACGGCATTCTCTTCGGTGACCTCGTTCACAGCCAGCTGAAGAGGTGTAGTAGCCGGGTTCCAGCCGGAAATCGTGCCTTCCTTTGTGACAAAGATGAATGCCGCAGGGCTGGCCGGCTTTCCGGGAACGTTGGTGATCTGAAAATCGTTCGTGCCGTTAAAGATGATGCCGGTCGGGTGCGACGCCCCAGTCTCGCCAGCGGCGTCGGGAACGACTACGGGGGATGGAGGTGAGACGATGTTTCCAGTGCCCGTATAGAGAGTCGATGTGCCCGTGCCCTCGTTATTTACCCACCAAGGAAACGAAGCGCCGCGCGCCATTCCCCAGGGATTCTTCAGATTTGGATCCTGTGTGGGAATGGATTCCCCGCCAATCGAGGCAAGATCTGAAACGAGATTCGTCTGCGTATAGTGCTGGCCGAAAGCGAATGTCGGCACCGACAAGGCTAGTGCAGCCATCGCGAGCGACTTACAAAGTTTCTCTACCGCTTTCATTGCTCATTCCCCTTTCGTCGAAGTCTCTTGCACGGTTTCCTCCCACCCCGGAAGGATTCCCCGGACAAGGCCCGCGCGGCGGTTGCGCCGCTGGGGGCGTGCGGCAATCACCGCGAGGGCTTCTCGTCCGTCCTGCACATCGCCCTGCTAGCGTCTTGAAAGGCCGCGCATCCGGCCAACAAGGCGCCCCGGGTCTCGCTGTGGCTAGGCATCGAGCTGAGCTTCGCCCGCGTCTCGGGCGAGGTAGTTCATTCGGTTGGCTTACGCCGAGTTTCCGATGCGTGCCCTTGCTTTTGCAGCCTGAGCCTAGCAGCGCGTCGATAGCGAGGTGTCACGACGGGGTCCCCGAGTTGTAAAAACTTTGTCACCAAACGCTGGAACGCTGGCGCCAGTGCTAGAGTTTCTATACCGATTGAATCTCTGCCTGGCGGGATTCATCTGAGGGGAATCAGCATTTCAATAATCGAGGCAACTCCGAGTCATGATCAGCGGTGTAAGCATCTGACCCAGGAACCGTGCCATCCGTTTTGCCAGACATCCCATGCAGGGACGTCTGAAGGCAAGCGATCAATCGCGCGGTTGGGAGGGTAAGCAAATGTCCAGCGCAGTAACGGCCCGATCAACGGAAACAATTCTCGTAATTGAAGACGATCACGCGATTCAGAGAGCGCTGAAGCGCCTGTTCGAGTCAGAAGATTACGGCGTGCACATAAGCGAAGACGGGAACACGGGCCTGGAAGCCTTTCGAAGCGTGCGGCCGTCGTTGGTATTGCTCGATCTGAGGCTCCCGGGAGTCCCGGGACGCGACGTCTGCCGCGAAATCAAAGGGGAGTCACCTCACCTGCCGATCATCGTGCTGAGCGCGAAAACCGATGTTACGGACAAGGTGCTGCTGCTCGAACTGGGGGCCGACGATTACGTAACCAAGCCCTTCAGCCCGCGCGAACTGCTCGCGCGGGTGCGGACCGTAATGCGCCGAGCGAGCACTTCGCCCATAGGCAATGTGTTCACCTTTGGCGACGTGACGGTGAATTTCGCGAGAATGGAGCTGACTCGATCGGGCCAACGGGTCGCACTCACGCCACAGGAATTCAAGGCGCTGAAGTTCTTCTCGCAAAACGCAGGGAGAGTGGTTTCGCGCGATGAACTCCTCAACGAGGTCTGGGGTTATCAGAACTATCCTTCAACGCGAACCGTGGACAACCACGTATTGAGGCTTCGCCAGAAGCTCGAAAAGGACCCTGCATACCCCGCGCATTTCAAGACCGTGCACGGCGCCGGGTATAAGTTCGTTCCCTGACCGGTTCGACGGACACGATAGATGAGCTGAGGCTTTTAGGCAGGCGAGAGGAACAGCTGAATGCGGGGCCTTCGACTCCGAACCAAGTTTCTGCTTTCTCTACTCATCGTCTCGACCACTTTCATGTGTGCGACGCTGCTGATCGTGCGGCGCACCGTGCAGCTTCAGGTGCGCACAGAAATCCTGAGCGATCTGCGCAACTCCGTCAATACGTTTCAGAACTTTGAGGCACAGCGCGAAGAAACTCTCACGCGTTCCGCCAAATTACTCGCCGATCTTCCGATCCTGAAGGCTGTAATGACTACGCACGACGCGGCAACGATTCAGGACTCGACTGCCGACCTGTGGAGGCTCGCTGGGAGCGATCTCTTCGTTTTGGGCGACCGCGAAGGCAAGATCGTAGCGTTTCATTCGAGCGCGTCGGCGCTCACGCGGACGGCCGCTCAGGATTGCCTCACGCGCTCGACCGATCCCGAGGCGTCACCCTACTGGTGGTTCGGCAACGGTCATTTGTATGAAGTGTTCATTCAACCTGTCTATTTCGGATCGGCTGCGCAGAATAGCCCGTTGGGCGTTATTGCGCTTGGGCACGAAATCAACGATCGAACGGCCAACGAAGTAAGCCGTATCGCGGCGAGTCAGGTCGCCTTCTACTACGGCGACTCGCTCGTCGTTAGTACCCTCGCGGCGACGCAGGAAGACGAGTTATCGCGTCAGTTGCAGCGTTTGCCCACACAGTCCGCAGCAGGCACCGAGGACATCCAGCTTGGCGACGAGCGGTACCTGATGGCATCCGTACGTCTGGCGCCCGGACCGACCGAGCATGTCTCTCTTCGCGTTCTCAAGTCATTCGATCAAGCAACACTGTTTCTGGACTCATTGGACCGAAGCCTGTTTGTTCTCGGCTTGGTCGCAATTCTCGCAGGCGCATTCTCCGTGTTTCTGATTTCTGACACGTTTACGCGGCCGCTGGCCAGCCTCGTGGGCGGAGTGCGAGCGCTGGAGCATGGCGATTTCACATACCCGCTGGAAGCGCGTGGCGGCGACGAAGTGGCAGAAGTGACCAACGCATTCGCCGGGATGCGGACCTCGCTCCGCAAGGCGCAGCAGCAGTTGGTCGATTCCGAACGGCTGGCTACCATTGGCCGGATGGCGAGTTCCATTTCGCACGATCTGCGCCATCCTATGACGGCCATCATGGCCAACGCCGAATTCCTCTCTGAAAACCACCTGGATCCCCGGCAGCGAGACGAGTTGTACAAGGAAATTCGAATCGCTGTGGATCAGATGACCGATTTGGTGGACTCGCTACTGGAGTTTTCCCGTGCCCGCAGCCAAATGCGGCTCGTGTACGGCAGCGTCGAAAAGACCGTTCAGCGCGCGATCCATACTGTGCGGGCCCGGCCCGAGTTCAACTGCGTTCACATCGCAATCTCCCGCGAGGGCCGCGATGAGGCGTGGTTCGATCCGAAAAAGCTGGAGCGGGTCTTTCACAATCTGCTCGTGAACGCTTGCGAGGCCGTCGCGCCCAGCCCCGGAAACGTCGAAATCGATATTCGCGAAATCGACGACATGTTGGAAATCCGCGTCTCCGATGATGGGCCCGGAATCCCTGACAAAGTAAGGGAAAGGCTCTTTCAGCCGTTTGTGAGCTACGGGAAAGAGAACGGCACGGGACTTGGTCTCACTGTCGTGCAAAAGATCGTGCAGGATCACGGCGGAGAGGTTTTCGTCGAGAGCAGTTCGACGGGGAGGACCGTGTTCAAGATCGTTCTGCCGGTGCAGGGATCGGTGGACGCCGTTCGCGAGAACGAGGCGCCCCATCCCTTACAGCCCCGCTAGGGCTCAGGCAGACCCGGCTGTACACGGCGCGGGCGTGCCGCGCATCCAAATCCACTGCAAAATCATTTTTGGGAGGTCCCAACATGCGGATTCGATTTCCCCATGCGCGCGTCTCGCGATTCGTCGAGTTGGCAATCCTGCTTGCCGTGGGCGCGACGGTAGTTCAGGCGCAGTCGGCTGGCAAGCACGAACAATCCACTTCGAACGACAAAATTAACGAGTCGCTTCAGGATCTGCAATCGCAGGTCGCCAAGCTGAAATCTTTGCTGGTCGAGCTGCGCGACGAGGTCGCTCGCTCTCACGCGGAGACGGCGGAGCTGCGCCATGAATTCGAAACCGCTCGCGCTGAATCCAACGCGCACGGCGTTTCAGATGCGATACCGCCGATTGGCAGCGCAACCAGCGCACGAGCCGAAGACGCGCAAAGCCTCGCACAGCGCGTGACCAAACTCGAAGAAGATCAGAATCTGCTCAGTTCAAAGGTTGACGACCAGTACCAAACCAAGATTGAAAGCGCTTCCAAATATCGCGTGCGCTTTTCGGGCATCGTGCTCTTCAGTCTTTTCGACAACGTTGGCGCGGTGGATAACGAGGACTTTCCGGCGCTGGCATCAGATTCCGGACCGCTCACTCCAGGAGCTGCGTTCGGAGGGAGCCTTCGGCAGTCCCAGTTGGGTTTTGAGGCGTTCGGGCCAGATGTAGCCGGCGCGCGAACGACGGCGGATGTTCAATTCGACTTCTCCGGCGGTTTTCCGAGCGCCCCGAATGGTGTCACCTTTGGCTTAGTACGTTTGCGAACCGGCACGATTCGCTTCGATTGGGGCCACACCTCAATTATCGCGGGCCAGGACTCTTTGTTTATTTCCCCGCTCGCACCTTCGTCTGTCGCGTCTCTGGCGGAGCCAGCACTCTCCTACTCCGGCGAACTCTGGAGCTGGACACCGCAGGTTCGGATCGAACACCGCCTGGAATTTTCCGAGGCGTCGGACCTGCTGCTGCAGGCCGGAATTCTCGATTCACTCTCCGGACAAACGCCGGCCTCCGAGTATCAGCAGGTTCCTCAGATAGGCCAAACGACCCGGCAGCCAGGCTACGCGGCGCGGCTTGCCTGGACCCATCGCCTCCTCGGCAGATCGTTCACTCTTGGTGAAGGGGGCTATTACGCGCGACAGGATTGGGGACTGAGCCGCAAAGTGGATGCCTGGGCTGCCACGACGGATTGGACTTTTCCGATTTTCCAGAAGTGGGATCTCTCGGGGCAGTTTTATCGCGGCCGCGCCGTGGGAGGATTGGGTGGCGGCATCGGCGGAAGCATTGTATCGAACGGTCCGATTGCGAGTCCGGCGACGCAAGTGCACGGGCTCGATTCGATGGGCGGATGGGCACAGCTGGAGTTTCGCGCCACCAGCAAGTTGGAGTTCAATGAAGCCTTCGGACAGGATAATCCCGAGGGCAGCGAAATTCGGAATTCGTCCTGGGGGCAGCAGAACTACTTCAGCCCGTGGCTGGCGCGGAATCAGACTTGGTTGGCCAATTTTATTTACCGTCCGCGTTCCGATGTGCTGCTTTCCCTTGAATATCGGCATTTGCGGACCTTCACGACCGTCTCTGAACCCTATTCGGCCGACCACGTCAACATGAGCGTCGGGGTTCTCTTCTGATGAATGCGCGTTCGTGCCGACTAGCAATCTGGCTGCGGCGGAGTCTGCTCCTGGCCGCAGTGGCACTGGCGCTCGCATGCGGAGCGTCAGCCGTGCCTCAGGCCAACGTCACAGGGCGCGTGGAAATTGTAGGCGCGGCGGACGGCAAGCCGGTTACGGATGCTTCTCAAGTCGTCGTCTGGTTGACGCCGCTCTCCGCCGTTTCCGAGACAGCGCCTTCACAGTCCCCGCAGCCGCTACGGCTCGTCCAACGACACAAAAGCTTCGACCCGCACCTGCTGGTCGTTCAGGCGGGATCGATGGTGCAATTCCCCAACGATGATCCATTCTTCCACAACGTGTTCTCGCTGTTCGAAGGCAAGCGTTTCGATCTGGGGCTATATGAGGCAGGGAGTACGCGCTCTGTGCTCTTCGACAAGCCGGGAATCTGCTATCTCTTTTGCAACATCCATCCGGAGATGAGCGCGGTCGTCGTCGTGCTCAAAACCCGCTACTACGCGGTTTCCGACCACGCGGGTGAGATCGCGATTACCGGCGTTCCGCCGGGCCGGTACGAGCTGCAAGTGTGGAATGAGCGTTCGCTGCCGGACGATCTGAAAAGCCTCATCCGGCAACTCGATATTTCGGGAAGCGCGTATTCGCTGGGCACAATTTTTGTTCGCTTAAATCCGAACCACAGCATGGCTCACAAGAATAAGTACGGCCGCGACTATGACAGTCCTACGCCGCCAAGCGTTCTCTACAGTCAGCCGTGAACGTGCCAGGCTGCGGAGGTCGATTGGTTAGAAACGAACGCGTCTCAGAGGCCGGTGTAGGTTTGGCGGCGGATGAATTCTCCGCTGCCCGCCTTGCCGACAAACTTTCCGTTTTCGATGATCGTGCGGCCGCGTGAGAGAACGCTCTTCGGCACTCCCTTCACGCGAATTCCTTCAAACATTGAGTAGTCGACGCGCATGTGATGCGTCTTCGCGCTGATCACCTGCTCCTGATTTGCGTCAAAGATGACGAGGTCGGCATCCGAACCGATCGCAATCGTGCCTTTTCGCGGGAACAATCCGAACAGCTTGGCTGGCGCGGTCGAAACGAGCTGGACGAAGCGATTCGGGGAGAATCGGTTTCCGTGAACGCCCCCTGTGTAAATCAAGCTTAGCCGATGCTCGATTCCCGGGCCGCCGTTCGGAATTTTTGTGAAGTCGTCTTTGCCCAATTCTTTTTGCTCTTTGAAGCAGAACGGGCAGTGATCGGTCGAGACGACTTGCAGCGTATCGTGCGTCAGTCCCCGCCAGAGTTTTTCCTGGTGCCATTTCTCGCGGAGCGGCGGCGTAAACACGTATTTGGCGCTCTCGAATCCCGGCAATTCCATCTGCTCGAGCGAAAGATAAAGATACTGCGGGCAGGTCTCGGCGTAGGCTGGCAGGCCGCGGTCGCGCGCCTCGCGCACCTTTTCCAGCGCATCGTTGCACGAAAGATGGACGACGTAGACCGGCGAACCGGCCATCTCTGCGAGCGCGATGGCGCGGCTGGTGGCTTCCCCTTCGGCCGTTGTGGGACGCGTCAGCGCGTGATATTTCGGCGCGCGCTTGCCTTCGGCCAGTGCGCGGCGGACGATCACATCGATCGCGCCGCCATTTTCCGCGTGCATGCAGATCAGGCCGCCATATTTCGCGGCCTGCGACATCGCGCGAAAAATGGTCGCGTCGTCCACCATCAACACGCCGGGATAGGCCATAAAAAGCTTGAAGCTCGAGACGCCGTCCCGAATCAGCGCGCCCATCTCTTCAAACTGCGCGTCGCCGAGATCGGTGATGATGCAATGAAAGGCATAGTCGATCGCGGCCTTGCGGTCGGCCTTCTTCATCCATGTGTCGAAGGCCTGCCGCAGGCTTTGCCCCTTTTGCTGGACCGCGAAGTCGATCAACGTTGTCGTGCCGCCATATGCAGCTGCGATGGTGCCCGACTCGAAGTCGTCGGCGCTCGTCGTGCCCCCGAAAGGCATATCGAGATGCGTGTGAACGTCAATTCCGCCGGGCATCACGAGCGTGCCGGTGGCGTCGATCACTTTGCTCGCGCCTTCGATCGGCAGATCCTGCGCGATGGCGGTAATGCGACCGGCAGAAATTCCGATATCGCTCGCGTAGGTGTCTGTTGCCGTGACTACAGTGCCGTTTCTGATGATCGTGTCAAAGTGCATCGTGCCTCCGAGCGTTTCGCGAGTTTAGGAATCTTAGGGCATCGGTGAAATGCCGCGCAAGATGCGATTGCCCCACGAATCCCCGCGCAATCGATCAGAGCGATGCTAGAATGGCGATTCACTGAGCTTGCCGCAGGCCCGGCAGCGAGTCACCACACCGGGCCGTGATGTTTGGAGATCCCGGCCGGCTTTCCCTATGCCGCTTCGCGACACAGCGCCGAAGCTTTCCCCGGAGCAATACGAAAAGAACTTCGCCGAAATCTCGCCCGCCATGACCCACCTGCAGGCCGCGACGGAAGCGGCGCGATGCCTCTACTGTTTCGACGCGCCCTGCACGATGGCTTGCCCGACGCACATCGATGTGCCGGCGTTTATCAAGAAGATTTCGACGGGCAACCTGCCTGGCTCGGCGCGGCAGATTCTGTCCGCGAATATTCTGGGGCACAGTTGCGGCCGAGTTTGTCCCACCGAAGTCCTTTGCGAGGGCGCGTGCGTGATGCACGAAAAGGGAGGGTCGCCGATCGAGATTGGGCGATTGCAGCGCTATGCGGTCGACTACGTGTTTGAAAATGATATTCGGCTTTTCCGACGCGGCGCGCCCAACGGCAAACGGATCGCCTGCATCGGCTCTGGTCCCGCGTCGCTCGCATGTGCGGCGGAACTTGCGAAATTCGGATACGACGTCACGGTCTACGACCGCAATGAACATCCAGGGGGCCTCAACACCTACGGCATCGCAGCGTACAAGTCGCGCGCATCGGATTCCGTTCGCGAGGCGGATCTGGTCGAGCAGCTAGGCGTGAAGTTCTGTCAAAAAATCGAGGTCGGGCGCGAGGTTTCCTTTGCCGACCTCGAAGCGCAGTTCGACGCCATCTTCATCGGCGTCGGGCTGGGCGAAACCTGGGAGCTCAACCTGCCCGGGGAAGACTTGCACGGCGTGTATGGTGCCATCGAGTTCATCGAAAAAACGAAAATTCTGCCATTCCACGAAGTCGAGGTTGGGCGGCGCGTTGCATGCATCGGCGCGGGCAACACGGCGATTGACGTGGTGACCGCCGCACGGCGCCTGGGTGCGGAAGTTGTCTATTTGATTTATCGACGAAGCGAACCGGAAATGCCGGCCTTCGCATACGAGTACGAGCTTGCCAAGCGCGACGGCGTTAGCTTTCTTTGGCAGACGCAGCCGATGCGCGTGCTCGGCGAAAAAGGAGCAGTGGCCGGCCTCGAATGCGTGCGGACGGAGCTTGGCGCGCCCGATGCGAAGGGCCGACGAAATCCAGCACCGGTACCCGGCACGGAATTCAAACTCGACGTGGATATGGTCGTGCGAGCGGTGGGACAGAAGCCGACGACGGATTTTCTGGAAGAAATCGAGGGCGTGCAAATCAATCCGGATGGCACGGTCAAGATCAACGATCACCACCAGACGGGCCATCCGAAATATTTCGCCGGAGGTGACTGCACCAACGGCGGAAAAGAAGTTGTGGATGCGGTTGCGGAAGGCATGGCAGCGGCGAAGGGCCTTGACACCTGGCTCGGCTCACCGCGTTCGGAGGGGAGGTAAACAATGGCTGACCTCAGCGTGAAATTTGCGGGCATCGCAAGTCCGAATCCGTTTTGGCTTGCCTCTGGTCCGCCAACCAACACGGGCGGCCAGGTCATGCGAGCCTTTGACGCAGGCTGGGGCGGGGCTGTGTGGAAAACCATTGGCCAGCCCATCGTGAACACGAGTTCGCGCTACGGCGCGATCGATTTCAACGGCATGAAGGTTATGGGCTTCAACAACATTGAATTGATCAGTGATCGCCCAACTGAAATCAATTTCCGCGAGATCTACGAAGTCAAGAGGCGCTACCCGAAAAATCTCGTCATTGCCTCGCTGATGGTCGAATCCAAGCGCGAATCGTGGCACGAAATGGTGCGCCGCGCCCAAGACACGGGTTCCGATGCGCTCGAATTGAACTTCGGCTGTCCGCATGGAATGAGCGAGCGGGGCATGGGCGCAGCTGTTGGACAGGTGCCCGAATACACCGAATTGATCACGGGCTGGGTGAAGGAAGTCGCGCGCGTCCCGGTGATCGTGAAGCTCACGCCGAATGTAACCAGCGTGACGCACATCGCGAAGGCCGCGGAGCGGGGGGGTGCTGACGCTGTCAGCCTCATCAATACGATCAACTCGCTCATGGGAGTCGATCTTGAGAACTTTTCGCCGCGCCCGAATGTGGGCGGCAAGTCATCTCACGGAGGCTACTGCGGGCCGGACGTCAAACCGATTGCGTTGCATCTGCTCTCGTCCGTTGCGAAGATTTCGCGAATGCCCATCAGCGGAATCGGCGGAATCGGCTACTGGAACGACGCGGCGGAGCATATTTCGCTCGGCGCTTCGACGGTGCAGGTCTGCACCGCTGCAATGCACTTCGGGTTCCGCATCGTCGAAGACATGATCGACGGCCTCTCTCGGTACATGGATGAGCACGGCTTTCGCACGATCGAGGATTTTCGCGGGCGGGCGCTGCCGAACGTGATGGACTGGGGCGACCTGGATTTGAACTACAAGGTCATCGCCGAAATCAATTCGGAGGCGTGCATCGGATGCCAGCTGTGCTACGTCGCGTGCGAGGATGGCGCGCACCAGTGCATCGAGCCGTATCGCGAGTCAACGAAGAAGAATGCGAATGGCTTTGGAGTTCACGTCCCGCGAATCATCGAGGAAGAATGCGTCGGCTGCAATCTGTGTGCGCTCGTTTGTCCGGTAGAGAACTGCATTACGATGAAGCAGGTTGACGCGGGTGCCATGCCTGTGAGCTGGAACGAGCGGGTGAAGCAATCCTCTGCGAATTTGCCGCTGCCGTTCCCGAGCGGCGACTAGCTTTCCGCTGCCTCGCGGCCCACCGTAAGCGTCCAATACACGGCGAAACTAACACCGAACCCGACAAACCAGGCGTAGTCGTAAAGCACTCGAAGCGGAGTGTACAGCAATCCCACGAACGCGACCGCGCAGCCCGCCGCCAGCGCGAGAATCGCGCGCCAGTTCACGCCGCCTGAGAATTCGTACAAACCGTCGCGGCGGTACAGATCCTCAGCCCTTAGGATCCTTTTTCGGCGCACGAAGTAGTCGCAAATCAGGATGCCTGCCACTGGCCCGAGAAAACCCGAATAGCCGACAAGCCAGCCTGAAACATAGTTGCCATAGCTCGCCAGTAGCTTCCACGGCTGCATTGCCAGACCGATCAGGCAGGTCAGCAGGCCACCCATGCGAAAGCTGATTCGTCGCGGCCAAAGATTGGAGAAGTCATTTGCAGGAGAAACAACGTTTGCCGCAACGTTCACGTTGAGCGTCGCCATCAGCAGCGCAATCATTGCGACGACCACGGCAATCGGATTTCCCAGCCGCGCTAGAACTGTCACGGGGTCCCAGATCGCTTGGCCAAACAGAACGACCGTTGCGGACGTGACCGCGATGCCGATGAACGAGTAGAAGGTCATCGTGGTCGGCAGGCCGAGCGCCTGCCCGACCATTTGTTCCCGCTGTCCGGGCGCGTACCGCGTGAAGTCGGGAATGTTCAGCGCCACGGTGGACCAAAATGCGACGACTCCCGTAAGCGAAGGAACGAAGAACTTGAAGAACTCTCCGAACGTGGTGAACTTCGACGGGGTTGCGAGCATCGGCCCGAATCCTCCTGCTTTCGCGCGCGCCCACAGCAGCAGCGCAAGCCCAATCAGGAGCAGAAACGGCGCGGTGATTCCTTGAAGAAACCGGATCGTTCGGATACCCCGCAAGATCACGAACAGGTTCAGAGCCCAGAAGACGAGAAAACACGTGGGCACGCCCCAGCTCGCGTCGTTTTTCGCTGCGGGCGCCAGCGCTGCGATCATCGTGAAGATTGCTTCGCCGCCGATCCACGTCTGGATTCCGAACCATCCGCAGGCCACCAGCGCGCGCAGCATGGCGGGCACGTTGGCGCCGAGTACTCCAAACGCAGACCGCGCAAAGATCGGGAAGGGAATTCCGTACTCGGCGCCGGCATGTGCATTTAGCAGCATCGGAATCAGCACCAGCACGTTGCCCAAGAACACTGTAAAAATCGCCTGCTTCCAGCTCATGCCGCCCGCAATCATCGAGCTGGCGAGCAGGTAGGTGGGAATGTTCACGCTCATGGCGATCCAGAGAGCGGCGTAGTTGTACGTGCCCCACGTGCGGCGCTCCGCGGGTACGGGCGCTAGATCTTCGTTGTAAAGGGAGCTGTGGCGGACTTCCTCAGCCTGGAAGGCTTGCTCGCCCGGTCCAGTGGCGGAGGGAATCGTCGTGTCGTTCATCGTGGGGCGCTATTCATCGGTGGGTCACGGCCGACCGCCCGTGTAGTCGATGTACACGGCTTTCAACTCCGTGTAGAAATCGATCGCGACGCGGCCCATTTCCCGCAGCCCCACGCCAGTGGCCTTCGTTCCGCCGAAGGGGATTTGCGCCTCACTGGCAACCGTCGGCGCGTTGACATGGGTCATTCCGGTCTCGATGCGATCGACGAACTCGAAAATCTTGCGCACGTCATTTGTGTAAATCGAGCTTGAAAGGCCATATTTCACTGAATTGGCCACACGCAACGCCTCTTCAAAATCGGCAACGCGAATCACGGAAAGCACGGGTCCGAAAATCTCCTCCTGCGCGATCACGCTATCCCATGCCACATGGTCGAATACCGTGGGAGCGATGAAATACCCATTCTCATACTCGCGACCGGCTAGCCTCTCGCCCCCTAGCAAGAGACGCGCTTCCTTCTTCCCGACGTCCAGATAGCGCAACACGGTCTTCAGTTGCTGCTCGTCCACAAGCGGGCCAACATCTACGGCGGCTTCCAGCCCATTACCAACAGTCAATTTGCGCGCGCGTGCGACGATCATTTCCACAAATCGATCGGCGATCGCATCTTCCACCACCACGCGGCTGGTCGCGGTGCAGCGCTGCCCGCTCGATCCAAACGCTCCGAGCACGACAGACTCTGTGGCCATTGCCAACTCCGCATCGCGCAGAACCACCACGGGGTTCTTGCCGCCCATCTCGCACTGGCACTTTTTCATCTGCCGAGCGGCCTGGGCGTAGATGTGGCTGCCGACTTCGTTCGAGCCGGTGAAAGATATGGCGCGCACTGCAGGATCCTGCAGAAGCTCGTCGCCAACTTCTTCGCCTGCTCCGAGAACCATGTTCAGAGTGCCGGCAGGTGCGCCCGCCTCCTGAAAGATCTCCATGACCTTCGCCGCGCATTCCGGCGTGAGCTCGGCCGGCTTCAGCACCACGGTGTTTCCGGCGACGAGCGCCGGAGCGGCCTTCCAAACAGGAATCGCGACCGGGAAATTCCAAGGTGTGATTGCACCAACCACGCCCAGCGGCTGCTTGATCGTGTAAGCGACATTCTTGGCGAGCTCGCTTGGGATCGTTTCGCCGCCCATCCGTCGTCCTTCGCCCGCCGTAAACTCGAGAACGTTGATGGACCGCTGCACCTCGACGAGCGACTCCTTGAGAGTCTTGCCCTCTTCGCGGCAGAGCGTGCGTGCGAGAGCGTCCTTGTGCTTTTCCATCAGCGCGGCCGCCCGGGCAAGCGTCTTTCCTCGGACTGGGGCCGGAGTATCGCGCCACGCCGGAAACGCAGCCTTTGCGGCAGCGACGGCGTCGCGCACTTCCTCGCGCGTCGAAAGTGGCGCAACACTCGTCACTTCTTGTACGTTGGCAGGATTTCTCCGCTCGATCGTTTGTCCCGAACGGGATTCGACCCAGCGTCCGTTAATGAAGTTTCGGCAGAGCGGCGCGGTGGCTGTGGCGAGGGTCATCGGTTTCGAGTCAGTCGGCTGCCTGCGCAGCGCCCGGGGTACGCGTCCTCACGATTTCGTCATAGCTCTCGGGGCGCCGGTCGCGATAGAACTGCCACGTCGCGCGAACTTCCTTGATCTCATCGAAGTCCAGGTCGGCGACGACGAGTTCGTCTTTGTCGCGGCTCGCCTGCGCGACGATCTTTCCGCGCGGGTTACAGAAATAGCTCTTGCCGTAGAATTCGCCGATGCTCCAAGGTTTTTCCGTGCCGACGCGATTGATCGCCGCCACGAAATATTGATTGGCCACCGCGTGTGCAGGCTGTTCCAGTTCCCACAAGTATTCGGATAGACCGGCTACCGTGGCGGACGGATTGAAGACAATCTCCGCGCCATGCAATCCCAGAATTCTCGCGCCCTCCGGGAAGTGCCGGTCGTAGCAGATATAGACGCCGACGCGGCCGTAGCGCGTCTCGAAGACGGGATAGCCCGCGTTGCCGGGTGTGAAGTAGAACTTTTCCCAGAAGCCGGGGTGGCAGTGGGGAATATGATGCTTGCGATACTTTCCTAGATAGGTTCCGTCGGCGTCGAATACCGCGGCCGTGTTGTAAAAGACCCCGGTCATCTCGACCTCGTAGATCGGCACCACCATGACCATCTTGTGCTTCTTCGCCAGCTTCTGCATGCGCGTGAGCGTCGGGCCGTTGGGCACGCTCTCCGTCAGTTCGTACCACCGCACATTTTGTTCGGCGCAAAAGTACGGCCCGTAGAAAAGTTCCTGAAGGCCGAGGATCTGCACGCCCTCTTTCCCCGCCTCGGCGATCATCTTCTCGTGCTTGGCGATCATCTTCTCTTTGATATCGCCCAGCGCGTACTTCTCAGGTGACCATTCACACGTACTCTGAATGACTCCGCAGCGCACGATTCGCGACATGCCTTACCTCCAAACGAGTTCCGAAAAGTCTACCCTGCTCGCGTCGGCCGGGCAACCCGATCACTTGCAGGGACACTCTGCGAACGATCGAACGGTGGCTACCGGAAAATGTCGCAGCTTCCCGTGCGGCGCGTTTCGCAGTGGGAAAATTCCTTTCTCGTAGCGTCGAAATTGCTTTTGCGTCTCGGATATTAGCTTTCCCGATTGCCGTTGATCCTAAGACGTGCGGAAAGTTGCTGCTGAAGCTTGTTGGAATAAGTTACGGTGATAGACCGATGGGATTGGATGGCAAGGCGCAATCAGTACGCGTCACTTTGCCGCTTGTGCGTGCGCCCAGAGCTGGCGGAGCCTGCGCATCGCGCTGAGCCCCTTCAGCTCAGTGAACTCTTTGAGCGTCTGCAACACGATATTGTCGTCCGGCAATATCTGGAACTTGTTCCATGGCGTTCCCATGATCGTGTCGAATCCGAGCGGCACGGCAAGGGTTAGAAATGCGTTTTCCACGAGTTGCCGCAGGGAGACGTCATCGAATTTCAGCGGAGGCAGCATGTTCCCGATATTTGTCAGGCCGCCGATGACGTGAACGCCCTTGAGTTCCTGGTCTTCGCGGATCGAACGGATGGCTTCGAGCGCCATCTTCGTGAGCCCTTCCAGATCGGATACGAGGCTGTGGATCGTCACGTCCACGAAGATGTCCCCGCGGGAGATTCCACATTCACGGACCAGCTTTGCAGTCATGCGTCGAGCGACACCCAGCACTTCGCTGGTCAATTTGTTGGATTTCGGCGAGCCGTCTTCGAGACGCTCCGACGCCATGAGGATTGTTTGGAACGGACGAATCTTGGCGAGTTCGAGCATCTCCTGGCGCGTTTCGGCAATTGAGTTCACGACAGGTTTGCGGCCTTGCGCCTTTGCCGGATCATAGGCCTTCAGGCAGATTTCCTGAACGGCTGCGCTCGGATAGTCAAAGCAAAGAGGCACATCCACGGCCGCTTGCAATGCTTTGATTACTTCTGTCAAGAAATGAGCGTCCTGATAGCCTCGCGGCCCGACAGTAACGTCGAGACACCATGCACCTGCCTGCACCTGGCGCACAGCGAGCGCCTGCAAGCCCGTGATGTCCTCTGCTTCGATCAATGCTTTCGTGGCTTTGAAACCCGGATTGATGCGGTCGCCGATGATGCTCACGCCGGGGATGGCCATGTTCGTCTCCTCTCAATTCTTCGCGCGGTTTGGAAAACGCATTGAGCGCATAAAAGCTCTGTTGAAGCGTACTGATCCCGCGAGCTCTATGTACTGGCTGCTGGCTGCGATGCTCTGGGCTGTGGCGCGGTGGGGGTACGACACCAGCGCGAGCTTGGCTCCCATTCCGGCCGCGTTGCCAACCTGCGCGAAGCGATCAAGCGGCAGGTCCGGAAGCATCCCGATAGCCACAGCACTTGCGAGATCGATGTAGTTCCCGAAAGCGCCGGCGATGATCACCTGGTCGATCTGCTCTTCGCGAAGTTCGGCCTCTTCGAGCAGCACTTGTATCCCAGCTCGGATCGCGCCCTTGGCGAGCTGCACGGCGCGGATGTCGCGCTGGTTAAAGACGACCGCCGCGCCCTGTGCGTCCCGTTCGTTCACGAGCACGAATTCGGGCTGTCCGTCGCGAATGCGCACGCGCGGATGATCCCGAGTCATGCGGCCCGCCCGGCTCACGACGCCTGCCTGATAGAGTTGCGCGGTCGCATCCACGACACCTGAGCCGCAGATCCCGACAGGGGGAGCAGTTCCAATCGTTTTGACGCGCACTTGGTCGCCGCAAATCTCGACGGACTCAATCGCTCCCGGAGCCGAGCGCATGCCGCATCGAATATGTCGGCCCTCCAAAGCCGGTCCCGACGGACAGGAAATCGTCGAAAGCAGGCCCTTGTGGATCAAAGAAATTTCCGTGTTCGTGCCGATGTCGAGGGCGATGACCGTCTTTTGTTCGCGATCGCTGCCGATTGCCAGGAGTACGGCCGTATGATCGCCTCCTACGAAGCCTGCGATATTGGCGATCGTGTGAACGTAGGCGCCGGGCGCGGCCTTGATGCCAATGTCGCGCGCCTTCACGTCCATTGCGTTTCCGGACGCCGCCACAAAGGGAACGGCTCCGAGATGGTCGACCGGCAGTTGCAGAAGCAAATGATGCATCACCGTATTGCCGGCCACGACAACGTCGGCGATTTGATCGGGGCTCAGCGACTGTGACTCACACAGTTCACGTGCGGCGTCGTTGATTCCCGCGACCGCCAAATCGTGGAGTTGTTTTTGTTTTTCAGGTGAAGAGCGCGCCTTACCAATGCGTGTAATCACATCGGCGCCGTGACTCGTCTGCGGGTTTTCCATTGCGCGACTTGCGAGCGTCCGGCCGTTGCGCAAATCGACCAGTAGCACCCCTATATTCGTCGTACCGATGTCGACAGCGAGTCCCGGCAAAGGCCCTTTTCCCGGCGGGATCACGCCAATGATCTCCCCGAAGCGGACGATCGCCACAACCTGGCCTGCCAGCGCGCGTAGCTTGCTGGGGAGCTGGCGCAGCACGTCGAGGTCGATTCTGGAACACGTGCCCGGCCATTTCTCATTCAGCGCGGTTAAGAGTCGATAGTCATCGGCGGCCGGATATTCCAGACTAGGGGCTGCGACTTGGACCGGGTACAGCCGCACGGCGGGATCCGGACGCACCCAGACGTCCTCACTTTCGACCTCCGTGCGCATTGGCACCGCACGAGCGCGCGCCGATATTTCTACGCGGCAATCGCCGCACGCGAACGTCTGGCAGGCTCGCCGCCAGTTGTCCGCGAGTTCCTCCGCGGAAAAAAACTCAAGGTCTTGCTGGGAAGGTGCTTCGACCGGGCCTTCTGTTACCCGGACGACACAGGAGTGGCACAATCCGCGACCGCCGCACACGCTCGCGATTCGCACGCCTGCACGCCGGGCAGTATCCAGCAATGTTTCAGACGGGAGGCTCCAGATATGTTGGCCGTCGGGCTCGAACGTGATCCAGTGGCCGGCCAGCGCCGATTCGCGCGCGCGAGTCACGGCGAGACCTCGGCGAATTGTGGTTGCCTGTGCGGACACCGGGCCCGTGCACCACAACGCGCGCAGCGATCTCCCCGGCTCCACTTCGGCATTCGCGTGCCAAATCCGACGACCATCGAAATGCTCTTGCGCGGCGTGAGCATTCCGCTGGCTGTCTGCGAAACGCATATTTCCTCGCTGTGTGCAAGTTCGAGAACCGGCCCCAGTTGTGAAATCTCAAAGCCGTCCTCGCCGGGGCTTAGAACGCCGCTGGCTTCTAGGCCAAGTTTCTCTGCCTCTGCTTGAATCAATTCTTCAAGTTGATTTCCCAGGCGAAATAGCGTGAGTGTCCCGATCTCATCGAGCATCACGGCCCGCAGCCGGTCGCTTGCCGCAAAAGCCTCGCTTACGTGTTTTTCAACCCCGCCGCCAATCGTGCAAACTCCGGCGGCCACTTGCACGGCGCCCGGCAAGTGGTGACCGAGCGTGCGTGAAGAGATTCGCTTGCCTCCCCGCAAATCGAGCCGTCCCGGTCCGCTCGAGACGACGGGCCAAACGTCGAAACTAAGCTTCGGCTGAATCCAATGGTTCGCTTCGATCCGCGCAAGCAGTTCTGCGAGCATCGCCATCATGCGCGTGGAAGCCAATCTCGCACGCCGGGACCCCCAGGAGGAAACTATCTCCTCAACCGTCAATGAAAGACGAAAATCCGTGAATACCGGCATGCCATCCTTCAGTAGATGCACTCTTTGGCGAACTCGTACATCGCCAGTACGTTCTCTGGCTTAGCCTCGTCCGGCACGCCTACGCCGGCGTCCAGAATGAAGCCGCCTCCGTCACCCACCACGTCGAAGAGTTTCTTGCACTGTTCGCGTACATCTCTCGGAGTGCCGGTGATCAGCATCGACGCAGGCACGTTGCCTCGGATGCATACCGTGCCGCGCAAGGCTTCTTTGGCCTTGATCATGTCGGTACGCTCGAAGAAGTAGACGCACTTGCCTGGCGGCACATCTTTGATGACGTCCAGCCGCGACGTGCAATCCCCCTCCCAGAGAACATGCGGATAGATTCCTGCCTCGATCAGCGCTAGCAGTACTCTGTGGAATTGCGGCCAGAAAAATGTGGTGAACTGCTTGGGCGACATGAACCCGTCCAATCCCCAGTGCAACGGAATAAAGATCATGTTCCCGCCAGCAGCTTTCACCGCCGCAATTCCAGCGCTCGGAATCAGTGTCGCGAGCCGGTCCAGCAGGCTCAGAAGCTTCTCTTTGTTACGAAACAGATCAAGCATCGCCCCCTTGGATCCGCGCAGGTAGTCCGCAGCCACATCGAATGGTGCGTGGCTCGTGCCGTGTGACGCGACCGGAAACCCAAGATCCTTCAGTTCTTGAATCACACGGGCCTGCGCGGCGCGCATCTTCTGCATCTCCTCTCCTGCGCGAATCAGCGTTCGTAGGGCGCGACGCACATCGGGTCGGGCGTACGCTTCCATGGATTGAATGATTCGCGTGTGGAGCACGCCCGGATACTCAGGCAATTGCGAGAGTGGCTCGAGCGCGCCAGCGACCCGCGGCATGTATTTGTGAAGCACGAATCCGGTTGGGTCGAGCAGGTAATCTCCGTATTCCTCCGCTGCCATGTATTCAGCGTCGAGGTATTGGAAGCCGACATCCTCGGCGAGTCCTTTGTGACCCGGCCATTCGAGCTGTTTGTAATCGAGGATGTCCATAGTCGGCCCGAACGCCACCAAGGCGTGCACCGGCTGGAAAGCATCCGGCTCTAGGTCGATGACAGCCTTGCGCAGGGCCGCAGCGAGACGGTCGTAGTCGTACATAGCCTCGCGACACGTCATGCCGCAGTAGCGCGCGACCCAAAAGTGCGAGAAGAGAATGGTGGGTAACCGGTCTGGTTCGCGAAGTTCAATAGCATCGAGCAAACGCTTCTGGCGCTGCTCGTAGAGCGCGGATGCTGTCGAAGCCGCGCTTCCCGCACTCATGCCGGTACCCAGTGCTTGCAGAGAGAGACGGCATCCATCGCATTGAGTCCGAAGGCGTCCGCGCCGGTGTAGTTCTTCACCGTTTCGTCCACCTGACCGCCGCCGATCATGATTTTGATGCTGTCCCTCAACCCCGCTTCCTTGATGGCCTCCACTGTTTTCTTCATCGCGTCGAAAGCAAGGGTGAGAAAGCCGCTGAGACCAACGACCTGCGGCCTGTGCTGCTTGATGCTGTCGACAAAGCTCGTGATCGGGACGTCGATGCCGAGGTCAATCACTTTGAAGCCGTTGATCTCCAGCATAAAAGTCACGATGTTCTTCCCGATATCGTGCAGGTCGCCCTGCACCGTGCCGATGACGACGGTCCCCGCAGTCTTCCCGCCAGAGGGATCTTGTTTGATTAGGGGCTTGGCCATGTCTCCGATTGCTTTGAGCATTTCGCCGGCAAGCATCAGCTCCGGCAGGAAGTACTCTCCCGCCTCGTAGCGTTTGCCGACGATCTCCATGGCCTCTCTGCAGTGGCCGAGAAGCTTGACTGGGTCGTATCCGCTGTCGAGCATCTCGCGAGCCAGCTTCACGGCATCCTCTTCCTGCATCTCGGCAATCTGTTGGACCAATTGCTTGCTCTTGTCGTCCAAGGTGAGCCTCCTCGTTTTCGGCGGGGCTGGTTCTTCCCCCCCAATCCGTACAGCCCCCCCGAAAGGCCCCAGAGGCCTCCGGGATTATCGAGCCGCCCGGTACCCTAAGTCGTGCACTAACTGTGCCGTAGGCGAGGGTGCAGGGCTGTGACATTCATCACCGCAGAGCGTGCCTACCATCACGCTGGTATGGACCTGCAACATTCACCATGGGGCCGAGGGGAACGCATTTCATGCTCGCGGGTCAGGTCGATGCTGCGCCGGCCCTCGGGCGAGGAAGTCATGGGAGGGAGCAAAAGCATGGAAAGCCAACCCCAAGCTATGGCGCCAGCAACGACATTCGAGGAGCGCGCCAAGCGGTGGAAATTCCCGGAAGGTATCGAATTCGCCAGCCCTGAAGTGCAGAGCGCCTACCAGCGCCGCGTCCAGATGTTCATCGATGTCATCACACTCAAGAAGTCAGAGCGAATACCTGTCTGCCCTGCGATGGGTTTCTATCCCTTCGTATATGCGGGCTTGACGTCAGAACAGGCAATGTACGACTACGAAAAGCTTGGGTACGCCCTTCGCAAATATCATGCGGACTTTCTTCCAGATTCCATGGCGGGAACTGCGCTGTATGGCTCGGGCAAGGTCCTCGAGATACTCGATTACAGGTTGTACCGATGGCCCGGCCACGGAGTATCTCCTCGCGAGCCTTATCAGTGCATCGAAGATGAATACATGCACGGAGATGAATACCGGCAATTGACGAATGACCCATCCGACTTCTTTATTCGCAGTTACTTTCCACGGATTTTCGGTTCCCTGGCTGCTTTGGCTGAGCTGAGGCTGTTTTCAGACGTTCTCGAGCTGCCTTCTGTAGGAACCGCGATGATTCCCTTCGGCTTCCCGGACGTGCAGGAGGCCCTACGGAAACTTCTGGAAGCAGGCCGAGCGGCGGTCGAATGGATTGAGGCCTGCCGTAAGATCGACCACGAAATCGTTTCGACCCTAGGTTTGACGGGGTTGATGGGCGGTTTCACGAAAGCGCCGTTCGACATTATTGGCGATACCCTGCGCGGCACGCGCGCGGTCATGCTCGATAAATTCCGTCAGCCCAAGGCGGTGCTCGCCGCCGTCGAGCGCCTTGTGCCGCTCGCGATCGACGCCGGTGTGCACTCGGCGAAGAACTCGCGTAGCCCGATCGTCTTCATGCCGCTCCACAAAGGTGCGGACAGCTTCATGTCGAGTAAGGACTTTGAAAACTTTTACTGGCCGACCCTTAAAGCGGTAATCGTCGGACTGATCGAGCAAGGATTTGTTCCGTACCTGTTTGTGGAAGGCGCTTATAACAAGCGGCTCGACGTAATCACTGACCGAGATATTCCCGTCGGGCGGACGATCTGGATGTTCGACCAGACCGATCTGCGAGAAGTGAAAAAGCGCTTCACGGGATGGGCGTGCTTCGGCGGGAATGTGCCGTCGTCGCTCTTGATCGCCGGTAAACCCGACGAGGTGAAAGCGCACGTCCGCCGGTTGATCGATGATGTGGGCCGCGACGGTGGCTATATTCTCTCGACCGGCGCGACCGTTGACAACGCCGTTGCGGCAAATCTGCACGCGATGATCGATACCTGCAAAGAATATGGTGTCTATCGATAGGGAAGGGGATTGATCTCGCAGGCCGGGCGCCACCTCAAATTTCTGAGGCTTGCTCGTAGGCACTCGGCTCTTTGGAGTCAAATCGAGAGTTTGGGTGAGGCCACAATCAATTGCTGGCTGCGGCGCGTGCGAGTATCGGATTGTCCGGGAAAATCCGTTCGCATTCCTGAACCATGCGCACAGCTTCGTTCGTGCGACCGAGATTGCGGTACACGTCCCCCAGCGCGATATACGTCTCTGGATCACCAGCGGGGAAATAGTGAACGACAGCTTCAAGCTGGACACGCGCTTCGTCCCAGCGTTGCTCGCGGCGATATATTTCGCCCAGCATGCGATGAGCGTTTCCGTTGTAGGGATCTTGGACGAGAATATCTTTGTACTCGTGTTCGGCGCCTAGCGTGTCTCCCGCCCGCAGCATGAAATCACCGAGCAGCAGCTTGGCTTCGACGGGAGGGTCGGTCTCCGCGGCGATTCGCTTCTCCTGCCAATTGATCGCGTCAGCCCAGTGACCGCGCGTCTGTTCGAGGAGAGCGAAACTCGCGAGTGCTGGAACGTCCTGTGGCTTGTGCGCCAGAACCTCTCGCAGGAGCGGTTCTGCGGTTGCGAAATCGTTCTGGACGCGGGCGATCTCCGCCAAACCCAGAAGTGCGTCCGTCGAAGATGGATCGAGTTGGCGTGCACTCTCCAAGGCCGACCGCGCGTCACCGAGGTTTCCAGACTTCATAAGCCACTCTGCGCGAAGAATCTCCGAATCGACTGAGGGAGGATAGCTCGCGAGCGCATTGAGCAAGCCAGCCTCGCGACCCCGATCTCCCAAGGCCGCCATCACCTGCGCCGCGGCCAGCAGAGCCGAGCGCTGATCCGCAACCGAGATGGATGCAGGCAAGGGATGCCACCGTTGTTGCGACAGCATCTGCACGTTTTCGGTGGATGCCGTCCGGGCGAAGATCGCACGCGGGGCCCTGTATTCAAGTCTCGTCAGATCGTCCGTGTTGCGAGCGGTACCTGCCACAAATCTGCGCAGGTCTTGATCGTCCAGGAGATTGTAGCCAAGAAGCGCTTCCGGGCTTCCTAACCGCATTTGTTCGTAGTCTTTTCGAAGAACCGGATCAGACCATAGGCGGTGTATGTGATCAAACGAAAGTGGCCCCGCTTGAGATTGGGCAAGCAGGACAATATCCGACGTCGAACCGCGCCATACCGTCACTTGAGGGAATTGCCTCGCTACCGTTCCCAGGACCATCCTTAGATCTTCCGGGAAAATGGTATATGTCTGTACCCACTGGACGAGCATGCCGCCCGGAGCGAGGCGTTCCCGCACCTGCCGATAGAATTCATCTGTGAACAGACTTGCCACACCGGCGATCCAAGGATTCGAGGGCTCCGAAATGATCACGTCGTATCGGTCCCGTGTCGTGAAGAGGAAATTGCGCGCATCGTCGACAATGATCCGCACTCGTGGATCACCGAGCACGTCCCGATTCAGCGGGCGCAGGTACTTGGCGGCGTGGAGCACAGCAGGTTCAATTTCGACGCAGTCGATTTGCTGCACCTCCGGATACCGCGCCACCGCAGAGGCGGTCATGCCGCTGCCAAATCCGATGATGAGCACTTTTCTGGGGGCTTGATGAAATGCCATGCCCACGTGACCCAGCATGAGCTGAGTCAGGCTGTCGCCGGTCGAGGCGTCCACTTTGCCGTTGGTTACCAGCGCGAGGTTGTCTTCGCTTTGCGTGACGGCGATGGAAGCATTCAGACCGTCCTCAGCGAACACTATATCGGTCATCCCGACGATCTCATTTAGCCGCAAGGTTTCGGGGTAGTACCCGTGCTTTGAAATCACGCCGAAATTAGCTGTCGCCGGATCGTAAAGCTTGCCGGAATGGCCGGTGAGTGCAGCGACTCCAGCAAGAATGGAAGTCCCCGCCAGGGCGTACTTTCGTCGCGGCACGTCGCGGGCGAGCAAGAAAACCGCGAGTAGTAAATTTACGACGCCCGTGTAAGTCACCAAACGAAAACTACCAATTGCAGGCACAAGCCAGAAGCCTGCAGTAATCGAGCCCACGATCGCCCCGATTGTGTTTGCCGCGCAGGCTTGGCCCACTGCTGCCGCTGATGGACTCTTTCCATTGTTCTGGTCCGCGATCAACATCGTCACTACGGGAAAATTGAAACCGAAGATGATCGCAGCAGGCAGCATGGCGAGGGCGCAGATCGCGAACTGGGAAACGACGAGCCCGCCAAAAGTGCTGTGCGTCGCCGTAATGAGGCCCCACAGAATTGCAGGCAGTCGTCCGAATACGATCAGAAAGAGCACGGCCGCAACGCCTGTCAAAACCTGTGTTGCGCTGAATGTGGTGAGAGATACTTTGCCCGCGCGAGCTACCCAGCTTTCGAAGACACGGCTGCCGATAGCGATTCCTGCGAGGAAAGTGGCGAGCATTACTGTGAACGCGTAAGTGGAACTGCCCAGAGTCGTGGAGAGCAAACGGGTCCACGCGATTTCGTAAACCATCGCCGTCGCGCCAACGAGAGCAAATGCGATGAGCAGAAATCGCGGTACTTTGGCGGTACCTGTCGTCGGCTCTGCGTCTTCCCGGTCGACCTCCACTTGCGTCTCCGCTCTAGCGGCACCGAGCGCCAAGAGGGCGGCCAAGACATTCAGGATTACGGCGAAGAAGATAGTTCGCCGCAGGCCAATTTCGGGCAACAACAGAAAACCCGCAGCCAGCGCTCCCGAGACCGCACCTGCCGTGTTCACCCAATAGAGTCGCCCCAACCGGGAGCCCAATTCGGTCGAGCTCCGCGAGAGGCCCCCCGCAAGAATCGGCAGCGTTCCTCCCATCAGAAATGTGGGGAGAAACAGTACTAGCATCGATGCCGCGAAGCGCAGGCCGACAAGGACCGGCATCGAGCCCGATGCCAGGTGGTAGGTCCAGAGGTAAAGATAGCGGACACCTGCCAAGCCGACCAGCGAAATAGCGCCGGTCAGCGCAATCAGCAATTCTATCCATCCGTACAAAGCCACCGGGCGGCTGTTACGCTGTCCCCACCGCCCCAAGTAGGCGCTTCCCGCTGCGATTCCTCCCATGAACGCGGCGAGAACGGTCGCGATCGCGTACACGGTGTGTCCGAACACAAGCCCGAGCGCCTTTGTCCAGGCAACCTGGTAAATTAGCCCCGCTCCACCGGAAATAAAAAAACACACGAGGACCACAAGGAACTTCGATCTGGACAAAGTCGGGGTGCTTTCTGACATTAGGAAAGGTTATCGGGCGCAATTTAGGACTGTCAATCATCGGCCTAGCGTGTATGTTGAAAGCAGCACCTGCAGACTAGGGCAGATGAGACCTGTGGCATTTACCGTAGCGGGTGACAGCGTGCCGCCAAATGAATCGTTCGCCATCCGTGATGCTGGTCACATCTTCCGCCGTGGAACTGGTTCTATATGAGGTTTCGTGGAGAGGGATTTGGTTGCACTCACACAGACGCGTCCTGCACTTTCATCCTCGCTGGCGTCTGCCCGGCGGCTCAAAGCGAGAAGGAGGCGCCAGTCCTACGCGGGAAAATTGCAGATTGACCTGGTGTCGCGGAGCGAACGGGAACTTTTCAAATGGTTTCTCGCGTGCTTACTTTTCGGGAAACCGATCCAGACAGAGATTGCCGAACAAGCGTACCGGGAACTCGTAGCCGCCGGCCTAACGAGTCCACGTGCGATTCTGCGTGCGGGGTGGGACAGGATCGTTTTCTTGCTCGACCGCGCGCATTACGTTCGATACGACTTCTCAACCGCAACGAAACTGCTGGAGGTGTGCGCGGAATTGACGCGGCACCATGGGACACTGACAAAGCTCTTGTCCAGTGCGCGGACACCATCCGAGCTCTCAAGAATGCTGCAGGAATTCAAGCATGTCGGCCCGGTCACGGCGCGAATTTTTTTGCGGGACGTTCGTCCGATCTGGTTCTCCGGAGCCGCAGGTCGTTGAGGACACCCCAGCGGAAACGGGAATCGTTTTGGCGTCTTTCAGCATCAAACTAATTGCGGCGATGTAGCAAGCTCCCCTCTCAACGTGGATTCGCTAAGCCCTTTCCTGTCAGTTAGATAGTTTCGTTGTCCGTGTCTTGCGATGGGCGCAGAAGTCGCGGCGGGAAGGGCTATTGGCATCTGGAGGCTACCGATACAGCCGTGGAGTTGAACGTGTTAACTGTGAACGAAGACATTCAAAAGGATATCGACCTGCCGGAACCGGAGGACGAAGCGGAACTCGCTTCCGCAAGCGCAGCTAGCGATCGAACGCCAGGTGATGGAGAAGATATCATCGGCGAGGAGACGCTGGCGCCGGGTGTGTCGCGCGAGTCAGCCGATCCTGTGGCCGTATACCTGCGTGAGATGGGGCGCCGACGACTGCTCGAACGCGAGGAGGAAGTTGCCCTGGCCAAGCGCATTGAACGGGGCCAAGCCCGAGCCATGAAGGCAATCTCTCGCTCGCCGGTGGTGTGGGCAGAGATCGCTGCTATGGCGGCAGAGTTGCGCCATCAGAACCGCTGCATTGAAGAGATGATCGAGTGTGGCGATGAAGAACTCACGCCGCGACAGCGCGAAAGCAAGACCCGAAAGGCGCTTGCGGTGTTTGACGAGGTTGCTGGGCTCTCCAAGGTCGCCACGCGGCACGCAAAGCGACTGTCGCGCCTCTCGAAGTCCAACCGGCCGGCTCTCGTCCGCGCTCGGTACCGTTTGGCGCGGACGGCTGTGGATATTTCGAAGCTCGTTCGTTCGATCCAGTTCAGTTTGGCCGAAAAAGCTCGTTTGACCAGAGCGATTCAGGTGGCATTGGACAACGCTTTGGCAGGTCCCCGTGCCGCGTTGAGAGAGATCGAAGCGACGGGAGGTTTTGGAGCGAGGGGCCTGAAACGTACTCTCGAAATGATACGGCGAGCTGAGGCGGAAACAGAGCAAGCCAAGAACGAATTGGCGGAAGCAAACTTGCGCTTGGTCGTGTCCGTTGCCAAGAAATACCAGAACCGTGGACTCGATCTGCTGGACCTGATTCAGGAAGGGAATATCGGTTTGATGAAGGCGGTCGACAAGTTCGATTGGCGCCGCGGATTCAAGTTCTCCACGTATGCGACGTGGTGGATCTGGCAAGCGGTCACGCGCTCTATCTCAGCACAGGCGCGCACCGTCCGCCTGCCTGTGCACATGATCGAGGTGATCAATCGGGTTTCGCGCACAAGCGAGGAACTCACGAAGCAACTGGGCCGAAAGCCCACTTTGGAAGAGCTCGCGCACCGAGCGGGCCTGCCCGAAAAAAAGGTTGAGGCATTGTTGCGGTCCGCACAGGAGACTCTGTCCCTCGACACGCCTATCGGCGATGACGAGGAATCGCATCTCGGAGATTTGATTGAAAACACGGCAAGTGTTTCGCCATCCGATGTCGTGATGGACCTCGACGTGAAAGAGCGGACGTCCGCCATCCTGAAGACCCTCACTCCGCGAGAGCAGGCCATCATTCGAAAGCGGTTCGGCATCGATGAAGATGGCGAGCATACGCTCGAGCAGGTGGGCCAAGTGCTGGGACTCACGCGTGAGCGCATTCGGCAGATCGAAGTAGGGGCGATGCGGAGCCTGCGCAAGTCCGAAGACGTGCAGCAACTGCGGACATACCTCCGGCGCGCGTCGTAATCACCGTGCTGCGCCTCCGCTTGATTGGCGCATCGTGCGCTAAAATCGGGCACCCAGCGTTTTGGCATCCTGCTGTGTAGGTCCGCTGATGTCCAGCCACTGCCGCTCCGGGTTCCATGCTGTCGAGGTACCGAAGCGCGCGCAAAGCTCTTCCATCTTCTGAACGATCGCCATCTGCCGGACTCCTTCTGCGCGGCGAGCCTGACAGCTTCGGATCAGCGTAGGATACAGGCGCACGTGTTCTGCGGTCCCATCTCGTGCCTCCAAACAGTAGATAAACGCCTCGTCGTTGCGTTCAACGGCGTCGACAGCGTAGTCATCGACAAAATTGCCGGCGCTATAGAAGATTGGGCATCCTTGATAGAACTCGATACCGCGAAAAACGTGGCAGGAGTGGCCGAAAACTACAGAAGCGCCGGCTTCGATCAAGGCATGAGCGAAGGCGACGTGCCCGGCTTCCGGCGCATAACCCCAGTTGCTTCCCCAGTGAGCAGACACAATCAACAGATCAAGCGCGCTTTTCGCCCGGCGGACGATGTCCAGAAGACCTTGTGCTCGTCGGTCCTTCAAGTCGATAGGAACGTAGAATACGCCGGGCTGACGTGCCTTGGCTTCCCACTCGGCTTCGTTATCGGTGAAGGCTACCAGCCCTATCGTCTTGCCTCCCACGTTAGAAATCGCGAGCCGCGAGCCCTCTTGAAAGTTAGCTCCGGCCCCGCTGTGCGCAATTCCCGCGCGATCGAGAATTTCAAGCATTTCGAACATCGCGTCCTGACCGTAGTCGAGAGTATGGTTGTTGGCCAAAGAAACGGCGTTGATTTTCGCGGCCTCGAGCGCAGCGATATTCTTGGCTGAAGAGCGAAAATGGAATGCCTTGGTAGACGGCGACCAGGGCGTGCCGCGATCAGAGATCACACATTCAAGATTGCACATCCGCCAGTCGGCTCTCTGCAAGATTGAGAGCGTATCTCCCCACGGATATTCTGGCGGCTGAGTTTCCAGTGCTTCGTCAACCATGCGCCCAAGCATGCAGTCGCCAAGCATCGCGAGCTGCAGCGGTTGATCGGATGTGCCAGTTCGACTGCCAGACCCTTGCCTCGATGACATCAGACACCGCCGCTGATACGGATTACGCCGGGCTGGCCCATTTGCCCTTCAATCGCGATGGAGACGGGCAGGAATATTTTGACAACCTCCGCGTTGGTAGCCAGATGTTGCGTGATCCGGGAGGATCGTATGGCGGATTCGCCAGAAGCAAGGGCCAAGGGCACCACAAGTTGATCGGCCAGGTAGTGATCGACACTTCCGTCCGTCGAAAGGAAGTCGCGCAGCTCGCCCACCGCTTCGTCCGCCACACGTTCAGCGGGCTTCCCGCGCGCACCAAGTCCATAGAAACAGCATTGCGAGCTTTCGAATTCGGCAAGCAGCAGTAGGAGTGTTCCTGGCGAAGCAGCGGGCAGCGAAACCACTTCGAATTCGGTGGCTGCCGCCAATTCACCGAGCTTGCGGAGTGCTTGCCGCTTCTGGCGCTCTCCTACTTCAGCGCTCAGGTTCGCCACAGCCGAGACGCCGCGGATTCGCCTAAGTGCTCCGCGTTCCACAACGCGCAGCGGAGAGAGTTTCGTGGCGGGACGGATTGTCGCGTGAACGCGTCCTCCCCCTCGCGGATAGAATCCCGCGGATTCAAGTTTCAGTTGGGCCAGAAAGCCGATCCTCTGCATGTAGTGGAGCCAGTGCAGCTGCAGATAGTGGAAGCAAGGACTCCAGGGCACATGCGTGCCACCGATGAGAGTCACACTCGACTCAGCGCTTCCAAAACTGAGGGGATACAGAACCGTCTGTAGTACAAGCGAAGTAGATCCAGCCGTGCCGATGTCGAAGCGAAACTCGCCGCAGCGGGTCCCGGCGGGCTCGAAGGCTAACTCCTGCGAACCGAACCGGTCGCCCTCGACGTGCGCCATTCCAACCGCACCGGCGGCTTCAACCGCCTTGAGGTGTTGGGGCATCAGCCCGGCTTTGGCTCGGCGGCGGCGAATGTTTGTCATGCGGAATGCTTTGCCGGTAATCACCGCCAGCGCGAGCGAAGTCCTTAAGACCTGACCGCCTCCCTCGCCGATCGATCCGTCGATGTTGAGCACTGGCTAACAACCCGCGCCGAGACCAGCAAGGGACCGTTGAGTTGACTCGCCCCGGAATCAGGCCGCCCTTGTTTCGATGGTAACCCTCCTGGCCGGAGAGGTCTTCAAGAGAACCACCTCCAGAATCCCGTCCTTCAGGGTGGCCTTGACCCTTTCCGCGTCGACCTCAGCCGGAAGGTCAATCGTCCGCAGAATCCGGTTCGAGGGCCATTCGGAGAAGATTGGTTTGAGTTGCGTCTCCTCAGGGGTCTCGCGGTTGCCGGTGATCGTCACCTTCCTCGGTTCGATGCGAACATCGAGACTACGGGCGCTGAACCCGGGAACTTCGGCCCGGATTCTGTAGCTCTCGTCCGATTCGGACAATTCCAAATGGACTGGGTGGAGAAGTTGTGCCTCTGCTTCGAGCCAGTCAGCAAGAGCGTGGCCCAAAGCCCGGCCCTTGCGTTCAAAGATGTCAAAGGCGCGACGGCCAATGGATTCGAGGGTTTCCTTGATGTCGTCTGTCATGCCGCCAATGCGGACCCTTACGGATTGCTCCAGCGTCGGCTGGGTCTGCGCAGCCGATCCTTGTTGCTGCATCTTATTCCTCCTCGCTCTTTATGAGCGTCTGTTCACCTTTTACTCTTCCGCTCAAACGAGGGATGTGATGCTCATCACTGGGAGGGGCGAACGCAAACGAGTTTGGCAACGGGGCGACGGCCAATTTCTCTTGTGCTGGGGCTGTGTGACGAACGACACAGCGAACTGCGGCCTCGCGCGCTAACTTGCGTCTGCGGTGAAGAACGCTTCGTTCCCGAGCAATAGAGAAAGCTGGGCTCTAGTAGACAGGGCACGGATCGATGGCTTAAGGTCCGGTCCCCATGTAGCCGATCCCGGAAACCGAGAGGAACGATGGCTCTACCGATCATCCAGAAGACGCAGCGCGACTGGGCCGTCACTCCCAATCTCGGTGACTATGAACAGGCGCGCCGAGCGTTCTCGTGGGAACAGGCCCGCGCACAGCTTGATGGACTTCCCGGCGGCCTGGGCCTGAATATCGCCCATGAAGCCGTCGATCGCCATGCGACCGGTGCTCGGCGCGACCATCTGGCTATCCGCTGGCTAGGCAAGGATGGCGACGTTCGCGACTACACCTACGGCGAACTTCAGGAGCTAACGAACCGGTTTGCAAATGTGCTCCGAAAGCTGGGCGTGGGCAAGGGCGATCGCGTCTACGCACTGGCTGGCAGGATTCCGGAGCTCTATGTCGCCGCACTCGGAACGCTGAAGCATCGAGCCGTGTTTTGTCCTCTGTTTTCAGCGTTCGGACCTGAACCGATTCGAGCACGCCTCGCCATTGGCAAAGCCAAGGTCCTGATAACGACCGAATCCCTTTACGAGCGAAGGGTGAAGTCCCTCCGGCCATCGCTGCCGTTCCTCGAACACATTCTTCTAATTGGTGACGATCATCAAGCGACGAATGTACCCGACACGGTCGATCTGTCTCGCTCCATGCGAGAGGCCGCGGACACCTATTCGATTGAAGCGACCTCGGCTGAAGACGCCGCTCTCCTGCACTTCACGAGCGGCACCACTGGAACACCTAAAGGGGCCGTGCATGTGCACAGCGCGGTCATTGCCCATCACATCACGGGAAAGCTCGCGCTCGATTTCCATGCGGACGACGTCTTTTGGTGCACCGCCGATCCCGGCTGGGTCACCGGGACATCCTATGGCATCATCGCACCGCTGACTAATGGAATCACGAGCGTCATCGACGAGGCTGATTTCGACGCGGAACGGTGGTATGGAATCCTGCAGTCTCAAAAGGTCACGATTTGGTATTCCGCGCCGACGGCTATTCGCATGTTGATGAAGGTGGGAGCTGAAATCGCGCACAAATACAACTTCCCGTCACTTCGGTTTCTTGCGAGCGTTGGGGAGCCGCTGAATCCTGAAGCGGTTGTGTGGAGCAAAGAAACCTATGGCCTGCCCTTCCATGACAACTGGTGGCAAACGGAGACGGGCGGCATCATGATCGCGAATTTTCCGTCGATGGACATTCGACCCGGATCGATGGGACGCCCATTGCCCGGGATCGAAGCTGGGATTGTGCAGCTGAAAGAAGATGGCTCCGTAGAACAGGTCCGGGAACCTGATGTCCAGGGCGAATTGGCCCTCCGGCCCGGCTGGCCTTCCATGTTTCGCGCCTATTGGGACGAGCCCGAGCGCTACAAAAAGTGTTTTGCTGGCGGCTTCTATTTGACGGGAGACTTGGCCAAGCGGGATCGGGACGGCTATTTCTGGTTCATCGGGCGCAAAGATGATGTGATCAAGACTTCCGGACACTTGATTGGACCGTTCGAAGTCGAGAGTGTCCTGATGGAGCACAAAGCTGTGGCCGAATCGGGAGTTATCGGCAAGCCCGACCCAGTGGCGCTGGAAATTGTGAAAGCTTTCGTCGTGCTTCGCAAAGGTTATGATCCGAGCGAAGAATTGCGCCGCGAATTGCTGGCGTTTGCGCGCACGCGGTTGGGCGCCGTGGTCGCCCCGAAGGAAATCGAGTTCGTCGCGTCCGTACCGCGGACGCGCAGCGGCAAGATCATGCGCCGCCTGCTAAAAGCCCGTGAATTGGGTCTCCCCGAGGGAGATACTTCCACACTTGAGGCTGACTGAATGTCCGCACGCGACATTTCGACACGTCCGCTTGTTGACCGCGATCACTCGCTGTTTTTGCTCAGGGAGATGTTGCGCATTCGCCGGTTTGAAGAGAAAGCTGCAGAGATGTACAGCCTTCAGAAAATTCATGGCTTCCTTCATCTGTATATCGGCGAGGAAGCAACCGGCGTCGGCGCGATGCAAGCATTCACGCAGCAGGATGCCATCGTCGCCACCTACCGCGAGCATGGGCACGCGCTGGCGAGAGGAATGCCGGCTACAGTTCTGATGGCCGAGATGTTTGGGAAGGCCACAGGCTGCAGCCACGGTCACGGCGGCTCGATGCATTTTTTTGATGTGAGCCGGCGATTCTACGGCGGCTATGCAATCGTTGGAGGCGGCTTGCCTGTCGCTCTCGGCTTAGCCCTGGCCGACAAAATGCAAAATAAGCAAGCGATCACGGGATGCTATTTTGGCGACGGCGCAGTCGCCGAGGGCGAATTTCATGAATCCCTGAACCTCGCGGCGCTCTGGAAGCTGCCCATCGTCTTTCTCTGCGAAAACAACCTCTACGCGATGGGCACAGCTCTCGATCGTCATCAGGCACAAACCGACATCAGCCGCAAGGCTAGCTCGTACGGGCTGCCTTCGAGTGCCGTCGATGGAATGGATGTACTCGCTGTCGAAGCGGCCACCCGGCAAGCTGCCGAGTTCGTCCGCGTCGGGAATGGTCCTTATCTGCTGGAGTTCCGAACCTATCGCTTCCGCGCCCATTCAATGGCCGACCCTGATCTGTATCGAACTAAGGAAGAAATTGAGAGCTGGAAGAAGCGCGATCCAATCGCGCTCTTCGAGACAAAGCTGCGAGACCTCGGGCTGCTGACCGACGCGGATGTGGCGCGCATCGAATCGGAAATAGGCGCGGAAATCGACGAAGCGGTGCGATTTGCGGAAGCGAGCCCTCGAGAACCGATCGAGGATCTTCTCAAGGATGTTGGGGGACAGCCGGCGCGATGACCAAGATGACCTATCGCGAAGCCGTTCGGGCCGCTATGCGCAAGGCGCTTAGAGACGACCCTCGCGTCTTTTTGATGGGAGAGGACGTGGGCCGCTACGGTGGAGCCTTCGCCGTGAGTCTCGGCCTTCTCAAGGAGTTTGGTCCAGAGCGCGTCCGAGATGCGCCTCTTTCGGAGTCCGCGTTCGTTGGCGCGGGCATCGGTGCAGCGCTGGGTGGAATGCGGCCGATCGTCGAGATCATGACCATCAACTTCAGCATGTTGGCCATGGATCAAATCCTCAATAACGCTGCGACGCTCCGCCACATGTCGGGCGGGCAGTTGAACGTGCCGCTCGTATGTCGCGTGGCTACCGGCGGAGGCCGGCAGATGGCAGCACAGCATTCGCACAGCCTTGAGGGCTGGTATGCCCACATCCCCGGGATCAAGGTTCTAACGCCGGCAACCGTTGCCGATGCCTACGGAATGGTGCTCGCGGCGCTGCGCGAACCGGATCCTGTGTTCATTTTCGAGCACGCAACCCTGTACCCGCTGGAGGGCGAAATCGACGAAGCCGCGCAAACATTCGATATCGCGCGGGCCGCTGTCGTGCGGACTGGCAACGACGTCACTTTGGTCACCTACGGCGGAACGCTCGGCAAGACTGTGGAGGCAGCCGCGCGTCTGGCCGCCGATGGCATCGATGCAGAGGTGATCGACCTGCGCACTCTTCGCCCGCTCGACACGCAGACGATCGTCAACTCCGTCGCGAAGACACACCGGGCTGTGATCATCGATGAAGCGTGGCGCACAGGAAGCTTCTCTGCCGAAATCAGCGCGCAGATCATGGAAAACGCATTCGACGATCTCGATGCGCCCGTGGCCCGCGTCTGCAGCGCTGAGGCACCCATGCCGTACGCGAAGCACCTTGAGGCAGCCACGCTGCCTCAAGTCGACCAAATCATCGCGGCTGCGCAGGAGCTGGTCCCCCACCATGGCTGAGTTTGTGATGCCGCAGCTCGGTGCCGACATGAGCGCCGGAAAGCTCTTGCAGTGGCGGAAAAAAGTTGGAGACCCCGTGCAGCGAGGCGACATCATCGCTGACGTGGAAACGGATAAAGCGGATATTGAAGTCGAGGTATTCTCGACAGGGACCATCGAAAAAATCCTCATTCAACCAGGCGACAAAGTTCCGGTTGGCACGGTAATGGCGCTGATCCGCGAAGAGGGAAAGCCCGCCGTTGCGGCAGTTCCCTTAGCGCCACAGGTGCCTCTCGTGCCGCCCGAACTCAGAGTTCCCGCGCCTCCTCCGTCGCGTGCCGTGCCGCCGATGGTTGCTGAGGGTGCGGCTCGGCTGCACATCTCTCCGGTCGCAAGGAAGCTTGCGGCTGACCTCGGAATCGATCCCGCTACGATTTCAGGTACGGGGGCCGGCGGGCGCGTCACATTGGAGGATGTTCAGCGCGCAGCGCAAGAGCAAGCGGCCAAGCCCGCGCCGGCAGCGGAGTTGGATCGCGCGGCGCGAATGCGGCAAGCCATCGGCGCGGCGATGGCTCGCTCGAAGCGCGAGATTCCGCACTATTATCTGAGCACCACGATCGATCTGAGCCGCGCGCTGGCATGGCTGACGCAGGAAAACCTCAAGCGTTCGGTCGAGGATCGCCTTGTCTACGGCGTGCTTCTGCTCAAAGCGGTCGCGCTGGCGTTGCGCCAGTTCCCGGAACTAAATGGGTTCTTCGTGGCCGGCAAAGCGACGCCAAAGCCCGATATCCACGTTGGGGCAGCAATCTCTCTGCGAGGCGGCGGACTCGTTGCCCCGGCGATTCACCATACCGATCGCCAAAGCCTTGGCGAACTAATGAAAAACTTTCGCGATCTCGTTCAACGCGCGCGCGCGGGCACGTTGCGCAGCTCGGAGCTGAGCGATCCGACCATAACTGTGACGAGCCTTGGCGAACAGGGAGTGGAAGCCGTCTTCGGCGTGATCTATCCGCCGCAAGTTGCTCTGGTCGGCTTCGGGAAGATTGTAGCGAAGCCCTGGGTTTCGGAAGGGCAGGTCACGGCTCGTCAGGTCCTTACTGCGACTCTTTCGGGCGATCATCGCGTTAGCGACGGTCACCGTGGAGGCCTCTTCCTCGCTGCCGTGGAGCATCTCCTTCAGGAACCGGAGCAGCTATGACGCGGGACGAAATCCGAAACGGTATCTTTCGGGCTCTGACGCAAGTCGCGCCAGAAGCCGATCCGTCGCGAATCAAGCCGAATCTCAGAATCCGCGATCAGCTGGATATCGATTCCATGGACCTGCTCAACTTCGTGATCGGCCTTCACAAGGAATTCAAGATTGACATCCCGGAGGCCGACTACCCCCAACTCGCGACGCTAGACGGTTGCATCGACTACCTCGCGAAGGCCCAAAACCGCCGGTAGCCTTGCAGCCAATCAGTTCAAAAAGTCGGGAAGGGAAGGATCGTCAAGATCCTAATAATTGGGCAGCTTGCACCTTCGCTACCAGGGAGTCAGAGTCTGATCAATCTGCCGCATTCCGTCCATACACAACTCGTAAAGGTCAGCCGCATGCAGTGCCTCACGGTCCTGTGGGGATCCTCGCCGCGATTTCGCACAGACTCTAGCGAAACCTGAGTGCCTGGAAGCAATTTGCCTTTAGTCTCATGCGCAAATGGAGTTTTGGATAGGCAGAGGAGCCGATGAACTCCTACTGTGACGCACGTCACCCGCGTTGGTGACTTCAAGCACGGAGGACCGCTGAACACCGGAGTAGTGTGGCGACGTTGTGAATGACCAGTCAGTCGGTCATCAAGGAAGCGGCTCGGTGGTCGCAAAAGACACACTACGATTGGACGCGCGAGGTCCCGCCGACAGACGGCAAAAAACGTGCGGGCCGCGTGAGCGGCAGATTCTCGCAGCCGCTTTCGAGGAATTCGCCGCAAACGGATACGCAGCAGCGCGGCTCGATAATGTGGCAAAGCGTGCGAACGTAGCGAAAGGAACCATTTACCTCTACTTCCCGAGCAAAGGCCGCTTGTTCCAGGCAGTCGTGCGGAGCTTGATTCGCCCCGTGCGTGAAAACTTTGATTCATACGTTGGGGCCTTCCCGGGTTCGGCGCGCGAACTCTTGTGCGAGCTGATCTCTCGGCAGTACGCGGAGGTGGTGACGAATCGAAAGGCTCGCGCGATCATTCGGTTGCTTGTTGCAGAAAGCCCCAAATTTCCCGGGCTCTCCGAAATTTATCACCGCGAAATCATTGAACCGGGCGTCCGAGCGATTCGGCTGGTCCTCGAGAAAGGCATCGCGTCCGGAGAATTCCGGAAAACGCAAGTAGCAGCCTTTCCGCAGATCATGGCCGCGCCAGCTATTTTGGCGGTCGTTTGGTTTCTGATTCTAGGAACCCGTGTCCATCTCGATCTAGACGCGTACCGCGCCGCTCACGTGGAATTCGTCCTCTCCGGCCTGCGGCAAATCGACGACTCTGGAGCTTCACAAGCGCCGGAGACGCCGCGCCAGCACGGAGGCGTTCAATGAATCGCGGAACTCGCCAAATAGCGCTAGCGGCGCTGGCGTTCGTTGCATTCGCGATCCATGCGTACGCGCAACAAACTTCACGGCGGCTTACTCTGCAGGAGGCCATCGGACTCGCGCTCAAAAACAACCTCAATGTTCTCGTTGCGGGGACGCAGGTGGACGAGGCTCGAGGCACGCAGGAAAGAGAGCTTGCGAGGCTCTTGCCGCGCGTCGGCGGCGACTCGTTCGCTAAGTTGCAAAACAGCAACTTGGCGATTCTCGGAGTGTCGTTACCGGGAATACCCACCGTCGTTGGGCCGTTCTCTTACTACGATTTTCGTTTCGCAGCGAACCAGTCGGTAATCGATCGGCAGGCCTATCACAGCTGGAAAGCGAGCCAGAACGAGGAGCAAGCCACGAAGCTCGACTATCAGGATGCGAGGGATCTGGTGATTCGGCAGACGGCGGGCCTCTACTTGGACGCTCAATCTGCTTTGGCCGAGGTCCAGGCGTCGGAATCGCGAGTTACCACATCAGAGGCGCTCGAAAAATTGGCCCGAGATCAGCACAACCAGGGCCTGGCGACGGCCGTGGACGTGGTCCGCGCGCAGGTGCAACTGGCGCGCGACCGGCAAACTCTCCTGGTGGCCCGCGACAATTATCAGACATCGTTGCTCGTTCTTGCGCGGTTCCTCGGTTTGCAGCCGGGCATTCCGCTCGAACTCGCCGAGGAGTTGGAGTTCAAACGTGTGGAGCCGCCCGCTCTCGAGCAGGCGGCGCGCGCAGCCTTGGACGCACGGCCCGACTATCGTTCGTTGCTCTCGCAGCGCGAATCCCTGGTCGAACAGCAAAAGGCTTCACACTCCCGGTATTACCCGACATTTTCTGTCAATGGGGACTACGGAGCGCTGGGGCGAAACTTTGCATCGATGCCCGGAATCGGAGAGATCCAGGGAACCATCTCGGTCACGCTCTTCGACCGGGATCGCAACGGCGAACAGAAACAACTCGCCAGCCGCCTCCAGCGGTTGAACGATCAGGTGGAGGACCTGGCTCGCGGCATCGAGCAGGACATCCAAAAAGCGGTTCTTGATCTCGAGTCCGCCGAGCAGCAGGTGGCCGTCACCGAGGTTGCCCTCAGCCTTGCCCAGCAGGAATTGAAGTTGGCGGAAGACCGCTTCCGCAACGGTCTGACGGACAACATCGAAGTGATTACAGCCCAAGACGCGCTGGCTGCGGCGCAGGATGATCGCATTGCGGCGCTCGCCCGTCATGCGGACGCGCGAGCAGCCCTGGCGCGCGCTCTGGGCGCAACGGAACAGAACTATCAGAAGTACCTCGGCGGATCCGGGAATCAAGCTGAGCAGGATCCCCTTGGGGGCCAGCGAGAATAAATATGAGGCGCTTGATCCTGATTCTATTGGTTGTGGCCCTTGCGGCGACTCTGGTGATCCGCTTCTATCCCCAGTGGTTCGGCAGGCGCTCCGCTGAAAACGAACTGAAGCTCTCCGGAAATATCGAAGCGCACGAGAGCCTGGTGAGCTTCAAGGTGCAGGGACGAATCATCGACTTGCCGGTGGATGAAGGCATGAGCATGAAGGCCGGCGACCTTCTCGCGCGGCTCGACAGCGATGATTATCGGCAGCAAGTCGAGGTCGATGACGCAACGAAGCGCGTCCGCGACCGGCAGCTCGCCCTCGGCTTGGCTGGCAGCCGCGTCCAGGACATCGAAGCAGGCAAGCAATCGGTCGTCGATGCGGAGGCGGACCTTGATCAGAAGAAGAAGGATTTCGCGCGCTACGAGGCGCTGTATGAAATGGACGAAGTTACCGGCCAGGTCCGGGACCAGGCCGCCACCGCTGTCACCAGAGCTCAGGCAACGCTCGAGCGGGCTGAACAGATTTACAACGAGCTCGTCGAAGGAACGCGAAAAGAAGAACTCGACGTGGAGCGCTCGAATGTCCGCCAGGCCCGCCAGAATCTGGAAATGTCGCGCATTCGGCTCAGCTATACGGTGCTGCGTGCGCCCTTCGATGGAGTCGTTCTGGTTCGGCAGGCGGAACTGGGTGAGGTCGTATCACCGGGCGCGCCGATCGTAACGCTGGCCGACCTGGATCACATCTGGCTGCGTGTGTATCTCCCAGAAACAGATCTTGGCAAGGTGCACTGGGGACAAGACGTGGATGTGCGAACCGACACATATCCGGGCAAGACTTATCGCGGGCATATTTCGGTGATTGCCTCGGATGCGGAATTCACGCCCAAAAGCGTGCAGACCGAAAAGGAACGCGTGACCCTGGTGTATCGGATCAAAGTGGACGTGGAGAATCCGAATCACGAATTGAAACCGGGCATGCCCGCAGATGCCTATATCAAGCTCAAGTAGCGGAAGTTGCCATGGATTCCTCCACTCCAGCGATCATCATCTCCGGGTTGACTAAGAATTTCGGCGAGGTACGGGCCGTGGATGGCTTGAGCTTCGATGTTCGTCCGGGAGAGATTTTCGGTCTTGTCGGACCCGATGGCGCCGGGAAAACCACGACGCTCCGCATATTGGCCGGCGTGCTTGACGCGGACAGCGGGGCCGCGACGGTCGCCGGCCACGACGCAGTGCACGATCCAGAGGGCGCGAAGAACGACCTTAGCTACATGTCGCAGCGATTCGGCTTATATGAAGACCTGACAGTGGATGAAAACATTCGATTCTACGCGGACTTGTTCGGCGTCGAACGCAAGAGACGGGAGCAGCATTCGGCGGAGCTTTTGGCGGCGGCGGGCCTCCAGGAATTTCGCCGCCGGTTGGCAGGAAATCTCTCGGGCGGAATGAAGCAAAAGCTCGGCTTAGTGTGCGCCCTGATTCACACACCTCGCGTGATTTTACTCGACGAGCCGACCAACGGTGTCGATCCTGTTTCGCGGCGCGATTTTTGGCGCATCCTCTACTCCTTGATCGCAGGCGGAGTCGCGATCTTGACTTCCACTTCCTATCTGGATGAAGCGGAGCGCTGCCACCGGGTTGGACTCATCTATCGGGGCCGCATGCTATTTTGCGACCGTCCCGACGAGCTAAAGAAAAGGTTTCCCGGCGGAGTGCTGGTCATTCGGACCTCCGAACCGAATCTCATTCGCGATGCGCTCTGCACGGCTGCTGCGGCGAAAAATATTCTGCTTTTCGGCGACCGAGTCCACATCTTTGTCGATGACGCGACTCGCCGGCTGCCCGAGATTCGAACGCATCTCGATGCGGTGGGCGTCGCGTACACGTCCGTGGAACCCGTCACGCCGAGCATCGAGGACCTATTTGTTTCGGCGGTCGAGAGAGAGGCGGCGGCTGCCTCGCCGGCAAGCGCGTCATGAACGATCGAACACCATCCGTGAAGGTCGAACATCTGACCAAACGATTCGGCACGTTCGTTGCGGTGGATGACATCAGTTTCGAGGCCGAGAAGGGCGAGATCTTCGGTTTCCTCGGTCCCAACGGATCGGGCAAATCCACAACTATTCGCATTCTTTGCGGATTGCTGCAGCCATCGTCTGGGCGCGCCGAAGTCGCTGGAGTCGACGTCGCGAAGAATCCGGAAGCGGTGCGCCAGCACATCGGGTACATGTCGCAGAGATTCTCGCTTTATAACGACCTGCGCGTTGGCGAAAACCTGCGGTTCTTTGCTGGGATGTATAGTGTGCCGGCAGCGGAAATTCCGCAGCGCATTGAATGGGCGCTGGAAATGGCCGGGCTGAAGGGCCGTGAGAATATGCCGACTAGCGCGCTTCCCGTGGGTTGGAAGCAGCGTCTAGCGTTGGGATGCGCCGTTCTCCACCGTCCGCCGATTGTATTTCTGGATGAGCCTACCTCGGGAGTCGATCCGGTTTCGCGCCGCCAATTCTGGGATCTGATCCACGCCATGGTCAGAGAGGGCGTCACCGTTTTCGTCACCACGCACTACATGGACGAGGCCGAATATTGCAACCGGCTTGCGCTCCTCGACCGCGGGCGCATCGTCGCTATGGGCACGCCCACGGAGCTAAAGAGCGAAAAGATGATGGGACAGTTGCTGCTGGTGGAGTGCGAGCCCCTCGGACCGGCCCTTGAGTCTTTGCAATCGGCGGCGGGCGTTTTGGACGCCGCGGTGTTTGGAAGCAGCCTCCATGTCGTGGTGACTGACGCAAAGGCGTCGATCCCACTTATCCAAGAGACATTGCAGGGCAAAGGCTTCCGCGTGGCGCGTGTGGAGCCGATCCCCCCGAGCTTAGAGGATGTCTTCGTGTCACTGACCTCTGCGCGGCAGGCGCCGAAGGAGGCAGCCGCATGAAATGGCGGCGCATTGCGGCCATTGCGCGGAAAGAAATAGTCCAGATCCTCCGCGATCCGCGAAGTCTTCTCATCGTGCTGGCCATACCCCTGGTCCAGCTCTTCATCTTCGGCTACGCAGTGAATCTTGACGTGAAGCACATTCCGCTGTGCGTGTATGACCGCGATGGTTCGCAGTCAAGCCAGGATCTCCTCAAGCATTTTCAAGCGACTGACTATTTCGACATCGTTCGAGTTTCGGAAAATTATCGCGATGTCGTGCAGGGCATCGACCAGGGAGTGTGCACGGTGGCCGTCGTTGTGCCGCCTCAGTTCGCGGAAACGCTCCGCTCAAGCGGCCAAGCAAGCGTGCAGGCCCTGCTTGACGCAAGCGACAACAATTCGGCCAGCATCGGGATGGGCTATGCACAGAGCATTCTCCAAAGCTATTCCGCTGGGATACAGGTCGATTGGCAGCAGCGGCACGGCCTGGCAGGTGGCGTCCCGGCTGTCACATTTCAGCCCCGCACGTGGTTCAACGAGGATTTGGAGAGCATGGCGAACCTCATTCCGGGCGTGGTGGCTCTGGTGATGGCGGTGGTCGGCGCGTACCTCACTTCCTTGACGATCGCGCGGGAATGGGAGCGCGGGACGATGGAGCAACTGATCTCCACGCCTGTCGGCAAGCTAGAGATACAGATCGGGAAGCTTTTTCCGTACTTCGTAATCGGAATGGTGGACACGGCGGTGTGCGGCGGAACCGCGCTTTGGTGGTTCGGTGTTCCTTTTCGAGGTAGTTGGGTCGTATTTTTTGGATGCTCGATGCTGTTCCTGATTGTCGTTTTGTCACTCGGCTATTTCATTTCGGTTACCGCCAAGAGCCAGCTCGGCGCGTGCCAGATGGCCTTGCTCGCCACTTTCCTTCCCACGTTCCTGCTTTCGGGATTTATTTTTCCCATCGACCAGATGCCGCTTGTCGTCCAGTGGGTCACGGCCGTGCTGCCAGCGCGGTATTACGTCACCATTTTGCGCAACGTATTCCTGAAGGGTACGGAAGTTCAGTTGCTGGCGCCGCAGATCGCGGCCCTGGCAGTGATCGCAGCAGTATTGGTGGTCCTCGCTACCCGCTCGTTTCAAAAGAGGTTGCGATGAGATTCCGCCAGGCTCTCGCGCGCATTCGCCAGATGCTCGCGAAGGAGTTTATCCAGACCCTTCGCGATCCGCACACGCGATGGCTGCTCTGGGGGCCGCCGCTCATCCAAATGGTCATTTTTGGCTACGCGGCCACCCTGGAAATTAAGCACGTCTCCCTCGCCGTGTTGGATTTGGATAACACGCAAGAAAGCCGGGAACTCGTCTCCCATTTTGCCGCCAGCCGATATTTTCGAATCGACAAGTACGCCGTCCGATCCGCCGAACTTCAGAGAGGCATCGATCGAGGCGATTTTATTCTGGCGGTGGAAATCGATTCGGGCTTTGCGCAACGCCTGCAAGGGGGCCAGGGGGCAACTGTACAAGTGATTGTCGATGCCTCGAACTCCAATACGGCGTTGGTCGCGCTCGGCTATCTCGGCCAGATCGGAGCGCAATTCGCACAGGACTATCAGATGAACCGAATGCGCGGGACAGCGCCGCAACTGGTTTCCTTCGTACCTCGTGTCGACCTGGAGGAGCGTCCATGGTTCAACGAAGGCCTCGAGAGCCAGTGGTATTTCGTTCCCGGCGTTCTGGGCAATCTCATGCTCATCCTGATCATGAACCTCACAGCGTTCGCCGTGGTGCGCGAGCGCGAAATTGGAACGCTCGAGCAGGTCATGGTCACTCCGATTCGCCGCTGGGAATTCATCCTGGGGAAGACGGTCCCTTTCTTTTTGATCGGTTGTTTCGATGCGACGATGCTCTTTCTGGTCGGGACGCTGTGGTTCGGCGTTCCTTTCCGCGGACATGTCGGCGTGCTGGCGATCGGCGTCACGGTATTCCTGCTGTCTGGGCTTGGACTGGGGCTCTTCCTTTCAACAGTCGCAAAAACGCAGCAGCAATCGATGATTACGGCATTCTTCTTCATCATGCCGATGACGACGCTCTCCGGTTTCGGCACGCCCATCAGCAGCATGCCGCCCTTTTTCCAAAAGCTCAGCTTCTTCAATCCCTTGCGCCACGTCCTGGTGATCCTTCGCAGTGTTTATCTCAAAGGCATCGGCATGGATCTGCTGTGGCCGGATGTCGCCTTCCTGGCCGCCTTTGCTTTGATAATGCTCAGCGTCAGCATCTTGCGTTTCCGCAAGTCGCTCGAGTAAGTGTCCACCGCCGCGATTCCCAGGCATTCTCCTCGTTTTACAAAGGTTCATACCGAATGCAATGAGGAATCACTGCGTTTTGGGCACGAATGATATTTGGGCAAAAGAAAAGCAGATGCGGCCCGCTTCTTGTGCCGTCCGGTTGTGGAACCGTGCATGAAGGTTTAGGCACAAGCGCGCGCGTATATTCGTAGTTTCGAATATACTAGACTTATATGAGCAGCGCATTGCGGCAGTTCAAAAGTGAGATTTTTCAGGGTCTTGCCAATCCCACCCGGATTGCGATTGTCGAGCTCCTACGCGAGGGCGAGCTATCGGCCGGAAAGCTGATCGAAAAGCTCGGCATCGAGCAGGCCAACGCCTCGCAGCATCTCGCCGTCCTCCGGGCCAAACAGATCGTTCTCAGCCGGAGAGCAGGCAATCAAGTCTACTATTCGATCCGCGACCATGCGCTGATCGAGGTCCTCGATATCCTGCGCCGCTACTTTTACGCTCAGCTCAGTAACACTGTGAACATGCTGCATGAAGTCGCAAGCGAGAAGCCAAAACCTCGCCTCAGAACGCACCGATGACGGACCACAGTCAATCGAAGCAGTCCCGCCTGGATCGCTTGTGTTGCGCAGTTGACCATGCCGCACACTTACTCCCGATGCAGGGGCCGATTGGCGTTTTCGTTCATCACAACACGCTGCATGCCTTCGAACACCTGTCCTTCGAGGAAGCGGTAATTTACGCGGCTCAGTTGTTCGGCGCCGAGCCGTACATGAGCGAAGCGGCTTATCGAGCCGAGCTGGCCCGTGGGCGGATCCTGCTCGTGGATGTCGACGCTGTCCTCGACCGGGAACCCGATTCTCTCGTCTTTGCGCGCTTGAGCCGGGGTTCGCTTCGCAGAGCGATGATTACACCCGGAGTTAGAGAATTCGATGCTGCAACCATTGTTTGGCGCACCGAACAGGGTGATTTGGCCAAAGACTTTCGGCGCCCGGCGCTGCGCACACTGTTTGAGGCCTGCTTTGCGCGCACGGTGGCTCATGAAGAAGAACCGGCTTCCCCTCGACCTGTAGACGACGTGATTCACCCGTGGTTGATTCGGCTCTGTTCGGTTTTTTTGGATCAGGGCACTGCCTATTGGCCTATGCCGAACCGCGACAAGGGCTTTTATGAAAGTGTTCGGACACTGTTTTCCCGGCACGGCGCAATTTTTCCCAAGTATCTGGTTGGGCTGGACGACGAATTTGGAAGGCAGGAATGTCTCTCCTTTTCCGCCGCGGACGCGGTCCTGGACTATCTCGATAGTCAGTGCTTCCGAGAAGTCGAATGGCCCGAGATTCTCCAAGCCGAACTTCTGGCGCTGCCCGGCTGGGCGGGCTTGATGCACAGGCTCGAGAAAGATCCGGCCCTAGCGCCGCATAAGACGCTCCGTTGTTCGCTGATGGATTTTCTCGCCGTGCGGCTGACCATGTCCCGGGTAGCATCGCGCAGGGGCGCAGCCGAGGCAATTCCTGAAGAGAGCCCGCTGAAGACGCAAGAGAAACGGCGTCTGAGCCGGACAGCACGTATCTATGACGCGGCCCGCGTGCTCAGACTTTCGGCTGGAGAAGTAAACAACCTCTCCGAGCCCGAGTGGGCAGCGTTTGTCAGTGAAGTCAAAGCGTTCAATGGATTGGAACGCCGGCGAATCCTCCACCTCGCCTATGAACGGTGGCACGAACGCGAAATTCTCCGAGGGCTGGCCAGTCACAGAAAATACCGCGGTTTATTCGATCAACAGGGAAGGCCTCCTGCCCAAGTATTTTTCTGCATCGACGAGCGGGAAGAGTCCATGCGGCGCGCGCTCGAGGAAGCGGATCCGCGCGTCGAGACCTATAGCGCCGCTGGCTACTTTGGCGTGGCCGTCGACTATAAAGGAATCGACGATGCGCAGACCGCGGCGTTCTGTCCTGTCGTGGTCAAGCCCGAGCACGCCGTGGTGGAACAGCCGAGACCCGAAGACAGCGAGTTGCTCGAACGCCGTCGCTGGCGCAGGAGAATTCTCGGACTACTCATGCGGAATTCCTTCGTCTCTTCCAAGACCTTGGTGCGAGGCTGGCTTTCGACTTCAGCGCTCGGCCTGCTCTCGGCAGTTCCCCTAATCGGCCACCTCCTCGCGCCACGACGTTACGCCCTCCTGCGCGACTGGCTTAACAGAGCGTTTCTGCCTGAGCCCCGAACCGAACTCACCTTGATGCGAAACACCAAGCAGTCCCAAAGTGCGGTGGCAGGTCTGTTGACGGGGTTCGCTCCGGAAGAAAAAACAGAACGAGTAGCCAGCGTGCTGCGTCCGGCTGGTCTGGTACGCAGATTTGCCCGCTTGGTGCTGATCTTGGGCCACGGATCGACCAGCCTCAACAACCCCCATGAGTCGGCACACGACTGCGGGGCTTGCGGCGGACGGCGCGGCGGTCCTAACGCGCGACTTTTTGCCGCAATGGCCAATCGGCAGGAGGTCCGCGAGCGCTTGCGGGAGCAAGGCATCGAAATTCCCGCGGACACCTGGTTCATCGGCGGCTATCACGATACCTGCAGCGACGACGTTGAACTGTTCGATCTTGATGCCGTTCCCTCCACGCATCAACTGGATTTGGAGTCGATTCGCAGTTCCTTGGACCAAGCGAAGGCGCTGAACGCACTCGAGCGGGCACGGCGATTCGAATCGTGCGATCCGGATGCGGATGCAGGCCAAGCGCTTCGTCATGTGGAGGAACGCAGTGAACATCTCGCGCAACCGCGACCCGAGTACGGGCATTGCACGAATTCCGTTTGCGTGATTGGTCGGCGCAGCCTGACTCGCGGACTATTTCTCGACCGACGCGCCTTTCTGGTGTCTTATGACGCCGAACTGGATCCCGGCGATCACAGCGTTTCGGCGCTGCTTGCCGCGGTGGTTCCTGTCTGCGCGGGGATCAGTCTTGAGTACTACTTTTCGTTCGTTGACAACGATCGATACGGATGCGGCACGAAACTGCCGCACAATGTCACGAGCTTAATAGGAGTAATGGACGGCCACGCAAGCGACCTACGTACCGGATTACCCTGGCAGATGGTTGAAATCCACGAGCCTGTGCGAATTCTTTTTGTGGTCGAGACGACGCCTGACAGGCTGCACACCGTAATCGACGCCAGTGCCTCGCTGAAGCAACTCCTGAAGAATCGCTGGATTCGACTGGCAACGATGGACCCGGACTCAGGCCGCGTTCATGTGCTGAGAGATGACGGATTTGAAGAGTTCCGTGAGGCTTTGGAACGCCTTCCAGTGGCGCTTTCGTCCCATGAATGGTATGCCGGCAAGCTCCAACATCTTCCGATGGCCTGGGTTCAGACACCTCAAACAGCGACAGGAGACCGCGTGAAGTGAATCATTCGCAAGCCATTTTGGTTTTCGTCGTCGTAGCGCCTGGTGTCGTTTTCGGAATGTTTGCGTTGCTGTGGCTGCTTGGCTGGACTCCGGGCGAGCGCTTTCTATCCTGGATAACGGGCCTGACGTTCTCCGCCTGCTCGTTGGGAATTGCGGCGATAGCTTGGACCGTCATATCCGCGTCAAAGGGTGTTACGGTCGCTTTCGGCAATTGGTTTGCAGTAGGCGACTACCATTTTCCACTGGTGCTGATGGCGGATCGGCTTTCGCTGCCTTTTCTCGCGCTGGCGGTCGTGTTGTCAGGACTCATCGGGCAGTTCTCGGCCACCTATCTTCACCGCGAGCCCGGCTTCGTACGATTTTTTCTCTTGCTGCATTTGTTCGCGTTCGGATCTTTGCTTGCGTTCGCGGCAGGCTCGTTCGACCTGCTGGCAGCGGGATGGGAAATCGTAGGGATCACTTCGGTCTTGTTGATCGGGTTTTTCCAGCTTAGAGCGGCTCCTGTCGAAAACGGGCTCCGAGTGTTTGGCGTGTATCGCGCATGTGACATTGGATTGCTCGTGGGTGTTTTCGCCATGGATCATTGGGCAGGAACGGCATCGTTTGATCATGGCTTCCCAGCGCTGACGGGCGCACGGGCGGTAATCGTCTGTCTTCTCCTATTTCTTGCGGCATCCGGAAAAGCCGCACAGGTCCCTTTTTCAGGATGGCTTCCGCGCGCCATGGAGGGTCCGACTCCGTCGAGCGCCATCTTCTACGGGGCGATCTCCATCCATGCCGGCGCATACCTTCTGCTGCGGGCGCAACCCCTGCTCGCACATTCCGTGCTCGCTTCCGTTTTCGTGATCTTGGTCGGCGTAGCTACCGCCATCCACGGCACGATCGTCGGGCGTGCGAGCGCAGACGCCAAAACGTCGCTCGCGTACGCCACCTTAACGCAAGTCGGCCTGGTGTTCATAGAAATCGGCTTCGGATGGAAGTGGATTGCGGTAGCGCACATCTTGGGAAACGCCACCGTTCGCACGATGCAGTTTCTGCGAGCGCCGTCGATGCTTCACGATTATCACCAAATGCACTCCGCCATTGGAGGTGATGTCTCGCCGGCTGGTCGGCAAATCGAGGAGTTGCTGCCTGAGCGGGTCCAGTTATGGCTATATCGTTGGGCTTTCGACCGCGGCCATCTCGATACGATCCTGGACCGCTGGGTGATTGATCCTTTGCTGCAGGTCTCAGTGTATCTCGGAAAGATGGATCGCATCGGGACGCCTTGGACTATGACACGGCCCCGCAATGTGGCGCCGATCTCCTTGCACGGCCCGGCCGGACAGAGGGGCGACTAATGTCCGTTCCTAGCTGGGTTCTCGGTGCACCGTTTCTGACCGGTGTTTCGATTGCCTCTCCTTGGCTCGCCGCTGTCGTCCTAGCGGGCTATCGGCGGCACACACGCATTGTCGGTTGTCTGGCAGCACTCGTGTCGATCGTCGCAAGTGCCGTGCTTCTATGGGAGGCGCCGAGGGGCGAGTCCTTGTACCAAGCGTTGATGCTGCTATTCTCGTGTCTGACGCTCGGCGCGACTTTGGTGCTTCCGCGCCGCGATTGCACGACAGGGACGGTCGGCGGAATCCTGTTCCTGCTCGGTTCGACGCTCCTCGCGTATTCGACTGAGAATCTGCTCGTTCTGCTCGCCGGGTGGATTTTGTCTGTCACTCCCTTCTTGTGGGCGGGGTGGTTCCGTGCACGTACATGGCGTCCCTTGATTGGCCTCCTGTTCTCCTGTCTCGCTCTTGCACTAGCCATCGGACTAATCTCGGCCACCACAGGCGTCATTTCGATCAGTAACCTGAAGGGCCAAAGCCCCGGCGGGATAGCAGCGTTCGGGCTTCTGATAATTGCCGTGATCTTTCGCAAGGGAATTTGTCCCGCGCATGCATGGGTGGCAGATGCGGCCGAGGGTGGTCCTGCAATCCCAACCGCTCTTCTATTGAACGGTCATTTCGGAGCTTTGCTGGTTGCCAAGCTGATTGTGCCGCTTTTCCCGCATGTGGACACTCTGTTCCCGGTACTTTCCTATCTCGCCATCGCCACCGCCCTTTATGTCGCCATCCGAGCGCTTGCAGAGAATTCGCCTCGCCGCCTGCTCGCCTTTGTCGCTCTTAGCCAGTCCGCGTGTATCTTGAGCGGGTTAGAGAGCCGGACTGCCGAAGGCGTTGCCGGAGCACTGGTGCATTGGTTCGTGGTTACGGTCTCCACAGTGGGTCTTTTCGGAATTCTGCGGTTGCTCGAGGTGCGTTTTGGCGAGAACCTGACCGCCAGCAAGCATCTGGGATTGGCTGAGCACGCGCCACGCCTGGCGGTGTCGTTTGCGATCCTCGGGCTGGCATTGGTTGGTTTGCCGGGCACACTGGGTTTCTGTTCCCAGGACTTGCTGATCCACGGAACACTTACTTCGCATCCGCTCACCGGATTGCTGCTGCCGATCGCCACGGCGATGAATGCCGTAACCATTTTTCGTTTGTTCACTCGCCTCTTCTTGGGTAAGCGTCGAACGGGATTTACGGTGATGGCGGACGCATTACCGCGCGAGCGGTGGATCCTAGCTGCCAGTGTATTGTTCGTCGTCTTGGGAGGTTTATTCCCAAACGCGATCGTCGTGCAGCGTTCGGCGGAGGCTGATATTGTCGAGCAGACGATCCACACCTCGGCGAGCTTGGACCAACTTCGAAGGGTTGACGGGCAACCCGAAAACCGTCATTTACTGCCACGCCTCGTCAAAGCATCTAACCGGACATTTGTGACGGAGAGCCAGCGTAGCGCGCCCTCGGCGGCCACGCTCGAAGTTGAAGATTGGAAGTAGCGGGCGTCGGAGCCAATCGATGATGAATGACAAGTTCAAGGGGCCTCTTATGTCCGGCCATGGCATACGGCCCCGGCGCCTCCGTGATAATCACACCGGAACTCATCGAGACCGGATGCAGAGTTCGAAGCACGCGATTTTCTAACCCGGTCGTTGCGGCTCTTTTTTTCTCGCCAACCGATTTGCAAACCGCCCCCGCGTCGACGGGAACCTGGCAGATAGGCGAAGTTTATCCGCAGAACGAAACCTCCCAAGGATTATCTATCCGGATTGGTGCAATTGGAAAATGAAGCTGGACATTACGGTTCGAGTTTCCGATATTAATGGACTGTTACAGGCCTTCCGCGTAACGGATTCATATTCTGGCCTGAATGGCTTCGTACGCTGGCCGACGTGAAGGAAAATTCATGATGACGGCTGGATACGCCGATCAAGACTATGAAGCGGTACAGATTGTGACGTCGGAAAAGGAATACGCGCATGAGACGACTCGTCGCGACGTTCGCATTCTTGCTTTTGCAATTTCCCCTTATTTCCCGGGCGCAGTCTGCTCTAGCGGTTGCCACGACCAGCCTTCCCGCAGCCTCTGAGGGCGTAGCGTACTCCTTTCAGCTACAGGCTACGGGCGGGGTCCCGCCTTACACGTGGGCGATTTCTAGCGGCGCCCTTCCGGCAGGCCTCTCTCTCAGCTCTGGCGGACTGATTGCAGGGACGCCCACTTCTGGAGGCGCATTTAATTTTACGGTCACGGTTACCGATTCCAGCAGCGGCGGTGGCGGCAGCAGTGGCGGTGGCGGCAGCAGTGGCGGTGGCGGCAGCGGTGGCGGCGGCAGCAGCGGAGCGATCATATGCGTCCAAGGTTGCAACACGCCAGTCTTAAGGAACTGGAATAACGGACCGGATAACATTTCTCTTCCTAGTGCCATCGCTCCTGGGGACGCTGTAGTCTTGATGGTAGAAGGAACTGTCCCTGGCGGCAGCTTCACAATAAAGCCGTCCGGCGGTACCGATACATTTACGCAACTAGTTACTGCACAGACTTCGGATACCTTCCAACATGCCACCATTTTTTACGCCTGCAATTCGTCCGGCGGCTACAACGGCGTCAATGGTACATGGCCTGGAAACAATTACGGAACCGCCGTTCTGTTGGATCTATCTGGCCCCGTGTCCTTTTGCGTAGACGGCGCCGGTATGGCAAATTCCGGAACCGGAACTTCGCCGTCAGTCGGACCGCTTACTCCCTCGGTTGCTAACGATTTCTTCGTCGCGATATTGTTTAATCCTAACAACAACCCTATAACTCCAACTTGGCCGGGAGCGACATCTTTAGGAACCGCATCCTACGGAAACGGAATTTTCTTGATTCTGAATAGCACAAGCAGTAACCCCCAAACGGCCTCTGGAAATATGTCTTCGAGCAATTGGGCTGCCGTAATGGGTGCCATCAAGCCGTGAGGATTCCAGAATGAGAAGACTACTTTATCTCGTCGCGCTCTTAATTCTCGCCTCGATGCCAGTTAAGGCGCAGCAGCATGCGACTCAAGCTCTGACCCTCACGGTTGGCTCTAGCTCGGGAGCGCAACAGGCAAGCCAAGCCCTCACACTTACGGTCAGCGCGGGCGCTCGGGCGCAGGCAACGTTTTCGTTGACGGTCCTACATTCCCTAATCGTAAGTTGGCTGGCCGGGACGCCCGGAGCAAACCCGATCGTGGGGTACAACGTGTTTCGCAGTAACAGGAGCAGGGGACCATATTCGCAGATTAACTCGACTCCCGTTTCCGGTCTAACGTACTTCGATCCGGGGCTAACTTCGGGAACGACCTACTACTATGTAGTTACGGCCGTCGATAGCGAAGCAAACCAAAGCCTTGCCTCTCCCGAGGCGGCCGCAGTGGTACCCGCGCCATGAAGACTTCCGCCGACTTCAAACGCCTATTTGGGGATCACGATTGAAGTGTGAAGCGGAGAAGAAAGCTTGGATCAGTGAAACGGCGAATCATAAACAACGAGATCGCGGGTGTCCTACGCCTATCTGAACGCACGGTCAAATGGCCTATGCATTTAGTTTTATCTGCACTCCGAGCCGAACGCCCACCAAGAATTATGAGACTTTTGAGACGATTCGAAATGCGAGTTTTTCTACTCCAGATACTCGGGTTCGCCTTGTGTCTACCGGCTAGGGCCCAGATTACGATTGCGACGGAGTCTTACGACCAAAGCCGTGCGGGCGTCAACGCCTCGGAAACCGTTCTGACGCCAGCGTCCGTCGCGAGCGCCGCGTTTCAGAAGTTCTTCGCGTGGCAACTGGACGGGTATCCGTACGCTCAGCCGCTTTATATCCTCGGATCGCCAGATCTATTAATCGTGGCGACGATGAACGATACCGTTTACGCGTTCAATGCAGACTCGACGTTAGCCGTGAGTCCGATTTGGGAGGTGAATCTCATTCCGAGCGGTGAAGAGACGGTTTCGACTTTCGTGGGCAATCCGACCGGAATACTGAGCACTCCGGTCTATGACCCGTCGACGACCACGATTTACGTCGTCACGTACACGGAAAATATCTCCAGCTCCGCACTTATCTACCGGTTGCACGCTTTGGACCTGAGCAGCGGAGCCGAAAAGTTCTTCGGCCCGGCGGTGATCTCGTCGGCGACTATTCTTGGTTCAGAAAACAGCCAACGCGCGGGACTGGCTCTAGCGAACGGGCAGATTTACGTCGGATGGGCGTCTTGGGGCGATGCGCAGCCGTACGTAGGTTATGTCACGGCATATTCCGCGTCTACGCTCGCTTTGAATGGTTCGTTCGCGGTCGCCACATCGGGCGGCGGCGTCTGGCAATCTGGTATGGCTCCCGCCGTTGATGGCAACGGATCGGTTTACTACGCTACCGGAAACGCCTACACGGGCGACTGCAACTACGGAGTGACCTTCGGAGAGTCGATCCTGCGGTTTACGAATGCGTTGGGAGCCAACCTTGGCGACTGGTTCACGACTTCTTATTGCACAATCTACGATGGACAAGACGCCGACCTTGGCTCGACTGGACCAATTCTGTTCGATAACGGCACGCTGATTCTGCAACTGGACAAAGACGGTGACCTTAGGGTGCTATCGACGGCCTCACTCGGCAATGAAGCGACGAATGATGCGCAAATCGTGCAATACCTCAACATTGACCCTAGCGGCGGTTGTGGGGGATCACCGGTTTATTTCAACAACACCCTGTACGCCTGGTGCACGGGCGATTATTTCAAGACGTGGACATTCAACGGGACGAATTTCAACACATCCCCAGCGCTCACCGGGAGCACAACAACTATCAGTGGCAGTCCACGTAGCCCGTCAATAGCGATTTCAGCCAATGGCACATCGAACGCGGTCGCATGGGTCTTGCGGCCAACTTCCACATCGAACCCGAAGCCTGGTGTTCTTGAGGCATACGATCCAACCACTCTCACGCTACTCTACAGCAGCAACACAAACGCAACTCGGGATAGCTCGGGTAACTGGATTCCTTTTCGCCAGCCGGTTGTGGACAACGGTAGGGTGTTCGTCGACTCCGCCTCCTCGGAAATCGCGGTTTACGGCGTAGTGAACCCAAACGATCCGTCGCCACCGAGCTCTGTCTCGGTCGTCGTCCAGTAAATAAGGGAGATACGTGTCCCTGCCAAAAACTCCGTTCTGATTGAGCCAGTTGAATTTGGATGGGTATCGCTATACGTTGCTCCCGGCATGTTCGCGATCGTTCTCTCGCTGTTCCACTCGATTCGGCAAGGCCTCCGCGCCCGAGCCGCGCTTCACGCGGAGATCCTCGCCCTTCGCCATCAGCTCTTGGTCCTCGAGCGCTCCAACCGTTCCCACAAGGTACGACTCGGCGTCGCGAGTGACCGAACAGCTCTTGGCCAACATTCCGCGCCTCGAACCCGTGCGCGAGATTCTGCACCTGCATACTAGACACTACGCGGGAGACGAGAAGTGCGGAGACGGAATCACGGG
>Ga0187782_10000067_pt1 | contig 55437 bp, 49 predicted proteins | sample 0715_SJ02_MP15_2_FD_132454 | JGI IMG/M metagenome (GOLD analysis project Ga0187782, IMG submission 132454) | Tropical peat soil microbial communities from peatlands in Department of Meta, Colombia - 0715_SJ02_MP15_20_MG | ecosystem: Environmental > Terrestrial > Soil > Wetlands > Peat | place... | reverse complement strand
CTACGCCACGCACGCCCCCGGCGGCGGCAGGCATGGGCGAAGAACCGCACCCGCGCCAGCGGGTGGGTCCCTGGGTCCCGGCGATCCCGGCGAAAACGGGACCCCGGCGGACCGGCGATGACACTTCGCCTGGGAAAGAAGGGCTCGTACGCGGCGAGCGCTATCCCGGTGTCCCGAGAGCCTTCTCAGAGCAAGATCCGAGAGCAATCCGGCACCACGCCCGAAAGCTTTGAGCTTTCGCAGACTTCGCAGCGCGTGAAACGAGAGGAGAAAGCGAACCTTGAACGCAAACAACGGATGCCATTGCAGATGCGGGATCACGAACGCTGCGGTGTTCAGCGCCGTCAAGGTTTCAAGGACCGCAGCGGCGAACGAGTTTGAGGGGCTCTCGAGACGCCGTGCCAGAGCACCCAGGTAGGCAGCGGCGCGGACGTCGCGCGCCCGAAACAGTCGTTCGCAGTGAGTCGGCGCTTGTTCGTGGGTTGCTATGCGCAGGGCTCGCGCAGCCACCCCGGTGTATTGGCCTACTAAAAACGCCAGATTGTACGCGCGTTCGCCCATCTCGCGCGACGACACAGGAACAATCGCACTCACGCCGGCAGCGAGAGCCGCGTGGTGCGTCGTCAGCACCAGCCGCGGGCCAAGTTCGTAAAGCCCCAGGTCGCACGCAAGCGCACGCCGAAGAAAGCCGCGTACGCCACGCCCGTCCCCGCGAAATTCCCGATCGTGAAGCTCGGCTACTTGCGCGAGACGCTCCAGGTACTCGTCTACGTGGTCCGCTTGCTTCAGGCTGGCCCTCGCATCTTGAGCGGCGCGCTCCAGCTCCTGCGGAATAGGCGGCAGTTCGGCGGAGGACAGTTGCCTGACGTATTTGCGGAACTCGATTAGAAAAAGCGACAGCAGCGGAGCGAAGAGAAGACCGCCCACGCCAACGTCATCCCTATGGAAAGTCGACCGCCAGTCGAGCAGCCCTCGCAGATCTGCTCGAAGTAGTTGGAACGCGAGCGCGTGACGCAGCCGTTCGATCTCGATTTTGGTCATCTGCCTGGTGCGCCAAACGCGCTGCGGCACGTGGGCCGTCGCCGGCAGTACGCCCCGGGAGTCATCGCTTACCCTTCTTCGGCTCGGTTTCGTCGAGGGCGCGCGCAAGCAGCATCCGCACGACGTCAGAGCGCTTCCACGACGGACCCGGCATCTCGTGGCGTAGGCGCTCCGCATACGCGTCGAGCCGATCGAGCAGGGCGCTCGGAAGCCGAAGTACCATCTGCTTATCGTTCGTCTCGTCGGCCATCATCGTCTCCAGGTCGTGTTCCCAGCCTCGTCGGTTCGCTTCGCTCGGCTTTGTGGTCAGCTCAGGGTGCTCGCGGGCCAGGCGCCGCAAGTTGGCTCGGGCGGCGCGTACCGCAGCCCAATCGACGCGCCGCACCTTCGTCATGCGGAAAGCATCCTGGCCACCTGCGCGGGCGCAAAGGCTCGCCCGGTTCGGCTTCGCATTCCGGCCGCGTCGAGCTCGCGAGCGACCGCACGTAGGCTAAGCCCGGCGCCGCGCAGCCGGCGCGCTTCCGCGATGACGTGCTGTTCCGCCTCAGCCGGCTCGAGGCGTCCGTCGTCGGCAACGCGCCAGCCGAACGGCACCTCTCCCCCCGTGAACTCCCCGCACGCGGCCTTGTGCTGCATTGCGGCGGACGTCCGCTCGCCAATGGCCTCGCGCTCCCACTGCGAGACGGACGCGAGCACGTTCAGCACGAGCCTTCCCGCGGCGCTCCGTGTGTCGATCTGCTCGCCCACGCTCAGGAGGGCCGCCTTCCCGGGCGCGAAGTGACGCTCGACGAGTTCCCCTAGATCGCGCACGCTCCGCGTCAGGCGATCGAGCTTTACGACGAGAAGCGCCTCGGCGTCGCCCTTGCGGAGCATGCCGAGCGCCCGCGTCAGCCCCGGCCGGTCCAGCGTCTTTGCGCTCGCCCCGGCGTCCACGATGACGTCAACGAGCTCCAGGTCGTACAGCTCCGCGTAAGCGGCCACCTTGGCGCGCTGCGCGTCGAGGCTGACGCCTCGGTCTGCTTGCTTGTCGGTCGAAACCCGGAGATAGGCAACGGTTCGCGTGCGGCTCATGACGTCAATCGTAGGCACGGACCAAACGAATGCAATGCACAGCATTGCAGATCGATCGCACTTTGTCGCACACGGCGAGGGCTCGTGTAACGGCGGGGTCCCGCTGTTACGGAAACCACTGCGCGGCCGTTCTCCATCTGGCCACGAGGCCCTCGCTACTCCGCGAGTCAGGGGGTTCCGGTCAGTAGGAACGGGCGCGCCCCGAAGGTGGAGCACGCGTACACCTCGTTGCGGTGAAACTCCCAACGCACGTACACGTTGCCGTCCGTGGAAACAATCTCGCTCGGGGCAGAGCCGAACGGCTGCGCGCGATCGACGGCGTCTATCGCCGCGACGTCGAAGGCGGTGACCCCACTCGTTCGAACGACGCCGATCTTCTTCAGGTGACCGTCCTTCGTGAGAACGATCTCCAGAAGCGTGACGAGGTTCTGGTCGTTGAGTGGATCGTTCGCCGGCCGCGCGTAGAGCGACTCGAGGAACAAGTCGGCGAAGATCGGGTGGATGCGCTGGTGCATGTCGTTGAGGTACGCCGCGTACGGCGCTGCGACCGCGTTCGACGACACGGGAGGTAATGACGCCTGGCCGCCGGACGCCTGCGGAGACGCTGTCGCAGCGATGGGCGAGACGCCGCCCGGCTCCGAGGCGATCGGTGGTCCGTGATTGATGCAGCCAGCCGCCAACGCGGCGAACGGCCACAGGTCTCGTGCATGCAACGGAGCGTCCCTCGACGCCGAACACTACACGCCGTCCGCTACCCCGCAACGCTGGATCGCCACATCCCGGCCGCGACGCCGGCGGCATTTGAACGGACGTGGTGACTATCTCGCGGTCGGCGGCCGCCCCGCACGCACGATGCGGCTGGCCGGCGCCTCGAACAGGGCGCCCAGAGCCACGCCGAGCCCATTGGCCAGGCGCACGAGACTGCGGACCGTGAGATTCTGCATGCCGAGCTCGATGCGCTGAAGGTTGTTCGCCTGTAGCCCGATCCGCTCCGCGAAAGCCTCCTGCGTCCACCCGCGCGCCCGCCGGAGCTCCGCGACGCGACGGCCAACGTCCTTGAGCGCGCGTTCCGGGTCGAGCCTTCGCACGGCTCGACGGTCGACTTGCCACGCCCGTCAAAACATTGTGTTCTATGAGGGCTATTTTGCGCGCAGTGAAGGAGGGGCCATGCTCGTGATTCGGAGTGGGGTGCTTGGCGGCGTGTTTCTGGTGGTCGGCTGCGGGTCGTCGTCGAGCAGTTCGTCGACGCCAAGCCTTTACCAGACGTGGGAAGTGTTCAACTCGGCGACCGGTGAGGGCCAGGGCCTCACCTTCGACTCGAACGGGAATTACGTGCACGAGGTCCTGCAGGAGCTCACGGTCAACGGCACCCTCAGCAACAACCTTGAAACCGAAATCGAAACGGGCACGTTCGTCCTGAACGGCACCGGCTCGATGACGCTCACGCCGGTGCAGTGGACCTGCTCCGGGACGTATGCGCCATACGCCGCCACCTACACGTTCAGCGGAGGGGCACTGCTCTTTTCGGTCTCCGGAACGCTCCTCGATCTCTCGGTCGACACGACACCGGCGAGCCAGGCCAATGGCGTGCAGCTCACGGAGGGATGCTTCGAATCGAGCGGATTCGTCCAGCAAGCACTCGCGCCGGTCAGTCAGTAGACGAGGGCGGCGAAGTCTCATCTTCCCTGACACTCCAGGCCGACGCACCCGGCCGGACCGAGAGATCGTCGCCCGCAATCGGGGCAGGGCTTCAGGGCAGCCGGCGATGGGTAGGTGCAGCGGGGGCCGACGCAATACCCTCCGCGTGCGGTCGGAAGGAACCCCGGCGCGTTGCAAGCGGGGCATGCGACCGAGTCGACCTTTGCCGCCGTCCGAACCTGGGGACCCCCTGCCGCGCGCGCGCGCGCGAAAGCGCGGGATTTTTTGCCGCTCCGGCACCGGTGCTCGAAGAGCAGCGCGACGACTTCCCGGACCGTATCCCATTCAGCCCCGGCGATTGCCTCGGGGGCGCCCTCTGACCGGTTGTCCTGAGCGAGGGGACCGCCTGAGGCGGACCCAGGTGAATCCTCGCTCGAAATATGGGGACCTCTTACCGCGCGCGCGCGCGCCGGCGCGACCGGGGGGGAGTCGCCTTCGCGAGTTTGCGCCGCGGGGCTCGCGACCTTCGCCCTTCGAGGCGGCGGTGCGTCGGGGTGGGCCAGGCGCCATCGGCGCCAGCGCTCGACAGCTCCCCGGCGGCCTGCCTCCACGCAGCGGCTCAGTCCGTGCCGGGTCGTCGGGCCGGTGGATAGCCCCCCGTGCATCCGGCATCGTCGTGCCAACGTGCCTTGTCCGTCCTCGTCGCGCCGGACGGCGACGGGGGCCACGCACGGGGCGCCGCCCTTGCTCCGGCAGCGCGCGCCACACCGAGGCCGGTCGCGCTTTTGCGGCGACCCGGCTATGGACTCTCCCGCTGCGAGCTCGCGATCAGTCATGGGGTCCCCATGACGCGCGCGATATTTCGCCCCCTGGCCCCCCTTGGGGATCTTGCCGCATTTTCACCCGAGACGCATTTCCCTTTGACGTGCGGCTGACGCTCCGTCGGCTGGCGTCCGGCCGCGACCGCGCATCGATAGGGACCCCGCGACGCGCGCGCGCGCGCGTGCGACCCCCCCCCACGGGCGAAGGGGCCGTGAGCTGCCCGAGGGCCCCCCCATGGCGTGTAGATCGGTTCGCGTCAGACGTAGGGACCCGATGACGCGCGCGCGCGCGTTTTTGGGGGGCGCACGACCCGGCTCCGGCGCGCGGGAGTGTGTGTGGATGCCCTCGCAAATTCCCCCCATACCCCCCTGCGCTCGCGGAGCGGAGCGGAGCGCTCCGCCGCGCGCATGCTGACAACCGGAGCGGAGCAGACGGAGCAGACGGAGCGGCGGAGCAGTCATGACGACACTCGCACCCGGGCAGCCGCAGCCCTCTCCGTCGAGCACTTGCCCAGACGCGCACGCATCTCGGCCTGCCATCCGCGCCAGGTGAGCCCCGAGCCGTGCTTGGCGAGAATTGCCCGTGCCGCCTGGTCCTCCCGCGCGAGGCGTGCAGCATCCTCGGCGTCGCGCTCCGCTTTCCGGGTGGCTTTGCGTTCGCGCTCCTCGACCTCCCGGGCCTGGCGTACCTGGGAGCGCACCGTCTCGCGCTCCCGCACACGCTCGGCTCCGCTCGCCGTCTGCTCGCGAGCCACGCGAACCCGCTCACGATCGGGGGCGTCGAGCGCGAGTAGCTCGCCGTGTTCGCCACGGCGGAGCTCGACTGGCTCCCAACGGGGAACGTGGTTCGCCTTCGCGCGCACCAGGGTGACGATCTCGCCGAGGCGAACGTCGATCTCCGCGTCACCGAACTTCACGGTCTCGCTGTTCAGCAAGAGCACCATGCGCGCGTAGTCGCCTAGTCCCGTCGCCCCTCGGATCGCGGTCGCGTCGGCGGCCCTTTCCCGCCGCGCGACTTTGCTCGTGTGGTGTACCGCGAGCACAAGCCCTCGGGCGGCACTCGCGATGGCCTCCAGAGCGGAAATCAACGAGCCTGCCGCGACGTTGTCGGCATCAATCGACTGTCCGGCGACTCGCCCGAGCGGATCGACGACGAGGGCGTAAGGGCCGTGCTCGCGCACGAGCTCGACTATTCGCTCGTGCCATGCAGTCGGACCGTGCTCGTCAAGCAGGGGAGCGTGAACGTCATGCAGATCGAGCACGTCGATCACGTGCTCGAAACGCTTCACGCCGGCTGGGCGCGCGACGTGATAGAGGCGGCGGCGAATTTCGTCAGCCGGCTCCTCGGCGGAAATGAGCAGCACCCGCCCCGAACCTTTGACGCGAAACGTGTCGAGCCACATCCCGCCCGTCGAGACGGCGAGCGCTAGGGCAACGGTCGCGTAAGACTTTCCGACGCCCCCGGCGGCGACAAGCAACGTGACGCCAACCGCGTCGAGTGCGCCCTGGCCGGTGCGAGTGTCGGTCGCCAGGTACTCCCGGGCTGGCGGCGCTTCCGCGAGCCAGGAGGGATCGATGCGTACGAGGCGTGTCGCAAAGGGGGGCGGAGCGCCAGGCTCACCGTTCGCCGCCGGTCCTCCGTTGGGGTCGATACGCGGCGCCGGGGTATAAAAGTTGAGGGGCTCCACGGCGGCCATCATCCGCCCCCCTGCCGGGCGCGAATCGCATCGCGGATCGTACGAACGCCCTCGGCCTGCCGCCGCTCGCCGGCTGCGGCAACGAAAGCGGGAAGTAGGGCGGCTTCGACCTCGGAAGCTGCGAGCCCGAGGCGGGCCAGCCCGAATGCCTCGCGCGAGAGTGTGTAGTGGCGCATGCCCTCGCTCGCGGTGGATACGGCGTCGGCCGCGTTCGCAAGCGCGCCGCCGATGTACCGGTCGCGATGATCGGGCGGCCGCACCCTGGCGACTGGCCTAGCTGGGGTCGGAGGCTGCGCGGCCAAGACCGCGGCCGGATCGAGGGGCGCCCCGTCCGTCGTTCGAAAGCGGTAGGTCGCTCCCGGCCGAATGACGGGAGCGAATGACAGGCGTGACGCGTCCTTTGCGCCCGCATCTGCGCCGAACCCCACAGCGCATAGGTGCGGGCGGATGATCGCATGCGTCAGTTCGTAGGTCGGCGCGTCGATCCATTCGGTGAGCGCAAGTACGATGCGGCAGCGGGGCTGGGCGTCCGTGCTCGAAAACGTGCTGTGGATGATCGCCCGGTAGAGCGCGAGCGCCTCTGCGGCGCGGTCGACGTCGCCTCCCTCGTCCACGTCGATTACGAGGGCGCACGCATGGACGAGGCTCGACTTGCGGCGAATGCCGTCGCGGTAGAGCGCCGGAGACCATGCGCCCGCGATGTCCTTGCGGTCCCCGGTGGTCGGCCGTGAGAGATACGCGACGAGTCCTTCCCACGTCGTGCGGAGTGGCACCCCGACCTGCGGCGAGCTGGCGAATCCGTCCAGGTCAACGTGGAGCACGTCGAGTTGCGGCGGCTCTGGGCACGTGCATCCCCCGAGCGAATTTTCCGGCATCGGGCGGCCCTCGATTGCCGCGCGCTCGGCGGCGGCGAACCGCTCGCATGCGGGGCAAGGTGCCGCGACACTCATCCGACTCGCCTCCGACCAATGCGCGCGAGCAAGGCATCCGCGCTCGGCTCGTCGTCCTCCTGGCCCGGCGCGCCAGTCGCGAGGCTCGAGCCCTCGGCGAGGCGATCGACGACGGCGAGCACATGCTCAATGCGTGCGATGACCCGGCGTCCTACGACCGCGTGCGGTATACGCTCCGCGCGGAGCAGCTCGCGAAAGTGCCGAGGCTCGAGCCCGACGACAGCCGGAGCCGTCAAGTCGGTAACGAGCGCAGGCGCGACAGGCAGCGCGGCAGTCGCTCGAGGACGGAGCGCACGGGTCATGTTGCCTCCCACCCGTCGCCGCGTCGACCGGTGGCCGCTGCAGCGAGTCGCTCTCTCGCGAGCGCCATGGTCGCATCAGTGACATCAAGCCCACCAGCCAGGCGGGCGATCGTTTCGCGTGCCATCCCGAGCTCCCGGGCGACGGCGTAGACGGATGTTGCTCGGCGCGGCGAGCGATCTCGGGGCGGGGATCAAAATGAGGCGTGTGCGGCATGTCGCTCGCGACAGCCAACCGCGGATGCGACCGTATGCCCAGCGCAGTGGGACAGCTAGGTCGATGTCCCGCTACGGCGCTTGACCGCCTTCTTCTCAAAGTCGAATAGCGACTCGGCCTTGTTCTTGGTCATGCCGATCGCCTTCATTCCCTCGACGATCAGGCGTTCTCCGAGGTCAATCCGCTGCGCGCAGTCGAGCGTGCTGATTTCGCGCCGCTGTCGGTTCAACAGGCTGTTGAACCTTTCGCGCACCCGCTCGGTTGCATCGGCTGGCAAGGTTCCGGGGAGGCCCTCGTCGCGAAGCAGTGGGACGCTCATGAACGGGCTTTCTGCGTGGGAAAGAAACAGGTCGACAAGCTCATCGCGGCTCGTCGTCCGTTCGAGCCAATACGCCATCGTGTTCCGCAGTACCGCCAAGTAATCTTGTCGACCGTCCGGCCGTCTCTTCTGCGGTGCGGCGTCTATCATGGCAAAGGAGACGTCGCCGTGTTCGTACGTGCCCACGGGCAGCGTCAACATCCACGTTCCCGCTTTCTTGTGCTGCGCGAGCCGCGCGCGCTCAAGCGCCTTCATGGCGGCGGCTCCAAGGGCTTCGAGCTCCGCATCGTTCTCTTGAACGAGCGCCGCAATTGTCGCGCGAAGAATCCTCACGGTCGCGCGCGCGCAGGCGCTCCACATCGGAGCCAGCCATCTCCGTCGAGTTGTGATGACTCGAGCAGACGCGTTCGGCCTCGTGCAGCTTGCGGATAGCGAGCACCGTCCGCGCTCGCGGCCGGCGGCATCCGGAACCGGTATCGGTGTTCGAGCTGGCGCCGGGTTCGTCGCCTCGGCTCGCGCGCGCGCCGGACGCGGCGCGCCTTTCTCGGCGCTTGTTCTCTTGTCGCCGGGCATGCGCTCTCCCGTGTGGTCACGCGTCTCCGGCCCTCTCCGGCTCGGGGCGCACTCTTGCAGAAGGTACCCGTCACGCCGGCGCGCGCAGTTAGGACATGGGGGCTCTCGCACCGGCCCTGCCTGGCGGCCGGCCCTTCACTGCGAGCCGCGCCGTAGACGTCGCTCACAACCAAGCGAACCGCACCAAAGGCTTCCGCCCGATCAGATTTCCCCCAAATGCGCGGATGCGGGTCTCGAAGGCATGCGAGAACCGAAGCACTCACCCGCGCGGCTCGCCGCTAAGCAGTGCGTGCGCTTGTATCACTCGCAAAATCCTGACAGCCGACGCGGCTAGGCTGACGCGGCCTTGCGGGTGGATATGCGAGGCTCATTGAGTACGCCAGGAGCGCAGCACACCACCGTAGACTGGTGGGCCCTATGCTCGCCCAGCATGTCGCAGCGGTTCAAAACTCGGTAGTGTTCGTGCTTCGTTTCGCCACGGATCAAACCGGGACCGTGCGCGTCTCGCCGGTTGGAACGGCGTGCTACGTCGGCTGCAACACGTTCGTGACGGCGAATCACTTGTTCGAGACGCCGCCACTTGATCCAAGCGAAGTTGTCCGTGTCGGCTTTGTCCCCGCCGGGGCAGTAGGCACGGCAGTGGTATTCCACACGCCGGCCTCGGTCGACTATCAATCGGCGCAGCACGACCTGGCGATAATGACGGTGCCTGGCTTCGGAAACGAACGGGTCCCTGGCGTCGGTCCATTGCCGGCGGTGCGGGTGTCGAGCAACCCCGAGCCGGATGGTCGCTCCGTGTTCTCCTACGGCTTCATCACGCCGGTGTTCCAGTTCACCTCCGCAGGCCCCATCGTGCGCGTCGCCGCTCGCGCGTGCGCGTCCATCATTGCCGGTCGCTACGTCCACGATCCGGAGCGCTACGAGCTGGACAGCCACACCTATCCGGGCGAGAGCGGAGCACCCGTCTTTCGTGCCAACGATCATGTGGCGATCGGTATCGTCCAGGCAAGCCGCTTGGTGCAGGTCCCTCCGCCCTTCGGTCAGGTACGCGGACCGACGATCGCTTCGCCGCTCTCCCCCATCGCTGGAGAACTCGCGAAGCGAGGCATTCCGCTCACCACTTGAGCGCTACCGAACGGTCATACCGTTGTTCGCAAGCAACTGTTCACACTGCTCGCGTGTTAGCGTCACGGAGTTTGGACGCGGGATCAGGACGATCGAGCCGTCGGCAAGGTGACCGTAGCCGCCGCACACGGGGCACGTCTTTCCGTCGTGCACGCCGCTTCCGCCACATGTCGTGCAGCGCTCTCCCCCGAAACTCGGCGCGGTGCTCATGAGCCAATTGTAAGCACGATCGGGCGCAGCGCTACTGATTTTCTCCATTGATTTCCATGTCATGCGCTAAGTGCGTGATATCTTTCCATTCGCGATGGGCCGGCCGCGCGACGGACGCCTCGCACGAGGACGTCGCACGAGGACAAGGCAGAGAACTAAAGAGGGGAGCGACGAACAGAGCCGTGGCCTAGCGTCCGCGCGCCCCAATGTCGAACACGTTGCCCGCTAGCTTGCGCCGCCGTGCATCGAGCTCCTGGCGCATAGCGCGCCGCTCGGTCACGAGCTCCGCAGCCGCTCGCGGGTCGTCTGTCGAGGCGAGCGCGCGCGTCACCTTCGCGATCGCCTGCTCCAACACGACGGCCTGCTCATCGGCCATTGAACGGCCATCGGCCCGCTCGCGCCGTTCGACCTCGTGCGCTCTCGTTTCGCGATCGGCGGTCTTTTCTCGAGGCACCGCGGCAGCGTGGGTGGGACTCTCGCCTTGCAAAACCGTCATACGTGGGTTCGAATCCCATCCACGCCTCGAATCGATGGCCACTCCACGAGTGGAAGGGCATGGGCCGCAGACCGTCGGAAAACCGCGGATGCAGCCTCGGCGCTCGGTGGTCATGGCTGTGAGCCCCGACGAAAGTCGTACGCGATCTTCCGGATCACGTTGTCGTAGGCTCCGCGGCTTTCCTCCAAGACAAGATGCTGGCGGACCCAAAGAACCGCGTGCCGTTGAAGATTTTCCGTTGTTTCGGCTTCGCTCCGGCCGTCGAGCACAAGTCGTCGTTTCACTTCTTGGATGCGATCCCAGGTCGCATCCGCGCAGTTTGCTTCGTCGAGCAGACGGTCGGCGTCACGTTGATCGGTGACCAGACTTTCGAATTTGTCCGCCAGCAGATCCAATGCTTGGCCAAGTATCGTTTGGATGCCGCCGGCACGATTTGCTTGCTCGCGCGTGAGTACGATCAATCGCATTTTGGCGTTCTCGTTCATCGTCTCCTCGTCAGCCACTCGTGGTTCTTCGTCATCCACCGGTCCGAGAGAAGTCGAAAACGCGCGTCCTTTCAACCCGAAGGGCGCCTCCGTGCGACTTTGACGTGCTTCCGAGCAGGTAACCGCGATTCATGCAGCGACTATGAGGCTTGCCTGACGTCAAGGGGGGATTCTTTCTCTGCTTCGTCTTTGCAGTCGTCTTGAGCATGGAGATCACCCTCCGCGAATGCGGGTGTTCATAATGGTGCACCTAGAGCGAGCTGTCCTTCGATCGACTATTCGCGCTCATCGAGCCGGCGTGTTGGGCCGTTGTGGCTCGGGCGCAGCTTGGGGTTCGAGTAGTCGGTCGGCGGGGCGCCGTCTGTTACACGAGCTCGGGAGGTCCGTGGACCCTCGGCTCTCCGCTGCACTCGCGCTCTCCGCCGCCCGAGTTTTGATGCTCTTCACCAGGCGCGCTCTCTACATTGCGCTTGAGATTTACGCGTACGCCTCCTTTCGAGCTGCCGCAGCGGCGATTCGAAGCGCCCTCGTGGTGTCGCGCGTTTGGAGGCGCGCCTTCCTAGCGGCGTTTTTCATGGCAAGAGCCTCAACGCTCGCGTCCTGTTCAGGGACCGTCCGTCGGCCCAGTCGTGCGGGCTCGTAGACCGTCCCCTTGCGCCACATGGCCCACAGGATCCCGGCGAGGCGCCGTGCAAGAGCGACAACGGCGATCTTGCGGCCGCGCCGCGCGACCAGCTGGCGCCCCCATCGTCGGAGCGGGTCGTCTGGATCGCCGACGCGCAGGATGCTGGATGCACTCTGTACGAGGAGCTGTCGCATGTAGCCATTGCCTTGCTTGGTGATGGCGCCGAGCTTCCGTTTCCCTCCCGTCGACTCCTCGCGCGGAACGAGTCCGAGATACGACTCGAGTTGATGAGCCCCATCGAAGCGGCGTGCCTCATCGACGACCGAGACGTACGCCGCGGCCACGACCAGTCCGACGCCAGGGGCCGTGGTCAGCCTCTCGATCGTGGGCTCTTGGCGCGCCAGATCTTCGAGTCGTTGGTTTGTGCGCGCAAGCTCGACGCATACACGCTGAAGCGCCGACGCCAGGGGCTCGACTATTATCCGCGTCTCTGGCCGGAGCTGGGTCTTGGCCAGCTTGGCCAGGAAGTCCTCAGCGCCGCAGGAACCGAGCCGCTCGCCACGCGACCGTGCGAGACCTCGGATCGTGGTGATGTACTGCGCCCGCGTCTCCACGAGCGCACGTCGAACACCGAGGACATCCCGCAACTCGCGGCGCGCCGGCGAAAGTACGTGCGCGACGGGGATACCGCCTTGCTCCACTGCGCGTGCGAGGAGCTCCGCGTCGATCCGGTCGGTCTTTCTTCCGTGGTGGCGGATCCCGATCCGCTTCGTCCGGGTCGTGTCCACCAGGACCACCTCATGGCCCCACTGCGTGAGAACGTCATGCACGAACCACGCCTCGCGGCACGCCTCGATCGCCACCGTTGCCCGCTTGCTGCCGGGCCCGAGCAGGTCCTCGAGGTTTCTCAGCTCGCTGACAGTCCGCCGTGCGACAACCAGGCCGCGCGACACCTCGCAGAACGACGTCTCCTTCACTCCGAGATCCAACGCTACACTCCGCATGGCCGTCTCCTCCTCGGGCCCCCGGGAATGCGTCCTCGAACGCGTGGGGGTGACCCGAGCTTCCGCTCGGGTCGAGGAGGCGGCCACTCTCCTCGTCGGAGTTTCCTTCCCCTCTTCCCTCATTCTTCCTGGTGCCACCGCGGCCGCAGGCTCGCCGCAGGAAGCCTCATCCCATCTGTTACCGAGCAGGATCGCCGGGTCGCGCTCATGGCAAGAAGGCCGACCCGAGGCCATCACGCGATCCCGACCGTCCAGCCGCGCGGCATCCGTGGCCTGGCGCGAGCCCGCTTGCTCTGATCCCGTCGTCAGCAAAAGTGTGCCACGGCACACTCCACGCAACGATTGATCGGACAAAAACCGGGAGGGTTCAGGCACGCCCGTTGATCTTGGATGGGTGTGGATGGGTGATTTGGATGGGTGATTTCGGGGGTGAGCTGGATGGGTGAATGGATGAACCGCCGGGGGTTGCCGATTGGATTGGCCTGCGTGCTCATCGGGTGCCTCACAGCGTGCTCTTCGAGCACTCGCGCGCCTGCTGGCGACGGCGGTGCCGCCTGCATCGACTTCGATCTATCGACGTACGACAAGTCCTGCCAGCAAGACTCGGACTGCATTAACGTCAACGCGGGGATGATCTGCGACAGGGGCTGCATGTGCGGCGGGTACGCGATCAATGCGGACGCCGAGGCACCGTACTCCGCGGCTTTTTCGGCCGCTGTCGCGTCGCTGCCACCTGGCATGAGTTGCTCGTGCCCGGATCTTGGCGGTCCGCACTGCATCCAGGACCAATGCGTTTACTGCCCGAACCCTGCTCTCAACTCGGAGGCTACGATTCCGCCGGGCTGCCCCGATGCTGGCTGACGCCCCACGAGCCGCGCCTGGGAAGCGCCACTCTACGACCTCCACGACCGCGTTCGTGCCCCCGAGATCCCGTAGATACGGGTCGTGTCGACGGCAATTCCCACGGTCGCCCCGTGTAGGCGCTGCGTGCACTGTGGGCAGCTCAAGCCCAGACTCCTCGCCATGGGTCTCGCTCGGGGCGAGCTAGGATCGACCCATGCGCGACGATCCGCACCACACTGCGGCCTCGCGGCCTTCTGCGGCTGGGGATCCGTATCTTGCGGCGTGGCGGGACCTGAAAAGGCGGCGCGTCGCGTGTTTGGCGCTTTCTTTTCTGCCCGGTCCCTGGTGCTGGATCACCCACGCCAGCTTTCCGGGCCGCGTGGTCGGGTTTGCAATTGCGCTGACGACCTTCTGGGCGCTGGCCCTCCGAGTTTTCGGATTTCGGTGCCCACGGTGTGCCCAGTTTTTTCGCGCCCTGAGCGCGAAGTGGTGGGCGGTCATCGAGCCGGGGTTCTGCATGCACTGTGGCCTCCCCGAGGGAGCGCCACTCAACGCGCCGAAATAGGCGCCTTCCGGCGACGCCCCCAGGCCACGAAGAGAGCGAGCGCGATCAGCAGGAAGTTGAACGGCGTGTTCGCCGCCTCTCCGCGCGAGATGTGAAAGACGACGGCGCACCCCTGCAGCGCCGCGCACCCGAGCGCGGCGAGCCAGGTCACCCCGGGCTCGATGCGCGTGACGGCCGGAGCGAGAACACCGATCCCGCCGAGGAGATCGAAGACGGCGGTCATGTAGAGAAATGGCGCGGAGACTTGCCCGGCCCACGGGATCATCGACGCGAGCTTCGGAATCGGCGTAAGGAGCTTCCAGAGACCAGTACCCGTGAACAGGACGAAGAGAAGCGTCTGAACGGCCCACAGACCGACACGCAGGGCGCTCGAGGGCTTCGCTCCGCCCGACATCGTCTCGATCGTGTTCGTCATTGCGCGCCTGGATGCTCGTGCTCGTTGCCGCGGACCGGCTTGCCAAAAGTGACCACGGCTCGCTTCGATTCGCAAGGAGACACGCCCCGGCCCGGCTGTCCTAGCGAGATGCGCCGGCGTGCGCCTCTCGACGCTGGCGCGCAGCCCGCGCGAGCAGGTGACAAACCTCGTCGTCGCTCGTGGGCGAAAAGTCATCGTAGAACTGGCCGATCGCGAAGAGCCATTCCGAGGCCGTCAGGCACAGCAGCTCGTCCGCTTCGCCGCCGAGCTCCTCGCACGTCTCGGGCGATCCCGCCGGTACGGCCACGGTGATCTTTCGCGCTCCGGCCGCACGAAGCCAGGCCAGCGCGACGCGCATGCTCGCGCCGGTCGCGAGACCGTCGTCCACCACGACGACGTGCCTGCCTCGCACTTCCTCGCGGGGTCGGCCCTTGCGGTACAGGCGTTCCCGGCGCTCGACCTCCAGCCGCTCGCGCGCGGCGACGCGCTCGACCACGTCCGCAGGGATTCGCAGCGGGCGCAGCACCTCTTCGCTGAGCACTCGCATGCCTCCTGGTCCGACCGCGCCCATCGCAAGCTCCGGTTGGCTCGGAACGCCGAGCTTGCGCACGACGAGCACATCGAGCGGCCCCCTGAGCCTGCGCGCCACCTCGTAAGCCACCGGGACTCCGCCTCGAGCAAGGCCGATCACCAGCACGTCGGGCCCGACCTCCTCCTTGAGCCGCGACGCAAGGCGTTGGCCGGCGTCTCTGCGATCCAGAAATCGCGACATCGTCGTTCCTCGTGCTGCCCCGGGTTTGCATCCAGGGTGCCTGGCCCGCCGCCGCGCGGCACCGGTGCGCATCCACGGATGCATTTGAGTTCTTGTCGCGTGTGAAATGGGCATGAGCCGATCGTGCATGGCACACGGTTCGCTCTCGTCGCCGACCATGGACGGCACGAGGAGCGTACGGTTCGGCCGGGTGTTCGGCATTCAGCTCGCGTTCGACTACTCCTGGCTCTTCATCGCATTTCTCTTGAGCTGGAGCCTTGCCGCCGGGTTTCTTCGCTGGCATCCCGACTGGAGTCGAGGGACGGCCGTCGTCACCGCGATCGTGGCGACCCTCCTGTTCTTCGGATCGGTCGTTCTTCACGAGCTGGCGCACTCCCTCGTCGCGCGGCGCTTCGGTGTCCCCGTTCGGGGCATCACCCTCTTCCTGTTCGGCGGCGTCTCGAACATCGAGCGGGAGCCTCCGACGCCGAAGGCAGAGATCCTCACGGCGATCGTCGGGCCGCTGACGAGCATCTCGATCGGAATGCTCCTCATCTTCGCCGGCTCGGCGGCCCTGAACGTGTCGGCGGGCGCGATCGACGACCCGACCCTGGCCATCGAGCGCCTCAGCCCGGTCGAAACGTTGCTGATGTGGCTCGGCCCGATCAATCTGCTCGTCGGCGTCTTCAACATGATCCCGGCGTTTCCGCTGGACGGGGGACGCATCCTGCGGGCAGTGCTCTGGAGCGCGACCAAGAGCTTTCGAACCGCCACGCGCTGGGCGTCCGCGATTGGCGAAGGGTGCGGCTGGGCTCTCGTCGTGCTCGGCGTGTCGATGGCCTTCGGCGCCAACGTTCCATTTTTCGGCCGCGGCCTGGTTGCCGGCTTGTGGCTGGCGTTCATCGGCTGGTTTCTGAGCTCCGCCGCGTCCCGGACGTGGCGCCGCGAGCTGCTCCACGAGATGCTCGAAGGCGTCTCCGTTGCTCGTGTCATGAGGCCCGCAGTGGCGGCCGTGCCTCCCGACATGGACCTCGAGACTCTGGTCGACACGATCTTGATCCAGAGCGACTTGCGCGCGTTTCCCGTGATGACGCCGGACGGGAGCCTCGCTGGAATGATCGCCCTGGGCGACGTGCGCCGTGTGCCCCGTCAAGAATGGCGCTCGGTCAGCGTCGCGCAGGCGATGACGCCGGCCACCCGGCTGGTCACGGCATCGCCGAACGACGAGCTGATGTCTGCGCTGGAGCCGCTGCTGCGCGCCGACGTCGATCAAGCGCCGGTCGTCGACGGTGCGGGCCACGTCGTGGGCATGCTCCACAGGAGCGACGTCCTCCGGTGGATCGAATTGCACGATCGGGCGGGCGCGCAGCGCTACGCTCAGTGACCTCCACCACGAGCGGGACCCGGGCGGCGCGGTGCGCCCGTCCGGATGCGCGGCCCGCGCGGCCGCAGGGTCGCGGTCACGCGCATTCGAGGACGGCCGTCCCCGCAGTCTTTCCGAGCGCGAGCTGCTCGAGAGCGACGCTCGCGTCCTCGAGGGCAAAGACACACCGTTCGGCGCGGATGGGTACCCGCCCCGCGAGCTCCAGGAACTCGACGGCGTCCCGGCGCGTGAAATTCGCGACGCTACGCAGCGACCGCTCCCACCAAAGGTTCTCGTACGGCATCTCGGGAAGCTGATCCAAATGGATCGCGTTGATGGCCACCGCGGCTCCTCGATCCAGAGCCCGAAGCGCAGCCACGACGACCGACCCCTTGGGCGCGAACGTGATGGCGGCGTCGAGGGGCGCAGGCGGCTTGTCGTCGTAGCCGCCGACCCACTCGGCCCCGAGCTTCGTCGCCCGCTCACGCTCCGTGTGCGAGCGGGTCGCGACATAGACCCGGCAGCCCCAATGGCGAGCCACCTGGATCGCAAGCGAAGCGGACGCGCCGAAGCCGTACAGTCCGAGCCGTCCGCCGGGCCGGATTCCGCTGACTTTGAGGGACCGATAGCCGATGACTCCGCCGCAGAGCAGCGGCGCCGCGTCGAGATCGCCGAACCCTTCGGGCAGGCGAAAGGCGAAATCGGCCCGCGCAATCGCGTGGGTGGCGTACCCGCCGTCGCGGTCCCAACCGGTGAACACGGCCGCCGCGCACAGGTTTTCCCGCCCGTCGCGGCATTGCGCGCAGGTACCGTCGGTTCCCGCGAGCCAGGCGACGCCGACGCGATCGCCCACGCTCAAGCCTTGCACCCCGGCGCCCAGGCAGTCGACCCTCCCGACGACCTGATGCCCCGGCACGATGGGCAGCCGGCGAGCGAGCAGGTCACCCTCGCAGATCTGGAGGTCGGTCCGGCAGACCGCGCACGCGGTGACCCGCAATCGAATCTCTCCCTGTCCGGGCAATGGATCCGGCAGATCGACGCAGCGCAGGGGGCGGGTCACGGCGGGGCCCGGTCGAGCGAGCTGCATCGCGCGCATCGCGGCCTGCAGCCTAGCAGCCGTTCCGCGGCCGCGCCGCGCGTTCGAGGCGGCGGATACCACCGGAGTCGCCGACGAGCACGACGTCGGCGCGCCCGACGAAGAGACCGGTCTCGACAACGCCTGGAATCGCGTGCAGCGCCGTGTCGAGCTTGGCAGGATTGTCGATCGGCCCCGTGTCGAGGTCGTAAATGAGATTGCCCGCATCCGTTCGGAACGGCACGGTCCCCGCCGCGGCGATGCGAAGACGAGGCCGCCCGTGGCGGGCGAGATGCTTCGCGGTCGTCGCATGGGCGAACGGCAGAACCTCGACCGGAACGGCGCGTGTGGCGCCAAGCGCCGCCGACATCTTCGATTCGTCGACGATGACGACGTTTCTCGCTGCCGCATGGTTGACGATCTTCTCGCGCGCGTGCGCTCCGCCGCCGCCCTTGATGAGATCGAGCGAGGCGCTCACCTCGTCGGCGCCGTCGACGTTGACGTCGATGGCCCACGGCCCGACGTCGTCCAAGAGCGGAATGCCCAGGCTCGCAGCGTGCGCGCGCGTGGCTTCGGACGTCGGGACGCCCACGAGGGTCCATCCGCCGTGGACCCGGACCGCGAGCTCCTCGACGAACAGCCGCGCGGTCGATCCCGTTCCGAGACCGACCACACCCCGATTGCGAACCTCCTCGAGCGCGGCGCGCGCGACTCGGCGTTTTGCGTCTTCCATCGATTTGGCTCGAGGAGCCTTACTGCCGGCCCCGCTGGGCGTCCACATGCACGTCCCGCGCCGCCGTCGGATGGCCCGTGGCGCGTCGCCCTCGGCGCGCGGGGAGCTCCGGCTTTTGCGGCCCGGAAGCCTCGGCTTTGGGGGGCCGGCGTCTTGCGGTTGGCCTTCCCCGGCCCAATGAATGGCCCCGTGGGGAAGCTCGTCGTCGAGAACGTCGACCTCGCTGTGCTCACGGATTCGCTCCGCCTCCGCTTCGTGGGGGCGGCGCCCGTCGGTTATCTGAACGGCCGCACCGTGCTGCGCGACGCGGTGACTTGCGAGCTCGAGTGCTCGGAGCTCGAAGCGGAGGACATCGTCGACACGCTGATCGCGCAGGGATTCCTCCGCTACGGGGGGGATCCGCAATCCGAGATCGACGACGACCGCAGCTGGTCGCTCGGGAGCTGAAGCGCTCTTGTGGGTACGGGGGCTGCACATTGGCTGTCGGTCCCCACAATGTTCGAACCCGTTTCGAGTCGCTCCCTCAACCTTTGCGGGAGCGCGCCACGATTGCCACGCGCGAGCGCCCGCTGTCTCTATGCGCGCGCGTACGAGGCTCTCTTTTACCCCGCATGGCAACGCGTGGTGCGCGGCCGTCCGATCGGCACGCACCTGCAAGTCCTGGAAGCCACCCAGTGGTTGGGAGCCGAAGAGCGTGATCGACTGCAACTCGAGTCGCTGCGGGCCCTGCTCGACCACGCGGCCCGCAACATCACGTACTGGCGCGAGCTCTTCGCCCATCTGCGCTTCGATCCACGCGACATTCGGTGCAAAGGCGATCTGCTCATCTTGCCGATCCTGACGCGCGAGATCATCAGCGAGCGTTACGACGATCTGGTCGACCCCGCCCACCGGGGGCGCAACATCCAGAAGGGGACGAGCGGCACGAGCGGCATCCCGTTGAAGTTCGAATACTGCAACGAAAGTGAGGCATGGCGTCAGGCGACGCGCCTGCGCGGCTACGGGTGGGCCGGGTACCGCATGGGTCTGCCTACCGTCCATTACTGGGGTGCGGGCAGCGGCCCCCCCGCAGGGTTCGCCGGTGGGAAAGTGCACCTCGATCGGGCTCTCAAGCGCGAGGCTTACGTCGACGCGATCAAGCAGGACGAAGCGTCCATGCGCAGCGCCGCTGCAGTCTTCTCGCGAATGAAGCCCCACTGCGTCGTCGCGTACACGCAGGCCCTCGCCGCCTTTGCGCGGTGGACGACCGAGCGCGGGGTTCGTGACTGGCCGGACGCACGCGTGATTTGTGGCGCGGAGGCCCTCTTGCCCCACGATCGCCAGGCGATCGCCCTGGCGTTCGGGCCACAGATCTTCGAGACCTACGGCTCGCGCGAGACGATGCTGGTCGCAGCCGAGTGCGAGATTCACGATGGCATGCATCTGTCCGACGAAAATCTTCTCGTCGAAATCGCACGCGATGGCCGCCCCGTCTCCGATGGAGAGCCGGGTGACGTTCTCATCACCGACCTTCACAACTACGGAATGCCGCTCATCCGCTACGCCAACGGAGACCTCGCGACCATGGCGAGCGACGGCGGGTGCGCGTGCGGCCGCGGGCTGCGCAAGCTCGCGCGTGTCGAAGGCCGGACCAGCGACACGTTGCGCGACGCGAATGGCGACCCGGTCCCCGGGATGGTCATCATCTCACTGCTCGCGCACGAAGCGGGGCTCCTCCGGGCGTTCCAGGGCGTCCAAAAGGCGAGCGGCGAGGTCGAGCTGAGGATCGTTCGGGGGCGCGACTGGGACGAGGCTCGCTTCTCCAGGACGGCGCGGCGCATCGAGGCCTACTTCAAAGGCTTGCCGCTGCGTGTCTCGTATTGCGATCAGATTCCAGCTCTCAAATCGGGCAAGCGTCATCCAATCGTCATCGAGAACGACGCCGAATCCCGCGAAAGCTGAGCGGCTGCGCTCCCCTTCGGTCGAGGTCCGCGCGAGCAGCACGCGCGCGGCGAGCAGGACGCGCGGCGAGCAGGACGCGCGGCGAGCAGGACGCGGGCGGCTCGCCGGGCGCAAGCCCTTTACACGCGACGGACCGTGCTTATCTCTGGGGGGAGCTCGAGACGACGGATCGGCCGCTCGCAGGCGGCGGGTGAGAGTCTCTCGAGCGGGGTTTCTCTTTACGCACGGCGCGCGGGTGTCGCTTTCGCCCGCTGGCCCGGGGAAGGAGCGTTGTCATGGTCATCGGTTTTGGAGATTTCGACGACACGTTTCGCGCGCTCGACTTGCTGCAGCGGCGAATGGATCGCGTGCTTTACGATTGGAGAGCTGCGCCGCCGCTCGAGCGCGTAAGGCGACAGAAAAGCCCGTGGCCGCTCGTCAATGCCTTCGAGACGAAGGAAAGCTTCGTCTACAAAGCAGAGGTCCCCGGTCTTGCGCAGGGGGACGTATCGGTCACCGTCGAGGACGAGGCTCTCGTGCTCCGCGGCGAACGCAAGGCCGATATCCCGGACGGCTACGAGATCCGGCTGCGCGAGCGGCCGCCGGTCGCCTTCACGCGCAAGCTCGCGCTCGCGGGAAAGGTGGATTCGGACGCGGTGACCGCCGAGCTGAAGGACGGGATTCTCACGGTCACCCTGCCCAAGGCGAAGGAGACGCTTCCTCGCCAGATTGCCGTCAAGGCCCTTTGAGACCACAGGGCGGAATCTGCGACATCAGGCCCAGGAGAAATCGTCATGAGCGATGAAGCTGCCGTTCAGGGAACCAACGGCTCCCTGCGAACCCGAAATCCGTTTCAACGGAGCGTCGCCCCGCCGGTCGACGTCTTCGAGAATGGCGACGAGGTCTTGCTCGTCGCAGACGTACCCGGCGTACCCGGCGAAGCGATCGACATCCGTGTCGACAGCGACACGCTGACGCTCGAGGCGAAGCGCCAGCCGGCCGATGCCTCGCCGGCGCTCGCGCGCGAATACGACGAACGGTCCTTCGTCCGTACGTTTCGGATTCCCGCCGGCATCGACGCGGCAAACATCCGCGCCGAAGCGAAGCGCGGGACCGTCGTCGTCCGGCTGCCGAAGGCGGCGGCCGCCAAGCCTCGCAAGATCGCGGTGAGGTGAGGGGCTACGGGAGGCGTCCGGTGGGACGTGCCATCCTCCGACCATGCCACGCCTGCCGGTGTACGCGTTCGAAGGCATCGACGATGCGCTGCCCATCATGCCCCTCGCCGCTCGGCGACTGCTCGACGCGACAGGACGAAAGCTCTCCCTCGAAGGGTGGCTTTCCCTTCCGGTCGAGAGTCGCAGGGCCATCGTGCTCGCGGGTGCCGCAATCCGCGCAGCCGGGACCGGCGCGGAAGGTACGGCCGACAGTGACTGCGGGGATTGCCTCGCGCGCGCGGTTCCTGCCGCCTCCTTCGTTGCACGGATCGACGAGCCCGGCGACGTTCACGTCCCGTCCGGACTGACGGCCGCGCTCGGACCGTCGCGGCCGCTCGACGACGCGCGCTGGCGGGCCCTCAGCGCGCTCGATCGATACGCTCTCGCCAAGTGCTCCGCCAAGCCCGAAAGACTCGAACGAGCGTACGACGAGATCGTGAGGACCGCGCGGCTCACTCATGTCTCCCGGTCGGGGGACGCTCACATGGTCGACGTCGCCGAGAAGCGCATCACGTCCAGGCGCGCGGTGGCGAGCGCGACCATCCGCACGACGACCGCGGTGGTCCGGGCAATCGCCGAAGGCAGCGTCTCGAAAGGTGACGTGTTGGCGGCCGCGCGAATCGGCGGCATCATGGCGTCGAAGCGCACGGCGGAGCTCATACCACTCTGCCATCCGGTGCAGACGACGAGCGCTCGGGTCGATCTGGATCTGGACGAGGCGCGCGGGCAAATTGTCGTAGTCGCTTCGGTCGAGGCGGTCGATCGAACCGGGGTCGAAATGGAAGCCATGGTGGCGGCGAGCATCGCATCGCTCACGATCTACGACATGATCAAGGGCTCCGACCGCTGGGCGGTCATCGCCGCAGTGCGGCTCGAACGCAAGAGCGGCGGCAGGAGCGGCGACGTCATTCGTCCCGACGCGAACGGGATCGCCGACGGGAGCCGTCCAGCAGGGAGCGACGCGTGAGCGCGACCCTGGTCGCTCTGCGGGAGACGCCGCTGTCGATTGACGAGGCCGTCACCAGCGTATCGCACGCGGGCGCCGGCGCCGTCTGCGTCTTTGTCGGGGTCGTGCGCGACGAGAGTGGCGGCCGCCCCGTGCAAAGGCTCGATTACGAAGCCTATCGTCCGATGGCGCTCGCCGAGATGCAGCGGATCGTCGACGAGCTTGGGGTCGAGATCCAGCAAGCGCGTCTTTCGGTGGTGCACCGGACCGGAGCTCTTCAGGTCGGCGAGATTGCGGTGATTTGCGCCGCGAGCGCGCCGCACCGCGACGAGGCGTTTCGCGCGTGCCGCGCACTCATCGACCGGATCAAGGCACGCGTCCCGATCTGGAAGCGCGAGCACGGTCCGGAGGGTGCCTACTGGGTCGGATGGCAGGATGCCCGTTGCGAGGGGACGGATCACGATGGCCCCGGCGCAGCCCCCGCGATCACCCACCGGAGCCGTCATTGACGACGTCCTCGGGCGCGTCCCAGTCTCGCAGCTCGTGACGGCGGTCTTCGGAGAGTGGCAGCTGCGCCGCGCCCGCGGCGGCCAGCAGCTCCTGGAGCGAATGCACCCGCTGTGCGGCGCACTGCTCGGCGATGGGGAGAACGAGGGCGGCATCGTAGCGCGCACAGAGCGGCTCCCACAGTCCGCCACGAAGCGGCGCAACGACGGCCGCGGCCGGCGCGTCGAGGAGACCTCGCACGAGCGTGGCCGACACGAAAGGCATGTCGCACGCGAACGCGAGCGCGTATCCGCCGTCGGCGCGCCGGAGCAGCGAGACCAGCCCTCCAAGCGGACCGATGCCGCTCGGCTGGTCCTCGACGGCCGGCAAGCCGAGGGCTGCATACGCGGACGAAGCGCCGACGAGCACGACGTCGTCGACACCGCACTCGGCCAGCACCGCGCGCATCCGCTCGACGATCGTGAGCCCGCCCGGGGCGATCAAGAGACCTTTGGGGCTGCCCGACATGCGACGCGAGGCGCCACCGACGAAGATCCCCGCAGCGACGAGCGCCTTCGCGCCACCCGCCCCGGCTCCGAAATCGGCCGGCGCGCCCCCCGTCACACGTCGGCCCATCGAATGAAATCGACCGGCGCACCCGCCTCGATCAAGCCCTCGCCAGGCGCGATGACGGCCACTCCGTCCGATTTCGCCAGGCTCGTCGCCGCTCCGGACGCTTGGTTGTCGTGCGGAAACACCACGAGCACCGCGTTTTCACGGCGTAGCTCCGCACGGAGCAGCTCGATGCGATCGACCGAGCGTTTGCGGGCCGCCGCGAGGTGAGCGCACAAGGGCATGGGGCTCGGCCGCTCGTCCCCTTGCATGGCTCGAAGCAGGGGCACCCCGAACAACGCAAAGGTCACGAGCGCGCTCGCCGGGTTGCCCGGCAGCCCGAGCACCCGGCTGCCGCGTCCATACCGGCCGAAGGCAATCGGCTTGCCCGGCTTGATCGCCACCTTCCAGAAGTCGAGGGTCACTCCCGCTCGCTCGAGCGCGGGGCGCACGACGTCGTGATCTCCCACGCTGACTCCTCCGACCGTGAGAAGAAGGTCGCTCGAATCGAGCGCCTGCTGGATCGCCTCGGTCGCCTGCTCCACGTCGTCGCGCACGATGGGGGTGATCACCGAAGCCGCGCCGCCTTGCCGCGCGAGGGCTGCAAGCGCCACGGCGTTCGACTCGGGAATCGACCCGGCGTGGGCGCGACCACCGACCGCTCGCAGCTCGTTGCCGGTGCAGAGGATCGTGACCCGAGGCCGCCTCGCGACGACGAGCTCCGCCTCGTCGAGCATCGCGGCAAGCGCGAGGGCGCCGGGGTTCAGACGCGCACCCGCGGCAAGCGCGAGGGCGCCCGCCGGCAAATCGTGCCCCGTTTTCCGGACATGCTCGCCAACCTTGGGGCGAGAATGCAGTCGGACCGTATTCCTATCGCGCTCGACGTTCTCTTGCGCCACGACGGCGTCGGCTCCTGCGGGAAGCGGGGCGCCGGTGAAGATTCGGCTGGCCGACGAGGCCGCCAGCGCGGGGGCGACCGAGCCGGCGCTGCTTTCCCCACACACGGGCAACTCCCAAGGTGAAGGCCCTTCCAGATCGCGCGTCGCGACGGCGTATCCGTCCATGGCCGAATGGTCGAAAGGCGGAAGCGCAGAGCGCGCCACGACCGGTTCGGCGAGAACGCGGTCCAGGCCCTCCGCAAGCGCAACCCGTTCGCTCGACAGCCGATGCACGCCGGACAGAACGCGAGCCTTCGCCTCGTCGAGCGTCAGCACTTCAATGTCCGTGCTTCTCGCCGCGCGCCAGCGCCACGGCGTGCGGAAGGATGGGCCCAACGATGCGATCGATCGCCAGGGAGATGGCCTTCGGGCTGCCCGGCAGGGCTATGACGACGCGACCTCGGTAAACGCCCGCGATCGCCCGCGAGAGAACGGCGCGGGGACCGATCTGCTCCCAGGAAAGCCGCCTGAACGACTCGCCGAACCCGTCGAGCTTCTTTTCGAGGAGGGGCTCGAGCGCTTCGTAGGTCTGATCCCGCGGCGCGATGCCCGTCCCGCCGGTGCTCACGACCGCGTCGCCCAGGTCGTCGTCGCAGATTCGCGCGATGACCGCGCGGACGTCTTCCGGCTCGTCACGAACGATTGTGCTGAAGGACACGGTGAAGCCTGCTTCCTCGAGGCGCTGTCGCAGGAGCGCGCCCGATTCGTCATCGCCCGCCGCGCGCGAATCGCTCACGGTGATGACGGCCACGCGAATCGGATCCCTGGCCACGTCACCCGCCAGCGACCGGAGGGATGAGCGCGATGACGTCCCCGTCGGCGACGCCTTCGTCGTCGCGTGCGAACGCTTCATTGCGCGCAACGCGGATATGATCTCGACGAGCGGCATAGCCCCGGTGACGCGACGCGAGGTAGGCGCAGAGCTGACCCACCGTCCGAACCTCGGGCGGCAGCCGGATCGATTCCTCGGCAAGCCCAAGCGCCTCCCTCAGGCCGGCAAAATAGAGGATGCGCAGCGTAGGCAAGCGAGACCCCTGTCGAAAGCTGGAGCCTACCGCCGGTTTCGGCGACGTCGAGGTCTGGCGCTCCGCGGGGCCGCCGGCGGCCCTCGGCAGGGGGCTCGCGTCCGAACCAGGCCGGCCCACTGCGTGTTTCTCCCCCCGGGACGGGATCTCGCGAGTCAGGCGAGCTAAGCTCGCGCCCCACGCACGCTCGGGGAACTTGGGAACCGCTCAACCTCGCGGTTCCTCGAATTGCGGAGGCTCACGCCGTGAGCACATATCCGGTCCTCTTCACGGTCGCGTTTCGAAGGAAGATGGCCGAGCTTCCGCCCGCCCAGCGGCGCGAGTGGTTGGCGTCGCTCGCCCACAGGATGGGCCAAGGGTCCGGACGCGAAGATCCGCTCCTCGCGCAGGAGCTGCGCGAAGTGGCGCGCGGCTGCCGGCTCGCGCTGGTGGATTCCGTCGTGCGTCAGCTGGGCCCATTCGATGAGCGACACTTGACGGCACTGCTCGAGGTGCCGCGCGAGCGGTTCGTCCGCCCGGAAGACGTGGAGCGCAGCGCGGAAGACATCCCGCTCGCGCTTGACCCGGCGGGCCTCGCCACCATCAGCGCGCCGCACGCTTACTTGCTCTCGTACCGGCTGCTTCGCCTTGCGCCGGGTGATCGGCTCGTGGAGCTCGGGACCGGGTCCGGATACGGTGCTGCGCTGGCGGCATTCATCGTGGGACGCGAGGGCCGGGTCGTGACGATCGAGATCGACGCCGATCTCGTGGCGTGGGCACGGCGGACGCTCGCGGACGAGCCGAACGTCCGCATCATCGAGGCGGATGCCATCGAGAGCGCCAGCCAGTGGGGCGATGCTCGTAAGGTCGTCATCACGTTCGCGATCGAACGACTTCCGGCGCCTTGGCTCGAAGCGCTGCCCGAGGGAGGCATGCTCGTCGCGCCCGTCGGTGCCCTCGATCGCGATCAACGGCTCGTGCTTGTGACGAAGCGTCAGGGACGCATCGCGGAGACGGATCATGGGGCGGTGCGGTACGTGAGGAATCGTTCGGCCAAGTAGGCAGCCGCAGCCCTGAGCGCATCGGCGCTACTTGCGAGGACCGGGGACGGGTTGCCGCCCCGACATCACCCTTGCGCGGCGGGAGCAATTCCGAAGTGTTTCGTTTTCGTGATTCATTCGTTTCGATCACGTTCCGCATGCACTGTACAAATGTCTGCCTTGACCTCAAGAGGCATCGACCTCTTCATTGATGATGATGTGGAAGGCTTGTGAGCAACCTGTTGTTGGGCGCGCCACGGCGACGACAGTGATCGAGCCCAAGCCGAGACAGACCCCGCGAACCGAAGACCTGGTTTCGCCTCTGCCCGACGTACCGCGCGCCGAGGAGCTCCGGTCTCGGCAGATCGCCTTTCGCCGCGCGCTGCTGCTGAGCGTGTCACTCTGGAACGCCTTCATCCCGGTTGACATCGCCGTGATCCGGTATTTGCACGCCGGTCTTCTGACTCATTTCCTGGCCTGGCGCGCCGCGGTGGACGTCGTGCTCATCCTCGTCATCATGCGTATGCACCGCAGCACGACGCCCACCGACCGGTCGCTCACGACCGCCGACCTGGTCGTCTACACCTCGGGAGCGATCGCAATCGCGCTCATGTGTGTCGAGTTTCGAGGCATCGCCAGCCCTTATTTGCCCGGCCTGTGCCTGGTGCTGTTCGTGCGCTTCGTGACGACGTCGGAGCCGTGGAAGCGCGGGATCATCATGGCCGGCATCCCCATCGCATCGTTCATCCTCGTGCTGTTCGGCTCCGCGCTCTTTCTGCCCGATGTCGCGCGTCAACTGCACGACCCGGCTGCGATCACGACCTTCTTCATCAACTCCCAGTACGTACTCAGCACCGCAGTGTCCCTCGTCTTCGGTGGACACATCGTCTGGTCGCTCCGCAGGCAGGTGTTCGAAGCGCGAAGCCTCGGCCGATATCGCCTCAAGCGGCGGCTGGCGGCCGGCGGAATGGGGGACGTCTGGATCGCGTATCACCCCGGCCTCAAACGCGACGTGGCGGTGAAAATCCTCCGCCCCGATCAGCAGGAACGCTCAGGAAGCGCGCGCTCCCGCTTCGAGCGAGAGGTGCGGGCGACCGCTGAGCTCGCGCATCCCAACACGGTGCGCGTGTTCGACTATGGCGTGACCGAGGACGGTCTCTGGTACTACGTCATGGAATTGCTGGAGGGCGAGACCCTCGCCGATCACGTGCAGCGCCTGGGACGCCTCGCGCCGGCGCGGGCCGTACACATCACGGGGCAGGTCGCTCGCGCGCTCGCCGAGGCGCACGAGAGGGGCATCGTGCACCGTGACATCAAACCCGAGAACCTTTTTTTGACTTCGCTCGGTGGCGAGCACGACTTCGTCAAAGTGATCGACTTCGGCATCGCGAAGATGCAGACCAATGACGGCAAGATGACCGATACGGGGGCGCTGATCGGCACTCCGGCGTACATGTCGCCCGAGATGGCGATGGGCCTCAGCGCCGACGCGCGATCGGACGTGTATGCGCTCGGCGCGGTGCTCTACTTCCTTTTGACGGGACGGCCGCCCTTCGACGCGGAAAGCGCCGGCGCGCTTGTCTACGCGCACGTCAACCAGGCCGTTTCGCCCCCTTCGGACGCGCTCGGCCGCGCGCTGCCGCCGGACGTCGAGGCCGTCGTGATGCGTGCACTCCAGAAGGATCCGGCAGCGCGTTATCAGACGGCAGCCGAGCTCGCACTCGCTCTGGCCTCGTGCACGCTCGCAGGAAAATGGACGTTCGGGGACGCCACTTACGTCGCCAAACGAAGCAGCCGGCCGCCGCCCCCTCCGGCGGCCGTCGCCGAACTGCTGCCATCGCTGCGACCCCCTCGAGTTCCGGTCTTCACGACGGAGCGCGTGGACGAGAAGCCCGCGCCCGATGCCGACAGACAGCCGATCCTTCAGGGTGCATCCGGCACATAACGGCCGCGCGCGCGGTCTTCGCGATTCGCTCGGAGCGAGCGCCTCGTCGGCTTGGCCCCGACCTGTCGTGATAGGCTTCGCCTTCATCGACTTCCATGGCGGGACCCATGTCACGAGAGCCGCGCTCTCTCTTTCCAGTTTCGAGCGCACCTTCGATTGAAGGCTCGCCGGAGAACCGGGGTCGGGACTATTCCGAGCTCGACGGTGGACAAGGCCGCGAAGTCAATTTCCGGCCGCATCGATACCGAAATGCAGACTTCGGGTCCCTGGAGCCGCTGGTGCGTCTTGCAATCGGCGCCACCACCCACAGTTGTCGGCTGGTCGACGTCTCGCAAAGCGGCGTGGCATTCGAATCCCCGCGGGACCTGAAACTCGAGCCGTTTGCAGTCCTCGATCAGCTGATCGTCGCCTTCGACGACCTGGAGGCTTATCGCGGCGCTGCTCGCGTCAGCTCGATCCGGCGCGAAGACGATATCGTGATCGTTGGGGCGTCATTCGTCGATTCGCTGATGGGCATAGACGATGTCCTGCATCTACGCGACATCAAAGGGTGGCGAGAGCAGCACCCCTACACCTTTGGCCTGGCCGCCTGCAAATGGCACGTGCATGGCCACGAGAGGTTCAAATCGCTCGTCAGCGAGCTGCGCCTCTTCCTGGAGGACTCCCAGGAGCAATTTCGCAAGCTGGAGGCCGTGCTTCCGTGGCACGTATTGCACGGCGAGTCCGAGTCGCCCGCCCGAACGGCCTTGATGGAAAAACTGCGTGAGCAGTTCGTGCCCGAAGTGGTGCGGTACACCGAACAGATTGATGCGGCGGTCCGTACGGTTTCTGACGAGCAAGCGCAGGCGCTGAAGGAGTTCTCTCTCCGCAACCTGCAAGAGCACCTCATGCAGGCGCCCTGGATGCATCGCGCACTGCACAAGCCGCTCGGCTACCCGGGTGACTACGTGGTCATGCGATACTTCTACGAGCGCCCTTTCGAGGGGACGACGTTATTTGCCAAAGCGGTCAACCTCGCATTCTCTTCTTGCAAGGGAGCGCTGGCAGTCCGATCCCGGAAGAACATGATCAAAGGGCGTCTACGGACGCTCGTGAGCGCGGAGGGATTCAGGCGAACCCTGCGCATCCTGTCGATCGCAGCCGGGCCGGCGCAGGAAATTTTCGAGTTGCTTTCGGAGCTCGATCACCTGTCTTCGCCGCTCGAGATCGTACTGTTCGACCAGGACAAGGAAGCGTTGACTTATGCCTACTCCCGCCTGAAGCCGCTCGTGCAAGCGCGCTTTCAGGACGCCGTGAAGATCACGTATGTCCACGATTCAATCAAGCATTTGCTCGCCGACCCCATGATCTTCGCGGCCTCAGGTCGTTTCGACGTCGTGTTCTCGTGCGGTCTGTTCGACTATCTGCAGTTCCCAACCGCGGTGGCACTGTGCAGGAACCTCGCGGCCAATCTTGGGCCGGGAGGTGTGCTCTATGTTGGGAATGTCGTTCCAGGCAATCCCTCCCGCTGGCTCATGGAGCACCACCTCGACTGGTATTTGGTCTATCGTACACCCGAGCAGACGCTCGAGTTTGCCAGGACGGCGCTACCCGAGGGGCACTTTCAAATCCTCGAGGAGGAGACTGGCGTCAATCCGTTTGTCGAAATCGTCCAACGACTGAATTGACTCACGAGGGGCTCGTGGCCTCGCAATCGGCCAGCGCTCCCGGAATCATTCCGCCGCCATCGTGCCTGGACCGAGCCGGGCCTCTTCGTGCTGGACGATCCTGAGGGCGATCTCGCGCGCCAGCTCGGCGAGCGTGGGGCCCTTGAGAAGCCTCATGGTAGGCAGGCGTACGCCGAACCGATCTTCCAGCGCGACGGAGAGCTGCGTCATCATCAACGAGTCCAGTCCCAGCTCGGTCAAGCGCTGGTCGCCGCGCAGCGAATCAGGCTTGGCTCCGAGGATTGGGGCCACCGCCTCGACGATCAGCAGCGTCAGGCGTCCCGAGCGTTCGTTGTCGGCCAGCGCGAGCAACTGTTCACGAGGGTTCGCACGCCCGGAAGGACCGGTGTCGACACCCGGCCTCACCAGCCGCGTTCGCGCCGCATTTGCCGGAAGTCTTTGCACGAGCTCACGCCAATCCATCACCGCGGCAATCCCGTCGGAGCTGTTCGCGAGTAGCAGCTCCTCGAGCACCGCCATGGCGTCCGCCGATTGCGTGGCCTCGAGACCGAGATCGGTCAGCAGCTTGGCGACCCCCTGATTGCGCGCGACAAAGCCCGCATCGGCCATTGCACCCAGATGGACGATCGTCGCTGGCTGCCCTTGCTGGCGGCGGCGCCAGACCAGCGACTGAAGGACTGCGTTCGCGGCGTTGTAGGCGGCCTGAGCTGGGTTTCCGCTGACCATCGAGATCGAAGACAGCAGCACGAAGAAATCCAAACAGTCGCCGCGTGTCAGCCGGTCGAGCAACAGCGCGGCACCCGCTTTGGGCTCGAGCGCCGTTCGAAACGCATGCTCGTCGAGACTCTGCAGCGGCGCGTCGGCAAGCACCATGGCACCGTGAACGATGCCCGCGAGCGGTGGCCCTTCCCTGCGGACGAGGGTCAATGCTTCTGTCAGCGCCGATTCGTCGCCCACGTCGACGGCCATCACTTTCACGCTGATGCCCCGGCCGCGCCACGCCGCGATGCGACTGGAGCAGTCTGCGTCGGGCTGGCCACTCCGAGAAAGCAGGATCAGGTGGCGAGCACCGCGCTCGACGAGCCAATCCGCTACGCGGACACCGAGACCACGCGTACCGCCGGTGACGAGATACGTCGCATTCGGGCGCAGCTCGAGCACGCGACGCGCCGGCACGATGGATGGAAGTGCTTCGGGGTCGATCGACACTACGATCTTGCCGATGTGTTGGGACCGCGACATGGTGGCGAACGCCTCGTTGATCTCGCTCGCGGAGTACACCTGTCGCGGCAACGGCTTGAGGTCGCCGGCCTCTATCAGGTCCGCAATGGGAGCGTAGATGAGCCGGCCCGCGGTTTCCGGTCGCTCCGCGCAGATGGACCCCAGCTCGACGGCGAAGAACGAAATGTTGTTCCTAAAGGGATACAGACCCAGCCGCTGGTTCTGATAGATGTCGGTCTTGCCGATCTCCACGAAGCGCCCGCCCGGAGCGAGCAGCTCCATGCCGCGCGTGATGGCGCTCCCGGCGAGCGAGTTCAGGACCACGTCGACTCCGCTGCCCGCCGTCGCTGCTTGCACCTGGTCGGCCCACGCGAGAGAGCGCGAGTCGAAAACGCGCTCGACGCCCATCGCGCGCACGTGAGCGCGCTTAACCTCGCTGCCGGCGGTGGCGAAGATCCGAGCACCGCGGCGCTTGGCGACCTGAATGGCCGCATGCCCAACCCCGCCACTGGCCGCATGGACGAGCACCTTCTCACCTGGCTGCAAGCGCGCCAGGACCTCGAGGCAGTACCATGCGGTTCCGATGGCCGCCGGAATCGTGGCGGCCTCTTCGTGGGTCAGCCGCGTCGGTTTTGGAAAGACCAGCGCGCGGTGAGTGACGGCATGAGAGGCAAAGCTTCCGGCCGCGATGCCCAGCACCTCGTCGCCGGGTCGCAAGTCGCGCACGTTGTCGCCAACCCGCGTAACCACCCCGGAGCACTCGACCCCGAGCTGCTTGTGCGGAGCTTCGCGAGGCAGCATGCCGAGCGCGGACATCACGTCCTTGAAATTGAGGCCGGCCGCGCGGACTTTGATCTCGATTTCTTCGGGGCCCGGCGCCTGACGCTCATGTTCGGCGAGGACGAGACCGGCGAGCATGCCTGGCTGCCGCTGCTCGAGCCGATAGGCGACGTCGCCGCTTGCTCCGATCCGCCGCTCGTCCCCGGATGGCGCCCGCTCGATACGGAGGCCAAACCGAGAGGTGCCACGCAGTGCGATGTCGACTTCATCGGAAGGAGCGAACGCTTCGCGAACGAGAGACTGCAGCTCCGGCTCCGACGGATCCTCGGACAGGTCGATCAATCGGATCGAGAGGCCGCTCAGCTCGTTCGAAGCGACGCGCCCGACGCCCCAGACCATGGACTGCGAAATGCGGGTTCGCTCGCCCGCGACGACCAGCTGCGCTGCGCGCGTGACCGCGAGGAGGCGTGGCCGACGCTCACGCGGCAGGTCGGAAAGCCCGATCGCCAGCGATGCCAGCCGCCCGCTGGTGCGCCGGTGCAGGGCCATCAAGTCCCCAGCGCCCGGTTCGGCCGACTCGGCGAGAGGATCGACGAACAGGACCGCCTCCGCCCGCGCCACGGATTGCGATTGCGGCTGCGGCTGCGATTGCGAAGAATTGGCCAACCCCTCCCGCCATGACGCCAATGGCACCTGGTGTGCCCCCACCCCCATACGGGCAAGTGCCGCTCCGATACGATCGGAGAGCCGCGAACGGCCGCCGACCAGAAGCACGTTCCCCCGAGGCGTCTCCGCGCGCCGCCGCGGTCGATCGACCGGCGCGCGCGCCACGATCACGTCCTGCACGCACGCGGCTCCCGGACGCAAAATGGGCACGGGGCTCAATCCCGCATGCAGCAGCAGATCGCGCCAAGCGTCAGTGCTCACCGCGCAGTGATCCCGACGCACGCCCGTGTCCTCGAAGCGCCACCAGCCCTCGGTCAAGCCGAACAGCAGATCGGTCCAGAGCGGCGGCCGGGTCACCTCGACGAGGAGCAATACCCCGCCACGCCCGACGAGCCGGGCCGCATGCTCGACGCTTTCGGCGACATCGCGCGTCGCGTGCAGCACGTCGGAGGCGACCACTACGTCGAAGGATCCAGAGGGAAAGCCCTGCGTTTGAGGATCGCGCTCGATGTCGAGCACTGCGCATTCCAGGCCGGGGAATTCGCCGAAACGCTCGCGAGCCGCCTCGAAGAAGCTCGCCGACACGTCGCTGAACACGTAGCGACTTCGCTCCGGTGGCAGCTCGGCGAGGAGCGCGCCCGTCATTCCGCCGGTGCCCGCGCCCAGCTCGAGGACCCGCAGGGTGCGATCCGTGGGCACGTCGCGCACCAGCTCGCGGAGCGCCGAAGCGAGCAGCGTCCCCGCGTGATGAAATTGATACGATTCTCGGTAGAACGCCGCCAACTGCTCGCCGCCGTCGGCAAACAGAACCCGGGAGCCGTCGATTTCGCCCCGAAGCACGGACGCAAGCGCCTCGCCGGCTCGCCGGATGAGCGGGAGATCCTGCGCGATGCTTGCGTGACCCTCCAGCTCCAAGGCCAGCGCCTGCGGATCGTTCTTTTCGAGCGCGCGCTCGACGACAAGCTCGTCCCCGTGAGGAGCCAGCACGCCGGCTTCGAGCAGGGCCGCGACGAGCCGATTCCACAGGCGCTCGACGTGGCGCGGCGCCGACGGCGTCGGCAGTCGGCGCGACCAGCACGCACCCATCTCGAACGAGAGCCCGAGGGCGCTGCACGCCCTCGCACCGTATGCGAGCGAAAGCGCGTTCAACCGCGGCTCGAGCGCCGCCCGGTCGGCATGCACGGGGTCGGCCGCCACGGTACGTTCGGCTTCACGCAGGACGCGATGGATTTCCGCTTGCGGGCGCAGAACCTCGAACGACGCGCGATCCCAGATCTGATCAGGCCGATCGACCGGCACCCACGACAGCCGGTAGCGGTGGCCGCGTGGAGTGGAGCGATCACGCTTCTCGAGGAGCTGTCCCTCGAAGCCCTGCGCCTCGGCAAGCACGTCGCCCGATTCGCTCACGATCCACAGATCTGCGGTCGCCCGCTCCCTGGATACCGAGCGCACCCGCACACACGCCCACACGCGCGTTTCGGCCGTAGGGATCAAACGCAACTTGTCGATGGCGAGCGGGAGGTACAAATGCTCGCCCGTCGCGTTACCCACGACGGCGATGAGCGTTTGAAAACACCCGTCGAGAAGAACTGGGTGCAGTAGATGGCCCTCGCTCCGGACCGGCGACGGTAGCTCCAACAGCCCCATCCCTTCGAGGGTCCCGTCGGCTTGCCGGCCAGTGCGAAGCTCGCGAAGACTTCGGAATGTAGGGCCGAAGTGCAAGCCTCGCTTCGCGAGCAGTGGGTACAGGGCGTGGGCTGACCCGAGCTGCGCGCAGGTACGGCGAAAACCGTCCAGTTCGAAGGGCAGCTCCGGGAAGGCCTGCCCGCGATGGTTGATGCGGCCAGACACGTGACGCTGCACTTCACCGGACCGTGCGCGCGAACAAATCCGGAACTGCCCGTCGTCGCCCTCCACTTCCAGTGTCATCTGTGGCGGCGGGTCATCCTCCCCTTCGGGCAGGAACACGGCGTGCTCGAAATGCAGGCGCTCGAGGAAAACTCCGCTCCCGAATGCGTCACGCCCGCAGGCGATCGCAGCCTCCGCCAGCGATGCACCGGGGGCGACCAACTGCGCTTGCACCCGATGGTCACGCAGCCACGTGTGCAGACGGGCGTCGAGATCGAGCTCAAAAATGTGACGGTGTGCGTCGGCCAGTGACGACTCTCGTCGACCCACCATGGGATGGACGCGGCTGCCCAGCCGACTCACGCGACCGCGCTCGCTCTCGTTCCAATACTCCTGACGATCCCAGGGATAGTTGGGTAGGGAGACGAGTCGCCCCGGTGAGGGGGCGCTGAGGTCGTGACCGCGCGCGTAAAGCGCGCCCGCGGCGCCGAGCAGTGCGTCCATTTCGTCGCCGTTGCGCCGCAGGGTCGACACTGCCACGCCCTCGATACCCTCGTCTCGGAGCACCTCCTCCACACCGGCACCGAGAATCGGATGCGGCGAGAGTTCGACGAAGGCCCGCAGCCCATCGCGGATCATCGCCCGCGTCGCATGCACGAAGAGCACTGGATCGCGTACGTTTCTGAACCAGTATTCCCCCGTGATCTCGTCTCCACGGATGCGGTGCCCGACCACAGTCGAGTAGAGCGGTACGCTGGCCGGGCGGCCGCAAATGTGCCCGAGCTGGGCCTCGATGGGTCCGCGCAACCCGTCCATCAGATAGCTGTGGAAAGGCACCCGGACCTGCACCCAGCGGTGGAAGATCTCCTCCCGGGCCAGCTCACGGGCGACCGTCTCTACCGCATCGCTGTCGCCGGCCACGGTCACCAGCTTCGGCTGATTCACCGCCGCGACCGAGACTTTCCCGCCGAAGCGCTCGATACGCCGCTGGGCATCCTCCTCGGACAGCCCGACAGCCAACATCTTGCCGCGACCCGAAGCGCGATTCTGGATCCGCCCTCGGTGGACAATCACGTACGCCCCCGCTTCGAGCGTCAACGCCCCTGCGATCACCGCGGCCGCGACTTCGCCCACGCTGTGTCCCACGACCGCACGAGGAAACAGACCGACCGACCCGAGCCGACGAGCCAGCGCAACCTGAATGGCAAATAGCGCCGGCTGCGTGAGCCATGTCTCGTCGATGCGCGAGGCGCGCTCGTCACATTCGAAGAGCTCGTGAATCAGTCGCCACGGCGCATGCGGCGCCATCAGCGCGTCTATCTCCTCGATGACTCCGCGAAACACCGGGTCCCTGGCAAACAACTGGCGCCCCATTGCATGCCATTGGGGGCCCTGCCCACTGCAGACGAACGCCACGGGCTCGAGCGCGCGCGCCCGGCCCACCCAAACCCCGGGCACCGCTTCCCCGTCGGCCAGCGCGCGCAACCGCGAACGCAATCCAGCCGCGTCCTCGGCCGCTACCGCCGCGCGTTCGGTATGGTGATCGCGGTGAGCGATCGCGCTGTGTGCGAGATCCACGAGATCCGCATCGCCGAAGGAACCCGCCAAGTGGGCCTCGGCGAGTGCGCGGAGCGATTTCTCGCTGCGGGCGGAAAAGGCCAGGAGCACCGGGGCAGTGGCATCGCTCGGCGCAGGCGCCTGCTCGGGTGCCGCTCGGAGCAAGGCGTGTGCGTTTGCGCCGCCGAACCCGAACCCGCTGATTCCGGCGCGCAGCGGGACGTTCCACTCCGGCCAAGGCCGGTGCTCCCGCACCACTTCGATTCCCAGCTCCCGAAACGGAATGTTCGGATTCAGCGTCTCGCTGTGCAGGCTTTTCGAGAGCTCTCGGTGATGCAGGCAGAGAGCAAGCTTGATCAAGCCGGCCGCGCCCGCACCGCCCTCGAGGTGTCCCAGGTTGGTCTTGACGGAGCCGAGCAGAAGCGGACGCTCCACAGAACGGCCGCGCCCGAGGACAGTACCGAGCGCGCGCGCCTCGATCGCATCGCCGGCCACCGTACCCGTGCCGTGCGCTTCCACGTACCCGACATCGTGCGGATCCGTGCCCGAATCGCGATAGACCTTCTCCAGCAGCGCCACCTGCGCCTCGAAATTGGGCAATGCCATCCCATCGGTGCGCCCGTCTTCGTTGATCGCAGTGTGCTCGATGACCGCATAGATCCGGTCCTGGTCGCGCACCGCCTGCTCGAGCGGTTTGAGGACGAGCATGCCGGCGCCCTCTGCGCGGACAAAACCATCCGCACCGGCGGAGAATGCCTGACACCGCCCTCTCGACGAAAGGAACCTTCCTTTCGACAGTCCAATGGTCAGCCCTGGCGAAAGCAACGCGTTGACCCCCCCGACCAGTGCGCGATCGCAGTCGCCATTGCGTAGTGCGGCTACGGCGAAATGGAGCGCAACCAGCGTTGACGAGCAGGCGGTATCGAATGCCACGCTCGGCCCCCGCAGATCGAACGCGTACGAGATGCGGTTGGCGGCTACCGACTGCGAAGCGCCCTGGTTCGTATGCGCGGTGATGCTCCGCCATTCGACATCGCGCAATTGCATATCAAAATAGTCGTGGGACGATATGCCGACGAAGACCCCGGTGGCCGAACGCCCCAGGCGCGACGCAGCGAGTCCAGCGTCTTCGAGGGCATGGTACGCGGTCTCGAGCAGTAAGCGCTGCTGCGGATCGACGCGTCGCGCTTCCTTGGGAGACATGCCGAAGAAGGCGGCATCAAACTCGCGAATCCGATCGATGAAGCCACCGTCTCGCTGGTGGATCCTTCCGGGCACGCGATAGTCCGCGTCGTACAGCGTCCGGATATCCCAGCGGTCAGCCGGGACCTCGCAGATTGCATCTTCTCCTCTTTTGAGGAGACTCCACAGCTTGTCTGGCCGGTCAGCTTTTCCTGGAAGGCGACAACCGATACCGACAATCGCGATCCGCTGCAGCCTGGCGTTTGCTGCAGGTTCCGGCGGAAACGTGAGTCGCGGGGACGACGGCCTCTCTTCGGGGTCGTCGCCGAGCGTCAACGGCGCGACCTTTCGCATGATCCCGCTGTCGGAACCGTGCTTGAGACCCAACTCCCCCGACCTGTCGCTCCTCGGATTGCGGACCTGTTTCATCGACGTAACCTTCCGACGTCAAGGAAAGGTGAGGGCTCTCGTTCCCTCGCGCATGGGTGCCGACAATGGTTACTGGAAAGACTACGGCAGTACCCATAGCCCAGATAATCCCACCTCAGGGTAACGCTTGCGTGAACAGTTCCAAGCCTTTTCCCTTCTCCCCAATCATTCTCGCCACCTCAGCGCGGCGCACTCGCTTTTTGCTTGGCTTTTTCGTCGGTTGGCCAGGTCGCTCCAAGCGCCGAGATCTGTTCGACTCCTTCGCGCGCGAGGACCTGCAGAAGCTCCCGTCCGATCCGTGCGGCGACGAACGGGCCTTGATAAACGAGCGCGGTGTACAGCTGCACGAGATTCGCGCCCGCGCCGAGCAGCGCAATCGCGTCGTCTCCGGACTCGACTCCCCCGACGCCAACAATCGCAGCGCCCTTTCCGAGGCGCGCGCGCACACGCTGGACTGTCGCGACTGCGACGGACTTGAGGGGGGGCCCGCTCAAGCCTCCCGCGCCGACCCTCTCGAGCCGCTCCCTCGGGGTGCGCAATCCGTTACGGCTGACGGTCGTGTTCACGGCGACCACCCCGTCGACCGCAACGGCTTGGACCACGGACACCAGTCGATCGAGCTGTGCCTCGTCCAAATCTGACGAAATCTTCACGAGAAGGCGGCAGGAGGAGCCGGCGCGCTGCTTCAGCGCCGACAGAAGTGCGTGCGCGTGCTCCCGCCCCTGGAGCGTGCGCAGACCCTCCGTGTTCGGCGACGAGACATTGACGACCACGAAGTCCACGAACGGACGAACGCAATCAAGGGCTTCGGCATAGTCGGCGATGACTTCGTCGAGCGCATCGACCGGCACTGCGCGCGACTTGCCGATGGACACTCCCACCGGCACGCGGACCGATCCGCGCACCGCTTGCAGGCGAGGGGCCACTCGCCTTGCCCCCTCGTTCGGAAACCCCAAGCGATTGACGAGCGCGCGGTCGGTCGGCAGTCGAAAAAGATTGGGTCGGGGGTTGGCGTTCTGCGGTCGCGCCGTGACGGTCCCGAGCTCGAGGTGGCCGAAACCGAGCGCGGCGAGCGCGCGGATCCGGCGCGCGTTCTTGTCGAAGCCCGCCGCGAGCCCGATGGGCGACGGGAATCGAAGGCCCATGATCTCGACTGCGAGCCGCGGGTCGTCCGGGGTGTGTGCCGCGGCACGGACCGCGGCGCGCAGGGGCGCGAGGTGCTCGACCGGCCAGAGCGCGGCGAGCGCGAGGGCATGCGCGAGATTGGGTGGCAGCGTGAATAGAAGCGATCTCAGGACACCGTACATCGCCGCGCGCGGCAAGGCTAACCGGTCCCGAAGGCTCACGCGATGGACAAGAAAGGGCGCGGGCCGAGCGAGGAGCGCCGCCCGAGCGAGCGCGAGGACGCGAGTGAATGCGGGTCTGCTATGGTCGAAGAGCGTTCGGCGGATGCCGGCGCGAGTGAGCTCGATCGTGAACATCGGTGTGCCCAAGGAAATCAAGACACGCGAGTACCGCGTGGGGATGACTCCAGCCGGAGTCCGCACGCTCGTCTCGCAGGGTCACAAGGTGCTTGTCGAGACCGGCGCCGGTGAAGGGAGCGGCATCCGCGACTCCGAGTACGTCGCACAAGGCGCGTCGATCGTGGCGCACGCCGCGGACGCGTGGTCCGCGGAAATGGTCGTGAAGGTCAAGGAGCCTCTTCCCTCGGAGCGCGGGTATTTTCGTAGAGGGCTGATCCTCTACACGTACTTGCACCTTGCCGCCGAGCCTGAGCTCACGCGTTTGCTGGCGGCGGCGGGCGTGTCGTCGGTGGCTTACGAAACGATCGAGACCGATGATGGAACGCTCCCGCTGCTCAAGCCGATGAGCGAGGTTGCCGGTCGCATGGCCGTGCAGGTCGGTGCGACGTTCCTCGAGAAAGAGCGCGGGGGCAAGGGAGTGCTGCTCGGGGGAGTTCCGGGCACCCGTCGCGGCCGCGTCGTCATCCTGGGTGGCGGCGTGGTCGGGCGCAATGCCGCGACGGTCGCCATCGGAATGGGCGCCCAAGTCACGGTTCTCGACGTCCGCGCCGAGACGATGGCGTACCTGGAGGACGTGTTCGGCGGCGCCATCGAAACGCTCTACTCGAATCCGACGAATATCGAGGAGACGGTCACGCGTGCCGACCTGGTGGTCGGCGCCGTGCTGGTGACAGGGGCCGCTGCACCGAAGCTCGTCACCGAGCAGTTCGTTGCGAAAATGGGCGCCGGAAGCGTCATCGTCGACGTCGCAGTCGATCAAGGTGGATGCATCGAAACGTGTCGGCCTACCAACCACGATCATCCGACCTACGTGGTTCACGGCGTCGTGCACTACTGCGTGCCCAACATGCCCGGCGCGGTACCGCAGACGAGCACCTTTGCCCTCACCAACGTGACCATCCCGTATGCTGTGCGAATCGCCTCGCAAGGGCTGCCCGCGGCGTTGGCGGCCGATCGGGCACTGCTCTCGGGTCTGAACACGTATGCCGGCCACGTGACGTACGAGCCGATCGCCCAGGCGCACGGGCTCGAATACGTCCCGGCACGACGGCTCATCGGCCCGTCGCAGTGACAAAGCTCGTCGCCGTCGTCCCGGGTGACGGGATCGGTCCCGAGGTCATCGGCGAGGCGACGCGGGTGCTCGACTTCTATCGGTCGGAACGGCGTTTGCCCATCGAGTTATGGCCGCTCGACTTGGGAGCCGACCGGTATTTGCGCGATGGCGTCGGCCTTCCGGCTGAGGTGCGCGACCGCATCGGTCGCGACGCAGCTGCCGTGCTGCTGGGCGCGCTCGGCGACCCACGGCTGCCGGGCCTCGAGCACGCCCGCGAGATCCTGTTCGGGCTGCGGTTCGGCCTCGATCTCTACGCCAACGTCCGACCGATCCGCGCCCTGGTCGACCGGCTCGTTCCACTGCGGGAGCGGTCACGCGCCGATGTCGACCTCGTCGTCCTGCGTGAAAACACCGAGGGCATCTACGCGGGCATCGGAGGTCAGTTCAAACGCGGAACGCGCGACGAAGTCGCCATCAGCGAGGACGTGAACACGCGCCGCGGCGTCGAGCGGCTCATCCGGGCCGGTTTCGAGTACGCGCGAACGCACCGCAAGAGGCGCGTTGCCATGGCGGACAAGTCGAACGCGATGCGCCACGCGCACGAGCTCTGGTACCGGGTGTTTTTCGAGGTGGCGCGTGAATACCCCGAGATCGAGGCGCGGCACTCGTACGTCGACACGATGTGCCTTCACCTCGTTCAGGACCCCGCACAGTTCGACGTGATCGTCACCTGCAACCTGTTCGGCGACATTCTCACCGACCTCGGAGCCGCGCTTCAGGGGGGCCTCGGAATGGCCGCCAGCGCCAACCTCCACCCGCCGGTTCGCGGCTGTTGCGAGGAGCCGCACCCGCCGATCCGGGTTGCCCTGTTCGAACCGGTCCACGGGTCCGCCCCCGCGCTCGCGGGCAAGGACGTCGCCAACCCTCTGGCCAGCATTTTGACGGTTGGCATGATGCTTTCGCACCTCGGCTGGCCGGAGGAGGAGACGCGTCTCGAGGCGATCGTCGCTCACGCGGTCGCCACCAAGCATTGCACTCCCGACGTGGGGGGGAGCCTGGGCACCCGGGCGGTCGGCGACTGGGTCCTTCGAGAGCTCGCCGCGAGCTTTACCTGAACGAGGGCCGTGTGTGTCGAGAAGACAGGCGCGCGGGAACTCGACGCGCCGGCGCGTGTCTGGACCCCACGGGTGATGGTGGTCTGGCGGCTCACGGGAACGGCTCTGCTGTGCGTCGGCGCACTATGGTCAGCGAGCGGAACCCAGCGCGAACGCCCGATGCTGGCGGCGCGGACGCCCGCAGCCATGGCTGTGGCCACGCTTGAAGCGAGCATCGGGAGACCTCGTTCGGATTCGCCGATTTCAGCGACCGACACGCGTGAGCTTGTACAGGCATACCTCGACGTACATCAGCCCGGACTTGCTGTGGTCCTGGTCGCAGCCGCATCCGAGGAGGTGCGAGGCGACCTTCGCGTCAGGCACGCTTACGCTCGCGCTCTCATGGAGCAGGGGAGAAATGGCGAGGCACTCGCCGTCGAGCGGGGAGTTCTCGCAGCATGCTCCGGCGACGGCGCCACACCTCCGGCGCCGGAGTGCGACGGTGTGCTCATCCCCTCGGCGACCCGCCGAACCGACATCCTGCAGGCGCTGCTTGCCTTCGGGGTCGAAGATACCCCGATGCACCCGGAGGCAAGCTACGCCGCGTACCAAAACGCCACGCGCGAAGCCAGGATCCTCCTCCCGTAGGCCTTGGGTGCGACGATTGCACTCGTCGGACCGTGACCTTGCTCCCGCCGCCGCTGCCGACGCCCGTGTCGCACCGGTTGTTGGTGGTCGACGCGGATCCCGGCGTCCGCGAGCAGCTCGAACGTCTGGGTCGTGCCAAACTCCTCACCGTCGTTGCGGTCGCGACGGCTCGTGAGGCGATGATGCGGGCGGAGACGGAGCAGTTCGAAGCCGCGATCATCGATGGGTCGCTCGGCTGTGACGCCGTCCAACTCGCGCGCGATCTGCGGGCGCTGCGACGGCAGCCGCATCTGCCGCTCGCATTTCTGTCGGACCGCGTCGATGTAGAGCGGCGAGTCGAAGCGGCGCACGCCGGCGCCTCTCTGTTTCTTGCCAAGCCGGTCGATGCGTACGCATTCGGCGCGGCCGTCGATCAGATGCTGGCCCTCGGAAGCGCGGAGAAGATGCGCGTCCTCGTCGTCGACGACGATCGAGATTTCAGCGCGTGCGTCGCCGCGGTGCTGGAGCCTGTCGGAATCGTCGTTCGAACGGTCCCCGAAGCCACGCGTCTCGTCGAGACGCTCGAGGACGTTCGCCCCGACCTGGTGTTGCTCGACGCGATGCTCCCCGGCGTCAGCGGATGGGACGCCATCCGGATCATCCGCGCGATTCCGGAATGGGGTGACCTGCCCGTCATCTTTGTGACGGGACGCACGGATCTCGAGAGCCGGGTGAGCGCATTCGAGGCCGGAGCGGACGACTACATCGCAAAGCCGCTCGTGCCCGAGGAGCTTCTTGCGCGCGTTCGAGTGCGCCTCGATCGGCGAAAGCTACTGCGAGAAGTGACCGAGCGCGATCCTCTCACGCACTGTCTCTCGCGGCGCACCCTCTTGCACGCGTTCGAAAGCCGGCTCTCCGAGGCGCGACGCCATGGACAGGTCCTCTCCGCTGCGCTCTTGGACGTGGATCGGTTCAAGCAAGTGAACGACACGTACGGCCATTGGGTGGGCGATCAAGTCCTCGTGGCGCTCGGCCGCCTTCTCAACGAGCGCTTTCGACTCGAAGATCTGCGCGGTCGCTGGGGCGGTGAAGAGTTCATCATCGTATTTCCGAACTCTCCACCGGACAGGGCCGCGGCGGTCCTGTCGAGGGTGCTCGAGGAGTTCCGGCGGGTTCCGTTTCGGAGCGAACGCGATGGGCGCTTTTTCGTCACATTCAGCGCCGGGGTCGGTAGTTTCCCGCGCGACGGCGCCGGAGTGGACGCGCTGATTCGAGCCGCGGACGCACGCCTGTACGACGCCAAGCGGCGCGGACGGGGCCAGGTCGTAGTCGAGGGCGCTACCGACTTCCGGTTGCCTGCGCCCGTCGTTACACATTAAGGGATAGCCCGGAGCGCGAGTCATGTGCGGAATCGTCGGTTACATCGGACCAAAGGATTGCGCCCCCATTCTCGTGGAAGGCCTGCGCCGCCTCGAATACCGGGGTTACGACTCCGCAGGCCTCGCGGTTCACGTCGGCGCGGGCCACCGCGCGTCACCGGTCCCGGCCAAGGCCATCGAGATCGTGCGCGCCGTCGGCAAGCTGGCCAACCTCGAGGCCGCTCTGCGGAAAAACCCGCTCGGAGGAACCGCCGGGATCGGTCACACGCGCTGGGCGACCCACGGCCGGCCGAGCGAGGCGAACGCCCATCCGCACGTGGCTGGCAACGTCGCCGTCGTCCACAACGGCATCATCGAAAACCACGCCATCCTGCGGCGCGAGCTCGAAGCCAGGGGTGCGCATTTCGCCAGCGATACCGACACCGAGATCGTGGCTCACCTCGTCGACGAGGAGCTCGGCGGCGGCGGCCCCTCGCTGGTTGACGCGGTACGACGGGCACTGCGACGCGTGCGCGGGGCGTACGCCATCGCCGTGATCTCCGGACTTTTCCCGGACGAGATCGTCGTTGCGAAAGCCGACAGCCCGCTGGTCATCGGTCTCGGCGACGGGGAGATACTCTGCGCGAGCGACATCCCTGCGTTGCTCGCCCACACGCGCGACGTGATCTTCTTGCATGACGGAGAGGTCGCGTCGCTGACGCGCGGCGGCGGCGTCCGGATCACGACCCTCGAAGGAGCTCCCGTCGAGCGCAGCGCAAAGCGCATCGACTGGTCGCCCACCCAGGCGGAGAAGGGCGGCTACAAGCACTTCATGCTCAAGGAGATCTACGAGCAGCCACGCGCCGTCGAGGACACGCTGCGCGGACGGATCGATCCGACCGAGGGCGACGTCGTTGGCGAAGAGCTCGGCATCACCGCCGACGTCGCCGTCAGGATCCGCCGGGTCTACTTCGTAGCGTGCGGGACCAGCGCTCACGCCGCGATGATGGGACGCTACTGGATCGAGCAGCTCGCCCGTATTCCGGCGACCGTCGAGATCGGCAGCGAGGTGCGCTACCGCAACCCCGTGTTCGGTCCCGAGGATCTGGTCGTCGCGGTGAGTCAGAGCGGCGAAACTCTGGATACTCTCGCCGCCGTAAAAACCGCAAAGGCCGCGGGGGCCCACGTTCTGGCGATTGCAAACAGCATCGACAGTGCGATCCCGCGTGCAAGCGATGCCGTGCTTTACACGCACGCGGGCCCGGAAATCGGTGTTGCGTCCACGAAGTGCTTCACGACGCAATTGGTGGCGATGCTGCTCTTGACCGTCTACCTCGGACGGCGGCGGGGGACGCTGGCACAGAGCGAGGCGCGACGCGTCCTCGACGCCTTGCGGCGCGCGCCGCAGCTCATGCGCGACGTCCTGCAAGGAGCGGAAGACATTCGACACCTGGCGAAGAAGCACATGCGCTCGGATCACATGCTGTTTCTCGGGCGTGGGACGGGCTTCGCGGTCGCACTGGAAGGGGCGCTCAAGCTCAAGGAGATTTCGTACATCCACGCCGAGGGGTACGCGGCCGGCGAGATGAAACACGGCCCCATCGCGCTCATCGACGAGGCCATGCCCGTCGTCGTCGTGTGCCCGCGCGACGCGCATTACGAGAAGACGCTGTCGAACATGCAGGAGGTCAAGGCACGGGAGGGGCAAATCATCGCCATCTCCACCGAAGGCGATGCCGAGATCCAGCACCTGCTCGACGCGGACGGGATTCCGCGCAGCGCTCCGCGGAGCGCGCGCCGGTCCTCGCTCCCGCCGTCGCCGGAATCGGACATCTTTTCGGTTCCGGTCGCCGAACCGGAGATTCTGCCGCTCCTGACCATCCTGCCGCTGCAGCTGCTCGCTTACTTCATCGCGGATCTGAAGGGCACGGACGTCGACCAACCCCGCAACTTGGCGAAGACGGTCACCGTCGAATGAAGCGCTCGATCACCGTCTCTTTCGAGTAGATGCTCACGGGGGGGACTACGACGCGTCCCGCTTGAGACGCTCCATCGCCGCCATCAGCTGCCGCAGGCTCTGCTGCTGAGCGCTGGCGCTCGATTCGATCTTGGTGGCCGACGCGAGCATCTGCTGGCTCCCGGTCGCCTGCGCCTTGTGGCTCGAATTGAGCTGTCCGACCATGTTCGAGATGTTCTCGATCGCACCCGAGATCTGTCGCCCGCCCCGCGCTTGTTCCTGGGAGCTTCGCTCGACGTGCTGCGTGATAACGCCCATCTTCTCAGCGCTCTTCATGATGAGCTCCGAGCCCCGCGCCTGTTCCGCCGTCGCCGCGGCGATCTGTTGGACCGTTTCGGCGATTCGGCCGATCGCGTCGGTCACCTGTTTGCTGCCCTTGGCTTGCTCGACGGTCGCCCGCGCAATGGCGCGCACCATGTTGGTGCTTTTCTGCGAGCTCTCGAGAATCTTCTTCAGCGCTCGTTCGGCCTCGTTCGACACCTCGACGCCGCGATCGACGTTGTGAGCGCCGCGCTCGACCGCGGTGATCGCGTTCTTGCTCTCCGCCTGCACCGTCTTGATCAGATCCGTGATTTCGCGTGTGCTCGCGCCCGCCCTCTCCGCCAGATCCTTGATTTCGTCAGCCACCACGGCGAATCCTTTTCCCTGCTCGCCCGCTTGGGCGGCGATGATCGCTGCGTTGAGGGCGAGGAGATTCGTCTGCTCGGCCACGTCGTCGATGACGTTGACGATTTGTCCGATCGCTTCGATGCGCGACCCCAGATTCGAGATGACGGAGACGGCCTCCTGCGAGCTCTCCTTGATGCGATAGATCTCACTGATCGTCTTCAGGATCGCCTCTGCGCCCTTCTCCGCGTCGAGCGCCACTTCCTCGGACAGCCGAGCGGTTTCGTTGGCGTTGCTCTGAACCTGGTCGATGGAGACGTCCATCTCGTTCATCGAGCTGCTGGTCTCCTCGGCGGTGAGGGACAGGGCGTCGACGTTCTTGGCGACCTCCTTGATGGAGTAAGCCATCTCTTCGATCGAGCTGACCGTCTCGCGCACGCTGCCTGCGAGCTCACCCACGTTTTCGGCCACCTCGTCGTTGGTCGCCGTCATCTCGAGGATCGAGCTCGACGATTCCTCCGCGCTCTGAGTGAGGGCCTCGAGGTGTGCGGCAATCTCGTGGATCGCGCCTGTCGTCTCCTTGAGGAGCCGGGAGGTCTCGTCCGCCGCCGCGACTTGCGTCTGCACGTTCTGCTCCAGTCGATGGGCGCTTTCGACGAAGACTTGCTCGTACCCATTCATCTGAACGCGCTTCGTCGTCAGCTCCTCTTTGTCCTTTCGGCGCTGATCGGCAATGTCCCCGAGTGCTTCGTAGATGCGCAGTGTTTCGGCGCTTGCATCCCGCGGAAGGGGGGAACGCTCGCCCGATGCGGCCCGGCGGACTGCGTCGGCGAAACCCTGCGTCGAAGAAGTCGAGGCCGAGGCGGCGCCGGAAACCGCAATCGCGACGACGCCGACGAGCGCGATGATGAGGATGACCGGCGCCGCGTCGCGGGCGAAGAACACGCCGCCAGCCACGGCGACAGCGACCGCGAGCATCCCGACAAGTTGTTTCGGCGACAAGGTCATCTTCGAGGGGGCGGCGTTACCCCGACCCGAGAAGGTACCGGCCTGGGCACGCCGCAGGCAAGGAAAGCGCGCCGCGGGCCAGGCCCCGGATTTATCCGGGGGCTCGGCGGACATTTCAGCCGGGTCAGTTGGCCGCCGACGCCCGCCGACGCCCGCCGACGGCGGCGGAGCCACTGCACCCGACGGCGCGCCGGTCTAGATTGGCCGAGTGGCGACTTTGCTTCCGGGCGCTGGCACGGCGACACCCACGACCACGAAAGAAGCTCTTTCTCTCCGGTTCGAGGACGTGACCCAGGACGGTCGCCTCGTGCTCGAGGCTCTCCCCCACGCCTTGCAGCCAGGCTGGCGACTTTTCGCCCGCGACTCCGCCGTCCCTGGGCTTCGGGAGCGCGGTATCTTCCCGATACTCACCCGTCTCGTCCTCGAGAGCGGGGCCGGCCCTTTTTCCGCGAACGCACCCATGACGGCCGAAACCGCCTACCGCATCGTCGGGTCGACCGACGGCCGGATTCATCTCGACATGTGGTCGACGCTCTCGGCTCCGCTCGGCCGTTCGAACGATGCGCAGGTCTCCTGGGGTGCAGCCGAGACCGCGGTGGCCGGCCGCGTATTTGCGGAGCACACGTTCACCCGGCCGTTTGCGCCGCCCGGTCAGCGGCGGGTGGATGCAGCCGACTTCGCGCAGACGCAGGCGATGCTCGAGACGCGCCCTGCGCTATCGGGCATCGAGCCGATCCTGACGCTGCCGGAGAACGCCCGAGCGCTCGATTCGACGCTCGAGCTCGATCCGGTCCCCGTGAGTTTCGGAATCGTCCATACCGACAGCAACCTGCACACCAACTCGCTCGCTTACCTACGTATTTTCGAAGAAGCGGCGCTCCGGCGCTTCGTCGCGCTGGGCCACGGGTCGAAGGTTCTCGGAAGTCGACTCGAGATCGCCTACCGCAAACCGTGCTTTGCGGGGCAAGAGGTGCGTATCGCGCTGCGGGCCTTCGAGCGAGACGGTCGCCTCGGCGTCGTCGGTGTCCTGGCGGAGCCGCCGCGGGCGATGCCCTCGATCGCCGAGGTGGTGGCGCACGCAAGGACGTGCGTCCGGATGGGCTTCGACCCGTGACGGCGCCAGTCGTCGTCATTGGATCTCCGGACCGGGCCCCCATATCGCCGCGGTGATGGGTCGGCCAAAAGCTTGCCGGCGCTGGCGAAAACCAGCCACGATCGGTGGGGGGGCGATGAACACACTTTTCTACGGCGATAACCTGCACGTCTTGCGTCAGCACGTGGCCGATACCTCCATCGACCTCGTGTACCTGGATCCGCCATTCCAGAGCGGCAGGGACTATGGCGTCTTCTTCGAAGCCCATGTCGGGGAACGGGGCGACCAGCGCGCGCAGGCCGAAGCCTTCAAGGACACCTGGCGATGGGGGCGCGAGGCCGAGGAGCAATACGCCGAGATCGATCGGGCGGGAGGCGCGATGGCCACCACCCTGCGGGCGCTGCGGTCGATGCTCGGAGAGAACGACCTCATGGCTTACCTCTGCATGATGGCTCCGCGACTGGTGGAGCTACGGCGCGTTCTCAAGCCGACGGGAAGCCTCTACCTTCACTGCGATCCGACGGCGAGCCACTACCTCAAGGTCCTGCTCGACGCCGTCCTCGGGGCGGCCTGCTTTCGCAACGAGATCATCTGGCGATATCGTCGCTGGCCTGCGAGAGCCCGGCGTTTTCAGCGGATGCACGACGTCCTCCTCTTTTACGCCGCCAGCGCGGGCAACCGCCAGACGTTCAACGTTCTCTACGGTTACGAAAGGCTCGCGGCTTCCACGCTCCAGACCTTCGGAACGAAAAAACAGAAAGCGGACTTTGCTTCGGGCCATCGGAAACCCGGCGTCGAGGAGGTCGATACCGAAGGGCCCCCGATGTCCGATTACTGGGACCTCGACGAGCTCACGGAAAGAGGCGCGCCACTTGCGGACGCGTGGGAGGTAGGAATCATCGCGCCGATGAGCAAGGAGCGAACCGGGTACGACACTCAGAAGCCGGAGAAGCTCCTCGAGCGGGTGATTCTATCCAGCACCAACGAGGGTGACGTCGTTCTGGATCCATTCTGCGGCTGCGGGACCGCAATCGCCGTTGCCGAGCAATGGAAGCGCCGGTGGATCGGGATCGACGTCACCCACGTCGCGATGAGCATCGTCCGGGAGCGGATGAGATGCGCCACGTTCGAGGTCAAAGGGGAGCCCATCGATCTGGACGGGGCGGCGACGCTGGCGAGAGCGGAGCCCTGTCAGTTTCAGTGGTGGATCCTGGGCCGGGTCGGCGCACGACCCGTGCAGCGGACGAAACGGAAAGGCATTGACGCGGCGATCGACGGCGAGCTCTTTTTTCGCATTTCGCCGAGCGGCCCAGCGCAGCGTGTGGTCCTCTCGGTCAAGAGCGACCCCGTGCAACCGGCGCACGTGCGCGAGTTCGCCCGCAGCGTCGAGCGAGACGGCGCGCCGATGGGCGTTCTGCTCACCCTCCTGGAACCGTCGCGCGCGACGCACGTGGAGGCTAAGGCGGCGGGCTCCTTCGAGTCCCATGGCGGGCGTCACCCGCGGATCCAGATCCTCACGGCAGCGCAGGTGCTGCAGGGCCGGGGAATCGATGTCCCCGGAGCGACGCTCGCGGGTTTGAAGAAAGTGCGCGGCGCCCCGGTGCCGCACGAGCAGCTCGGGGTTCCGGGGGTCGCTTCGACCCGACCGTCGGGATCGAGCCCCACTGCGAGAGGAACCGACGCAGCGTAAGCGGCGGGCGCGCGACCGCCACGCTACGATGCGGCGGCCGCATGACCTCGCTCAGTACCCCTCCTCGCAGCAAACCGCGCGTCTTCTCGGGAATTCAACCGACCGGAGGGTTTCACGTCGGCAACTGGCTGGGAGCCGTTCGAACGTGGGCGCAGCAGGTCGTCGAACAGCGCGAGGATCTCTTCTTTTGCATCGTGGATGCTCATGCGCTCACCGTCGAATACGACCCGGCCGAGCTACGTGAGCGCATCGGATCGATGGCGGGCGACCTCATCGCCTGCGGGCTCGAGCCGACCCGATGCACTCTGTTCGTTCAGAGCGACGTGCGCGAGCACACCGAGCTCGCGTGGTACCTGGGCGGCGTGACCCCTCTGGGGGATCTGAATCGGATGACTCAGTTCAAGGAGAAGAGCGCAGGAAAAGACCACGTGCTGTCCGGTCTCCTCACCTACCCGATCCTCATGAGCGCCGACGTCCTTCTCTACAAGGCCAATGTCGTTCCGGTCGGAGAGGATCAGCTCCAGCACCTCGAGCTCGTGCGTGAGACCGCGCGCCGGTTCAATCATCGATTCGGCAGCACGTTTCCGGAGCCGCAGGCGCGACTTTCCCACGCACCCCGCATCATGGGGCTCGATGGTCAGCAGAAGATGAGCAAGTCCAAGGGCAACACGATCGCCCTCTTCGAGGACCGAGAGACCTTCTGGAACAAGCTCCGAGGCGCTTTCACCGATCCACAACGCCTTCGGCGAAGCGACCCGGGGCGTCCGGAGGTGTGCAACATCTACACGATGCACAAAGCGCTTTCGACTCCCGAAGAGGTCGATTTGACGTACAGAGAATGCACGACCGCCCAGCGCGGCTGCATCGACTGCAAGAAGATTCTCATGGAGAGTTTCGATCGCGAGCTCGTCGAGCTTCGCGTCCGGCGCCGGGAAGTCGAGGCTCATCCGGACCGCATACGGCAAGCACTCGGCGATGGGGCCGCCAAGGCGCGCTCCCTCGCCCAAGGGACGATGCGGCAGGTTCGGGATGTCATGGGCCTCGGAAGCGGCGCACCCGCGCCGTGATGCTCACCCTGCATTCTGCACTCGTGACGATGGGGATCGCCGTTCTCGCCTGCGGCGGATGCAGCCGTCCTCCGCCCGATGCAACGCCCGAGCGTGCGCTTCGCCTCTTTCTCGACGACATGGACTCGGCCGGCGACGACCCTGCGTCGACTCGCCGCGCGTACGCCCTGCTCGGCCCCGGCGCGCGGGCCAACCTCGGCGAGCGGGCGCGACGCACGAGTGAGCTTCTGGGCAGGCACATCGAGCCGTGGGAGATGCTGGCGGCGGGGTTCTTCGGAGTCGCGTTTCGACCCATGTCGATGCGATCGACGGTCGTCGGCGATCGCGCCAGTGTCGACGTCTTCGGGGAGGACCCCCGCAGCGAGCACGCGGACGTCACCTGTGTACGCGAAGGTCTGGTGTGGAGGATCGAACCGAGCTTTCCGCCGCCCTGAACTCCACGCTTTTACGTCGCTCGAACGGCCCGAGAGCCCACGGTCCACCGCAGTGGGTCACGGCAGAGGTGGTCGCGAGCTCGACCGCGGACGCGTTCTCGCGCGTCCCGATCCATCCGGTCGCGATCGCCAGATGGTCGAGCTGGGACCGCGTCGCCGGGGCGACGATTGACACGGTGCAGGGGCATTCCGACCCGGGGCCGCAATTCGGCAATCCGCCGATCAGCGTTTATCATGAATGAGGCGCCGAATCGTGGTGAGTCGGCGCGATTCGGCCGTCATGACGGTTCGCTGTCTCGTGGTTGCGGTGGTGCTGGCGGGTTGCGCGGCAGGGCCGCGCGAGTCGACCCAGCTCGTCAGACCTTCGTCGAGCGCGGCCGACGTCGACGAGCCGCGGCCGGGTGTGACCGATCGCCAAGGCCCCCCGCCGCAGCCCGTATCCCCCTGCCGTGAGGGGATGGTGCTCGTCGAAGGCGAGTACTGCACCGAGGTTCGCCAGGATTGCCTGACCTGGCAGGATCCTCCATCGAGCCCGTTTGCGCGCTGTGCCCGGTTCGCGCCGTCGATCTGTGTGGGGCGCCGCGTCCACAAGCGGTTCTGCATCGATCGCGACGAGTACGTCGCGCCGGGCGATGTGTTGCCGTCGAGCGACGTCTCGTGGTCGGACGCGCGCCACGCCTGCGAGAAGGACTCGAAGCGGATGTGCTTCGAAACCGAGTGGGAGCTCGCCTGCGAAGGGGAAGCCATGCTTCCGTATCCCACCGGGTACGATCGCGACGCGCGCGCGTGCAACATCGACAAGGAGGACCTGGTGGATCCAAGCACCCACCGTCTTCGCGACAAGCGCCTGCCTCCTTCGCAGCTCAAGGACTGCGTGAGCCCCTTCGGCGTCGTGAGCATGACAGGCAACATGGACGAGTGGGTGTGGCGTGATCGGTCGGCCGGGGAGCAACGATCGGCCCTGAAAGGAGGCTGGTGGATGCCCGGCCGGGACCGCTGCCGTCCCGCAACGACGGCCCACGGAGAACATTTCCGCGATGTCCAGACGGGCTTCCGCTGCTGTGCGGACGCACGCTGACTTTAGTTTCGCTCTAGTCTGCCGCGTCTTCGACGGCGCCAGGGGTCGGGTCTCGGACGGGTTGAGTCGGCTCGGTCGGCTCGGTCCCCGGAAGGAACACTTCCTCGACCACGTCCGGATCGTCGGGATAAGGCAGCCGTCCACTGCGTGAATCGATGAGCACCGTCGTCACCCCCGCAGGGCGCGGGAAGTCGGTCGGCGGCTTGCCCTCGTGCGCCGCCTTCATGAAGGCAATCCAGGCGGGCAACGCGGTCACCGCTCCCTGCTCCGAACCGCCTAGAGCTCGGCCGTCGTCGTAGCCGATCCATGTCACGGCTGCGATGTCGGTCGAATAGCCTGCAAACCATGTGTCCTTGGGGCCGTTCGACGTACCGGTCTTGCCCGCAACCGGTCGCCCCAGTGACTTTGCCCGCACGGCGGTTCCGTGGTCGACGACGCTCGTGAGCAAGCTCGTAACGACGTATGCCTCGGCGTCGTCGAGCACTCGACGCGGGGCAGGGGCTTGGGGTAGCGGTATCTCGCTGCCGTCCGGGCCGACGATGCGCAAGAGGAGTCGTGGCTCGTCGTAGATCCCTCCGGCCGCGAACGTCGCGTACGCCCCCGCGAGGTCGACGGGCCGGACCTCGTAGCTTCCGAGCGCCAGCGTCAGGTCCGGCTTCATCGGAGTGTCGATCCCGAGCGCTCGGGCCCACGTGACCACGTTCGCCGGACCGACGTCGCGCAGCACCCGAACCGCAGCCACGTTGACGCTGTTTGCGAGCGCCTCGCGGAGGCGCAGTGGATCGCTTCCTTGCCACCCCTCGAAGTTGTTCGGGGCGTACCCGCCTTCGAACACCTCCGGCACGGGATCGATCAGCGTGGCTGCGGTGAATCGGCGTGAATGAATGGCGTACGAGTACACGATCGGCTTGAACGCCGAGCCGGGTTGCCGGCGCGACTGAGTCGCTCGATCGAGCGCGCCCGCCGAACCCTCGTAGCTTCCCACGAGGGCCAGTATCTGACGGGTCCGCACGTCGAGGGCGACCAGGGCGCCCTCCGGGCCGAGCTCGAGGCGAAGCGGGACCTTGGCAGGCGGCTCTGGAACCGGGGCCAGAAGGCTCACCCGGACGCGCGCGCCGACGGGCGCGAACGCACTGGGCGCAAGCCCGCCTGGATTGTAGCGCTCGAAGCTCGATAGCTTCACCGTGCCGGTGACCAGGCCTACGCGCACGTCGAAGCTGCGTTCGACATCGTCGTCGGCGACCACGACACCGACCAGCACACGGTGGCGCTCGAAGATCGGTGCTTCGTCGGAGGAGATGCCCGCATCGTGTACCGACGGCGAGCGGCCCCTTTTCCCCTCGGCCGCCGACGAAGCCACTCGAACTCCCCCTTGCAGGCCGCGACGCTTGTCGTATCCCGACAGCGCCTCGCGCAGCGCCCTCCGAGCCGCAGCTTGAAGAGTCGGATCGATCGTCGTCGTGACGGTGAACCCGCCGAGCCGCGCTTGCTCGGGCTCGAGTCGCTCGAGAGCGGCCTTCGCCATCTCCACGGCTTCCGGCGCGAGCTCGCTCGCCGACTCCACGGGCGGCGCGAGAAGGACGGGCTCGCCCTTGGCGGCACTCCACTGCGCATCGCTCAAGAACCCCTTGGCTCGCATCTGGTCGAGCACGTATCCGCGTCGAGCGAGCGCCGCCGTCATGTTCACGCGGGGGTGAAAATCGCGGGGACCGGCAATGCGTCCGGCGATCAACGCAGCCTGCGCGATCGTGAGCTCCTTCGCGCTCTTGCCGAAATCGTCTCGGGCCGCCTCCTCGATGCCATAACGACCGCGACCGAAGTAGACGTTGTTCAAGTAGAGCTCGAGGATCTCGTCTTTCGTCAGACGCTGCTCGAGACGGCGTGCGAGCAGAGCCTCACGTATTTTTCGTGAGATCGTCCGCTCATTCGTGGCCAGCGTCAGATTCTTGATGACCTGCTGCGTGATCGTCGATCCGCCCTGCCGGGTACCCCGCGCCCGCAGGTTGACGAGGGCCGCGCGCGCGATGCCCCAGTAGTTCAATCCTTCGTGCTCGTAGAAGCCCGCGTCCTCCGCGGCGAGAACCGCCAGCTTGACGTGCGCCGGGAGCGACCCGATTGGGACAACCGTGCGTCGCTGTACGAAGAGCTCCGCGAGGACCGTACCGTCGCGCGCCGTGACACGAGTGACCTGGGGTGCCTTGTAACTTCTCAGCTCCGCGATGCTCGGCAGACCGGCCTCGTAATGGCGCACCACCAGGAGGACAGCGACCAGTCCGGTGCTTCCGACGGCGAACCCTACGGCGGCGAGGCGCCTGATCCACCGCCAGATCGTCTCGCCCCATGCGATGGCCGAGAGCTTCTCATGGAGTGCGGGTACCCACGCGTACCACCCGGTGCGCGTGCGGAAGGGCCCCCTCGACCCGGCTTGCACGTGGTGCCTGGAAGAGCCGCTCGGCGAGCCGGGTCGCATACGCGTTCTCGATGTACCCGACGGATGCCGGACTGCGCCAGCGCCCGCATGGTAAAACAGAAAGTATGTTCGCGCTGAGCCATGGGGAGCTCGCGATCGTCATCTTCATCTTCGCCCTGGTCTGGGGCGCCCAGGCGTTGCCTCGCTTCGCAGCCCGCATCGGCGAGATGACCGCGCGGAACGAAGCACGCCGTCCTCGCCGAGGGGGTTGACGTTGTCGAGCAGAGTGGGGCTCGACGACCAGCCGCCGCCCGGCAGCGGGAGGCTGCTCGTCTTCGTGAGCGATCCGACCGCGGAAGCCGAAACGATCGCCCGAGCGCTGCGCGCCGGCGGCGCGACGGTCATCGAGGTGCCGCTGTCGATGCTGGTGGCTCGCGCCGCCGTGCAGCAGCCCCGTGTGGTCCTCGTCGACGCCGACAGCCATGGGGCGCTCGAGGTGGTCGCTCGTATGCGCGAGCTGCCACACGCCGACGACGTCCATGTCGTTTTCATGGCTTCGCCTGGAGGACTTCTGTCGACCGTGCAGGACGCCCGGGCGCACGAGGGG